>Ga0209345_10001938_pt1 | contig 23825 bp, 23 predicted proteins | sample Cruoilmetagenom7_FD_187294 | JGI IMG/M metagenome (GOLD analysis project Ga0209345, IMG submission 187294) | Oil polluted marine microbial communities from Coal Oil Point, Santa Barbara, California, USA - Sample 7 (SPAdes) (version 2) | ecosystem: Environmental > Aquatic > Marine > Oil seeps ...
AGCATTTAACTCTTTTGCCAATTCTGCTTTTTGATGAATGAAGCTTTTAATACTGCCAAATTGATTGCATACTTCTACAAAATGTGCAGCTTGAATATCATAGTTTGGATTTGATTTATCTCTATAAAGTGCGAAATCTGGCATGTGGGTTTTAAACTGTTCATGCAAAATATTACGAAATACAGCAGGTGTATCTGTATAAAATTCTCTTGAGGTTATTAAATACTTTTTCATATTTACCTAAGCAGAGGGTTTGTTGACCTTGCTACAGGCTTATTAAACTCAACCCTCGTAAGTTCTTCATCATTTATAAATCTCTGTATAACACCATCAACATGGTACTCCATTCTATTTAGCAAGTAAAGCTCATCGGCAGAGTATTTTGACTTTGACTCTTCTATAAACTCTTGCAAAAATTTTAACTTTTGTATCTCGTCACTAAACTCTATACTCTCTATAATTGATTTAATCTCATCATATTCATCACCACATGAAGATAGAAAATCATATGACAAATCAATTGTTTTCATACTATCTAGTGCTTTTGAAAAGGCAAAATGATTATAAAGCATACAAGAAACAAAATACTCTATATCAGAACTCTCAAACTCACTGTAGTGATTATCTTCATTTTCAAAATGCTTATGCCAAATTTCTAAAACTTTTTGTATTTTATTATCCATATCAACTCTTGTCTTTTTCTTATTATACTTTATTTTTACCCATTAATGCTATACTTATAGCAATCATGATAAATATTTCAACTGCTAAACAGCTCGATATCATCCTTCCAAATACAAATAAAGCACTTGCTCAGGTACTTGGTAATGCAACACAAAAAGAGCTTGAAACTCTCTCTCAAGGTAAAGACTTAAAGTCAGTTATGAACGATATTTTAAAGCAAAGTGGAAATTCAAGTTCTTCAGATAAAGAGCTATTACAACTTGTAAAAAATAATCCAACACTAAAGAGTCTTGGTGATGTAACTAGCACAGTTAAAGATCTTTTAAACTCTATAAAGTCAGATACTAATCCTCTTCCTATTGAGAAAACACTAAAAAACTTTCTTACAGATATTAAAGACTTAAAAAATAGTGAACTAAAACAAAAGCTTGAAAATTCTGGTGTATTTTTAGAATCAAAACTAAAAAATGTTCAAAACCCTCAACTTGAACTTAAAAACACTCTGACTTCACTTGTAAAAACACTTCAAGGAACATCTTCAGCACCAGATATAGCTATCTCAAACCAAGCAAAAGTATTACTAAGTAGCGATGCACTAAAATCAGCTTCTAACTCTGCTTTAACTCAAGATGCGAAAAGTAATCCAGAAACTTTAAAACAATTAGCTTCAAGTGTTGATGCACTTATCTCAAAACTAAACACTTCTCTTAAAAATGCTGATACAATACACAACCCTGCACTTGGGAAAGCTCTTGAAAAGTTAGAGCATCAGATTGAACCAAAAACACTAACTCCTGAAAACTTTAAACTATCATCTTTAAAAGAATCTCTTGAACAGGTATCAGCTCAGATGAGTAAGAGTTTTACACCAGAATCTAAAAGTATTCTTGATGCTTTAGATAAAATATTTCAAGCACTAAAAGGGGTAACATCACTAGAACAGTTAACCTCAAAAAATATCCCTAGTGATATTGCTAAGCTTAGTGAGAGTATAAATAGTGCCTTGCAAAAAACTGATCCACTTTTTTCAAAAGACATTTTACAAGTTTTAAACAAGCTTCAAACACTCAATACTCCAGAGAGACTAAGCCCTCAAGGCAATGTAAAAGAGATAATCTCCAACGATTTAAAAGCAGTTCTTATGCAAGCTGGAGATGAGATAGCTAAATCAAATCATCCTAATCAAACTGAACTTTTAAAACATATTGACAAACTTTCACTTCAGATAGACAACTATCAACTTATTTCTCACCTTTCAAACGGTTCATCTTTGTATCTTCCATTTTCATGGGATATGCTAGAAGATGGAAATATAGAGTTAAAAAAAGATGACGAAGATAAATTTTATTGTGATATCTATCTAAAACTCCAAGAGTATGGAGAAGTAAACCTAAAACTAACTCTATATGAAAAAAATCAAGTAAATCTTCATGTTTATTCGGCAAACCAAGAGTTTAAGGATATAGTTCAAGAAAATATACCTATGCTTCGTTCGGCTCTTATTGATATACAAATAACACCTAGAGAGATAAGGATTTTCGAACCAAAACAAAAAACACCAACCTCCCCTTATGAAAATAATGGTGAAAATATCTACATGGGCTTTGAGGTAAAAGCATGAAGCAAAAAGCAGTCGCTCTTAGATACGATAAAGAAAAAGAAAATGCACCTCGTGTTGTGGCGAAGGGTGAAGGAAAGACGGCAGAAAGCATCATAAAAATTGCTGAGCTTAATGACTTACCTATAAAAAAAGATGCTGACCTTATAGAGCTTTTATCAAATGTAGAAATTGACAAAGAAGTTCCAGAGGCTCTATACAAAGTTGTTGCGGAAGTCTTTAGTTTCGTATATAAAGTTACAAAGAATAAAAAGGCTAGATAATGCAAGAAAATGATTTGGATTCAAAGCTTAATAAACGTGAAAAATTTAAAGCAAGATTACGACCATTTGATTATTTCAAAGAGTTTGAGAATCTTGACTTTGAGAACTTAGGTGAAGGAGATAGATTTTATCTTCAAGATTTCGGAATTTTTACTACTGACTTTTTAGAAGATGAATTTACTATGAGACTTCGCGTACCAGCTGGACGAATAAATGCTGAACAGTTTAAACATATTGCAAATGTAACAAATGAGTATGATTTAACTACCATATTAACTGCTCGTGGTGGGATTCAGCTTCATGGATTAGAAACTGATAATGTACTTGATATTTGGAAAAAATTAAATACTATTGGACTAACAACATGGCAAAGTTTTGGTGATAATATTAGAAATATTGTTGCAGATGTTTATGATGGAGTGGGACAATACTCTGAAATAGAAGTCTATCCAATAGTTACACAGATGCAAGAGTATATTCTTAAAAATCCTCGTTATGTTGGGATGTTACCAAGAAGAGTTTCTATCGGCATATCTGGAAATAGTGCCAGTGTTACATCATTTTTTGCAAATGACCTTTACTTTGCATTAGCAGAGAAAGATGGAGTAAATGGTTTTAATGTTTTGATGGGTGGTAAAAATACGGAGATAGCACAAAGTGTTGATATATTTTTAAAACCAGATGAAGTTTTTAATTTCTTCAAAGCTTTTGTAGAAGCTTTTTATCTACATGGTTCTCGTTTTTCACGTTCAAAAACTCGTCTATTTTACCTAATAGAGAGTATAGGAATAAACAAACTAAAAGAATATATTCAAAAAGAATATGGTTCGGAATTCCAAAGTGCTGGAAAAATATTACTAGAAAAAGTAGTTTTTTCCAACCATGAAGAATTAAAAGATGGAACTTTTTCATATTGCTACCAAACAGACTTTGCAAGAGTCAGTTCTGAGGAGATGGTACAAATCTCGGAGTATGCAAGTGAACATAATACAGAGATTCGTATAGGGATTGATCAAAATATTTATCTACTTCATCTTAAAGATAAAAACACACCTTTTACCTCTCCTAGTGAAAGCTCTACTATCCTTGCTTGTGCAGGAAACCTATGTCCATACTCTTTTTGGAGTATAAAAAATGAAACTTCGTATCTACCACTTAAAAAAATAGCTAAATATGGAATCCAAGTAGGCTTTTCAGGCTGTGCTAAAGGTTGTGGGAGACATTATCATACAGACATAGGTCTAATAGGATTAAAAACAAATAACTTTGGAGATACAGAGGGTGGTGCTAGAGTGTTTTTGGGTGCAGTTCATACAAAAGGTCTCTCAGTAGGAAGAATGGTTTTTTCTATGGTTCCATTAGTTCATCTAAATGATACTCTAGCTCTTATAATAAAACTATATGAAAAAAGTGGATATGAAAACTTTGAATACTTCTCTCATAATATTCTAAATAGGTTTTCATCTGAATTTCTTGGCATGTGGATATTAGCAAATTTACAAACAAATAAGGATTTGGCACTTGAGGTAGGTGAAAATATAGAAGTTGATACGAAAGAGTGTTTTGAGTATGAAAAATCTTTGCTACAAAAGCACTTTAGCGAAGTAGATTTTTTAGAACCTTTTGAAGATGGTTTTATGAAATCTATTAGTGCTTTAAGTAAAAAACTATGGACAGTAGAGGGAAAAGACCATCACTACAAACCAAAGATGAAGAGAGTTAACTTTCGTTAAACTCTCTACTTTAATTCACCCCAGTTATCACCAATATTCATACTAGCTTTAAGTGGAATATTTAACTCCATAATACCTTCCATAATCTCTTTAAAACGACTACCTAAAGCCTCCGCCTTAGAAGCTTCTACTTCAAAGATAAGTTCATCATGAATTTGTAAAAGCATTTTTGCTTCTAAATTTTCTTCTTTTATAACCTTATCAATCTCATTCATAGAAAGTTTGATTAAATCACTTGCACTACCTTGAAAAAGAGAGTTTACAGATTCTCTTTCATATGCAGCTTTAAACATAGGGGTTGCATTTTCATAGTCAAAATATCTTCTTCTTTTTAGTAATGTTTCAACATAACCATACTCTTTAGAAGTATCAACTATATGTCTAAAATATGTTTTAACAGTTGGAAAGCTCTCAAAATATCTCTCTATAATTCCCTTAGCTTCTTTTGTTGTTATGCCCAAAGTATCTGAGAGTTTTTTCTGTCCCATTCCATATAAAAGTCCAAAGTTTACTGTTTTTGCTACAGAGCGTTTAGTTGGTGCTTCATCTTCACCAAAAAGTGCAATAGCTGTTTGCATATGGATATCTTTGTCATGTTTAAAAGCATCTACCAAGATAGTGTCTTGTGAGAAGTGAGCTAGTAGTCTAAGCTCTATTTGAGAGTAATCTATACCTATTAATTTTTTGCCATCTTCTGCTATAAAAGCTTCTCTAATTTTAAGACCTAACTCACTTCTAGCTGGGATATTTTGCAAGTTTGGATTTTTTGAACTAAGTCGCCCTGTTGCAGTTCCCGTTTGAACAAAAGAGGTATGGATTCTACTTTTAGCATCTTCCTTTCCAAGCTTTAAAAGTGGCTCAATATAAGTAGAATAAAGCTTATAAACTTCACGATATTCTAAAAGTTTTGGGATAATTTCATGTTTATCTTTTAGAGATGAAAGAACTGCTTCATTTGTAGAGTAACCTGTCTTTGTTTTTTTACCAGTTGGAAGTCCTAGATGCTCAAAAAGTATAACACCTAACTGTTTTGTAGAATTGATGTTAAATTCACTCTCAGCCAACTCATAAATTGACTTAGTTAAGTGAGTTAAAGTATCTTGAACTTCTACTAAAAACTTCTCTAAAAAGTCAGTATCTACTTTTATACCTTCTTTCTCCATCCCTAATAAAGTTGAGATAAAAGGAATTTCCACATGCCGAGATTCATCTATGAGATGCGAAGCACTTTGAAGTTCTAACTTTTCATTTAAAAGATGAAATAGTTTTAGAGTTATGTAAGCATCTTCGGCTGCATATCCACATGCCGACTCTAAATCAACATCTGCAAAAGTCTCACCTTTTTTTACAGTATCTTTAAACGCTACCATAGTATGGTCTAGTAGCTTATCTGCAAGTTTATCCATAGCTAAACCACTCTCAGGGTTTACAAGCCATGCAAAGATAATAGAATCAGCATAAACATCTAAAGTATCATCATCTAAAAATCTGCTCACAAAATGAAGATCAAATTTAATGTTATGCCCAACTACACGTGATTTAAATATTTTTCTCATAGCACTCTTAGCCACATCAATACTAACTTGATCACCAACACCTAAATAAAAATGAGCAAAAGGAACATAAAAAGCTTCCTTATCATCAAAACAAAAACTAAAACCGACAAGTTTATCTTTGTCATACTCCAAGCCTGTTGTCTCTGTATCAAAAGCAACTATAGTATCTTCTTTTAAAGTTGATAAAATTCTATTTAAGTCTTTTTCATTATCTATAAGTGTAGCTTTAAATTCCAGCTTTCTTGTTTGAACTTGCTCTATTTCCACATGCCGAGCTGTACTCTCTTTTACATCTTCACTAACCATTTTTTTAGCATGTAAAACTCTAAGAACTGCATTTTGTTCATACTTTACAAGCTCATCATAAATATTTAAAAATGGATGTTCTACATCCATAAGATAATCTTCAAAATCAAAACTATCTAAGACATCTTCTTTAAGAGTAACTAACTCTTTTGACATATAAGCATTTTCACGTGATTCTAGTAGTTTTTTTTGATTTGCACCTTTAATCAGTCCAATGTTTTTGTAAATATTATCTAAATCACCAAACTCTTTTAAAAGTTTCTCTGCACCAACTTTTCCAATACCTTTAACACCTGGAACATTATCAGCACTATCACCTAAAATTGATTGATAATCTATGAACTGAGCAGGTGTTACACCATACTTTTCATAACAAGCATCTTCATCCATAGTCTTTCTCTTAACTGCATCAACCACAACAACTTTACCATCATCTATAAGTTGATATAAGTCTTTATCATGAGAAACAACTCGTACATCATAACCTTTATCTTTTGCATGTTTTACAACTGTTGCAATCATATCATCAGCTTCAAAACCAACCTTACCCAAAGTTTTATAACCCATCTTATCAATCCACTCTATGGCTATAGGTAACTGCATTGTTAACTCTTCAGGTGGTGGCTTACGATGTGCTTTGTAATTTGGATCTATATCATTTCTAAAAGTTGGACCCTTTGTATCTATGGCAAAGATTAAATAGTCACTATCATGCTGTTTTTGCAAGGTTGATATAAAATTTGTAAACCCTGTTAAAAGTCCTGTTGGGAAACCATCTTTGTTTTTTAAGTGTTGAGGAAGTGCATAAAAACTACGAAAGAAAAACCCGAATGTGTCTATTACTGTTACTACTTTTTTACTCATATATTAACCTTATATTTCATCTAAAATATCATCAACAACATCTTCTAGTAGTTCATGATTATATCCTGCATCTAGTGCTTTTTTTAAACCTATATTTATGGAAACTTCTGAAAATGGTTTATTTATAGGAACTATTGATTTGACAATATTTAGTGCAGTTGAATATTCTCTTATCTTACTTGGTGCTTTATCTGGATAATCTGCATACCTAATCATCTCTATAAATTCATTATCAAATTCCCAATACTCAAAAACTTCTGCAGTTACTTCAGAACAAGTTACATCTACATATGATTTTTCAACTTGGGCAATATTATTTGTAAGTTCAATTTCTGAATAAAAACTAGTGGTCTCTTCACCTTGAATTATATCACTAGCTATTAGTATTTTCCCTGTCTCTTGTAAAAAGCTAGCAAGATATAGTTTATCTGCTTTTATTTTATCTATTTTTTTATACCATTTCAGCATTAAACTTGCTTGCAATTCCGATATTTCTGCAAACCTTTCCGAGCTAATTCCATAGGGTTGCATATCTACACTTAGTAACTTCCTAACAGCATTTGAAACTGCGATAGTACGAGTCATACTCATACCAAATAATGAAACTACCTGAGCAGGATTACTAATACCTGAAGAAAATCCATATAGTGGGGAGTTTGCAGCTTTTAAAAGGTTCGCTATTATCATAGGATCATGTTTTACAGCTTTTATCATATCATTTAAAGAAGCTTTAGGATTAGCATATATTGCATTGATTTGTGAAATGGTTTTTGAAAGTGCTGGAAGTGATTTTATACTATTAGTTATTGAACTTTTCAAAGACACATCCTTAGCTATATTTATTTTTTATTATATCACTTTTAAAATATAATTTTCTTTACGTCAAAAATTAGCTTCATAACATTCTAAGCACCTTTATAGTAGAATTTTACAATTATAATTTAAGGGTTTGTTAATGGCAACTGTTGGAATGAGTGATATCAAAAAAAATGTTCGTTTAATTGTGGGGGAAGTACCTTATAAAATTGTTGAATTTCAACATGTTAAACCAGGTAAAGGTGCAGCATTTGTTCGTATGAAAATGAAAAGTTTTTTAAATGGAAGAGTAGTTGAAAAAACTGTACATGCTGGTGATAAATTTGAAGTTCCAGTAATTGAGTTTAAAACTATGCAGTATCTATATGATGATGGTGAGATGTACCAGTTTATGGATAATGAAACTTATGACCAACTAGGTCTTACTTATGATCAGTGTGATGATGCTGCAAAATGGTTAAAAGATGGAACAAACGTAGATATGGTTTTCTTTAAAAATCAAGCTATATCAGTACAAGCTCCTGAGACTATGGAGTTAGTTATTACTGAGACTCCTCCAAACTTTAAAGGTGATACTTCAAGTGGAAGTAAAAAACCTGCAACACTAGAAACTGGTGCAGTTGTTCAAGTTCCTTATCATGTTTTAGAAGGTGATTTAGTAAAAGTAAACACTGTTGATTGTGAGTTTTTAGGAAAAGTTAAATAAACAATAATTACAAAAAAAGGGGAAAATATGGGACTAACAAATAAGCAATTACCAAAGTTAGGATTTTTATATCTTGATTATGTATTAAGATTTTTTGACCACTCAAACTTCAAGGGTTGGCCAAACAAGATAGAAACAGTAACGTATCATTGGAAAAATGATAAAGATAGATTTATCAAAGAAGTTAAACGTAAAAAAATCGATGTACTTGTTGGTAATATACCTGCTACTGCCTATGAAACTTTCCGTGAGATTGCTAGAGAGCTTCCTCATGTTAGATTTATCCCATCTATGGATACTCAATTCTCAAACAAATCTAAAGAAAATGTAACTAGATTTGCTTGGAAATATGATCTTCCAATTCCAAAAACTTATATCTACTACAACCATCCAAATGCAGACAAATTTTTAAAAAAATGTGAATACCCAAAAATTATCAAAAAATCTTACGGACCATCAAACTACGGTGGATATTTTGTTCATAAAGTAGATAACTATAAAGAAGCAAGAGACCTTTTAGATGATAAAAAGTACCATCCACAATATATGCAAGATTTCGTTCCTATGGAAGCAGATATCCGTGTAATGCTGATTGGTCATAAACCAGTTTGTGCTTTTTGGAGACGTGCTCCTGAGGGTGAATGGCTTACAAATACTTCTCAAGGTGGAAGTATGGATTATATGGATGTTCCTAAAAATGTTCTTGATTTAGCTGTAAGAGTATCAAAAGCTGCAAAAGCTGAGTACTGGGCATGTGATGTTGCATATGGTAGAGATGGTGTACCTCGTATTTTAGAGTGTGCAACTGCCTTTGCAGCATTTCCATACATTAGAGACTGGATAGCTCAGTATATTATGTGGAGTTTAAGCGAGGGTAGATTTAGAAAACCTCACATGCCAATGTTTAACTGGGAAGAATTAGGAAAATTAGACTCTTCTATTCTTAGAACTCTTAGACATATTCATTTTGGTAAATTTAGTCCTAGTTTTGATGGTGAGTACTTTGGCAAAAAGAAGAAAAACTACGGTGGTAAAAAAGTATATTTACATAAACTAGATCAACAATACAAAATGTATGATGTTAAGAGAAGATGGAGTGAAGAGTGGCCAAGTGAGATATATAATTATCAAGACAACTTAGCGCTTAAACCAATTAAAAATATGAAAACTAAATCTCCATCAGCTAAAGATGCTCCACATCCAACATCTGATGAAACATCTGAATCAGTAATGGCTGAGACAAAAATATCTAAAGAAGAGTTAAGTGATTTTTTAACATCAGTAGATGGAATTGGCAAGAAAAAAGTTAAAAAAATCATTGATTATTTTGGAAATACAGATGAAGTTATTGGTGTTTTACACCAAAACAGTTCTATACTTACAGAAGTAAAAGGTATAACTAAAAAGCTTGTTTCTAAAGTTGAAAAAGCTTGGAAAAAACTACTTAAATAATTTATTTAGATGATGCTCTGGATTTTCCAGAGTATTTAAAAAAAACTTTTTTTATTTTCGCCCCACTTTCTTCTCATAAATATAATATTTAAAGATATTAATACTAGAACTATACAAGCTATAACAACACATATAGTCCACAACATTATATACCCCTAATTTTGTATTAATTATATTTTAATACAAAATTATGAAGAAAGTATGAATTTATACGTATTATTTTATGATGGGCAGGCTTCGATTTCACCCATATCTATTTTACTACCACCACCTGAAATCATCTCTTCATTTTCTTTAATAAGGTTTCCATTATGTGTTATAGAGTAAGTTATTTTTGTTGTATCACGAATAGTATTTATAGTTGAACAATATGTCTCTAAAGAAGCCATCACCCAGCGTCCTGCACTTGTGTCATCACCATCAGAATTAAAGCTATATGTTAGATGTAAAGTATCAAACTTACAAGGATGAGATTCAGCGCGGATAACTTCACCATCTACTACTAAATTAGTTACAGTTTTACCTTGATTTTTAGGAATTAACACTATATCCGTAGCACTACATGTAATAATACCAGCTAAAAAATACTCTACAGGAGATATAACAGGACAATCAATTACAAAACTACTTTTAGCAGTTTTAGCCTCAAATTTCATTCCATCTTTATGCGATATACTTACTTTCATATAAATTAACCTTTTAAATAGTTTTTAAAATATTCTAACTGCTCTAATGTTCTGTTTGTTGCAGTCCCGCCCGCTGAAGTTCTTGCATTCATAGAGTGTCTTAAACCTAAGTACTCCATAACATCTTCATTTATACGCTCATCAATCTCTTTAAGATATTTAAAATCTATCTTAGATAAATCAGTATTTAACTCTTCACCTTTAGCAACTGCTCGACCTGTAATAAAATGAGCTTCTCTAAAAGGTATATCACACTTCTCAACTAAATAATCAGCTAAATCTGTTGCAGAAAGATGTCCAATTGCACATGCCGATTCCATGTTGTGAGATTTAACTTCCATAGTTTTGATAGCTTCTTTTAAAATCTCTAAAGAAATCTCAGCAGTCTCAACTGAATCAAAAACACCCTCTTTATCTTCTTGAGTATCTTTATTATATGCTAAAGGCAAACCTTTCATAACAGTTAAAAGACCCATAAGTGAGCCATAAACACGACCTGTTTTTCCACGTAAAAGCTCTGGAACATCAGGATTTTTCTTTTGTGGCATGATTGAGCTACCAGTAGAGTACTCATCACTAAGTTCTACAAAACCAAACTCATAAGATGACCACATAACAAGTTCTTCACTTAAACGAGAGATATGCATCATCATAGTTGAGATATTAAATAAAATCTCTAAAGCAAAATCTCTGTCACTTACAGTATCTAAACAATTTACACTTACAGAGTCAAAACCTAAAAGTTCAGCTGTCATATCACGATCAACGGCATGTGGAGTTCCAGCTAATGCTGCACAACCAAGAGGAGATATATTGTTACGCTCAGCAGAACTTTCAAATCTCTCTATATCACGTTTAAACATAGATAGATAGGCACCTAAATGAAAAGCAAAGTTGATAGGTTGAGCATGTTGAAGGTGAGTCATTCCAGGGATTAAAGTCTCAGTATGCTTATCAGCTACAACAATAATCTCATTCATTAAAAGTTTAAGAGCTTCAACAATTTCAGAATTTTTACGAATCACAAAGCGACGGAAATCAACAGCAACTTGGTCATTTCTACTTCTTGCAGTATGAAGTTTTTTACCAGCATCACCAATAAGAGCAGTTAATCTTTTCTCGATTCCCATATGTAAATCTTCATCAGAGATTTTCCATTCAAACTCGCCTGATTCTATCTCACTCATAACTTGATTTAATCCATCAACAATTTGACTTAGTTCTTCTTCATTTAAAATACCTTGCTTACTAAGCATTGTGGCATGTGCAATTGATCCTTCTATATCTTCACGATATAGTTTTCTGTCATACATAATCGAAGCATTAAACTGATCTAATAAACTTGAAGCACTTGCCGAAAAACGACCTGACCACATTTTATCCATAATTTTTCCTTGGTTTTATTTCTTAATTATTATAGTTTCTATGAAAGTTGATACTTATCATAAAGTTTATCTTCAAAGTCCCAAATGCCTCTTTCTTTTAGTGATTCTACAACACTTAAAGTACACTCAACATCATCTGGCCACTCTCTAGTAAAACCATCTAATTGATTTTTATTTGTTCCATCAATTCCAACCATTAAACCTGAAGTATAAATATCTCTTTGTGAGTCAATATTATTTGTAACTCTCCAAACTAACATATAAGCATTCTCTATGTCATTTTTCTCTTCATCTACAAATACAACTATTCTAATATTTGTACTAAGTGTCACGAGAGCATCAAAATACTCTTTAGCAGATGAAGTTTTATTTACAGATATAACAGTAATAGGATTCTTTGTTCTTGTCATAAACTGATGAAGACCTCTAACATCAGGAACAAGCTCTTTTACTTTTTTAAGTAAAATATCATCATCTAAAAGTTGTGGTGCTTCTACATTATGTGCAGCAGTCACATCTATACCTAACTTACCGCCAACTAATGTTTCAGGAGATGAATGATCAAGTGCATCTAATACACCCTCTGTTATAAACATACACTTTGGTGTAAATCTGTTTAATATATAAGATGTAAGTGCTTCGTAGTTTTCTAGTTTTGGAGCACTTTCATCTAAAAATATTGCGTGTTTTACAAAACTCATCTGTCCAACACCCCAAAAAGCATGCATTGATTGTTTTGCATGACCTTTGTAAAGAGTTTTAATCTTAGCAATAATTAGATTATGAAAACCAGAGTTTTCTGGCATGTGGTAATCTATTAAATCTGGAACTGTTGTTTTTAAAAGAGGGAAAAAGATTTTACCCGTAGCCCAACCCATATATTTATCTTCTAGTGGTGGTTTACCAACTACAGTTGCTAAAAACACTTTATCTTTTCTAGTTGTAATAGCAGAGACCTCCATAACTGGATACTCTTCTTCTAAAGTATAATAACCTGTATGATCACCAAATGGACCCTCAACCTTAAGTTCATGAGTATCAACCCATCCCTCAATAACATAATCAACATCACGAGGAATATAAATTGGTGTTGTAATAGACTTAACAAGTTGTGCAGGTGTTTTAGTAATCAAACCATACATAAGTAGTTCATTTACTCCATATGGCAAAGGTGCTGTTGCACACCAAGTATAAAGAGGGTTACCACCAATTGCAACACTAACTGGCATTTTTTTACCGGCTTTTTGATACTGATCAAAGAAGTGAGATGAATCTTTATGTATCTGCCAGTGCATACCTAGATGATTTTTATCATAAACTTGAAGTCTATACATTCCAAGGTTTACCATCTCTCCATCAAGACTTTGAGTATAAACCTGTCCCATAGTGATAAATGGTCCACCATCTTGCTCCCAAGTCGTTAAAACCGGTAACTTATATAAGTCTATATCATTATCTAGATATTTTACTTTTTGACATTCGCCTCTACCTGATAATCTCTTTGGAAATATATTTTTTAGTGAAAACAGTTGTGATGCCATAGATACTTTATCCATAAAACCTGCTGGTGGTTTCATATGAAGTAAAGCTGTGATTTCATCTGCTATAGATTCTATAGTGCGACCAAAAAGAATTTCACATCTTCTATATGAACCAAATACATTCATAAGGACTGGCTCTTCAAACTTAGCACCACTCTTTTTATCTACAACATTTGTAAAAAGAATAGCTTTACCACCATCTTTCTTTTTTACCTCTGCATAAGCAATATGTGGAATCTCTAAATATATATCTAGTTCATCGTCTATTGTAGTAAGTTCATCTGCTGAAGTTAAAATATTAATTGTATGTTTCATAGTTCTTATAACCTTTGTGGCATTTCGTCTTTAAATGCTACTTCTTCTGCATTTTTTAGTAGTTCCATTGCACCATTATTTATCATAGTTGATGCTAATTCAGAACCTAAATTTTCACACTCAGCTATCTTTTTAACTACTTTTTCTTTCATAACATTTGTACCGTCTGGAAAACCTAACATTACTCTAAAAATGATAGTATCATCATTAACAACCGCATTACAGGCAACTGGTGCTGAGCACCCTGCTCCAATCTTAGATATAAAGTCTCTCTCTATTTTTGTACAGATGTATGTATTTTCATCGTTAAGACTCATTGCAATTTCACGTACTTTATCATTACCAACAACTATCTCAATACCAAGAGCTGCTTGTCCCATTGGCGGTATCATCATATCAAGCGATAATTTTTGTGTATATGGAATATCTTTTAGTAAGTCAAGTCTATTTAGACCTATCCATGCCAGTATTATTGCATCATACTGACCCTCTGAGAGTTTTCTAAGTCTTGTATTTACATTACCTCTTAAATCTTTTACTTTTAAGTCTGGACGTTGCCCAAGTAATTGCATTCTTCTTCTTAAACTTGTTGTTCCAACAACTGCACCTTGTGGTAAATCTTCAAGAGTTGCATACTTATGTGACAAAAAAACATCACTTTGGTCTTGTCTCTGTGTAACGGAAACCAATTCTAAACCTTCAGGTATATAAGTTGGGACATCTTTTAAACTATGAACTGCTATATCTGCATTTCCAGCTAACATCTCATCTTCAAGCTCTTTTGTAAAATGACCTTTACCACCAATCAATGCAAGTGGCTTATCTAAAACTTTATCACCGTTACTTACAATCTTATTTAATTCAACTGTTATCTCAGGAAACGATGCTTCTACTCTATCTTTTATATGATATGCCTGCCATAGTGCTAAGTCAGAGACTCTTGTTGCTATTGTTAATTTTTGCATTAATTACTTAACCTTCTGATATTTCTTTTTTGTTCTATCTAATTTACCATCAAGAAATACTGTAGGAGTTCCTTGAACCATTAAGTTATCTGCAATCACCATATCACTAGCAAATCCTTCCATCACTTCTTTTGTTCTTAAATCTGCTGGTTTTATATCTGTCTTCATTGTTTTGTTAAATGCTTTTAATATTTTATTAACATCTCTCTCTTTTGGATCAATCTCAACTTTATACATATTTAGTACTACATTTTTATGCCCTTTAAGTTCTGCTGCTATTGCAGCTTGTGATAACTCTATAGATGCTGGATGAATAGATGGCAATGGAAAATGAAAATAATATACGGCAAATTTGTTAGGTTTTCTTTTCATATAGTTTATCGCTGATGGAACAAAATTTCTACAAAATGGGCATAATGGATCGGAGAACAGAACTACCTTATGCTTTGCATCTTCATTTCCATAAATAAGATTCTCTTTTTTGTAAAAAGATTGTTTAAATTCTGGATTCAGTAAATCTCTTAAAGATTCACTTGTTTTCATATTTGTTAAATCCTTTGTAATAACCACACCGTCTGTAAACCATACCATTTTTTGTTTTATATTACGAGATGTATTATTTTGTTTTAAAACACCAGTTACATTTATAACAACAGCTTCCCAGCCTTTCATGCTCTCAACGTCAAGGTTATCTACAACTTTTACTTTAAGTGATGTGATATTTGGATTATTGTCAAATAATTCTTCTAAATACTCTTCTACTATTTTATTTTGATTCGCACCTAAAACACTACTTAATAGAAGTGTCGCTACTAATAATTTCAACATCGATAACATCGGCATCCTTTTTGATATGATTTTCTTGTTTTTTATAATTTTCTTTAAATGAAGTTTTACAATTTCCTGATTTTACATGATAACGGTTAACAAACATAGCAGTAAGTACACTACATTGCATTAAAGTTCCAAGAATATCTGTTAAAAAGCCAGGAACTATTAAAAATATTGCTCCAAATAATGCAAATAAGTTTAATCTTTGAAATTGTTCTAGATCTATACAATTATATGAGACTGCACTCATATTTTCAACTAATGTTTTTCTAAAGTTAATTAATATAGAAATTCCGATAAAAGCACTGACAATTATCTCTAAAAATGTTATCAATCCACCAAGAACTGATGATATGTTTACAGATATTAGAACTTCTAAAAAAAGGTATATTAAAAAATAAATCATTCTACATCAGTTCCATTATTTTCGACATTATATCATCAACGTTTACTGAAGTTTTCTCTGTTGTTTTTCTATCATAAATCTGTACTAAACCATTTACCAGTTCTTTTCCTATAATGATAGTGTAAGGGAAACCTATAAGTTCAGCATCTTTCATCTTAAAACCAAATCTGTCTTTTCTATCATCTAAAATAACTTCTACATTTTTATTTTGCAGTTCTGTGTATAACTTGTCCCCAAGTTCTGTTTGTGCATCATCTTTAATATTTGAGACCATAACATTAACCATATATGGAGCTGTTTCTTTTGTCCAAATACAACCACTGTCATCATGGTTTTGCTCTATTACAGAAGCTACAAGCCTACTTACACCTATACCAAATGTTGCCATTTCAAAAGCTTTTGGTTTACCACTCTCATCGTTAAACTTTGCATCAAGTGATGATGAATATTTATCACCAAGCTGGAAGATATGTCCAACTTCTATACCTTTTTTAAAGCTAAGATTTCCACCACAAGCACACTTCTCATCTAACTGTTGGTTAGCAAGCTCTTCATAAGATTTTTCATTTAAAGCATCTATCTCATCTTCATTATCAAAAATCTTTTCAATATTTGCTCCGTAATCACAAGAATCACAAATCACAATAGTATCTTCACCACTATCAGCTAATACATGAAACTCTTTACTACCTTCTCCACCTATAGCTCCAGAATCTGCTTGAACTACTCTAAAATCTAGTCCTAATCTTGTAAAAATCTTTTTATAAGTTGTCTCCATTAGGTCAAATTCTCTAACCATATCTTCAGTTGAAGCATGAAAAGAGTAACCGTCTTTCATTAAAAATTCACGACCGCGTAAAAGTCCATATCTAGGTCTTGCTTCATCACGAAATTTTGTATTTATTTGGTATAGATTAAGAGGTAAATCTTTGTATGAAGTTACTCTATTTTTTACAAGTTCAACCATAGCTTCTTCATTTGTAGGACTTAAAACAAAATCATTATCATGTCTATCAGAAATTCTAAGCATCTCTTTACCCATAGTTTCAGCACGACCACTTTTTTCCCAAAGAGAAACAGGTGTCACAAAGCTAAGTTGAACTTCACTACAACCTGTCTTATCCAACTCTTCTTTTACAACTCTTCTTATCTTTTCTAAAACTATTTTTCCAAGTGGCATAAAGTTATAAAGTCCAGCACCTTGTTGGTTTATAAAACCACCTCGCACTAAAAATTGATGGCTAGGTAAGGTTGCATCTGATGGTGCTTCTTTTGTTGTTGGTATAAATGCTCTACTTCTTCTCACTGGTTTCCTTTGTAAATTCTGGTCTTTTTGGTTTATCTATACTTTCTGAAAAAATATGCATCATATCAGTAGTCATAGCATGACCTGTTTCATCAGTTCCATTTCTCATACTCAATGTCATATCATGCAAAAATCTTTTTAATGCTTGTTCACACATTTTTTTAGCCTCTTGCTCATACTCACGTGGTATAAAACCTTTGTCTATTACTCGTGAAGACTCTTGTGCCGCTGATTCATACGCTTTTTTATATATCTCTTTAATTACTGGTTCAATATCAAGTGTAGCAAGAGACTCGAAAAATGCAACAATCTCTCTTCCTATAATCCCTTGAGCTGCACGTGCTGCTTTTTCTCTTAAACCAAGATTTTCATCTACTATCAACTTTAAATCATCTATAACGAACAGTTTAATATCGCCTCTATCTAAAGACTCTATATCTCTTGGAAGTGCTAAATCAAACCAGAATCTTTCAAAATTACATAATTCAACCATATCATACTTTATAATAGGTTCGTAAGAAGATGTCGCAGTAAATATGATATGGAACTCATTTATAGCATTTGGCAATTCTTCATAATCTACATGATTTATATCATATTCAGAAGCAAACTTTTCTGCTTTATGTTTTGTTCTATTCATTACAGACACATCACATCCAGCAGAAATAAGATGCTTTGCTGTAATCTCTGACATCTCGCCAACACCTATAATTAAAACTTTTTTTGAGGATAAATCACTAGTGATAGATTTTAATTTTGAAACAGCTACACTTGCCATGGAAACAGGTTTAGAAGATATATCTGTCGAGTTTCTAACCTTTGCAGCACAAGAGAATGCACTTTTAATTGTACGTGCTAATTTTTTTCCGCAATAACCATTATCATGAGAAAATCTAAAAGCATCTTTTAGTTGTCCTGCGATTTGTGTTTCACCAATAACCATAGAATCAAGTGAAGAAGCTACAGAAAATACATGGTGAATTGCAGAACTATCATCAAACACATCAGCATGGTTTTTTAGTTCATCTACGCTTAGACCTGCACGTTTACTTAGGATAGTAAAAATATATTTTGTAGCTTCGATAACATTATTACACGAACACAAAACTTCCATTCTGTTACATGTGGAAATCAACATAGATTCGTTTATAAATTCAGATTTATTTAATTTGTTTAAACAACCATGCATATCGCTATCATGAGGGTAAGATAATTTTTCACGTATCTCAATATTTGAATTTTTATGTGAGAAGCTTATATTTAAATAGTGCATTAATAACTTCTTTTTATCATAGTTTGTAAAATTTCAACAAGAGCTGTATCATCTTTTACAGCATTCATAGCTTCATTTGATAACTCTTGCGCAAGTTTGAATGATTTTTCAACACATTTATGTTTTTTCATCTCTTCTTTTATCCATAGTTCTTCATTTTTATCTATTGTTTTGGCATGTGAACTTATTAATCTCTCTTTATCACTATCATTCAATACATCATATAAATAGATATAAGGCAAGGTACATTTCCCCTCTACAAAATCATTCATAGCAGGTTTTCCAAGTGTTGCCGCATCAGATGTGATATCTAATATGTCATCAATTATTTGAAAAGAAAGTCCTAAGTTTTTACCATAAACTCCATACATCTGTGCATCTTTACCAACCAACAGAGCAGAAGCGATAGCAGCCGCTTCAATAAGTGTTGCGGTTTTTAGATAAAGCATATCTAGATACTTAGACTCATCAGAGTTAAATTCTTCAGCCATCTTAACATCCATCATCTCACCTTTAGAGAGTGCTGTAACAGATGAAGCTATAGCTCTTGCTATCTCTTCATCAAAACTAACAAGTTCTGTAAATGCTTTTGAATAAAGAATATCTCCAAGCATTACAGCTGTTTTACTTCCATCAGTAGCGTTTACAGATGGTACACCTCTTCTTGTAAGTGCTTCATCTATAACATCATCATGCAATAAGCTAGCAGCATGAATAAGCTCAACAATAGCAGCTAATAATGGGGCTTTCTCATGCTCTGGTGCTATTTTTAAAATCAACTTTGCACGAAGTCTTTTACCACCACTAAGCATCTCAAATAAACGAGTTACTTCATCATAATCACATTCACTAATCAGTCTTGCTATTTCACTCTCAACTCTTTGCATAATCTCTCTTTAACTATTTTCTAAATATTCTAAACTTACTTGTGACTTTCTATCAGACAAAAAAATCTCAAAACTAGCTTCATTTGTCTCATAGTTAAACTCTTTAAATTTAACTAAAATATATGGTACATTATAAAAATCTGCACCTTTTGTTTTTAACTCAACTCTAAAACTTTGATTTCTATGTCTTAAATATAAAACATTTTGAGCGACTATTCTATCGTAAGAACGAAACACTACTAAACCACCATTTGTAAAGAGTGTCCATCTAAATTTAAAAAGTTTTTGACTTGCACCGTATTTTACAAGAATTTTCTTTTGTTCATCTTTTTTTAGCTTTATAATCCTAATATCTGCATATTCATTTGCACTAGCGTAACCCAATGTAAATAGACAAAGAAATAAAACTCTTAAAATAAACTTCATTTTATTTGAGGATTTGAGTTCCAACACCATCTGATGTAAAAAGTTCTAGTAACATTGAATGTTCTATTCTTCCATCAATAATATGAGCCTTTTGAACTCCTCCATCTATCGCTTCAAGACAAGCATCTACTTTTGGCACCATTCCACCATGAATAGTCCCATCTTTTTTTAATGCTTCTACTTGCGTCTTTGTTAATGTATCTAATAACTCTTTGTCATTGTTTAATACCCCTGCCGTATCTGTTAGAAATATAATTTTATTTGCGCCAATCGCTTTTGCGACATAAGAGGCACATAAATCAGCATTTATATTATATCCTGGATGTCCAAGTTCTTCACCTGCGGCTATTGGAGCGATAACAGGTATAAAACCCTCTGCAATCAAATTACAAACAACATCTGGTTTTACGTTTGTAATATTTCCAGTAAGTCCCCATTTTGCGAAGTCTTTAGCTTGGGCAGTTATAAAGTGAGCATCTTTTCCACTTACACCGATAGCTTTTGCACTGTGTGAGTTTAGAAGTGAAACTATCTCTTTATTTATCTCACCACTTAAAATCATCTCAGCTATACGCATAACTTCTTTTGTAGTAACACGTTGCCCCTCTATAAACTCTGTTTCAATTTTTAGAGCATCTAACATCTCTGTGATTTTACTTCCACCACCATGAATGATAACAGGCTTAATCCCAACAAGATACATAAGCAAAATATCTTCAGCAAATTTCTCTTTTAATTTTGAAGAAGTTTGAGCAGAGCCACCATATTTAATTACGACTATCTCTTTTCTAAACTCTTTTATAAACGGTAAGGCATCAAGGAGTGTCTTTACTGTTCCTATTTTCTTTTGCACTATATATTTCCTATGTAATTATCTATTATTTTAAATACTTTCTTATCAACTTCTACATCTAAATCTAAAAGGGACAAAGGAAGTCCAAAAGATTGCACTTTTACAAAATCTTTGTAAGTTACTAAAAGTGAATCTGAGCCATCTTGAAGAATAATCTCATCTAACTCACTTTTTACAAATGAGTGATGATCTTCAAAATAGTTTTTACCTACAACACTGGGAAGAAATTCATCTAAGCGTTGTGGTCTTGCGATGGCTGTAACAAGTGACATTTTATCACATTTGTCTTTAAGCTCAACTACTCTTTTAAAATCTACCCCGTCTTTCAGAACATGAGCCTCTTTTTTAGCCCATAATCTTTCTCTAAAAGCACCTGAAGGTAGGCAGTTTTTGTTTTTAGTATCTACCTCTATAAGCAGGTCAAGTTTTTTTATATCATGCTTTGAGTAAGCATCATCTAAAAAAACTATTTTTGCACCCATCTCTTTTGCTTTATTTATCCCTTTTTTTCTATCTTCGCTAACTATCACTATTGCCTTTTGAACTTTATGAGCATATATCATTGCCTCATCTCCACTAGTTAAGACATCACATAAAATTTCTTTAGTATTTTTAACAACTATCAGCCCTTTACTCTCTCGTCCATAACCACGAAGTACTATTGCTGCATCTTCATAATTTTGTGCCAAGGCACTTGTAAGAGGAGTTTTCCCACTACCACCTACACTAAGGTTTCCTATGCTTATAATAGGTATATTAAAGTCTTCTGCGGTTTTAAGATTAAATCGAATCCACATGCCAAAACAGTAAATCCATGAAAGTGGTAATAATAAAAAGGAGATTAGTTTTTGTAGAGTATTTGGGCTGTAGAAATAATTCTCAACCCAAAATACTAAAGATTTTTTCAAGCTAAATTAAACTCTTGTTTTAGCTATTTTTTTGATTTTGTCACAAACAAATTTAACGTCTGCATCACTCATACTAGCATATATTGGAAGTGATAAAACTTGCTGATAGACTCTTAGTGCAACTGGAAAATCATTTACACGAAGAGAGTACTTTGACTTATAGTATGTTAGAAGGTGAAGTGGGATGTAGTGCAATCCAGCTTCTACACCTTCTTCTTTTAATTCAACTGCAAATGAATCACGATTTTTATCTATTTTTGCAACATATAAAGAAAAAGGTTGTTCATCATTTTGTACTTTTGGAATTGTTATATGTTCAACTCCATCAAGAGAATCATTATACATTTTTGCTATTTCACGTTGTCTTTTTATAGTTTTATCTTGTTCTGATAGCTGAGCTCTAATATAAGCAGCATTTAATTCACTTAAAGAGTAATCATTACCAATATCTATAACTTCATAAATATACTCTAGAGAATCATCACTCCTTGTAATACCATGATTATGTAAAAGTCTAGCTCTTTCAATAATTTCTTCATCATTAGTAACTATCATTCCACCATTACATACATTTTTCTTAAGATGTGAAGAGAAATCAAAACATGTAATATCAGCACCTGTTGAGCCAATCTTTTCACCCTTATATGTAGCACCTAAAGCATCACAGGCATCTTCAACAATTTTAACATCATAAATTTTAGCGATTGAGTAAAGTCTATCTAAATCAACTGTATTACCTGCGATATGAGTTACTATAACCGCTTTTAATTTTTTTGATTTATTATCTTCAAGATAGTTTTCTAAAAGATCTAAGTTAATGTTATAAGTATCTTCTTCAATATCTATAAAAATAGGTTCTGCATCAAAGTGACGAACAACTTCTGGAACATTTGGGTGAGCATTAACGGAACACACTACTTTGTCACCACGTTTTAAGTCAAGTGCAAGCATAGCTAGATGAAGAGCATCTGTACCATGAGAAGTTGCAAGTGCATAATCAACACCAATATATGATGCAAACTCATCTTCTAGTTCTGCAACTTGATTTATATCTTCTCCATCTAAAACATCACTCACATTAGAATGAGTTTGAACTCCGTTTACAAATTTACTAAATGGTATTTTCATGCTTTGTTCCTAGTATTTGGTTTTTAAAGTCTTATATCTCTTGGATAATTAAAATCATGATTCACAGTTCTTGATGTTAATTTCGCAATTACAGGCATTTTTCTCTTAAAATGGTTACGAAAGATTCGCTCTATTATCATATCCAGCATCTTCTCATCACAACCAAGTTTAACTATCTCATCTTTAGAAAGTCTATCTTCTACATATAGCTTCATAGCTTCATCTAATTGCTTATAAGTATATCCTAAATCATCTTCATCATTCTGTCCATCCCACAAATCAGCTGAAGGTGGCTTTTTAATGATGCTTTTTGAAACACCTAAATACTCAGCCAACTCAAAAACTTCACTTTTATACAAGTCCCCTATTGGGTTTATTGCACTTGAGAGGTCACCATATAAAGTTCCATAACCAAGCATCAATTCACTTTTGTTACTTGTTCCTAAAACCAAAGCATTTTCACGAGCTGAAATATCAAAAAGAGTTGACATCCTCATACGAGAGGAAAAATTACCCTTTCTAAGATTATCCATATTTGGATTTAATTCTTCATAGGCTTTTAGCATTGGTTCTATGGAAGCTGTCTCCGAGCGAAGATTAAAATCACGACATAATTCATCAGCATCATCAAGTGAGTTTTGAGATGAATAATGAGAAGGCATTTTTACACAAAGCAAATCATCTTTAAAAACTTTGTAAGCCAAAACTGCGACAACAGCGGAATCAAGTCCACCACTAAGTCCAACTACAACTTTTTGTATCCCAGTTTTGCGAACTTCATTATCTAAAAAATGTTCTAAGTACTCTGTTATTTGTGCATATTTACTCATATATATTTAAACCTTTATGGTAGAGATTATATCAAATAATTGTAACAATAACACCTTAACAAATATCTTTTTTTGCCATATAGTTTA
>Ga0209345_10001939_pt1 | contig 23814 bp, 23 predicted proteins | sample Cruoilmetagenom7_FD_187294 | JGI IMG/M metagenome (GOLD analysis project Ga0209345, IMG submission 187294) | Oil polluted marine microbial communities from Coal Oil Point, Santa Barbara, California, USA - Sample 7 (SPAdes) (version 2) | ecosystem: Environmental > Aquatic > Marine > Oil seeps ...
GGTATATACATCCCGCATTGATGATGTTCAGGATCTGGCTGGCTATGTGGTTTTCAGTGGTAAGGCGCTTGCCCGTAATCGCACGGCACTGACCAGACTGCTTCGGGATGTATATACCAGCGCCCGGTTTGATGAAAAAGACCGTATTCGGGAAATTGTTGCTCAGATTCGCGCCCGTCGTGAACAGGCTGTAACAGGTAGTGGCCACGCTCTCGCCATGGGTGCTGCAGCACAGGGTATGAGCCCGGGAGCCTGGCTGACGTTCCGCCTTGGAGGTCTGGCCGGAATTCGGGGTGCAAAAGAGCTGGATCAGTCGCTGAAAGATCCTGCCGCGCTTGATGCTTTCTGCCAGAAACTGGCAAGCCTGCATGACAGAATCCGTAAGCAGGCGCGGGAGTTCCTGATCATCGGTGAGGACGAACAGCTCCCGGCACTAATCGACGACCTCAAGTCCTGCTGGCAGGGTGACAAGGGTGTTGAGTCATCCCGATGGACGTTGGATCCAGTGAGTTTCACTACGCGCGAAGCATGGCTGACCTCCACTCAGGTTAACTTCTGTGCCCGTGCCTACAGCACAGTGCCGGTTGATCACCCGGATGCAGCTGCGCTAACTGTACTGGGCGGTTTTTTGCGCAATGGGTATCTGCACAGAGCCATCAGGGAGAAGGGTGGTGCCTATGGTGGCGGAGCAGCCCAGGACAGTGTGAATGGTAACTTCCGCTTTTTCTCATACCGGGATCCGCGACTGGCTGAAACTCTTGATGATTTTGATAAGGCACTGGCATGGCTTCAGGAGACCGATCATGAATATCAGGAGCTGGAAGAGTCTATTCTTGGGGTTATCGGCCAGTTGGACCGTCCGCGTTCTCCGGCCGGTGCCGCGCGTCATGCCTTTCACAACAAGCTGTTCGGGCGCAGCCCGGAGCAGAGAGTGCGTTTCCGTGAGCGGGTGTTATCTGTAACGCTTGATGACCTGAAGCGGGTTGCGACGACCTGGCTGATTCCTGAAAAGGCGAGCACAGCGGTAGTGACTGGCCCGGAAAATCGTGAGCTTGTTGAAGAGCTTGGCCTGAATATTCAGGAGTTGTAGATCAAAAAAGGCAGGCCGGTAATGGTCTGCCTTTTTCTCATCGCCTGGTCCCTGCTGGTGCTGAGTTAGCGGTTTCGCTTGAGGCCGGTGGACACCATGATGCGCGTCGCGATTTCTTCGACGGAATAAGCTGTTGTATTCAGGAAGGAAATGCGTTCCCTTCGGTACATAAGCTCAATCTCTTCGATTTCGTGCATACATTGTTGTATCGACGAATAACGGGAGTTTGGGCGACGCTCATTACGGATAGTGGCCAGCCGCTCTGGCTCTATCGTCAGGCCAAAGATCTTTTCCTTGTGGGGGCGAAGAGCTTTCGGAATCTGCTGATCCAGAAGGTCTTCTTCCGTAATCGGATAGTTAGCGGCTTTGACTCCATACTGCAGAGCCAGATACAGGCAGGTGGGTGTTTTACCGCTGCGGGAAGCGCCTACAAGAATGAGGTCGGCTTCATCGTAGTGTCGTGTGCGTGCCCCGTCATCGTTGTCCAGCGCAAAGTTCACAGCATGGATGCGGCGCTCATAAACGCCTTCGTTACTGATTGCGTGGGATTTGCCCACGGAATAGGAAGAAGATGACTGCAGCTCCTGTTCCAGCGGGCTCAGGAACGTGCCGAAAATATCTACCATGAAGCCCTGGGCGCCTGAGATAATTTCACGGATAGCGCCGTCCAGAATCGTGTCGAATACCAGAGGCCGGGTGCCATCAGCTTCCGCCGCACTGTTAATGCGTTTGACCATATCCCAGGCTTTTTCGACGTCGTCAATATAGGGTACGGTGACACGCTCGAATTCGATTTTTTCAAATTGGGCCAGAAGGCTGTGTCCAAGTGCCTCAGCTGTCAGGCCGGTGCCATCGGAGATAAAGAAGGCTGTACGTTTCATGGTGTTGGTCCCGCTCCCTAGGTAAAATCCGAAGGTTACAGTATCATACACGCCAAGTTGGAGACTCTGCAGTGGTTGTTGTCCGCTTTTTTATGCTTGGTTTCGCGGGCCCCGTTTAATTCTTTGCTATACAGATTCAAGGGAGACACGCTTTGGAAGATTACATAATCTGGTTTGATCACCTGGGAATGTCCGATGTTGACCGGGTGGGTGGCAAAAATGCCTCTCTCGGTGAAATGATCAGTAATCTCGCCAACGCAGGTGTCACTGTACCGGGTGGTTTTGCCACTACTGCACACGCCTATCGTGAGTTTCTGGCTAAAGACGGCCTGAAGGACAAGATTGATAACGCCCTCGACAGTCTTGATATTAACGATGTGAACGAACTTGCCCGTGTCGGGGCAAAGATACGCCAGTGGATTATCGATACCCCCTTTCCGGACGCTCTGGAAAGCGCTCTCAAGGATGCATACAGCACCATACTCAATGGTAATGAGAAAATGGCTGTGGCAGTGCGTTCGTCGGCAACGGCTGAAGACCTGCCCGATGCTTCTTTCGCAGGCCAGCAGGAAACCTTTCTGAACGTAGTCGGGCTTGAGCAGGTACGGACGTCTGTAAAAGAAGTATTTGCTTCACTGTTCAATGACCGCGCGATTTCCTACCGCGTTCACCACGGTTTTGACCACAAGCTCGTGGCTTTGTCTGCCGGAATCCAGAAAATGGTCCGCAGTGAGACCGCGTCCAGTGGTGTGATGTTTACGCTGGATACAGAGTCTGGCTTCAGGGATGTGGTATTCATTACCGCGTCATACGGTCTTGGTGAAACGGTTGTTCAGGGTGCGGTTAACCCGGATGAATTTTACGTTCATAAACCGACCCTCGAAGCGGCTCGTCCAGCTGTACTGCGCCGTAACCTCGGAAGCAAAGCCATCAAGATGGTTTATCACTCTGCTCCCGCTGACGGCGAGTTTGTGGAAACCGTGAAGGTGGATCAGGAGGAGCGCAACCGTTTCTGTATTACTGATGCAGAAGTGGAAGAGCTGGCCAGGCAGGCCATGATTATCGAGAAGCACTATCAGCGTCCCATGGACATTGAATGGGCAAAAGACGGCGATGATGGCCGCATCTATATCGTTCAGGCCCGTCCGGAAACGGTCAAGAGCCGGGCTTCTGCCAATGTTATGGAGCGCTATCTGCTGAAAGAAACAGGGACCGTGCTGGTAGAAGGGCGCAGCATAGGCCACAAGATCGGCGCGGGTCCGGTCAAAATCATCACCAGTATCAAGGAGATGGATCGTGTTCAGGCCGGTGATGTGCTGGTTACTGATATGACAGATCCAGACTGGGAACCGGTCATGAAGCGGGCTGCTGCGATTATTACTGATCGCGGTGGGCGTACCTGCCATGCGGCTATTATTGCCCGGGAGCTGGGTATTCCTGCTGTGGTTGGTTGTGGCGATGCAACTGAACTTCTGAAAGATGGCCAGGAAGTAACAGTATCCTGTGCGGAAGGCGATACCGGGATGATTTACGAAGGCGCTCTGGATTTTGAACTGCGTGAGAACACCGTAGATTCCATGCCCAGCATTCCCTTCAAAATCATGATGAACGTAGGCAACCCGGACCGGGCCTTTGATTTCCAGTCACTCCCCAACGAAGGTGTTGGTCTGGCGCGTCTTGAGTTCATCATCAACCGAATGATTGGTGTGCACCCTAAAGCTCTTCTCAATTTTGACGGTCTTCCCAGGGATATCCAGCAGACGGTAGAGAAGCGTATCTCCGGTTATAGCTCGCCGATTGATTTCTATGTGGACAAACTGGTTGAAGGTATTTCTACTCTCGCAGCCGCGTTTGCGCCCAAGAAGGTCATCGTCCGTCTGTCGGATTTCAAATCCAATGAGTACGCCAATCTGATAGGCGGTACTTTATACGAGCCTGACGAAGAAAACCCGATGCTGGGTTTCCGGGGAGCATCGCGTTATATCTCGGAAACTTTCCGTGACTGTTTCGAGCTGGAGTGCCGCGCGCTCAAAAAAGTGCGTGATGTGATGGGCCTGACCAATGTTGAAGTTATGGTGCCATTCGTACGTACCGTGGGTGAAGCGGAGCAGGTAGTAAAACTGCTGGCGGAGAACGGCCTGAAGCGTGGTGAGAACGGTCTGCGTCTGATCATGATGTGTGAATTGCCCGCGAATGCATTGCTTGCGGATCAGTTTCTTGAACACTTTGATGGCTTTTCTATTGGCTCAAACGATCTGACTCAGCTGACGCTGGGGCTGGACCGCGATTCAGGCATTATTGCCCACCTGTTCGACGAGCGGAATGACGCTGTGAAAATTCTTCTGTCCAGTGCCATTCAGGCATGCAACAAGGCTGGCAAATACATAGGTATCTGTGGCCAGGGCCCGTCTGACCATCCTGACCTTGCAAAATGGCTGATGGATCAGGGTATTGAGTCCGTGTCTCTTAATCCGGATTCGGTTCTGGATACCTGGTTCTTCCTGGCCGACGAAAAAATCGACTGAATTCATTTCTGCACGTAAGGAGATCGATAAGGTGGCAACGATTATTACCCCGGACCTGTGTGATGAGTTTCCGGAAGTCGAGGTGGCTGCACCCGGCTTTAATAATTATGGTGGAATAAAGGCATTTGGTGGCGAGATTGTCACTGTGAAGTGCTTTGAAGACAATTCTGTTGTTAAAGAGCAGGTAGGTCTGCCCGGTAAAGGCCGCGTTATGGTGGTTGATGGCGGAGGCTCTATGCGCCATGCACTATTGGGCGACATGCTTGCAGAAAAGGCTGCGGTCAACGGCTGGGCAGGTTTGATTATCTACGGCTGTGTGCGGGATGTTGATGAGATTGGCAAAACAGACCTGGGCGTTCAGGCGCTGGCAACCTATCCCCGGAAAAGTGAAAAGCGGGGCCTTGGTGACCTTGATGTCCCGGTGACCTTCCACGGAGTGACCTTCCGTCCGGGCCACTACGTGTACGCTGACAACAACGGCATAATTGTGTCAGAGAAGCCCCTGGTCTAGATCTTGATTTAGTACCAGGGCAATGAGCTAGCGGGTGACTTCGCTGATGTTGGTTCCCAGCAGAAAGCCGTCACCTTCTGGTTCGCACCGGATTACCTCGCAGATTGTCTCCAGCGGGGGAAACTGATCACTGCTCGGGTGCAGTACGGTGCTCAACTCCTCTCCAATCGCTACCGGGCTGCTTACAAACAACTGCATTCCCGTTGCGCTGAGATCCCTGCAGGTGCCATTAAAGGTATGCCCCTTGCTGTCGGTGATTTCAATTTCTGACTCGACTTGCATGCGATGGAAATCGCGCTTTTCCGAATAGTCCTTCATATCGTTTAAGCCCAGTTATCTGCTTTTCTTGTGGGTTTGAGCATCGGAATTACCAAGGCCAGAAGCACTCCGCCGAGAACAAGGCCGGCGCCTACCAGCATGAAATCCGACTCTTTGCTGGCTTCCAGTCGCTCGTTTTCTGCAGTCAACACTTCCAGGTCATTCCGCAGTTTCTGGTTTTCCTCCAGCAGCTCACCATTCCGACGCTGCAGGTTTATTGAATCCGAAGCAATGTTCTTGATGCGCCGGAGCTCCTGTTCAAGCTCCTCTGAGCGGGCAGATAATGAGGATTCGGCGCTGCTCAGAGAATCTCTTTCGCTGGAGACTTCGGAGAGCTGTCCCTTCAGAGTCGCCAGTTCACTCTGGGCCTGCTCCAGCTGGCGGCTTACGGTTTTCAGCCTGTCTGCGGCAATCGGGGTATTACTGAGATACTGGCTTGAAACCCAGCCATCGTTGCCTTTCGGGGTTCGTACGCGAGTATATCCGGAATCTGACACTTCAATAACTTCCAGTGGAGTACCGCTGGGAACTGCGTTTTCTATGATCCGGAACTGGGATCCGGCGCCGGATCGCACCGGCAGATAGAGTTGATCATCAACCCATGCAGTTTTCGCCTGAGCAGCGGCAATGGAGGACAATATAAAAAGCGCACTGATGGCAAGGCGAAAAAGCGTCACTGGCAAGGTTCCCACAGTATTCGGATTAAAAAGCTGGTTGTTACTAAAGCCGCAATTTTGTCACAGATCTCAGGCCGTTCAAGCGAGCTGTCATTACAATAAGCTCATGGAGTGAGGCCAGGGGTATCAGGGCAGCACGACTTTAAATGGTTTAACGGTTACTTTCTGATAAACGCCGGCATCCATGTAGGGGTCGCTGTCTGCCCAGGCCTGAGCTGCGGTCAGGGAATCGAACTCCGCCACAATAAGGCTACCTGTAAAGCCAGCGCTTCCTGGGTCCGAGGTATCTACGGCAGGATGAGGGCCTGCCACGAGTAGCCGGCCTTCCGCTTTCAGTTGCTGTAACCGTTCTATATGCGCAGGCCGGGCCTGCTGGCGTAAGGGCAGGCTGTTATCGACATCTTCACAGACAATGGCGTAATACATGCGGGACTCCGGTTCTTGGGTGTATTTCGTTAAACAACGCATAGAGATGAATGGCTGGTACACTGAGAGCCTTGGCCAACGCAGTTTAGCTCAGGCCTCTGTTTCCACTCTTTTCATCCGGGAATTTTTGTGACTATACCGCAAGACCCAGTTTTGTGCATTGACCTGCATTGCCACAGTACAGCTTCTGATGGGGCGCTTACTCCCACAGAGCTGGTGATTCGCGCCGCAGGGCAGAAGGTTACGCATCTTGCGCTGACTGACCACGACACTGTCAACGGTCTGGCCGAGGCTCAGAGTGCTGCGGCAGCAAACAATATGGTGCTGATCCCGGGCGTTGAACTTTCCTGCTTGTGGCGTAGTCATACAATACACATTGTCGGGCTGGATTTTGATCCGGATGATGCCGGATTTCGCGAAGCACTCGAACGGCAAAAGAGCAACCGTTGGGCCAGGGCAGGTATGATTGCTGAGCGCCTTGCCAGGCTTGCTATTCCAGACCTGCTGGAGCGCGCTACTGCCGAGGCCGGAGGGGATGTCCCCGGGCGTCCACATTTTGCACGAGTGATGGTTGAGGCGGGAGTTGTGAAGAACGTCGCTCAGGCCTTCAAGAGATACCTTGGCGCGGGAAAGGCGGGTGACGTCAAGGCATACTGGCCAGAGCTGCAGGAGGTCGTTCAGTGGGTCAATTCAGCGGGAGGAATTGCTGTGCTGGCGCACCCTCGAAAATACAAGCTGACGGCAACGAAGCTGCGGGAGCTGACCGCGGATTTCCGTCGTGCCGAAGGGCAGGCTATCGAGGTTTCAACATCCGGTCAGTCCAGTGGGGATCTGGGGTTTCTTACCGAATTGTGTATGCGGGAGAAATTACTGGCGTCTCAGGGCAGTGATTTTCACTTTCCCGGTGCGCCCTGGTGTGAGCTGGGCCGGATTATGAAAATGCCAGACGGGCTGGAGCCAGTCTGGCATCATTTCAGGCAAGTTCCGGGTATTGATGTGCCGGGTTAATCCGGCGCGTGGAACAGCAGGTACAGGTCGGTCAGCGAGTCAGGGATAGCGTCTGCCATCTGACGTGACAGCTTTTCGCTGTCACGAACATTCTGGAAGTCCTCATCGTCAAACAGGCCCGACAATGTGAGCATGGGCATTATCAGATCGGCGGTATCTTCTTCGCTCGCCGCGTCCAGCCACTCATTCTCGTGCTCCATGAATGTGTCCACGAAGCCAGCGCACCAGTTTTCCAGTGCATTCATCGGGTCTCCGTCTTCCGGCTCGGGCAGTTCCAGAGCCTGGCCCATATCCAGAGCCTTGACCAGGTCTCCTGAGAGCTGGTTGACACACTGTCGGAATGTTTCCGGAATTCCGCCCCCGGGAGTCTCATCCGCACCGGTAACCAGGCGAAAGATTGTTTCCAGACTCAGCTTTGCTGGCCCGACAACGCTGGCGCAAACTGCGCCGTGGAAACCGAAAAAGTCCAGGGCGTCGTCCCCCCATGGTTCGGCAAACAGAATGTCTTCCAGCGCTTCAATGTCGGAATTGGACAGCATACTTTAGTTACCCCCGGATTTTTTGGCTTCTTCGGCCGCTGCCCGCTGACGTTTGCGAACCTCACGAGGATCGTTATATGCGCGTCCAGGTGCTACTGGAACGCCTGTTTGGGCCGCAGGTTTTTCTGCAGTCTCAGGGGCCGGGGTGGCCGCCGGTGCCGTTTCTGGCTTTTCTGAAGCCTTGTCTGGTGCCGTTTCCGGCTTCTGCACAGGCGCATTCTCTTCCGGTTTGTCTGTCGGGGCTGCCTTGCTCCGGCTTCTGGCGGGAGCGGATCTGGGCTTTCTGGCTGGAGCCGCTGTGTCCTGGTCTTCTGCCGGGATAGCTTCTGCATCCGCTGGAAGCTCTTTACCTTTGCTTGCTGCAGGCGCTTTAGCTGTATCAGCTGGGCGCGCTTCAGCTTTTGCGGTCGAAGGCTCTTTATCCTCTGCCGCCGGTGCGGGCTTGCTCGTCTCCGCTGAGGGTTTGCTGTCCATAGCGGATTGATCAGCCTGCTTTGGACTGGCCGCTGGGGCTGTTTCAGCGGAGGGCCGGGCTGTCGCTGCCGGGGCTGACGTTTTGGGCCTGGCGACCGCAGCTTTCGGTTTTTCTGCCGCTGTTTCAGCTTTTGCAGGAGCAGTGTCTGCGGGCTTTTCAGCCTGCGGGGCTGTAGCTGCTGCTTCGGGTGACGAAACCGGGGTTTCTTTCTGCTTTTCAGTCGTGGTATCGACGGGAGCCGTGTCAGTGGCAGCTTCTGTCTTTTGAGTAGACCTGGTTTCTTCAGTTGTTTTCTGTTCCGGCTGCTTCTGTTCTGTTTGCAGAGCTGCTGGAGCCTTGGTAGTGGCTTGGTCTGAACTCTTTTGTGTGTCGACAGTTGCTTTTACTTCAGCTGCTTCAACATTATCGTTGGCAGGCTTTCCTTCCGGCTGGGTATCCTTCTGGTGCTTCTCGTTACGGGAGCTCTTGCGGGCTGCAGGAGTGGACGCAGGAGTATCGGAAGGTGAGCCATCCCTGTTACGTGGGCGGCGCGGCTTACGACGACTGTCATCAGTGCCGGATTTTTCAGCAGCAGGCGCCTTTGGTGAAGTATCCCGCTGATTCGTGTCTTTCTGATCCCCGGTGTTCTTGGCATCGCGCTGAGGTCTGTTGCGATTCTGGCCGCGGCTCTGACCGTCTTTGCGGTTTTCCCGGCGGCTATCATCACCACGGCTATCGGTATTTTTGTTCCCGGAGCCTTTATTCTCGGCGCCCTTGTCTGCAGTCTGGCGGTTCTGACTGGAGCGCCCCTGGTCGTCGCTGCGGTTGCGGCCTCGCGCACGATTATCTTCGCTACGGTTTGGCTGGCTGCTCCCCTGGCGACGCTCGTTGCCGGTACGGCCATTATTGCCGGAGTTTTGTCCGTCGCGGGCAACGCGGGTCTTGCGGCGATCCTGACGTGCCTGGTTGCGCTGGTCATCGCGGCTGGCGTCTGGCTTGGAGTTATCCCGGGTTTTGTCTGGCTGACCTTCTTCACCGCTGAAGATGCAGGCAATCTTGCGGCCAATCCGGCGAAGCAGGCCATCTTCCTGCTCAGTTGTAGATGTGCTCGTTTCAGCAACTTTCGCAGCGGGAGCTGAGGCTGTTGGTCGAATAGCTTTGACGGCAGCCTGTTCACGAACCGGTTTTTCTGCTGCCGGCACTTCAAACACCTCTTCCTCACGCTCGCTGTATTCTTGCGCTACCTGATGGCTGGAGATGTGTTCTGGTGTGGCTTCGTCATCACGCATGCGCAGGATTTCGAAGTGAGGGGTCTCCATGTGGGGGACTGGCACAACAACAACGCTGACTTCCTGAAGAGCTTCAATGTCGGCAAGCTGCTTGCGCTTTTCGTTCAGCAGGAATGTGGCTACTGATACGGGTACTATGGCCCGTACTTCGCCGGTTTTCTCCTTGGACGATTCTTCGTAGATCAGGCGCATGATACTCAGCGCCAGTGATTCGATTCCACGAATGGTGCCCTGTCCTTCACAGCGAGGGCAGACTTCACTGCGGGTTTCGCCCAGAGAAGGTCTGAGGCGCTGACGGGACATTTCCAGCAGGCCGAAACGTGAGATCTTGCCAACCTGAACCCTGGCCCGGTCGATTTCAAGAGCTTCGCGCATTTTCTGCTCGACTTCGCGCTGGTGCCTGGCTGGAGTCATGTCAATAAAGTCGATGACAATCAGGCCGCCCATATCCCGCAGGCGCAGTTGGCGTGCGATTTCTTCCGCCGCTTCCAGATTGGTCTGGAAGGCAGTTTCTTCAATGTCGTGGCCTTTGGTGGCGCGGGATGAGTTGATGTCGATAGACACCAGTGCCTCAGTAGGATCGATAACGATAGAGCCGCCAGAGGGGAGTCTGACTTCGCGCTGAAAAGCAGTTTCGATCTGACCTTCTATCTGGTAACGGCTGAACAGAGGAATTTCGTCCTTGTACAGCTTGATCTTGTTTTCAAACGTGGGCATTACTGCGCGGACGAAATTCAGCACGTCCTCATAAACGCCTTCCGAGTCAATCAGTACCTCTCCGATATCCTGGCGCAGGTAGTCACGAACTGCGCGGATGATAACGTTGCTTTCCTGATGGATCAGGAAGGGAGCCTTGCGTTCGCCAGCGGCCTGAGTGATGGCCTCCCAGAACTGTACCAGGTAGTCGAGATCCCATTGCAGTTCTTCGGTAGTACGGCCGATGCCCGCAGTGCGCACGATAATACCCATGGATTTGGGTACCTGTACGCTGTTCATGGCTTCTTTCAGTTGGGCCCGCTCTTCACCTTCAATGCGGCGGGAAATGCCGCCTGCACGAGGGTTGTTGGGCATCAGAACCAGGTAGCGACCGGCAAGGGAGATAAAAGTGGTGAGGGCGGCGCCTTTGTTGCCGCGCTCCTCCTTGTCGACCTGAACGATGACTTCCTGACCTTCGGAAACCACTTCCTTGATGTTGACCTTGCCTTCAATCTGGCCTGGAGACTTTTTGAAATAGTCTCTGGAAATTTCCTTCAGCGGAAGAAAGCCATGGCGGTCAGCACCAAAATCAACAAAGGCGGCTTCAAGGCTCGGTTCTACGCGGGTAATGCGTCCTTTGTAAATGTTGGCTTTTTTCTGCTCGCGGGAGCTGGATTCAATATCGAGGTCAAACAGGCGCTGGCCGTCAACCAGGGCGACGCGCAACTCTTCTGGGTGAGTTGCATTAATAAGCATTCTTTTCATGGAAAGAGGATTTTCCTGTCGTTTAATTTTGACGGAAAACCGAAGGGCGTCGCATCTGCGAAGCGGGATGTGCGTGCCGCGGGCCCCGCTAAATCAGGGGCAGAGCGGCGGACAGACGAATCACACCCTGTCGGGGTATGACCCTGTTGATCTGAGACCACCGTCGACGGCCCACCCGCCTGCTGGCAGGGGCGTGTCGTGTAGGGTTCGTGTCTGTTGACGCATATAATCCGTTTTCAGGTTCACACCAGTGCCTGGGTCTCACGTCGTATTCGTAAGCTGGACAGCCCGGCCTTGCGTGGCAGTGATTCTTCGCGATATCGCCCGGCGGTTTTCCGCGCGGTTTCAGTTTTTCCGGTGCCAGTTCGCCGCTTTTTTAGCGGGTCTTCCCTGGCATTGCGGAAGCATTTCTTGCACCGGGCCCGATAGTGATTGGGCGTTCGGCGTTCAAACTCTTGGATAGTATCGGTATACTTCTGCCGCTCCGGCTTCTGACTCGAATTGGTCAGGCCGTAGACAAACGACAGATCACGCAGGAATATAACAGTATTCAGGGAGTCGTTCAATCCCGCTCGTATCACCCGCTACACTACCAGTCAAAGGAATCCTATGTCCCGCAAATCTGCTACCGGAAAGCCCCCGAAAGCCAGGGTAAAAAAACCGGTGCCACGCCCGGATGGCGGGGCTGATTCCAGGTCGGCCTCCAGGCATGAAGCTGCCGGAAAGGACGCGGTCAAGCCGGGTGTCGTGTGGGTGACTGTCGATGAGGATAATCATGGGCAGCGGCTGGATAACTTTCTGCTGGCGCAGCTTCGAGGTGTGCCCAGAAGCATTATTTATCGCATTGTGCGGAAGGGCGAGGTGCGGGTTAATAAGGGAAGGGTGAAGCCTGATACGCGTATTGCAACCGGTGATCAAGTGCGTATTCCGCCGGTTGTCCGCAAGGAGAAGGCTCCTCAGGCTGCGCCGGGTAGCCGGGTTCAGAATGTGGTGGAAGCTGCCGTTATCTTTGAGAATGACCAGATGCTGGTAGTTAATAAGCCGTCTGGCATAGCGGTTCACGGAGGCAGTGGTCTCAGTTTCGGGTTGATTGAAGTGCTGCGGGCGGCTCGCCCGGAAGCGCGTTTTCTGGAGCTGGTGCACAGGCTGGACAGAGATACGTCCGGGCTTGTAATGATCGCCAAAAAACGGTCAGCTCTGCGTTATCTGCAGGACGAGCTCCGGCAAAGGCGGATCCGGAAGCAGTATCACGCTCTGGTTGCGGGCAGTTGGCCTGAAAGGCTTGGTCGTGTTGATGAGCCGTTGCTGCGGTATGAAATGCCTAATGGTGAAAGAAGAGTAAGGGTGGATAAGGCGGGCAAGGCCTCGACTACGCTCTTTCGTTGTCTTTCACGTTACAGCGGTTACAGTCTGGTTGAGGCATCTCCGGTTACCGGCCGCACCCATCAGATTCGTGTTCACAGTGCCTGCGCCGGTCATCCGATAGCTGGGGATGACAAGTATATGGATGATGTAAGTCTTAAGGCGTTCCGGTCTGTCGGCGGTCAGCGCCTTATGCTGCATGCCCGGGCGCTTGAGCTTACGTTGCCGGTTACAGAAGAAGCGGTGCGCTTCGAAGCTCCTTATGATGATGTGTTCAGTAACGTGGTGAGCAGGCTCGAAGTGCGCGCAACGGGAGCAGTTTAATGGATGTGAAAGTTGTAATATTTGATTGGGACGGGACTCTTGTGGATTCCGTGGAGCATATTGCGGGCAGCCTGCATCAGGCGGCCACTGAATTGGGGTATCCGGCGCTTGAGAGGGAGGCTTATCGTGACATTATCGGTCTGGGTATGGTCGAGGCTCTGGAAAGGCTCTATCCGGGAATCAGTCACGAGGAGATGACGGCTATTCGGGAGGGTTACGCGAGTTATTTCTTTCGTAAGGTGACCACACCTCAAAATATATTCGAAGGTATGGCTGATGTAGTCGCGGATCTTCGTAGTGCTGGCCGCGGGTGTTCGGTTGCGACCGGTAAGAGCCGCAGGGGGCTCGAATCGGCGCTCGTTTCCAGTGGTCTCGGGGTGCATTTCGATATTACCCGCTGTGCCGACGAAACCCGGTCCAAGCCGGATCCCCTGATGCTGGAGGAAATCCTGCGTTTTTACGGAATTGAGGCTTCTGAGGCCGTTATGATTGGCGATACCCGTTATGATCTTGAAATGGCTCAGCGTATTGGTATGCCTTCTATAGGTGTTGAGTGGGGAGTGCACAAGCGTGATGTGCTTGGGAGTTATGCTCCCCATGCCATCGTTGAATCTGTGCCGGATCTGCGCAGTGTGCTCGGCTTGTAAGTAGATTTTTATGGTTTTATTTCTGACAGGACAGATGTATGAGTGACTGGGATTCCGATAAAACACCAGGTTGGGGTGACAGGCCTGAAGGATCTGGCTCCGGGCGAAGTCGGCCGCGTTTGCCACCTGAATCGGGGCGTGACTGGCGGTTGATTGAAAAGCTAGTGATGTCCTTGCAGTCTGAACAGCGCCGGAGTCGCCGGTGGGGTATTTTTTTCAAGTTTGTCACGTTTGCGTATCTTTTCGCTTTGCTGGCTATTGTCTGGTCACCGTTTGGCGACACTCTGGATTCCGCCGGTGGCAAGCATACTGCTGTTGTTGAAATAAATGGCCCTATTGCCGCGGACGAGCTCGCCAGCGCTGACAACATCGTTGGAGCTCTGCGCTCAGCGTTCGAGGAAGAAGATGCTGTCGCAGTTATCCTGCGTATAAACAGCCCGGGCGGCAGTCCTGTTCAGTCCGGCTATGTCTACGATGAGATTAAGCGGCTAAGGGGGGAGTACCCGGATAAGAAACTCTATGCGGTGATCTCGGATATCGGGGCGTCAGGTGCCTACTACATTGCTGCTGCGGCTGATGAGATCTATGCGAACCGGGCGAGTCTGGTCGGGTCCATTGGTGTTGTCGCAGGTGGTTTCGGGTTTACCGGCATCATGGACAAGCTTGGAGTGGAGCGAAGGCTTTACACTGCGGGTGAGAATAAAGCGTTTCTGGATCCGTTTTCACCTGAGCAGGAGCAGGAGGTAGCTTTCTGGCAGGATGTTCTTGAGAACACTCATCGTCAGTTTATAAAAGCTGTCAGGGATGGTCGCGGCGATCGTCTGGTGGATGATGAGCGCCTGTTCAGTGGTCTGGTGTGGAGTGGCGAGCAGGCGCTGGAGTTGGGGCTTGTCGACGGGCTTGGCAGTACCTCCTATGTTGCCAGGGATATAGTCGGGCAGGAGGATCTGGTTGATTACAGTCATCACAAAGGGCCTCTGCGTGATCTGGTAGACCAACTGGGAGTGTCAGTTGGCCAGGGTGTTATCGGGCATCTGATCGAGTCTCGTATGGAGTTGCGATAGCGGGCAACTGGATTCGGTTTGGATCAGGGGTGTTGCCGGGGCTCCAGAAGGGGGTTTCTGCCCCAGGATATCAGCATCCCGGTCAGGGCGATCAGGGGGAGGCCGATCAGGGTGTTCGGGTCCCGGCCTTGTAGTTCCCGGAACAGGGTGATGCCGAGACCTTCCATCTTGAAGCTGCCGGCGCAGTCGTAAGGCTTCTCTTTGTGGAGGTAGGCGTCGATTTCTTCGCTGCTCAGATTCCGGAAGTGTGCAGTGAACTGTTCGCAGGATGTTTGCAGGTTTCCGGAGGTGGCGTCCAGTAGTGCCAGCCCGGTGAAGAAATTAATGCTCTGTCCGCTGCTCAGGGTTAGTTGTTTGTGGGCATTCAGGTAATTTCCGGGTTTGTTGAGCAAGGTGCCATCAGGCAATGCGGCGACCTGGTCAGAGCCAATAATCCAGTGCTCCGGGTGGGTGGAGGCCAGGGCTCTGGCTTTAGAAGCGGCCAGGCGAATGGCGAGGGCGTCCGGAGCTTCTCCGGCAAGGGGTGATTCGTCGATGTCGGGGCTGGCGCTGGAGAATGGCAGTCCGAGTCTTGCCAGTAGTTCATGGCGATACCTGGATGAGGAGGCCAGCAGCAGGGGAGAGTGGGGCATAAGGAGGTTCCTTTCCGGGATTTGTGTGCTGTTTTTCAGTGTGCGTATCGTAGAATACACTTATGGAAACCGGAACCCTTGGTCAAAACCCTACGAAGTCTTTGACAGCAGCGAGCTTGGCCCCTAGAATTGCGCGCCTATGTCAAATGCGTCTAGTGCCGAATTACCAAGAATAGTCGACCCATACCGGTTGGCGGAGCACAACAGCGTGCTGGAAGGAGAAATTCCTCTCAGTGCATTGTCTCGTTTCCGTGAAACTGTGTTGGGGTTTGAAGATGGCGCTGTATGTCTGGTTAAGCTGTCCTTTTATATGGATGGTGAGCGTCGCCGTATTGCCTCCGGTGAAGTTGAGGCCCCTGTAAGGCTGGAGTGCCAGCGTTGCATCGGGTCCATGGATTCGGTGCTGGTTTCCCGGTTCACGCTCGGGCTGGTGACTAGCGATGAGCAGGCCCAGCGGTTGCCAAAGGATCTTGAGCCGTTTCTGACGGTTGATTTCAGTGCAGATCTCTGGTCCATGGTTGAGGATGAGTTGTTGCTCGTTCTGCCTCCATATCCGCTTCATGACCGGAATGAATGTCCGGCAAAAGAGGATCTGGAAGCGTACGAGCCAGGCCATTCTCCGGCGGAGCCGGAAAAGAAGTCAGGGGATAACCCGTTCAGTGTGCTGGCGGGTCTTGGGAAAACAAAGCATTAATGCGGGCGTGGGCTTCTTTTCATTGGAAGCCGGCGCAATCAAATGAACATACGTTACGCGTAACGATATTCAAGTAAAGTTTACGTTAACAGGTCAGGAGTAGAACCATGGCTGTACAGAAGAACCGTAAGACCCGTTCCAAGCGTGGCATGCGCCGTGCCCACGATGCTCTGAGCACTGCAGCTCTGAGCACTGATTCAACAACTGGTGAAGTTCATCGCCGTCACCACGTGTCTCCGGACGGGTTCTACCGTGGCAAGCAGGTAATCGAAGCTCGCGACGAGTAATACCGTTGCATAGCCGCGTCAACTTCAATTGAATGGCAGAACGGTGAAACCGGTCACCATAGCGATTGATGCCATGAGTGGCGATCGGGGGCCTGCAGTTGTAGTTGCTGCGGTTCTTGAAGCGGTGCGTGAAAATAAAGCCTTGAGTTTTATTCTGGTGGGAATCCGGAGTGAGCTTGAGGCTTTTTTGCGTGAAGGGCATCCTCGAGTCCGCATCGTGGAGGCTGCGGACGTTGTTTATATGAACGAGCGTCCCTCTCATGCGTTGCGCCACAAGAAAAACTCCTCCATGGCTATTGCCCTGGCCCTGGTTCGCGATGGCGAGGCTCAGGGTTGTGTCAGTGCAGGTAACACCGGGGCCCTGATGGCCTTTGGCCGTTCAATTATTCGTATGTACCCGGGTATTGAGCGTCCGGCAATTGCTAAATTGATCCCTTCTCTTCGGGGGAGGTGCCATGTTCTGGACCTTGGCGCCAACGTAGACTCAAGTGCGGAAAATCTCTATCAGTATGCCCTGATGGGTTCGCTCATGGCCTCTGCAATATGCCGTCAGGGTGAGCCGCGAGTCGCATTGCTGAATGTTGGTGAAGAAGAAATAAAAGGCAATGAACAGGTGCGCCTGGCATCCCACATGCTCGCCCAGTGCGAGTCTATTAACTACATCGGATACGTGGAGGGCTGTGACCTGTTCAGGGACGTCGCTGATGTGGTGGTGTGCGACGGTTTTGTAGGTAATATTGCCCTGAAGACCGGTGAAGGGGTCGCGGGCCTGCTTATTGAGCTCATGGAGCAGGCATTCACCCGAACTCTTTATGGTCGCTTTGTGGGGCTGCTTTCTCGGCCCATCATCGGGCGACTCCTTCGGCTTATGGATCCATCCCGTCATAACGGTGCAAGCCTTCTCGGGCTGCAGGGTGTGGTTATAAAAAGCCATGGAAATGCCAATGAACGCGCTATGTTGGCTGCCATTCGTCAGGCTGTACGTGAGGTCGAACTGGAAGTGCCGCGGCGTATCAATGAGCGCCTTGACGACCTGATGCTCTGATGGCTCCGGGCTGAAGTCGCTTCTGGTTTGTGCGCTATACTCGCGCCAAATCCGCTCAGCTTGTACTATTGGCTAATCTCTTGAAACTTCCAATGACGATAAGATCCCGCTTATGAAATCAGCCTTTATATTTCCCGGACAGGGTTCCCAATCAGTTGGCATGCTTTCCGCGGCTGCTGAATCCTGGCCCATGATCAACAAAACCTTCGCCGAAGCATCCAATGTACTTGGGTACGATCTCTGGCATCTGTGCCAGAAAGGGCCGGCTGAAGAGCTTAACCAGACGATGATCACCCAGCCGGCAATGTTAACCGCCAGTATCGCTTTGTGGCGACAGTGGTTAGTGGCAGGTGGCCCCAAGCCCGACTTCCTGGCTGGTCACAGTCTGGGCGAGTACAGCGCCCTGGTAGCTGCAGAAAGCCTTGATTTTGTAGAAGCGGTCAAGCTGGTGCGCCTGCGTGGCGAGCTGATGCAGGAGGCCGTACCCTCGGGTGAGGGGAAGATGGCCGCTATCCTTGGTCTTGAAGATGCCGATGTTGTGGCGGCCTGTGATGAGGCTGCCAATGGTGACGTTGTTGCAGCGGTGAATTTTAATGCCCCCGGCCAGGTAGTAATTGCGGGCTCAGCTGCTGCAGTTGATCGGGCTATTGACGCTTGCAAAGCGAAGGGTGCACGTAAAGCTATGCTTCTTCCTGTCAGCGTACCCTCTCATTGTGCACTGATGAAAGGTGCCGCAGAGGAGCTGGCCCAGGCACTGGAAGAAGTCCGTTTTAATGATGCGCTGACTCCGGTTATACAGAATGTTAACGCAGCAGCGGAGACAGATTCGGCTACACTTAAGGCCAACCTTCTCAAACAGCTTTATTCGCCGGTGTTGTGGGTCGATTCGGTTCGCACTCTGGTTAACAGCGATGTTACCGTTGCCATTGAGTGTGGCACCGGCAAAGTGCTTGCAGGCTTGTCCAAGAGAATTGACCGTGGACTTGTTGTTCACGGAATTGAGGATCCTCAGGCACTGACAGCTGCGCTAGCGGCATTTGAACCGTCTTGAAGAAAGGGAGTTGTACATGTCTCTGGAAGGCAAAGTCGCACTGGTAACCGGTGCTACCCGTGGAATTGGTAAAGCCATTGCTCTTGCACTGGCAAAGCAGGGCGCAGAAGTAGTCGGGACCGCCACCAGCCCTGAGGGGGCCGCAACCATTACGGATAATCTCCAGGCTGCGGATGTAAGCGGCTACGGTATTGTGATGAATGTTGCCGATCCTGAAAGTATTGAAGCGGGCCTGAAAGAAATAGCCGATAAGTCCGGTGCGCCTCTGATTCTGGTTAATAACGCGGGTATAACCCGTGATAACCTGCTGATGCGACTAAAGGATGACGACTGGGCATCTGTGCTCGAAACCAATCTCTCAAGCGTGTACCGTACCAGTAAGGCTGTATTACGGGGTATGGCGAAAGCACGCTGGGGACGTATTATTAATGTCAGTTCCGTGGTTGCCAGTATGGGTAACCCGGGACAGGCCAATTATTGCGCTGCCAAGGCTGGAGTAGAAGGTTTTACCCGCAGTCTGGCGAAGGAAATGTCGAATCGTGGCATCACATCGAACTGTGTTGCGCCCGGGTTTATCGACACGGATATGACAAAAAAACTGGACGACAGGCAGCGTGAGGCTATGCTGGAAATTATACCTGCAGGTCGTCTGGGGCAGCCGGAAGAAGTGGCGGCTGTGGTTGCTTTTCTGGCGTCTGATGTTGCTGCTTATGTGACTGGGGAAACCATTCATGTAAACGGCGGAATGTACATGGGATAAGCTCCGATTGCGGAGTTCGTGCGCAACCCCTTGTCGCACAACATGTTTAACCGGATCCCTGCTTGTTTGCAGGTAGGGTTTACACTAAACTGGCAGCACTTAGTTGCTTGGTTGATACACAAAGTGAGGACATTATGAGTACAGTTGAAGAGCGCGTGAAGAAGATTGTTTGTGAACAGTTGGGCGTTAAAGAGTCCGAAGTTCAGAACTCTTCTTCTTTTGTAGAGGATCTTGGCGCTGACTCACTGGACACCGTTGAGCTGGTCATGGCGCTGGAAGAGGAATTTGAAACTGAAATTCCTGATGAAGAAGCCGAGAAGCTGGCAAGTGTTCAGGACGCGATCGACTACATCGTCGCGCATACCTGATACTCTGCAGTTAAGTTAGCCAGGCAAAAAGCCGTCCTTGTCATTCAGTGAAGGACGGCTTTTTTATTGCTTGAGAATTCCCGGATTTCGGGTTCACGAGTAACAGCGACAGATGAAAAGTCAGGTGAGCGGGGCTATGAGTAAACGACGGGTTGTGGTCACTGGCATGGGCATGTTGTCTCCTCTGGGAAACGATGTGGCGTCTTCCTGGGAGGGTATTCGGGCTGGTCGTAGCGGAATTGGCGAGATCGACCGTTTTGATGCTTCCGAATACAACACCCGCATTGGCGGTGCGATCAGAAATCTTGATCTGGAGCCCTATCTTTCTTCCAAAGAGGCCAGAAAACTCGACGCGTTTATTCACTACGGACTTATTGCAGCTCAGCAGGCAGTGGATGATAGCGGGCTTGCGGAATACGATGAGCTGGATCGCGACCGTGCGGGCATAGCTATCGGATCTGGCATCGGGGGCCTGGAATATATTGAAAAGAGTGTGCTGACTATGGAAAAGTCAGGCCCTCGCAAAGTGTCTCCGTTCTTTGTGCCCGCCTCAGTGGTTAACATGATTTCCGGTAATGCCGCGATTCGGTTCGGGTATCGGGGGCCAAACATTGCAATTGTTACCGCCTGCACTACGGGCACCCATAACATAGGGTACGCCGCCCGTACCATCGCATACGGTGATGCGGATGTGATGCTTGCCGGCGGTTCTGAGATGGCGACAACGCGCACAGGTATTGCTGCATTTTCGTCTGCCCGAGCGCTTTCAACACGCAATGATAAGCCCGAGAAAGCCAGTCGCCCATGGGACAGAGACAGAGATGGTTTTGTGCTCAGTGACGGCGCGGGGGTGCTGGTGCTGGAAGAGCTGGAACATGCAAGACGGCGCGGTGCAACCATCTACGGTGAGCTGGTTGGCTTTGGCATGAGTGATGACGCCCATCACATCACAGCACCACCTGCAGATGGTGAAGGCGCTGCGCGTTCAATGGTTAACGCGTTGCGGGACGCCGGAATGGAGCCGGAAGAGGTTGACTACATTAATGCGCATGGCACCTCGACACAGGTAGGCGATATAGCTGAGATTGCGGCAGCCAAGCGTGTATTTGGTGATCATGCGAGCCGGCTCGCCATGAGTAGCACCAAGTCCATGACCGGGCACTTGCTGGGTGCTGCAGGTGCGGTTGAGGCCATATTTTCCCTGCTTGCTATAAAAGATGGCGTGTTGCCGCCAACGATCAATCTGGATAACCCGGATGAAGGCTGCGACCTGGATCTTGTTCCCAATACCTGCCGCAAAGCCAACGTTAGCGTAGCCTTGTCCAACTCTTTTGGCTTCGGTGGCACTAACGGTACTTTGATTTTCCGGCGCTTTGAAGGTTAAGTAATCATGTTCAACCTGCGCTGGGCTGATGAAGGTGGCTTCCCGGCCAGTGATCGGGGTGCAGCATACGGTGATGGTTTGTTTGAAACCATAAGGATGCATGGTGATCGGGGGGTGTTGCTCTCCCGCCATCTTGACCGGATGGTTCGCGATGCAGGCCGGTTAGATATCCCTGTTTCGCTTACAGAACTTCAGGAAGCCTGTAGGGCGGCAGCCAGTCGTTACTCCGGCAGTTTTATGAATAGTGAGGTGGGCTGCGGCTGGGTGCTTAAACTGATCCTTACCCGGGGAGAGGGTGGCAGAGGGTATCGGCCGGGTCTGGGGGGGCGGCCAACTCTGATGGTATCTGCTGGCCATCTGCCTGAGATGCCGCTTTCCACCGGCGTTGCCGTTGATTTTTCTCGTGTTCCTCTGATGGTGAACCCTCTGCTTGTGGGAATCAAATCCCTCAACCGGCTGGAGCAGGTTCTGGCGGCCAGAGAGATTCAGGGCTCGCTGTATGAAGTCATCATGTCGGACAGCGCCGCTAATCTGGTTGAGGGTACCCGTACCAATCTGTTGCTTAAGGTTCCCGGAGGCTGGGTGACCCCGCCAGTCAAGAGTCTTGCTGTTGCCGGCGTGCTGCGCCAGTGGTTGCTGGAAAGGCTCAGAGCCCGTGGAGAGCTGGTTGATGAGCGAGCTTTGGGTATCGGGGATGTACTTGGGGGTCATTGTCAGGGGCTGTATCTGTTGAACAGTGTTATTGGCGTTGTCCCCGTCCGAAGTCTTGCCGGACAGGATTTGCCTGTAGATGGCGGACTTGCGACAATCTTCAATCCTCTCGAACTGCTGGAATAATTCGTTGTTCAAAAAACTTTTGATTGCAGGAATTTGTGCCGCCGTTCTGGTTGGCGCGGGTACAGGTTTGTGGGTATGGCAGGGGCTGGGCTCATTGTCAAAACCGGTCGTTATGGCCGAGCCTGTATTGTTTAATGTGCCTGGGGGTACTGCTTTCAGCGAGGTTGCCAGACAGCTGGAGGCTCGGGGCCTGGTTGAAAAAAGCCTGTGGGTAAGGGTTTATGGCCGTTTGTTTCCTGATCAGGCAAGAATCAAAGCCGGAGAATATGAATTCAGTGACGGAATGACGGCTGAAGCCATGCTGGACAAAATGGTGGCAGGAGAGACCAAACACTGGTCAGTGCAGTTTATCGAAGGCTGGACGTTCCGTGACCTGCGTGCCGCACTTGCATCGACAGAACGTCTTGACGGGCTTACCTCCGGTTGGTCGGATGCGCAAATAATGGAGGCCGTTGGTGCTGAAGGGGAGCATCCGGAGGGGCGTTTTTTCCCTGATACCTATCTGTTTACCTCCAGTGAGACGGATCTTGATCTGCTCCGGCGTTCATTTCAGCGCATGGAGGCTGTTCTTTCGGAAGAGTGGGAGAATCGGCAAGAGGACCTGCCATACGATAGTGCATATGAAGCGCTGATCATGGCATCTATTGTTGAGCGGGAAACCGGAGCACCCCATGAACGTGGACAGGTCGCTGGTGTGTTTGTACGGCGCCTGGAAAAAGGTATGCGATTGCAGACCGATCCCACGGTAATTTACGGTATGGGAGACAAATACAAGGGCCGTATTGGCAGTCGCGATCTGCGTACTCACACACCGTATAACACCTACCGCATTAACGGGTTGCCGCCTACTCCTATTGCCTTGCCTGGCCGTGAGGCCATTCATGCCGCGTTGCACCCGGAACCTGGCAAGGCTCTCTATTTTGTCGCTCGCGGTGATGGCACCCACAAGTTTTCCAGCACACTGGCGGAGCATCAGAAAGCGGTCAGGGCGTTTCAACTGAATCGCCGGTCGGATTACAGGTCTTCTCCAGCAGGCAAGGATGATAAAGAATGACTGTTCGTGGTCGGTTTATTACGTTCGAGGGAACAGAGGGTGTGGGTAAGTCTACCCAGATCACCAATGCCGCTGGAATGCTGAGAGAGCTTGGCGTTGATTGTATTGTTACCCGTGAGCCTGGTGGCACCCCTATGGCTGAATCGATCCGGGAGCTGCTTCTGGCCCCGCGGGACGAACCGGTCAATGATCTTACGGAATTGCTTTTGATGTTTGCCGCCCGCGCGCAACATCTGCACACGTTGATTCTTCCTGCTCTTGCGAAAGGGCAGTGGGTGCTTTGTGATCGATTTACTGATGCGACCTTTGCTTATCAGGGCGGCGGGAGGGGTGTTCCCCTGGAACGGATTGCGTTGCTGGAAGACCTGGTGCAGGCCGAAGTGCGCCCGGATCACGTGGTGTTATTGGATGCTCCGGTCGAAACCGGTATGGCTCGGGCAAGGGACAGGGGGCAGCTGGATCGTTTTGAACAGGAAGCTGTGTCCTTTTTTCAGCGTATCCGTGACACCTACCTGGCTCGCGCTGCAGCTGCGCCTACCCGATATAACATCGTGGATGCTGCGGCGCCACTGGATGCAGTAACCGCCAGGGTCCGCGAACTTATGTGCAAGTTCCAATCAAATCTGCTTTAATTGAGTAATATTCTCACTTAAAGGTTTCTGTTGCGTCTATGCTGGATGCCCGATTACTAAAGCTTCCAACATCCTCTCATCAGCATCGTCATGAACATCACCAGATAGTAGTTGGTGTTCAGGGTGAGGCAGATCTGAGCGTTGACGGAACAGGCTCTCACCTGGATACCTGGAAAGCATGTCTTGTGCCTACGGAGGCCCGACATGACTACTGTGGTGATCATCAGAATCATGTGATGGTTATTAATCTTGACCCCTCAAGTTCTGCTGTTTCCACTCCCAACCACGCCGACTATGAGCGTATGGTTCGGGTATTTGAAAAACCCCGTACGGTCCATATGGATAGCCGTTTACAAGGGCTGGTTCAGTTTGCTGCCAGCGAGTTTGACCGGGCTCCCGACAATCTTGCGATGCACGGTCACCTTGCTGCCAGTATCCTCTATTGCATGGCTGACAGAATTGTTGACCGGAATGTTGGTATGCCAAACCAGATC
>Ga0209345_10001940_pt1 | contig 23809 bp, 16 predicted proteins | sample Cruoilmetagenom7_FD_187294 | JGI IMG/M metagenome (GOLD analysis project Ga0209345, IMG submission 187294) | Oil polluted marine microbial communities from Coal Oil Point, Santa Barbara, California, USA - Sample 7 (SPAdes) (version 2) | ecosystem: Environmental > Aquatic > Marine > Oil seeps ...
GGGGGGGGTGCATGGCGCCAACCGACTGGGCGGAAATGGCGTTGCGAACTCGACCGTTTTTGGCGGCATTGCGGGTGATGTGATGCCTGGTTTCATTGCGCAGAGCCCACACTGGCGTGCGCCTGACGAAGCAATCTTGGCCGCTGAAATCGAGCGCGCTTCGCATCCGTTTCGCCGAGGTGCTGGCGATATCAATGAACTGCGTGAGACGCTGCTGGATTTGATGTGGGAAGATGTCGGTGTGATGCGTGATGCCCGCGGCATGCACCGCGCACTCGATGGCCTTGATGACATTGAAGCACGACTGATGGCTGCGGGAGTTGCCGATGGCGACCGAGCGTATAATCTCACGTGGCACGATTGGCTGAATCTCAGATCCCAGATCGAGATTTCGCGCGTGATCACCCAGGCCGCGCTGGCCCGCGAGAATAGCCGTGGAGCACATTATCGCGAGGACTTTCCCGATGCTGGTGACCTTGAGGCTTCGACCTACACAGTTGCCATGCAAAAAAACGGTGCCGGTCAAAAAGATGGGAACACAGCGCGTGCTGGCGGACTAAGTATTTCGCAGTCGCCGGTGAAATTCACCATCGTTAAACCCGGCGATACATTACTTGTCGAGCAAGTTGGACTTGATGAGCAACCCGACGCGGGGGAGGAGTTGAAATGATCCCTATAGCGGCCCTGGAGAGCACTGCCGAACAGTTGATGGCGAAGGCGGCGATCGAAATTCCCGATGACTATCTCGATGGTCTTGAACGGCTGGCGGATACTGAAACGGGGGAACTCTCTTCGTTTGTCATTCAGGCGATGCTGGACAACTATAAGGCCGCTAAGGAAGACCGTCGTGCGATGTGCGGCGATACCGGTGTGCCACGATGGTATGTCAAGATTGGCAACGAGGCGCGCATCAAGGGCGGGCCAATTGCGCTTGAAGCCGCTCTTCGCAGGGCTACGGCGAAAGCCACCCACAGTGTGCCGCTGAGGCCTAACCGTGTGCACCCATTGTGGCGGCATGATCATGACAACAACGTTGGCATCAATGCGCCTGAGATTGAATATAGCTTTCATCCTGACGCCGACTGGATTGACATCACAACAGTGCATAAGGGGGGGCTGTTTGGCTCTGATTACCGGATGTTGTTTCCAGGCGATGGGATCGACGGCATCAAACGGTTTTTTCTCGACACGCTGATCGGTTTTGGCAGGCGGGGGCTTGCTTGTCAGCCAGCAATCATCGGGGTTGGGCTTGGTGGTTCGAAAGACACTTCGATGGTTTTGGGCAAACAAGCTGCCTGTCTGAGAACTGTCGGCTCGCGCAACCCTGATCCGAAAATCGCTTCTCTTGAGGATGAACTTAAGAAACTTGGCAACACCATTGGAATGGGTGCCATGGGCTTCATGGGTTCGTCCATGGTTGTCGATTGTCAGCTAGAGGTTGGCTACTGTCACACTGGCGGCATGCCAATGAGCGTCCACATGTTCTGCCTGTCTTCACGCCGAGCTGTGGCACGCATCTTTGCCGATGGCCGCATCAAGTACCGCACCGATCCGAAGTGGTTCACGAGCTATTCGCGGCGGGCAACGGTTGAATGGGAAGCACCGCTTAACAATCCAGATCAGTAGATTTTATGGCTCGCACCCGATCAATAGCAATGATGCATACGAGTATAACGACATGACCAACTCGACACTCAAAACTGTTTCACTGACACTGCCCGCCTCAAAAGCTGAACTAGGTAAGCTGGAAATTGGCACGATTGTTTATTTGACCGGCCGCGTTTTTACCGCGCGAGAGGGTGTCTATAAGCGTGCGGTCGAGGAAGGGCTGGAATTGCCTGTCCCGCCGGCTGAGTTAGGGTCCGCGAACTTTCATTGCTCGCCTGCTGCCAGCATCGAAGAAGATGGGACACTCAACGTTGGCGCCGTGACAGCAACGGCATCATTCCGTTTTGCCAAATGGCTGGAGGGTTGGTTCAAGATCTCCGGCTGCAACCTGATCATTGGCAAGGGGGGGATGACCAGCGACATCTACCGCTCAACGTTCGTGCCCAACGACGCCATCTATCTCACCACCGTGGGCTATGGCACCGGTGCACTGCTGGGGCGCGGCATAAAGACAGTCGCCGCCGCGCACTGGGTGGAAGAACTCGGGCTGGCCCAGGGCATGTGGGTGCTGGACGTGGAGGAATTTGGCCCGTTTCTGGTTGAAAGTGACCTTGATGGGAATTCGCTTTTTGAACGCGAGAACGCAAAGACTTCTGCCAGGATCAACAAGCTCTATGAAGGTACCCGACCGCCGACACTCAAACGATACGGTGAAACGGACGACAAGACCGATGAGGTGATCTAGCGGAGATTTTTTCGCTCCCGGTCATTCTTTCGCTCACGGCCTCGTCGCGCTATGCGCTGGCCTGCGCGGGCGCGCCGCAACGCGGCGGGTCGCGGGCGCTCCTGGTCATTCTTTCGCTCCCAGACAGGGGGCTCTGATAGGGAGATGCGTTGGGATGCTTGCGGTTTTTAGGTGAATATGCGACCAGAGGCTAATCCGTGAGGTCCCGCTCTACGAGCGTTGCTCGCCTCAAGTGATTTTCCTTTTCCATATACTTCAAGGAGCTGCGCATGAGCGATGTCGATTTGACTGCCCGCGCTTCGTTTTCCGAATGGACCATGGCCACCATTAGGTATGGCGACCAAGATCCCCTTGGGCATGTCAATAATGCGGTTTTCTCGACCTTCATGGAGCAGGGGCGAACAACATTTTTATACCCCTTCCTCAAAGCGATTGGCGACCCGAATATCGACATCGTTCTGGTGCGCATTACCATAGACTACCGGCAAGAACTGACATTCCCCGGCTCTGTCGATATTGGCACTAACGTTATACGATTGGGCACAAAGTCCGTCACGTTTGGGCATAGTGTATTCAAGGGCGGCACAGACGAGTGCGCAACGACCGGAGAAGCAGTGTTGGTTTTCTTCGACCTGACGACGCGAAAATCAATCCTGCCGCCGAGCGATGTGCGGGCGCGGCTCGAAGAATTATTGAAGGGTTAGCGCGGCCCTAGAGTGTTTCGATTTTAATCGAGACACTCTAGGGAACCTAGATTTTTCTCTAGTTTCCGATTGGTAATAGTTTAATGCTGCTATTCAGCGGCTTCAGCGCTATCGACCGGGCCTTCAACAAGCTTGGTGGCAAAGTTTGCCGGTGAGACGATTTCGAGGACTTCAAAATCGTCGGAACAGGCAACTTCGCGATGCGGAATCATTGGCTTTTGCAAAACGCAATCACCCTTGGAGATCTTGCGAATGCCTTCGCCTTCATATTCAAACGTAGCCCAACCATTCAAGACATAGACAAACTGGAAATCGCACTCGTGGATGTGCCACTTCTGGACCTCGTCCTTTGCCTCATTGCCGTTGTGACGGATGACGTGGGCTACATAATCGCCGTTGGTGCCATCGGTGGTGCCGAGATCGCGGTATTCAAAGATATCGCGTAAACCCGGTGTCCACGTGGCCCCTTCCGCTAGATTGTGGACGAATTTCCAGCCGTCCGTGTTTTTTAGTTCCGTCATGGCTTCCTCCAAGTTTTAGTCGGCTTGCACTTTGGCGCATTGGCCAATGAATATTGTTTTTGGGTGCAGGCGATAGAGCCCATCGTGGCGCATAGCAAGGCATGTGTCGAGGGCTCGATCTAGAGGCCCTTTCATACCACCGTCGCGCCACTATCAACGGGGAAAATCTGCCCGGTGGTAATCTCGGATTCATCTGACGCTAGATAAACTGCCATGTTCGCAATGTGGATTGGCAGACCGAGCCCCAACAAATGAGACTTTGATATTTGCTCGATTTCGGGGCTGTCTTGCAACAATTTCTTAACACGGTTCGATAGCGTTACAGATGGTGCAATCGCGTTGACCCGGATTTTGTTGGGCGCGTATTCAACCGCCATTGAGCGGGTCATTGAAGTGACACCGCCTTTCGCTGCCGTATAGCAATCGCGTCCGGGCAACGCCATCAAGGCCACGCTTGATGACATGTTAATGATCGAGCCACCGCCCGATTTGACGATCTCGGGTATGGCAAGTTTCGAGCATAGGAAGGTGCCATAAAGATCAAGCTTGATAACGCGCCAGAATTCTTCATCCGGAGCTTCGGTGACCGGGCCGTCCTGCATAGTCGAGCCGCCCGCATTGTTATGAAGTACGTTTAGGCCGCCAAAGCGCGCTACAGTCTCAGATACTGCGGACGCGACTTCGTCTGGGTTGGTTACATCGCAACGGATGAAGTGCGCGCCTCCACCAGAGTTCGCAGCCTTCTCGCAGGCTGAATGGGCGGCTGCTTCACCAAGCTCGGCGTTGATCTCGGCAACCACTACTTTGGCACCTTCTTCGGCAAAGCGTTCGGCAGTTGCGCGCCCGATACCGCCACCACCGCCAGAGATAAATGCTACCTTACCTTCAAGCCTACCCATTGCTGCGTCCTCTCGTTTAAAGATCTACTTATGTACTTGCTCAAGCTTGAAATATGCATTTTGCGCCGTCCTCCAAGTGAAGATTTAGAGGCTATTCGTCAGCCGGTTTGCCACCGGGCCAAACCGGTGCGCCGGCCAAATCCGGCCAGCCTATTGGAGACTGGGAAGCCTTGCGCGCATCTTCCACTGTTGTGCTCTCGTCCCAGTGGGCAGCGATATATCTGTTGCCAGTTACATCGTCGGCAGCGGGCGAGCACAGCCAAAACATGGGTGGGATCATTTTGGAGACTGACACCAGATCTTCGCGTTTGTAGCCAGCGGCAGCGGGAACCATCGGGGTATCAGCGGGCCCGCCTGGCACCACGATGTTGACGGTTATGCCATCTGCCTCAAACTCTGATGCGTGCCCAGCGCTCATTGCCTCAAGGGCTGCTTTGCTGGGGCCGTAGGGATGAAACCGACCACGCAACATGGAGAAAAAACTGGTGGTTACGGTGATTATACGTCCCCAGCCCTGGGCCTTCATGGCGGGCACTACAGCGCGCGTCAAATACCAGGCGCCGGACACGTTCACACCGAGAAATCGATCCCATATTTTTGGCTCGATCTCGTCTATGGTCACGAGGTTGGTCATGTGATCGTCGCGAATGACCCCCATGCCGACCGCTCCATTGTTGATGAGAATATCGATTGTCCCGAAACGAGCTTGCGCCTCGGCCACGGCTGCCTCGCAGGCGGCACAATCAGATATATCGAGCACCCTGGTCAGACATCTCTCAGCCAAATTCACGGCTTCGAGTTGCCTGCGCAGCTCGGCCAGACCTTGTGACGATACATCTGTGGCGACGACGGCTGCGCCAGCCTTCAGATAAGCAATTGCAAGCGCACGGCCAAACCCACCTGCGGCGCCAGTTAAGAAGACTGTTCGGCCGTCAAACCTCTCGTTCCCGTAAAGGCTTTCTGCATTGGTATGGTTTTGAGCCATGGCAGCGCTTCCTCATACACACTTATTTTTGAATGTTGTTTGCGCAATTGTGCCTGATCATTGCCCCGCCATTATCACCACCTGCTGCTCGGAAGCAAGCATGCGAACACTCTATTTGATTTCGCGCACCGCCACGCGGCAGGATCAATAGCTGAGCCTGAGTGATCCCGACAAAACGGAAATACTCTAGCCCGTGTAATCGTCGCCCATTACTTCCTCAAGCGTTGCGCGGATATTTTCCTGGCGTTTAGGGTCGACTATCTTTTTGCCGATCAAATCCGTGACATAGAATACGTCAACCGCCTTCTCGCCGTAGGTTGTAATATGAGCAGAAGTAATGTCGAGGCTCAGATCGGACAAGGTGCTGGTTAAGTGATAGAGCAGCCCTGGCCGGTCGATCCCGGTGATTTCTATCACCGTGGAATGGTCCGACAGTGCGTTTGAAATGACTATTTCTGGCTCTACATCAAAGGCATGAATACGTCGCTCTGGCACGCGGCGGTTATCAAGCAACTCACGCAATCGTACCTTGCCTTTCAGGACTTCTTCTATGGTCTCTCGAATTCGATTGGTGCGGCGGCCCTCATCAACATCCCCTTCAAAACTGCGCTGAAGCATGAAACTATCAAGGGCAAAGCCATCGCGCGTCGTTGAAATTTGAGCGCCGATAATGTTGGCACCAGCGCTGGCGCAGCAGCCCGCCAGAAGGGCCAGCAGGCGCGGGTGGTTTGGCACCAGGACCATCAGATCAGTCATGGCCTTAAAGGCATCGGACGTGAAAGAGATGGCGATCTTGGCACCTTCTTCTCCGGCTTTTTGGGTCAGCTTAGCGTGCTCGATCTGCCTGGGCGTGTCGGTCCGAAGCCAATAATCGGGATATTGCTTGGCGACGAATTCGTCGACGGCCTCTTTTGGCCAGTCCTGCAGTGCTTCGCGCAACTTAGCTTCCGCTGCATCAAGCTTTGAGCCGCGAGATGTTGCTGTGTGTCCGCCGGTCACTAAAAGCTCGGTTTCATAGTAGAGTTCGCGCAGGAGCTGACCTTTCCAGCCGCTCCAGGTTCCAGGGCCCACTGCGCGGATGTCCGCGACAGTCAAAATCAACAAAAGCTTCAAGCGTTCCGGCGTTTGGACAATGTCGGCCATGTCGCGGATGGTTTTGGGATCTGACAAGTCACGCCGCTGGGCGGTGTCGCTCATGGTTAGGTGCTCAAGGACCAACCAGGCAACGGTGTCGGTCTCAGTCTTGGTCAAACCCAGCCTCGGGCAAATGTCGCGCGCGAGACGCTCGCCAACGATGGAATGGTCTTCCGGCTGACCCTTGCCAATATCGTGAATGAAAGCGGCTACATAAAGCGCCCGGCGATTTTGTATCGTCGAGATGATCTCCGTCGATAGCGGACACTCTTCCGACAGGTTGCCTTCCTCGATGGCCCAGAGCTCGCTGACAGTGCGGATCAAATGGTCATCTACCGTAAAGTGATGATACATATTGAATTGCATCATTGAGACGACCTGGCCAAATTCCGGGATGAAGCGGCCCAGTACGTCGGCATCGTTCATGCGACTCAGAGTTATGGCGGGGGCAGCGCGGGAGGTAAGCAGGGATAGGAAGATCCGGCTGGCTTCGGGGTTGCTGCGAAATTTATCGTCGATCAAGCGCAGTGAAGCGCGAAGTAGACGGATGGCGCTCGGGTGGAAAAGTGTTCCGGTTTCCTGAGCGCGTGCAAACAGGCGGAGGATGTTTAAAGGATCGTTCTTGAAGGTGTTTTTAGAGGCCACATTGAGGAGGGCATCGTCGAGGCGGAAGTCCGTCATCCGCCGCACATGACGACGTGTCGTCCAGGTTAGTGGATTGAGATAATTGCTCAATCTCGGCGTAATCGCCAATTGCTGCACCTCAAGCGCGGAACACAGGATTGCCGTCAGTTCGCCGACATCCTTTGCAACCAGGAAATAATGCTTCATGAAACGTTCGACGGAGCGGAGGGAAGCGTCCTCACGGTAGCCCAGAGCTTTGGCAATGGCGGGCTGCACGTCGAATGATAACCGTTCCTCGGGGTGTCCAGCTTCAAAGTGTAGATGGCACCTGACAGTCCAGAGGAAGTTTTCACAACGGCGGAAGGTGGCGACTTCGGCGGGCGTAAACGAGCCGTCCGCGACGGTTGCAGCGCCGGGTGCATTGCCGACGACGTATTTGCTCAACCAATAGAGCGTGTGGAGGTCACGCAGGCCGCCTTTGCCGTCCTTGATATTTGGCTCAACGCGGTAACGGCTTTCGCCGGATTGTCTATGGCGGTCTGACCGCTCGGCCATTTTAGCGATGATAAATTCACGCGCGCTGCCTTGCACCACGTCTCTATTGAAACGCTCTTGAAGCTGGCTGAACAATTCTTCGTCGCCAAGGATTAGCCGCGCATCAAGCATGGACGTGCGGATGGTCATATCTGCTTTGGATAGCGCTATGCATTGCGGGATGGTGCGGGTGGCATGACCGACCTTGAGGCCAATATCCCAGAGAAGATAGAGAATATATTCAGCAACACTCTCGCTCCAAGGAGTTTGCTTATAAGGAAGGAGAAACAACAAATCGACATCTGAACCCGGCGCCATGAGGCCTCGACCATAGCCGCCAGTTGCCACAAGCGCCATCTGCTCGGCGTTTGTGGGAGAGGTTGTGGCGTGGTAGATGTGGAAGCGGGTGTAATCGAAAATCAGGCTGATCAACTCGTCCTGGAACTTGGAAAGACCCACTGCGCAGGCCCGACCGTCGCCGCTGCGCTTCAACTGCTGGTGGGCAGTTTCGTGGGCAGTGGCGAGCAGTGCTTTCAAGCGCGCGAGTACGGTTGGGCGTGCGCTGTCTTCATCGCCTGCATCCCGGAAGATGGCTGTCAGCTCGTTGCGGAGTTCTTGGCCGTCGAAATAGGGGGCGGGAAGATCAATGATCGTGTCCATGGGCATCCGTCGATTATTGTATTGGACTGCGTTTGGGTTGTGGTTCGTAAATCTATCACTGGCAATATAGCTTTAAGGCCCGTTCCCGTCTTGCGACAGTTCCTTCAGGCGATAGAGAACTTCAAGTGCCTGCCGGGGGGTGAGTTCGTCTGGCTGTGTGGTGGCCAACAAGACATCAGAGGCCGAAGCGGGGGGCTGGCTGGCAATTAGTCCGCTGTTCTCAGATTCTGGCCCAAACTCTGGCTCTAAACTAAAACCAGGACCAGGCTCGGCTTTGCCGTTGCTGCCATGTGCCGCTCGCATCGCGGCGAACAGCGGCAAATCTTCAAGCGCACTGCCGCCGCTTCCCGCCTTTTGTTCGGATTCCAGCCACTCCAACACTTCGCGAGCCCGCGATGTGACTGCCTTAGGCAGGCCTGCAAGTTTTGCCACCTGGATGCCATAGGACCGATCTGCTGCCCCAGGTTTGATCTTGTGCAGGAACACAATATCGTCCTGCCATTCCTTGACGTCTACTGAAACATTGGTTGCCTCGATAAGACGGCCGGCAAGCGCTGTTAACTCATGATAGTGGGTGGCAAATAATGCACGGCAGCCATTTCGATTATGGAGATGTTCGATGGTTGCCCAGGCGATAGAGAGGCCATCAAAGGTGGCGGTGCCGCGACCAATCTCATCAAGGATGACAAATGAGCGGTCGGTGGCCTGATTAAGGATGGCTGCGGTTTCCACCATCTCGACCATAAACGTGGAGCGGCCGCTGGCGATGTCATCGGAGGCACCGACGCGGGAGAACAAGCGGTCGACGATGCCGAGATGAGCGGAACGCGCGGGTACGAATGAGCCCATCTGCGCCATCAGTACAATCAATGCGTTTTGCCGCAGAAATGTCGATTTCCCAGACATGTTGGGGCCGGTTACCAACCAGATGCGGCCTTCTGGCACCTCGTCAAAACCTGGTGGGAGATCTGGATTGATGGCCTTTATCAAAACGCAGTCGTTTTCGATGAACGGGCCTTTTTGATCTCGGAAAAGCGCCTGTTCAACAACTGGGTGGCGGGCGCCGCGTACATCGAAGGTCGTTGTTTCGTCAACCGTGGGGCGGACATAGCCTTCCGTTTCAGCCAGCTCAGAAAGGGCTGTGGTACAGTCTAGATCGGCCAGGGCGGTGGCTATTGCGGCAAGCGACTGGTGCTGGATGCCTATCTCGGAAGAGAGGCGCGCAAAAACTTCTTGCTCGATGGCCAGGGCGCGCTCAGCGGCGGACGCGATGCGGCCTTCGGTTTCACCAAGTTCCAGGGTGGTGAAGCGCATCGCATTAGCCATGGTTTGACGATGACGAAAAACATCCACCATCGGAGGTTCCATGAGTGCCTTCGCATTAGCTTGGGTTACCTCGATGAAGTAGCCAAGGATATTATTGTGGCGGATTTTCAACGTTTTGACGCTGGTGTCTTCTATGTAGCGCTTCTCCAGCGCGGCCATAACCTGGCGGCTATCGTCGCGGAGTTTGCGCGCGTCATCAATATCGCTGTCGTAGCCTGTTTTTACGAACCCACCCTCTCTACGCAATGCTGGTGGTTCATCGACAATAGCTGCCAGCAGAGCCTCATGCAGACTATTGGGGGCCGATGAAAGCACATCTGCCAAGCTGTCCAGTTCAGGTGGAAGCCCGATGGCGCCTGGGTGATCGCGCAGGAATGCCGAAGTTGTGACGGCGATGGTGATGGCGTCTCTGACTGCCGCCAGATCGCGCGGGCCACCGCGTTGAAGCGCCAGCCGCGATACAGATCGGGCGATGTCGGGGGCGCCGCGCAAGATATCTCGCAAATCCTCGCGCGCAACACTCAGATCGATCAAGTAGCCGACAGCATCAAGCCGCTGATTAATCAGGGCTGCATCGCGCATTGGGCTCGCGACACGGCTCGATAGCTCGCGGGCGCCGGGGCCGGTAACTGTCCGGTCGATCGCTGCGAGAAGACTGCCGCGACGCTCGCCGGATGAGGTGCGCAGAAGCTCAAGGCTCGCGCGGCTTGCAGCATCTATCATAAGTGTTGCGTTGCGGCCCGATCGCTTTGGAGGGCGGATGGCGGGACGCTGGTTGATCTGGGTTAGATCGACATAACGGAGCAGGGCGCCAGCGGCCGCGCGTTCGCCGCGGGAAAACTCCCCAAAGGCGCCCAGATCGGACACGCCAAGGTATTCGCGCATGGCTCGCTCGCCCGAGAGAGCATCGAAGCTTGCCATCGGCACAGGTGTCAAGGCCGCTGAAATAATCTCGGCTGTACGCACCACCTCTGGCTCATTGAGCAGAGCGTCGACGGCGAGCACTTCGCCTGGCATCAAACGGACAAGCTCGCCCGTGAGGTCGCCGCGCTTGATGACGCCTATCTCGAACTCACCGGTAGATATATCGAGAGAAGCCAGCGCCACATCGACGTGTTGATGATTGCCGCTGGTGGGCTCCGGATAGATGGCGGTCAGAAAATTCGAGGCTTTGGCATCAAGCAGTGCCTCCTCGGTGATGGTGCCGGGCGTGACCAGGCGGACGACATCGCGATGGACAACGGCTTTTGCGCCACGCTTGCGAGCCTCGACTGGATCTTCAAGTTGCTCGCACACTGCAACGCGATAGCCGAATTTGATAAGGCGCTGAAGGTACTCATCGGCGCGGACAACCGGTACACCGCACATGGGAATGTCCTCGCCCAGGTGCTTGCCGCGTTTGGTTAGAACAATACTCAATGCTTCGGACGCGGTGATGGCATCCTGGAAGAACAGTTCATAGAAGTCTCCCATCCGATACCAGAGCAGGCTGTCTGGATTGGCGGTCTTGATTTCCAGGTATTGCGCCATGGATGGCGTCACGCCACTCGGTTTGGAGGCTTTGGCTGCCACTTTTAAACCCCCTTTTGTTACTGATTGAAACGACTGGTTAAACCGTTGATTCAACGATGCCAACGGATTTCGTGTTGCGAACGATAGCGCTCACGGCTATTCAATTGCTCGCGACTGGGATTCTTTCACCGATGCTTCATACCCTCAGTGTCAGCCCAGATCACCAGATAACTGGTCGATTGTGTCGCATCTATCCAAATACTTCCGGCCTGACATCCGTAACCAAGCGTTCGAGGCGCTACAATAGGCGGCTTGTCGCTGGCCTCGAAACCTGACTATTCTGACCGCTTCTGTTTTTAAAAGCGAAAAATCGATACCCATGGCAACAAAATTTGCTGAAGCTAATTTCACAGCTCAAGATGCGCTGCAATTTCACTCCCAAGGCAAGCCGGGGAAGCTGGAGATCGCCACGACGAAACCGCTGACAACCCAGCGGGATCTATCGTTGGCATATTCGCCGGGGGTGGCAGTGCCGGTGTTGGCGATCGCGGAAGATGAAAGTCTCGCATACGACTATACCAACAAGGGAAACCTTGTGGCCGTGGTGTCTAACGGGACTGCTATTCTAGGGCTTGGCAACCTTGGTGCACTGGCCTCCAAGCCGGTGATGGAGGGCAAGGCCGCGTTGTTCAAGCGATTTGCCGATATCGATGCTATGGATATTCTGGTTGAAACGGAAAACGTGGATGAGTTCATCAATTGCGTGCGCTACCTGGGCCCGACATTCGGCGGGATCAACCTCGAAGACATTAAAGCTCCAGACTGCTTTATAATTGAGCAGCGCTTGAAAGAGCTTCTGAATATTCCCGTGTTCCATGACGATCAGCACGGCACGGCAATTATTGCGGCGGCCGGATTTGTCAATGCCCTGCATCTGACGGATCGCGACCTTGCTGAGACGAAACTCGTGGTCAACGGGGCAGGGTCGGCCGGCATTGCCTGTCTCGATATTCTGGTTTCGATGGGGATGCCGAAAACCAACATTGTACTGTGCGATACGCGTGGGGTTATATACCAGGGCCGCGAGCAGGGCATGAACCAATGGAAGTCGGCCTACGCCTCAACGACCAAGGCGCGCTCGCTGACCGAAGCGTTAGATGGGAGTGACGCGTTGTTCGGGCTCTCAGCCAAAGGGGCGGTGACCCAGGACATGCTAAAAGGCATGGGCGAGAACCCAATCGTCTTTGCGATGGCAAACCCGGATCCCGAGATTACTCCTGAAGAGATCCACGAAGTGCGGCCCGATGCGATTGTTGCAACGGGGCGATCAGACTACCCTAACCAAGTCAATAACGTACTCGGGTTCCCGTTCATCTTCCGGGGAGCATTGGATGTTCATGCAACGACCATAAATGATGACATGAAGATTGCGGCGGTTAAGGCTATTTCTGATCTGGCACGCCAGGAAGTGCCGGACGACGTGGCAACGGCTTACCACGGCCGGCGGCCGAAGTTCGGGCCTGAATACATCATCCCAGCACCGTTCGACCCACGATTGATGACGCAAGTCCCGGCGGCGGTTGCGACGGCGGCGATGGAAACGGGCGTCGCGCGGCGGCCGATTGTGGATATGGAGACTTACGGGGCCAAACTTACGGCGCGGCTCGACCCGGTTGCTGGTTGGCTGCATACAACTTTTGAGAAGGTCAGGCAGAACCCTAAGCGGGTGGTGTTTGCGGAAGGCGAAGATGAAGCTGTTATTCGCGGTGCAAACCAGTTCCTTAGTCTTGGGCTTGGAACGCCGATCCTGGTTGGCCGGGAACAGCGCATCGCAGAGGGCTTCAAGTCGCTCGGCATTAAAATGCGCGACGGGTTCGAAATACAGAACGCCCGGACATCAGGCAACAACGAAGAATATATCGAATTCGTTTTCTCCAGGCTTCAACGCGATGGCTTTCTGCGGCGTGACTGTCAACGCCTCGTCAACAATGATCGCAACGTGTTTGCTGCCTGCATGGTGACATTGGGGCATGCGGATGGCATGGTGTCTGGCGTCACGCGCAACTGGACTACAGTGTTCGATGATGTGCGGCGGGTGATGGACCGAAAAGAGGGGCATACGCCAATCGGGCTCTCGCTTTCGATCTGTCGTGGCCGGACGGTGATGATCGCAGATACCAGTGTGCACGATATGCCGGATGCACAAGAACTCGCGGATATCGCCATTGAGGCAGCTCGGGTTGCTCGCCGTTTCGGGACCGAGCCGCGGGTGGCGCTGCTCGCCTATTCGACATTCGGGCAGCCGCGTGGTGAGCGTTCAGACCGTGTCCGTGAAGCCGTTGAGATCCTTGATAAGCGCGGATGTGATTTTGAGTATGACGGCGAAATGGCGGCGGATGTCGCACTCAATAAAGACATCATGAACCTCTATCCGTTTTGTCGCCTTTCCGATGTTGCCAACGTTCTGATCATGCCAGCTTTCCACTCAGCCGCAATCTCGACCAAAATGCTGCGAGAGCTTGGAGGCGCCACCGTGATTGGGCCGTTGCTTGTCGGCCTTACGCATTCGGTTCAAATCTGTCCGCTTGGTGCAAAAGATGCCGATATTGTCAACATGGCAGCGCTGGCAGCCTACGATCTCGGTCGTTAAGCTTCACGGCAACTGGAGAACATCGGCGAAAAAGGATTGCCGCAATGATTGAAGACCGTTGGGGGCATGATCTTACCACCACGTCGCATCAGGCTGTCGCTGCTTTTGACAGCGCTTTGATCGACATGATGGAATATCGGCAAACTATGGGAGGACAGGTGAAAGCCGCGCTTGAGGCCGATCCGGATTTCTTGATGGGGCTCTGTCTCCGCGGCTATATGATGATGCAGTTTGGCAGCCAGGCCGTGTTAGCAAAAGTGCGCGAGGCAATTGCTGCGGCCCGGAAACTCTCTGGTGATGCGACATGGCGCGAGCAACGCCACCTTGAGGCGCTTGAGGCATGGAGCGAGGGTCATATTCGAAAGGCGCGCGGAATTTGGCAAGAGATTGTGATAAAATATCCGCGCGATCTTCTGGCGCTGCGGCTCCATCATTTCATGAGTTTTTGGCAAGGCGATAGGCAGGGCTTGCGCAATCTTCCCGTCGGCGTCATAGCGGCGGTGGATGAAACACTTCCGGGCTATGAATTTGTGCTGTCGATGGTCTCGTTTGGGATGGAGGAGTGCGGAGAGTATTCGCGGGCGGAAGAGTATGGGCGACGCTCGGTGAGCCTCAACAGCAATGATTTGTGGGGCATTCATGCGGTTGCGCATGTGCTTGAAATGCAAACCCGCCACAAGGAGGGGACGGACTGGCTGGATCAACCATTTGGTGCGTGGGATGATCGAAACCCATTCAAGGATCATGTGTGGTGGCACGCGGCCCTGTTCTCCCTGGAACTTGGCGATTATGATCGCGTTCTCGACGTTTATGATCGCGAAGTGAAGGCTGACGATGCGGGGTTTTATCTGGATGTGCAGAACTCGGCTTCGATGCTAATGCGATTGGAATTATGCGGCGTCAATGTTGGCGATCGATGGGAGAACCTGGCAGAGCTTGCCAAATCCCGGACCGGGGATCATGTCATGCCGTTCACGGATGCTCATTTCATGCTGGCGCTCGTCGGTGCCAAGCGCCACAATGACGCTGCGGCCTATCTTGCCTCTCAAAAAGCTTTTGGACAATCCGATGAGGGCGATGCGGCAAGTACCACGCGAGAGTTGGGCGTGCCGCTTTCCGAGGGGCTTTTGTACTATGGTAAAGGTGCCTACGCCCAGGCAACTGATAAGCTGCTGGCGATCCGGAACGAACTTGCGCCGCTCGGCGGCAGTCATGCGCAGCAGGATGTGTTCCAGCAGGTATTGATTGATGCAGCCATCAAAGCCGGCCGCAATGATCTGGCGGGCCACCTGCTTCGCGAACGCACTATTCTAAGGCCAAATAGCCACTGGGCACCCGAAAAACTTGCACAGATTGGCGCGAACTAAGGCTAATGGAAGTGCGGCTGTTTTTGTACGCGCAAACAGGGACTGCTGGTAGCAATCGAAGCGTGCAGTGAGGCCGCAATTACCGCTATGCGAGAGGATGATAATTTATGAGAGTGCTATTCGTGGGGCCCGGGGTCTCTGGAAAATATACATCGTTCCACTACTCCACTGACAAGAAGTTGCGCAACGGGATCACCCGCCTCGGGCATCACTGCGTGGCGATGTCAGACCGCGATGCCGCCCAAATCGCTTTTGGGATACGATCGCTTGGCCGGGCATACGCAAACCACACATTGCTTCGTATCGCTGAAAGCCTGAAGCCAGACCTCGTAATACTGATTTTGGCACACCTGATCTCACCCAAGACAATCCGGCAACTCCGTAAAAATGTCCCGGCTTGCCGAATTGCCAATGTCGAAATTGACGCCCTGACGCCTCGTAGGCTTGCCTACCATAAGACGCTGAAAGGCCTCGTCGATATGACCTTCATAACCTCTGCCGGGGAATGGCTTGGAGCTCTACGTGAAGACGGCATCCCATCGGCCTACCTGCCGAACGCCACAGACGCAAGCATCGAAAGTGCGAAGGTCTACGACGGGAATGATTTCACATATGACATGACCTATGTGGCATCGGCGCCATCCACATCGAGCCGGTGGGACCTTGTGAACCGCGTCGAAGAAGTTGACCCATCACTCACCATTGGGCGCTTTGGAGCCGGAAAAAAGCGCGTTATGGGCATGGATTACTTCGACGTTCTTAGTTCGTCATGCGCCGGCCTGAACTGGTCTGCGCACAATCATATCGAGCTCTATGCTTCAAGCAGGATTGCACAGCTATTTGGCTGCGGAAACCTGGTTTGCCTCTATAGAGGCAGTGGTCTTCATCGATTTTTCACCGAAGAGCAGGCGCTATTTTTCAACGATCCCGACGATCTTGCTCAAAAACTGGCCAGTACCGTTCGTGGTGGCGAATGGCGATCAATGGCGCAGGCCGGGCAGAAGCGCTACCGTGCCAGCTTCAACGAAACAGCCGTCGCAGACTTCATCGTCAAGCGGACGATGGGAGAGGATACCAGTCATTTTGAATGGTCGGAAATATAGCAGTTTGTTGTGTTCTCTGCTGGTTCGCTTGGAGCGCTGGCCTGCGTAGAATGTACTCGCTTTCAGCAAGACGAGGCGCCACTAAGCTGCGGGGCGCCTGTGCTCCTCACCTGTGCTTCCCGTGAGGAGATTGCCTGGGAGAATGGGTTCATTAAGATCGATTATCCGGTCTACTGACAAGATGTTGCCAGATGCGGAGAAAGCCACTTCAAGGCAGGACGAATGGCTTTGCGCCAATAGCTCCACGTGTGACCCGCATCGTCAATTCGAAGTTGGCTGATTGCCCCCCCGCGGCGCAGCTTTTGATGCAGACGCACGGTGCCGCGAAGAATTGCAGGGAAGTCCTTATCACCTGCCGCCAACCACACAGCCGGCAAGCCTTGCTCTGGTGGGTGGTTGGCAGAGTGACCGTTCGCCACCGCGCCCATGGCTCGGGTGACAAGCGGAAACACGTTCCACGCATTAAAACGGGCGATGTCAAACGGTTCGCCATATACGCCGCCGAACAAATGCGACATGCGCCGCTTTCGTCGGCGACTGCTGGCAAGCCCTGGAGGAAAGAGGCTGCCTGAAAGCGAGATAGCAGCAGAATACTTGTCCTGATTTTTAAACGCATAAAGGACGGCGCCAAATCCGCCCATCGAAAGACCTCCAATTGCGCGGCGCTGGCGGCACGCATCACTCGGGTAGCGTTTGTCTATCCCGTGCACCAGGTCACCGGTTAAAGCTTTAGCGATGGCGCCAAACCCCTTTTGCCGCGCGTCGTCTACATACCAGCTATTGCCGGCCATCGGCATCACCACAATCAGTGGTTTGATCTGTCGGGTCGCGATCAGCTCGTCCAGCGTAGTCTTGATGTGACCATAGCGGGCCCAAGCGTTTTCGTTGTCACCATGGCCATGCAGAAGGTAGAGCACCGGCAGCTTGGCAGAACTCTTTTTGAGGGCGGGGCCTAACTTTATGGCAATTCGCGGCTGGTAAATGGCATAGGGAATTGAGCGCTTCAATGTTGCGCTTGGCATGGAAAGCCCGAGTTGCAACCTGCTCTGAGCTACCTCGCGCTTATCTGATGGTCTCGAAGGTTGAGAAGCTAGAGCACCCTGGATTGATACGCCTGCAGATAGCAGTTGTGCAACGAGCAGCGCCAACAGTAGGGTTGGGGTTTTCTCCAATGCTCGCCACCACATAGTAATGAGGCCAACCTCACTCAGCCGGATCGGGTTGACCAGGCCAGTCTGCTTTCGAGACTCTCGATGCCGAGTCGGAAGAACCATTGGACACAGACACCTTTTTGGGCCCTGCGCGAGCCGGTGCGGGCATCGCCCAGTGGGCTGCCTTGAACCATGCAACGACATAGGCAACCACGATTAGCAGAGCCATGCCAGTAAGGTTTGCAACAGGCACCGTCAGGTACGTCCGCCCAACTATATTGAGGAAAATGCTAGCGGCAAAGGACAATATCAGGCCCGACATGAAGACCGCCAATGACTGTTGTCCAACTTTGGAGATGAGGGTGACGAGCGAACCCTTTAGTCTGCTGCCACCTTCGCCGACGGCAATAAAGGAGAGATAGGCCAAGGCCAAGAAGTGAATGTAGCGAAGAATACCGAAATGGCTTTTGTCAATCAGGGGGGCCAGCGCCTCGCGGCCAGCTTTAAGCGCATCGACGCGCACCAACAGGGGTTGCCACTCGAAAGGCAGGCATATCAAGAGCACGGCAATAGACGCCCAGATCAAGCGTATGTCGAAACGCGGTGCGGGTAGCCAACCACGCATGAAGGCGAAACCGGTGAAGAAAACAAGCTGCCAGGAAAACGGATTAAAGAACCATGCGGCAGGCCCCCAGGGCTCTCGCGAAAGTTCTGCATAGCCAAAGGCAGATATCAACCACAGCCCGACTACGGCAGCGGCCACATAGCCACGCCCGAGGCGAGACAATGCCATCACCACCGGCACAAACATTAATATGACGAGATACATCGGCAGAATATCTAGGTACGGGGGCACGTAGCCCAGCGTCATCAATCCAATCACCGCCGCCTTGGCGCGACCGTCAAACAGTGGCTCCATCATCAGGCCGGAGATGTAATCGGAATTGGTTCCAAGCCACGCATCGGTCGCGACCATCATCACCAACGTCACTAGGAACACTCCGATATGCGCCCAATATACCTGCCAGATACGAAACAGTATCCGACCAAATCCAATCCCAAAGCGGTGCCGCTCGAACGTGCCGCCAAAGGCAATCGCCGAGGCCATTCCTGAGCAAAACACAAAGATTTCTGTTGCGTCAGAAAAGCCGAAACGTGCCGGAATCCAGGCGGCCCAGGCATTTCCATAAACGTGCGCAACAAAGATGATAAACAGACATACGCCCCGAAAAAAATCGAGGCGTATGTCACGTGATCGCTTTTTGGGTTTGTCGACAGCTTGCATGAGCGTTCTCGTTGATCACTTCGCAAATGGAACCTGAGATGAACTCAGCGTCCAACGTCGGCCTCAATGCCTACTGATCAATTTAGGCCAACGTGCGTTAGCCTTATTGATGTAGCCACTGGGATTTTTCGACCACGCTCTCTGAATGCTGGCATTATAATTCAGATAAAGGCGGCCACCTTTAATTGACCAAGCTGTAGGCTCGATTTTGACCAATGAGCCTTGGGCAACACCGTAGGCACAATAGCCACCATAAACCGGCGTGTATTTGGCGGGGTCGGCTTTGAAGGTTGCCTTGTTGGCAGCACTTGAGAACCACCACTGCACACCACGGTGCTTGAGTGAAAAGCTCTTCTTGCCAGCCCGTGGACGACCCTCTTTGAAGTAGGCCACGGGATCATATCCTTTAATCGCCACACCTGGTTTGCCTAGAGTGTTAATTTGGCCTTTTGCGCGTGCCGAAACTTGCGAGGTGACGGCTGCCATGGTGGCCAACATCGCGATGGTTGCGCCAAGGCCCAAAACCATACCTCTTCGTGTCGGTCGCATGTGTGTCTCCTTAAAGCCGGATCGCCACGACACAATATTATCGTGGTAATGGCTATAGTCTTGTGGGAGCTGCAATCACAAGCAACACACGTCTGCGCGAGGTGGGCATTTATACTATGTGCGAGGAGTATCATTTGGATGTGGACGTTGAGGGATCCAACATCACACCCTAACTGCAGCGGGAGACAATTTTAGCGAACGGGCAAGCCGGCAGCGACCCGGGATTGGCGCTCATTTGGCACGCCGAAGTACTCGAAATAACGAGGATCAATTCTCTCAACCGGTAGGATAATCAACACATCTGTTGTGCCAAACTGCTGATCTATTACAGCGCCATCCCCGATGTAAGCGCCGATCCGCAGATATCCCTTTATTAGTGGTGGCAGGGATCTCAGTGCGTTTTTCATATTGATCTGATCTTTGGGGATCATGTTCATATCAACATAAAGATCGTCATGCGCCTTTACCCGCCAATCCGGCGTCGCCAAGTATTCATGATGAAGGAAGCTCAGTGCCATTGCGTGCTCGCGTGGGTCAGTGCCCATGAAACTAGCGCAACCGATCATCACGTCGATGTCGTGTTCGCGGGCATAACTCCACAAGCCTTTCCACAGCAATTCCACTGTGCGCTTGTTGCGGTAGGGTTTGAGAACACAAGAGCGGCCCAGTTCCATGAACCGGTAACGCGGTGATTTCGACGCGATCAATGGCGTGATATTATATTCGCCCTGGGAGTAGAATTCCTGCCTCTCGCGCAGCATGTCCTGCCGCAAAACGCGATAAGTACCAACAACCTGCTCTCGAGCCGTGGATCTAGAAGAGGTCGGATGGCCCTCGTTCAAACTTGTGTCATGCACCAGGAGATGATCGCAGATTGCATCATAAGGATCTTTATCCCGGCCGTGAGCTCTGGCAATTATGCTGGGTGTTGCAGACATCTCATTGTAGAATACGGAGTAGCGCAACCGCTGTGCTTTGCGGATATCCGAACGCGATCGGGTTAGGCGAACCTCAAGAGGCCCAATCCGACCATAGGTTTTCACTTCACTATGGCTGAAGCCAAACGGCACTCGCAAAGCCCTGTGTAATCCAGATGACGAAACGAGTTTAGCCATTGCTTGCGGCGCTTTCCTCAAAAAACGCCCGGACAAGCGCCGTTTCAAATGAGTCTCAGTTTCAGGTTTCATGCAGTGATGCTCCAACACAAGCGAGATGTTAGCACGCTCTTATGGCACTGTCGCTGTAGGTTTTGGGTTGTTTATATTGATGGCTGTTGCACTTACGACACGCAGACCTGATTACCTCGCTGTTTGCCTCCGCTGGCCAATCCCAAGCATGCTTATTGCTGCGGCCGACCTTATTGCTGCGGTCAACGGTCAAGCGCACCCAGAGGGGGGGATAGAGATAAGAATTGCGTGCCGAGCAAGATTTACTGAAATCTACGCCCCGCGTTGCTCGGCAATGGGCGTTGCTGGGCTATGGGCTTATTTTACCGGCATCTGAACCGGGGCTGGTTAGCCAACCGGCGGTAGACAGCGATCCAATATAGCCTCAAGCTCATGCCGCTCAAAAGGTTTTGTAACATATATGTCCATACCTGCAGCCAGGCATTTCTCGCGATCTTCCTCAAACGCGTTTGCCGTCACGGCGGCAATGAGAGGGCAGGGCGCTTTTATGTCCTGGTGCAACCGCTTGATAGCCTTGGTGGCGGCAATGCCATCGACCTCCGGCATGTAGAGATCCATCAAGATCAAATCAAAGCGCTTCTCAAGTGTTTCAATCGAGCGACGAACGGCCTCGATGGCTTCCCGCCCATTGATGACATGGTCGATCTGACAACCAAGCTTTGTGAGCAAAGCTTTGGCGAGTAAGGCATTGATATCGTTGTCTTCTGCGACAAGGACTCTCAGAGCCTGATACTGCTGATGGCGGGAGGGCAATGATGGGCCAGATGTAAATGAGCCAGAGAAGTGCGATGAACTGGTATCAGCCGCACCTTGATTATCCAACTTTCGGCATTCAAGAAGCTGCATCATCAGTGATTGTGGGCGGACGGGGCGGACCAGATAGCGATCATAGCCAACCGCCTCCAGTGCATGCAGGTTTGCGCGTTCAACGGAAGTCGTGAGTACAATACCCTGAACGTTTTTTGGAGGAGCGTCTTTTTTAACACCCAGCGCCTTTGCCGCTGTGCGCAGGCGTTGGAGTGCTTGCCCGGCCTCAACAGGGTCTGCCTGCGCATCTATGACGATCGCATCAATTGGCGTTTCCTCGGCAATCGCCTGATCTATTTCTGCAGTTGCCACCGCGTCCGCGGCTTCTAAGACATGGACCCCGGCAGGCTCAAGCATCCGTAACAATCCGCGTCGCTCAATCAGTCGATCGAAGGCGAGTAGCACGCGCTTGCCTGAGACATCCGGCACAGCAGTCGCCGGAAGGGTATCTTTGGCGGCATACATCTCGTTTGTTCCGAAAGGCACCTTAATATCCAGAATAAAGGTTGCGCCTCTTGCTTGTGTGCTCTCAACGGTGATGTCGCCAGACATTGCACGTGCCAGCTTGCGGGCGATGGAGAGTCCTAGGCCGGTGCCGCTTTCACCGGCTGCCGGGCTGGTTTCGCCGCGTTCGAATTCCGAGAAAATCCGAGCTTGGGCTTCAGCTGTCAAACCAATGCCGGTGTCGGTCACGGTGCATCGAATCCGATCGTTTGAACCGCACTCAGAGGCGTTGTTGATGAATGTCGAAACAACGATGGAAATGCCGCCGCGCTGCGTGAACTTGATCGCATTGCCAACTAAGTTGATCAGAATTTGGCGCACGCGCGCTTCATCACCGAGCAGTATTGCGGGAACATCCGGCTCAACAGTCCAGGCCAACTCCAATTGTTTCGCATGAGCACGAGGGGCGAGCAATTCAACCACATCTTGGACGCATTTGGTAATTTTGAAGGGCTCAGAGCGCAACTCCAGCCGCCCGGCCTCGATCCTGGAAAAATCCAAAATCTCATCGATCAGCGTAAGCAGCGTCCGCGCTGATTGATCGATAGCCTGGGTGTAGGTTTTCTGTTCAGCTGTCAATGGCGTGTCGATCAACAAACCTGCCATTCCCATGATGCCGTTCATAGGGGTGCGTATCTCGTGGCTCATTGCTGCTAAGAATCTGGATTTTGCCCGATTAGCTGCCTCTGCTTCATCGCGTGCGGCTGAGAGGTCGGCAGCGGCGGCGCGTTGCTCAGTTACATCGCGGCCGACCGACTGGATGTCGAAACTCAGGCCATCAGCGTGAGGAATGCGATGGCGCTCCCAAACCACCCAGCGTGGCCCATCGACCGTGTTGATAGAAACTGCGGCCTCTTCGCTGAGAAGCGTTGCCGTACAGCCTTCACCTGGCGCGCTTGTTTGATCATCAAGCTGAATCACTTCCGGTTCAAAGCTCTCACCCAGCACATCAGTCGCCTTGACATCGAACTTCCGGCAGAATGCGCGGTTGACGAAGGTTAACCGACCGAACCCGTCGCGGCGCGCAATAATGTCATCCTGGGAATCAAGAAGCTCACGCAGCCGAGCGTCACTTTCGCTCAACTCCCAGCGGATATCCTCCAAGCGTTCCATGCGCATATCGAGCTTGCGGCCAAGCCTGGATAGCTTGTCTAAATGTTGACGCTCTATGCCGCCGACGGAGGAACGCAAAGCCAAGTGGACCGCAATTAGGGAAAGTATACCACCCGCGGCGAGTAGGCCGTGTGCGGTTGTCATTGCGCCGGGTAAAACCACCAGTCCGCCAACAAGGAACGCCAAGCCACCAACACCGATCAAGAAAGGCAGAGCCGGCTGAGTGAGAGAAAAATCCAACCGTACTATGTTTTGAGGGAGAGTTGGCAGCCGCAATGACGGTCGTTGAGCCAAAGGCCAGCGGATGGGTGCCCATCGCAACGGGGACCAACTGCCCGGCAGAGCCGGCTTGCTCTCGGCATCGGGTAGGACGCGCGTTGGCACAGCGTCCACGTGCTGTGGGATCTCGATCTTGGCATTTGATCTTGAGAAGACTGTCACTGTGTGTGCCTTGGCTCTTCTTTGTTCTGGTAATTAAACTGTTGTGTATTTGATGTGGACGCATGTGTTTTGTTGTTTGCCTGACCGGTTGTGAACGATGGCTCTTTAAATTGGATTGACTGGCCCGGTTAACAAAACCTTTCGAAATATGCTGCATACTTGGATGCGATAATATTTCGGCTTTTTGTGCCAAATATCGGATTGCTTAAGAGGGCCCTATGGGCACGGATCAATTCCGATGGACTCATATGTGGGCGGTGTGGTGCGCTCTAAGCTGTTGTCTTAGAGGCTGATTTCTACCGACAACCTGATTACCCACGTATTTCCGCAATGTCGCCAGGAGCGCCTGATATCCGGTTTTTATCCAGCAAACGGAGGAGATGTGGATGGCGCGGAACAA
>Ga0209345_10001941_pt1 | contig 23809 bp, 23 predicted proteins | sample Cruoilmetagenom7_FD_187294 | JGI IMG/M metagenome (GOLD analysis project Ga0209345, IMG submission 187294) | Oil polluted marine microbial communities from Coal Oil Point, Santa Barbara, California, USA - Sample 7 (SPAdes) (version 2) | ecosystem: Environmental > Aquatic > Marine > Oil seeps ...
GGCCGCGCGCTCATACCCCAGCACCGGGTTGAGTGCCGTGACCAGAACCGGATTTCGCGACAGGGCCGCGTCGATGTTGTCGCTGTTGACCGTAAAGCCTTCTATTGCCTTGTCGGCCAGCGTCACGGCGGCGTTGGCCACCAGCATCTCACTCTGCAGCAGGTTGTATGCAATCAGCGGCAGCATGGTGTTGAGCTGGAAATTGCCATGCTGGCCGCAGATGCTGATGCTGACATCGTTACCGGTGACCTGAGCGGCGGCCATCATGACCGCTTCAGAAATCACCGGATTCACCTTGCCCGGCATGATTGAGGAGCCCGGCTGCAGTGTCGGCAGGGCGATTTCACCCAAACCGGCCAGTGGCCCCGAGTTCATCCAGCGCAGGTCATTGGCAATTTTCATCAATGCGGTGGCGCAGGTCTTGAGCTGGCCCGACAGTTCCACGGCCGTATCCTGGCAGGCCTGTGCGGCAAAATGGTTCTGTGCCGGCTGCAGCGTCAATCCGGTGCGGATGCTGAGCTGGCGGCAGAACAGACGCGAGAAGGCGCGCGGGGCATTGACTCCTGTACCCACCGCCGTGCCGCCCTGAGCGACCTGCACCAGTCGCGGGCGCACGTTCTCCAGTCGGGCGATGCAGTCCTGTATCTGTGCCAGCCAGCCGGATACCTCCTGATCCATGCGGATCGGCATGGCATCCATCAAATGAGTGCGTCCGGTCTTGACGATCTGGGACAGCTCGGAGCGCTTGCGCGTCAGAATGCCAACCAGGTGGCGCAGTGCAGGGATCAGTCTGTTTTCCAGCTGCAGCAGGGCACTGACATGGATACAGGTGGGGATCACGTCATTGGAGCTTTGACTCATATTGATATGATCGTTCGGGTGCAGCTCAAGACCGCTGCGCTGCTTGATCAGCGCGCTGAGCACCTCGTTCATGTTCATGTTGCTGCTGGTGCCGGAGCCTGTCTGGAACACGTCCACCGGGAACTGATCCAGATGTTCACCGGCGATCAGCTGGTCGGCAGCGTCCACGATCGCATCAGCCTGCTCCTTTTCCAGCAGCCCCAGTTCCGCATTGGTGCGTGCACAGGCCGCCTTGATCTGGGCCAGCGTCGTGATAAACGAGGCCGGGAGGCACAGATCACTGATCTGAAAGTTATCCACAGCACGTTGGGTTTGCGCGGCATAGAGGGCATCGCCGGGCACCTGTACCTCGCCCAGGCTGTCATGCTCGGTACGAAATTCCGGGTTCATGCGCTTGCTCCCTGGTGATGAGTTGGTATTGGTCTTAACCATTATCGAATCAGTTTAAACGCATCTGCTGTATTGAGCATAGTGGCTGACACCGGGTTTGCCCTGCCGGTCGGGCCCTGAAAGCTGACAGTATTGGCATCTGAATGATCTGGTATAGACTGTTGGCCCTCTACATCATCACAGCCGCAAGAGTTATCCGATCATGAGTTTGCTCACTCGCTGGCCGCGCGACCAGCTCTGCCTCAGTGTCGAAGAACGCCGCCATGCCGTGCAGGCAGTGGAACAGGCCTTTGCCGCCACCCTGGAATCGCTCAAGGTTGATATCGGACTGAAGGAGATGTTCGAGGAGATCTATGTGCCACTGGCCGCCTGGATTCTGGCCCGCAAGCGTCAACAGGAGGGGCCCCTGGTGCTGGGGATCAATGGTGCTCAGGGGGCGGGCAAGTCAACCCTTTTCAACCTGCTGGAAGTGATACTGGGCGAAGGTTTCGGGCTGCGAGTGGTGGGCTTTTCCATCGATGATATATACAAGACCCGTGCCGATCGCGAAGCGATGGCCCGCAGTATTCATCCGCTGTTTGTCACCCGTGGTGTACCCGGTACTCACGATGTGGAGCTGGGCATGGAGATTATCGACAGCCTGTGTGCCGATGAGCCTGAGCGCGTGACCAAAATACCGGTCTTTGACAAATCGATCGATGATCGTTGCCCGGATTCTGTCTGGCAGGAGTGGGTAGGGGGCGCAGATCTGATTGTGCTGGAGGGATGGTGCGTGGGTGCCCGGCCGCAGGAAAGTGCCGCACTGAGTGAGCCGGTCAATGCGCTGGAGCGCGATGAAGACCCGGATGGCATCTGGCGCCATTATGTGAACGAACAGTTGAAGGGGCCCTACCGAGAGCTGTTTTCACGCCTTGATGTGCTGTTGATGCTGTGTGTGCCCAGTATGGACGCGGTCTACGAATGGCGTTCACTGCAGGAGAAAAAGCTGGCTGAACGGATACAGTATATCTATGACACGCAGCAGCCGACGGATCACCTGCGGATCATGGATGGCAATGAGATCAAGCGCTTTATTCAGCACTATGAGCGGCTGACACGGGCCATGCTGGCCGAGATGCCGGAGCAGGCCGATGTCACCCTGTTCCTGAACGAAAACCACAAGATTGCGGATATTCGTGTATTCAAGCCGTTGCGGGGTGACTAGATCGGCAACAGGGTGGTTGAGGCGATGCCATGTACAACCGTATTGATCGTGCGGTTGGTGGAGTCGGACACGATCTGCGCCATCATGTCCTGATGAGCGATCAGTTTGGCCAGAATGCGTTCGTAACTTAAATTGGTTGGGCTGTTGGCGTAAATGAAGGGCTCGCCATTTTCCTGTCGGTAGGTATTAAGTCGCCAGGCCACGGCCTCAAGATTGCGAGCGCAGTTGTACAGCTTCTGCTGATCCATCTCGTTGAGCATGTAAAACTCATCGCGAAAACTGTACGAGGCGTGCAGCATGCCGGTAATGCCGACCATCAGCGCAAATACCCGATCGCCCTGAAACGCGGGGTCAAATGCCAGCGGCACCGCTTTTTCTGCATACAGGTTGTTAAGCTCGGGGTGGGTGATCAGCCGGGGAGAATTCAGCAGCAACTCCAGACGTCGTTCGACGGTCATGCCGGATACTTTCGCCAGTTCTCGGGGGTTGCGTTTGTACAGCTTGATGGTCAGTTCGCGTGCCAGCTTCTTGACGGTTTCAACATGCCGATCGGCGACCATGTCGATTTCGGACTTGCCCAGATTCTTCAACTGGAACGGCCGCTCATTGCCACTGACAGCGCAGCCGCCGAGCAGCAGCACAGTCAGCAGTAGCGCGAGTAACTGCCTTGTCGGTTTCGGTCCATACATCGATTTCAATCTCCTTGATCTGAACTGCATCCCGCGTGATCCCGGGCAGTATAACCCTGATCCTTTCAGTTATAGTAACCCCCTGAGCCCATTCGACTGGAGAGATCTATGAGTGATACCCCTGAAATCAGTGCCCTGCGTCGCGAATATGTGGCGGCGGGCCTGAGTCGCGCCGATCTGGCAGCTGAGCCCCTGGAGCAGTTTGGCCACTGGATGCAGCAGGCGCTGGAGGCCTATCCCGATGATGCAACCTCGATGACACTGGCCACGGCCGGCGCGGATGGCTGGCCCGCCGCACGTATCGTACTGCTCAAACGTTTTGATGCGGATGGTTTCTGTTGGTTCACTGACTTTCGCTCCGAGAAGGGAGCGCAATTGCAGCAGAACCCAAAAGCCGAGTTGCTGTTTTACTGGCGTGGGCTGGAACGTCAGGTGCGTATCCGTGGGCGTGTTGAGCAGCTGGAGCACGCATTGGGCGAAACCTACTTTCACGAACGGCCGCGCGGCAGTCAGCTGAGTGCGGCAGCCTCACATCAAAGCCACCCGGTTGATCATCGCATCACGCTGGAACAGCGCGTGGCGGAGCTGGATCAAACTTTTGATGCGGCCGAAATTCCCTGCCCATTAACCTGGGGCGGCTATCGACTGATACCGGAGCTGTACGAATTCTGGCAGGGACGCGAAAACCGTCTGCACGACCGCTTCCGTTACCAACGCCATGACACCGGCTGGCAGATAGAGCGTCTGCAACCCTGATCAATCCGCTGTACAGGAGTTGGCTGGTCGTTGGCCGGCCGACTCCCCCTCAGGAAACCTTTTCACGCCACTGCAGGTCACCGATCTGCACGTTCAGCCAGTCAAACCCGATTCGACGGGCAACCGCTGCCGCCCCATCCAGGCTTTTGAATTCTCGTTCCCCTTTTGAGCGCTGCAGGTTGAGTGTCACCACCTCCTGATCACGCGTGATGAATTTCAGGGTCCAGCCGCGCGACATCGAGACTGGAATCGCCTGACAGGAATCAAACACACCCGCCTTGAACAGCAATTTAATTTCCTTCTCTTGCATCGTCTTAATCCTTTTGTGATTCATCATTTATCAACTAATGATAATTATAAATCCAATAGTGACGAATAGCAAAAAACAGGCCCCTCCTGGGTTGTTTTAACTATTTGAAAATAAAGGATTTTATTAGGTCTGGATGAGTTTTTTTGCAGATGTGGAGGTATTGTTTTAACTAATTGTTTTTAAAGGATTATTTATTATTTTTCGTTTAGATCTTTTTGTTATTTAAAGCTCGAATTGATGATCTTTAATGTGCTTTTGATTAATCAAGAAAATAATTTGATATGTAAGCATACCTTTGGGCGGGTGCATGCCCTGGACAGCGCAAATGGTGTGTCTGAACTCTGTCAGGGGTGGCGGGAGGCAGCGGGCGAAGAAGGGCAGAGAAGGGACGAGTCGAGGTGATGACTGGAGAGAAAGGCAGGCAGCCTGAACGGCTGCCCGGAGAGTGGGTCAGTCTGAGCGCTTGGCCTCAAGCCTTGCCTGCAGAACCTGCTCGACTGCATCGAGCTGCTTGCGCATTTTGTCAACGTCACTATTGTCATTGTTAGAGGGTGAAAATCGAAACATATCAAGCATTTCAATCAGAAAACTTTCTTCATTCATCTTCCGTAACTGCTCGGGAGTCCAGCGTTTGTCTGAAAACATGATGCGCTCCTTATTTGCATGGGTTAATTCAGATATGAACCAGGAAGCCATGTTTTGCAAGCTGATTGTATCGTATGGACTATGCTGAAAAGTCGAGAGCAGGACTCGTTGAGCTGAGTCAATATGTGCTCCAGGCTTAAGAGGTAATCTGTTCCCAACTAGGGTAACGAGCGTAAAGGTGATTGTGATGTTCGGGATTGATCTGTACAGCTTCGAGGTATTGGCGCCGAGCCTGCTGGGTATTGTGGGTATGGCTGCGGTGATGGTGTGGGCTTTCATCAAGGTGCGTAAGCTGATGAATGAAGACGGCAAGAAACAGAAATAATATTTCTGGCCGTCAACAAGACATGCAAACAAACCCGCCGGATCTGGCGGGTTTGTTTTTTCAGCCGTTGTGGTAGATCCATTCCAGCAGCTCACGTTCAAATGCCGTGATGGGGCTGGGGCCGTGAAACCTGTCCGGCAGGCTGATACTGCTCAGCAGTAGTACAAACAGATAGCGTTCACCCGAGGCCGTATCGATATAGCCGGCCAAATTACGGCTGCCGTTGACAGTGCCGGTTTTGGCCTTGATCGCCCCCTGCAACGGAGGCAGTCGTGTGCTGGCCCTGTATTTCAACGTGCCGCTGGTGCCCGAGACCGGTAGTGACTGATAGCTGTGAAGTTCAGGGTGTGCCGCCAGCCAGTGCAACAGCTGAGCCAGCTGACGGGCCTGAATCAGATTGTCCCGCGACAGGCCCGAGCCATCACTGAGTGCTGCCAGGTGCAGATCAACACCGGTATGCTGCCGGATAATCGTTTTCATGGCGCGGACGCCGCTTGCAAAGCTGCCGGACTCACCGGAGTGGATCGGCAGGGTTTTTAGCAGCAGGTCCGCGATCAGATTGTCGGAGCGCTGCAGAGTCTGTTGCAACAGCTCAGCCAGCGGTGCGGACTCTACCTGTGCCAACTGTTGCCAACCTGCACCAAGCGCCCCCGGAGCAATATCGCCTCTCAGGACGATGCCCTGTCGGCTAAGCTCCTGACGGATGCGTGCCTTGCCATGGGCAACAGGGTCGTTGATGGCAAACTTGAGCGGCAGTACATCACGCCGATCACTGATGCAGCCGCTGAGATGGTAACGGTTGCCGGGACCGAGGCGCGATTCCAGTTCGCACAACTGCTGTTCGATCTGATCTTCAGGCAGCACCATCACGCTGGATGTGACTTCGATCGGCTGGTGGGCCGGTACAAAGAAGCGGGCGGGCTTGCCGCTGCCGCGGTTGTTCAGGCTTGCCTGAATGCAGTTGCCTTCGATTGTCAGTGCCGTCACGGGAGCGCTGTAGCACACGCCGAGATTGTTCCAGGGCCAGCCGTGAGCACGGTCGTAACCGCTGAAGCGGCTGATATCGAGCAGAATGTCCCCCTCTATTTCGCGTACACCCTGCTGTCGAAGTCGTGTCAGCAGTTCTCCCAGCTGGGCCACGTTCAGGTCGGGTGCGCCAGTGAATTCAAACAGCAGATCACCCTGCCAGCGCCCGCCCTGCTGCTGACCGCGTTGCCAGAGACGAGTGGGGAAGCGGTAGTCCGGCCCCAGCGCAAGCTCGGCGGCCGTGGCGGTAAACAGTTTCAACGTGCTGGCCGGAGGCAGCAGAGTGTCGCCGCGGTAATCGATCTGCAGGGCACCCGTTGTACTCAACGGTGCCACCACAAGTGCCATCTGACTGCCTTCAGGTGCCAGATCAAGAATCTTTTTCCACTCCTGAGCATGGACAACAGGCGCCAGTAGCAGCAGGATAAAAAGTCGCAACAGCATGGTGAGTCTGCCTTTTGTGTTGAGCTGGGGAGTTGAACCGAATAATAGATGCATTGTGCCAGACCGCCACTGAACAAATACAGCGCTGAACGGAGTCGAGATGAGCCCTGATATTGCCTCAAACCCCCTGATCCCCGAACTGTTGGCGCTGCTGCGGGCCCATCCGGACGGGGTCAGTGAGTTCAGGCTGATGAAAGGACTGGAGGCCCACCCTGCCTTTGCCGAACTGGCCGATGACTATCAGCTGCGCCTGTTTCAGAAGCATTTCATGATCATGCACGGTCTTTATACCCTGCAGACTCGTCTCTGGTACGAAGAACAGCTGCGGCTTGAGATCTCTCCGCTTTGTGTGCGCTGCCATGCTGAAACTGTCGACAGCATCACCCAGCAAGCATCCGTTCCCGGCGCGGCTGATCCTCTGCGTGATTACTACCTTGACTGGGAGCAGCTGCAACACACCAGTGCTCGAGATGTGCAGCGTCTGCTGGCCGGCTTCATGGAGCAACTCGATCACCCCGGTGCCCGGCACAAGGCGCTGGAAACGCTGGAGCTTGACGCCGGCGCAAGCCAGGAGGCGATTCGCAGTCGTTATCGTCAGCTGGCCGCGCAGCTGCACCCTGACAAGGGAGGGGACAGCGAGGCGTTCATTGAAGTGCGTCGTGCCTACGAACTGCTCCGTTCCGGCGGTTGATCATGTAAAGATCTGTAAAAGCCGCTGTCGGTAAAGGAACAATCCTCTAATATAAGGTTCTCACGGGACTGGCAGGCGCACAGCATGATGCCCGCTGCCGGTGTGTATCCGTACGAAACAGGGAACCGATGTGCGAATCCTACTCCTATTGCCCATGCTGCTGGTGCTGAGTGCCTGCAGCAGCCCGCCAAAATTGATGTCGCCTCAACCCGAATTGCCCGCCAACTGGTCCAGCGCCGAAGGGAGCGACACGGCACCGGTCTCGGATGAGCTGCGTGGCTGGCTGGTGCAGCTGAATGACCCACGTTTGCAGGTACTGGTGACTGAAGCTCTGGCGGCCAATCCCGGACTGCAGGCCGCCCGGTACAGTGTGAGTCGCAGCCGTGAAGCTGTGGATATCAGCCGTGCAGACCGGTTGCCTTCGCTGGCACTGAATCTGGGCAGTACCCGCAGGGAAGACAGTGATCGGGTGGACTCCCTCGATTTCAGTATCAGCTGGGAGCTGGACCTCTGGGGCCGGCTCAGTGCGCGTCAGCGTCAGGCCCGACTTGACCTGGCCGCGGCTGAAGCCGGGTTGAGACAGCAGGAACAGTCGCTGGTGGTCAAGCTTGGCACACAATGGTTTGCCCTGCAGGAGGCCCAGCTGCTGCTCGACCTGTACCGTCAGCATCGTGACAATCTGGCGCAGAATGTCGAGGTGATCGAATCCGGTTACCGCCAGGGACTGAACGAGGCGCTGGACCTGTTTCTGGCGCGTAACAATTTGCATGCCGAAAGTGCCCGTGTTGAGCAGCAAGCCCAGCAACTGGCTGAGATCCGGCGTGAACTGGAGTTGCTGCTCGGGCGCTATCCGTCCGCTCGGTTGACCGCAGAGGCCGCGTTGCCCTGGCTGGAGACTGAAATACCGGCAGGATTGCCGGCCGATGTGTTGACCCGCCGCCCCGATCTGCAGCAGCAGTGGCTGGAGTTGCTGTCAGCCGATGCCGCTCTGGCGGCTGCCCACCGTGACCGTTTCCCCAGTCTGGGCCTGACCAGTACCGGTTTGGGCGGCAGCAGTGATGCCTTGAGTGATCTGTTGTCACTGGGCAACCTGAGCTGGAGTATCGGTGCGCGGCTGACGCAAACGCTGTTTGATGCCGGTCGCAAGGAATCGTTGCAGGATCAGGCGCTGGCACGTCGGCAAGAGCTGGAGCAGCGCTGGCTGGAAGCGGTGCACGCCGCGCTGGCCGAGGTGGAAAATGCGCTCTCGGAGCGGCAGAGCCTGCTCGAACGTCATGCCCAGTACCTGGAAGCCCAGCGCAATGCCGTACATGCGGAAAGCCTTGCCTTTGAGCAGTATCAGAAGGGCTTGACCAGCTACACCACCGTTCTGGAAGCCCAGCGACGTTCCTTTGATGCCCAGACCAGTGTATTGGGGCTGCGCCGCCAGCTGCTGCAGAACCGGGTCGAACTGTACCGAGCGCTGGGTGGCACTTTTCAAACCGACACCCTTATCACAGAGCCTGAGCAGGAGCCCGCCGGACAATGATCAAACGTACTCTTCCCCTGATCGTCATTCTGGTACTGGCCGCACTGGGCTGGCTGATCTACAGCAACCCGCCAGAAGTGCATCGTGGTCAGCCACCGCAGCCGGCCAGAATCAGTGTGGATACCCAAACCATCGTTGCCGCCCCTTACCGGGTGATGATCGAAAGCTACGGCCGCATACGGCCGCGCACCCAGAGCACCCTGCAGCCACAGGTTGGCGGTGAAGTGGTCTGGCTGGCTGCCGATTTTCGTGCCGGTGGCTTTTTCGAGAAAGGTGATGAGCTGATCCGGCTCGACAGCCGTGACTATGCGGCCGAAGCGGCCCAGGCTGAAGCCAGTGTAGCGAACGCCCGACAGCAACTGGCCGAAGAGCAGGCGCGGGCCGATCAGGCGGCTGCAGACTGGGAGCGTCTGGGCAACTCCGGTCAGGCTCCGGCACTGGTGTTGCGCAAGCCTCAACTGGCCAGTGCTCGCGCCAGTCTGGCGTCGGCCGAGGCGGTGTTGGCCAAGGCCCGGCTTAATCTGGAACGGACCCGCATCCGTGCCCCCTATGCCGGCCGTGTACTGGAAAAGAGTGTTGATCTGGGGCAGGTGGTGTCCAGCAATACCACCCTTGCCGAGATCTATGCCGTGGACTATCTCGAAGTGCGTCTGCCGTTGCAGAGTCGTGATCTTGGCTTTGTGGATCTGCCCGAAGAATATCGCTTTGACCAGACCGGTGGCACACAGCCACGGGTTGAGCTGATCTCCGATCTGGTCCAGCGTGAAGTCTGGAGCGGTCGTATCGTGCAGACCGAAGGCGCGATTGATGCCAGCAGCCGTCAGTTGCATGTGCTGGCGCAGCTGGACGATCCCTACGGTGACAGGGCAGTGGATCGCGTGCCGCTGAAAGTGGGGCAATACGTCACCGCACGCATCGAGGGGCGGGAAATTGCGGATGCAATCGTGATCCCCAACCGTGCCATCTATCAGGGCAGCTATGTGTATCGTGTCGAGAACGGCGTGCTGCAGCGTCAGCCGGTCCGCATCGACTGGCAAAGTGAGACCGAGGCCCTGATCGGTGACGGGCTTGAACCCGGTGACGAACTGGTGCTGACGTCGCTCGGCCAAGTGATTTCGGGTACACCCGTGAAAGTCCGTGCTGCTGCCGACACCGGAGCAGCGTCCGGTAAACGCGTGTCCGAGGATGCAGGAGAGCAGCCATGATCGCCTGGTTCGCACGCAACCATGTGGCCGCCAACCTGCTGATGGTCACCATTCTGTTCACCGGGTTGATGTCGCTTAAATACAATATTCCGCTGGAGGTTTTTCCCAGCTTCGAGACCGACACCATCAGTGTGAATGTCAGCCTGCGTGGCGCAACCCCTGAAGATGCCGAACTGAGTCTGGCGACTCGAGTCGAGGAGGCGGTCAGCGATCTGGAAGGGGTCAAGCAGATCAACAGCCGTTCGGTGGAAGGGGGGGCGACGATCACGATCGAAGTGGACAGCGGCTACGATGCCCGTGAGCTGCTGGCGGATGTGAAGTCGCGGGTGGATGAGATCGGCACCTTTCCCAGTGAGGCCGATCAGCCGGTAATTTCACTGGCCACCTTCAAGCGTGACGTGATTACAGTTGCGGTCGCCGGGGAGCTGAGTGAACAGGAGTTGCGCGGCTACGCTGAGCGGGTACGTGATGATCTGTTGCGGACTCCGGGGATTACTCAGGTCGAGCTGGATGGGGTGCGCAACTACGAGATCGCCATCGAGCTTTCACAGGATCAGCTGCGCGCCTACGATCTGACGCTGTCCGATGTGGCCGAGCGGATCGGCAACAGCTCGCTGGATCTGTCAGCCGGCAACATCCGCACCGATGGCGGCGATATTCTGATCCGGTCCAAGGGGCAGGCGTACTATCGTGACCAGTTTGAGCCACTGGTCATCAAGGCCAACACCGATGGCAGTCTGCTGCGACTGAGAGATATCGCCAAAGTGACCGATGGCTTTGAAGAGTCGGCGCTGCGAACCCGTTTCAACGGCAAACCGGCGGCGATGCTGGATGTCTACCGTGTCGGAGATCAGAGCGCCATCGAGGTGGCCGACAAGGTCAAGGCCTATGTCCATGAACAGCAGGTCAGCCTGCCGCAGGGGCTGGAGCTGAGCTACTGGGGCGACGGTTCGCTGCTGGTGAAGAGCCGCATCAAAACGCTGACCACAAACGCACTGCAGGGCGGCATTCTGGTACTGCTGCTGCTGACTCTGTTCCTGCGTCCCTCCATCGCGTTCTGGGTGTTCATCGGCATACCGGTGAGTTTCATGGGCGCCTTTCTGGTTATGCCACTGTTCGGCGTTACCCTGAACGTGCTGTCACTGTTCGGTTTTATTCTGGTACTGGGGATTGTGGTGGATGATGCCATTGTCACCGGTGAAAACATCTACAGCCATCTGCGCAAGGCGGAATCCGGCCTGCAGGCATCCATTCGCGGTACACAGGAAGTGGCGGTACCGGTGACCTTTGGTGTACTCACGACAGTTGCGGCATTCCTGCCGATCGGCTTCATCGAAGGCGCCCGTGGTGCGCTGTTCGCCCAGATTCCGGTCGTCGTCATTCCGGTACTGCTGTTCTCGCTGATCGAGTCCAAATTCGTACTGCCGGCCCACCTGAAGCACCTCAAACTGCGTCAGAACGAGGTCGAGCGGCAGGGGCGACTGTCACAGATGCAGCAGCGTTTTGCCGATGGTTTCGAGCATATGATTCTCAAGTATTACCAGCCGCTGCTGGCGCTCAGCCTGAAACATCGACTGACGACACTGGCACTGTTCAGTGGGGTGTTCATCCTGATACTGGCCTTTATTCTGTCGGGCTGGACACGCTTCGTGTTTTTCCCGCGTGTTGAGGCGGATACGGCGCGCGCTTCGCTGACGATGCCCAGCGGCACGCCCTTTGAGGTGACCGACCGCCATATTGTACGGATGGTCGAAGCGGCTCGGGCGTTGCAGGAGGCCTACCGGGATCCGAACACCGGTGAAAGCGTGATCATGAATATCTTCTCCACCACCGGTGCCGGTGGCAGTGCTGAAACCGGGCGCATCCGCTTTGAGCTGCAGCCGGCTGAAGAGCGGCAGCAGGAGGTGAGCGCCTCGGCGCTCATCAACGAATGGCGTGAGCGGATCGGGCCGATCCCCGGAGCCGAGACACTGACCTTCAGGGCGGAGATAGGGCGGGCCAGTGATCCGGTCAGCATCGAGCTGCGCTCGGGGGATGTGGATGATCTGCGTGCCATGGCACAGCAGGTAAAAGCGCGACTGGAAACCTATCCCACCCTGTTTGATATTGCCGACAACCTGTCAGACGGCAAGGAGGAGCTGCAGCTGGAGCTGACGGCACAGGCCCACCTGCTGGGGCTGACCCGCAGCGATATCATCCGTCAGGTGCGGCAGAGCTTCTTCGGGATTGAAGTCCAGCGAGTGCAGCGTGGTCGTGATGATGTGCGGGTGATGGTACGTTTGCCGCTGGAGGAGCGTCAGGCGATTGCCGGTCTCAAGGGGATTCTGATCAACACGCCGGGCGGTGGTCAGGTACCACTGGATGAGGTGGCGCAGCTGGTGCCGGGCAAAAGTCCTTCGGCCATCTACCGTGTGGACCAGTACCGTACCGCCAGTGTGGTAGCCGATATGGACAAGTCCAACACCAATACCACGGTGCTGAATCGTGATCTTAACGAGTTTCTGACCGAACTGGTGCTGCAGTATCCCGGTGCAGAGTTCAGTCTTGAAGGGGAGGCCGAAGAGCAGCGGGAGTCCTTTGCCTCGCTGGCACTGGGGCTGGCGTTCGTGTTTTTCGTGATCTACAGCCTGCTGGCGATCCCGTTCCGCTCCTATCTGCAGCCGCTGATTGTCATGTCGGTGATCCCTTTCGGTGCCATCGGTGCAATAGTCGGTCACTGGATCATGGGGATGGACCTGACCATCATGAGCCTGCTGGGGTTGATGGCGCTGATTGGTGTGGTGGTGAATGACAGCCTGGTACTGGTGGACTTCACCAATCAGCGGCGCAAGGAGCTGCAGGCGGGTGGAGAGCATTCACACTTTGAGGCGACGCGACAGGCGGTGCTGGTTGCCGGGGTTGCGCGCTTCAGACCCGTAATGCTGACCTCACTGACCACCTTTATCGGCCTGATGCCGCTGCTGTTCGAGAAGGCCGTGCAGGCCCAGTTCCTGATCCCGATGGCGGTCTCGCTGGGCTTTGGGATCATCTTTGCGACGGTGGTCACACTGATCATGGTGCCGGTCAACTTCATGCTGCTGGAAGATCTGCGTCGATTCGGCCGCAGGCTGGCGAAGCGACCCGAGCCCGCCAGCACTCACTGATTCTTCATGAGCCCGCTCTGGTCTGGTCTGTGGTCGGAGCGGGTTCATGCGGGAGGCCTTCTGCCGGTGTCAGCCGCTGATGCAGCCAGGCCAATGCCAGCAGTCCCAACCCCAGCCCCATGAAGGAGGCTACCCGCCAGAGCCCGGTCAGGTCTGACATGTCGATCAGAAACAGCTTGGCAACGACGACCAGAAGCAGGGCCATGCCACTGCGGTAGAATGTTCGGCTGCGCAGCCAACTGCCGCCCAGCAGTGCCACCGAGGCCAGCAGCAGCCAGACGGCGGAATAGGTGTACAGCTCACCATCCGGTGTTGGTCTGGCCAGGCTCAACTCGCCCTGCCACAGGTGGCGGATCTCCATGGAGATGAACAGTAACAGGCTCAGTCCAGCGGCCAGCCCAGCCCAGCGGCCAATTGCTGCAGGCAGCTGGTACCAGAGCAGTACCAGCAGCAATGTGGGGGCACCGTAGCTGATCAGCAGCAGATTCCAAAGGGGGGCAGTACTGATTTCGGTCCCGCTCCACAGCGGGTTGAAAATCAGCAAGATCCAGAACAGGTGATTGGCCGCTGCGCCAAGCAGATGGAGTGTTGCGATCACCTGATAGAAACGTGTCAGGTACTGGCTGAGCCGAGCACGCCAGAGGTAGATACAGCCGGCGCTGCCCCAGATCAGGGTGTTGAGGCTGGCTTCCAGAAAACTGTACTCATGACGGAAAATATCGCCGTCATACAGCCACCAGCGCACCTCGGCCGCCAGCGTCAGTATCAGCAGGTGGGCTGCACCGCCCTGCAGCCAGGCGGTCATTTTCACATCATTGCGCAGAATCCAGGCTGCAGCGGCAGCACAGATGCTGGCACCACCGTAGGTCCAGAGTGACCAGTGACTGTCGCTGGCATAGCTCAACAGCCAGGGGTTGAAGGTCAGGCGGCACACCACGATGGCCAGTACCAGCCGAATGACCCAGGGCAGCCACTGCAGCTGGTAGCGGCGTTGCAGCAGCGACAGGCTGATCAACTGAGCGGCAAGCGCCAGTGTCAGCGTTGCATCCACCAGCCAGATAACGGCTGCCAGAGACAGGCCCAGGTGGGCACTGCTGATCAGCAGTACCCGTACCAGGTCGCTGCCGGGCTGTTGCAGTGCGATTCGTGACAGGGCCAGGTAGATCAGGCCCAGTATCAATGCGGCACCGCCCCAGGCCCAGTCACTGCTGAAAGCGGTAAACAGGTAATAGCTCAGTGCCAGCATCAGCAGTGGTGTGAAACAGCCAAGGCCGATCCAGAAGGCGGCATGTTGTACACGTCTGAACACCAGCCACGCAGGGCCTGCCGTGAACAGAATGGTCAGCATCACAAAACGGGAGACCAGTGCGGCCTGAGTGGTTGCATCGGGGGCTGTAAACAGCAGCTGGTCACCGAAATAACTCAGCATCGGCATCACTGCAGCCAGCGCGGTTGTTGCCAGTATCAGTGCCGGCAGCGGGTTGAGAAGTGCGCGTCGGCTGGCGGCCAGCAACAGCAGTGCCGGCAGTAGCAGCAGGGTGGGGTAGCTGCTGGCATGGACGGTTTCAAGTGCCAGTGTGTAACCCTGAGCCAGTACGATCAGGATCAGGGTTGGCAATACCGGCCAATGGCGTTGACTACGAACCTGACGCAACAGATCCAGCCAGCGGTTGGCAGCGGGCCCTGTCTGTTGCAGCAGCCAGTCCTGACCGGGTACGGCAAGAAACAGATACGCCAATGCCAGCAGATAGAGTGAACGTACCCCGTCAGCAGGCGTAGTGACAAGGCTCAAAGCCCACCAGCCGAGGCTGCCGATGATCACGCCCGCCCAGAGCCAAAGGCGTTCCACATAGGCCAGCAACCAGAGCGAAAACAGTGTCAGGATGCCGATATAGATCAGCGCCAGTTCAATCTGCCCGGAGCCGGTGCTGACCAGAATGGGCACCAGATAGCCGCCCAACATGCCCAGAGCCGCCAGCACCGGCCCGTGCCTGAGCGCAAGTGCAAGCGTGGCAAAAGACACCACTGCCATGGCGGCGAAAACAAGCCCCGGTGATACGCCTTCAAGCAGCTTGAAGGCGGCAAACAGGGCGGCGTAGAGGATGATACTGGCTCCGCCGGCGAGTGCTGCAAATACATCGTTCTGGCCGCGCTTGCGCCTGAGCCACTCGGCCAGTCCGTGCAGCCCTGTACCGGCAATCAGGGATAGAATGACCCGCGCTTCAGGCCCCAGCAGCCCCTGCTGGATGGAGTAGTGCACCATGAACACCCCGGCAAGGCCGACACAGATACCACCGAGCCAGATCATCCAGTTGGCCTTCAGGCGCTCAACCAGCCCTGCCGACGGTTGACTGTCAGGTGATGGATGCAAAGGCTGAGCTGTAGACGGTTCTGCAGGTGCTGAGGAGATAACGCCCCAGTTGGCATCTGCAAGGGCCTTATCCGTGGGCGGCGTGAGTGCGGTCGCTGTCCGATCGGCTGCAGGCGTGTCCGAGGACTGGCTGCTGCGGGCCGGGGAGGGCATGGGCCGCTGCTGTTCCTGTTCCTGTTCCTGTTCCTGTTGCGTCAGCGACTGCAACTGGCGTTGCAGCTGGCCGATCTGCTCACGCAACTGACGGGTCACCACCCAGGCTCGAATGCCAAGACCTGCGCCGACGAGCAGGAACAGGGGAAAGGCCAGAAAAAGCAGCCAAAGTTCATCCATAATTGACCTCGCACATCTCCTTGGCCTGCCGTTTTGCTGGCGCTGGAATCACATTGACTATAATGCAACAGGCCCGATACAGAAAGACAAGTGCAGAAGGTGTCGCATGATCAATCCGATCCTGCCGCAGGTGCTCAGTCAGCTGCGGCAACACCCCGAAGGGGTCAGTGAGTATTATCTGATGCGTACGCTGGAGCAGCAGCACGCGTTCGATGATCTGAATGCAGACGGTGCACTGGCGCTTTACCGCAAGCACTTCATCATTATGAATGCACTGTATGACCTGCAGCAGGTGCTTTGGGAAGAAGAGCATCGTGTACTGGATATTTCACCGATGCACATTGAGTTGCACAAGGCGCGCAACGAGTCGGATCAGGTGCAGGCCAATCCGTTGTTGAGCGAGTATTACCTTGACTGGCACAACTTTGAACAGACCAGCGCTGAAGACGTACAGCAACTGATGGATTCGGTGACCGGCCCTCGTCACTGAGGGCGGTCACCGACAACTTCCGGATCAGTCCTCTATTTTTCCGCTTTTGATCCGCTTCTCATACAAGGCCTCCAGCTTGTACATGGCCAGTTGCAGCTCGAAGAAACCGTGCCAGTGCGCATAGTCTGGCCCCGCCATCATGGCGCCATGACGGGCGCGTCGACCTTCGTGATGCCAGAGGTGGTAGAAGGTGATCTGGAATTCATCGGTCCAGGGGTTGTCTTTCAACAGGCCCTTCTCGTCCAGGTCATCCAGCATCTTCTTGGCCGGGTCATAATATTCCACGTTATACAGCATCACGGCCTTGTCGCCCTGAGCGAAGAAGCCCTTGGTATGTGACCCACCGTGACAGGAGCTGCAGACCTGCATCATCAGTTTGCGGCCGCGGTCACCATCACCCAGCAGCGGACTCATCACGTCTGTGGAGTTGCGTTTTTCGGAGCGTTCATCCCAGAGGTTCCAGTACAGGCGTTCGGTAATGTTGTGTGTGGAGCTGAGCTTGCCAATGCCACTCATGTGACAGGTTGCACAGGTTGGGGCGCGGTAGTCACCGGGCTCCCAGCCATCGGCGGGGCTGTCCCAGGTCCATTCCTGGCCTTCGGAAGCAAAAATCTGGCCGTGCTTGCTGTTCTCGAATACTTCGATGTCCGGGTGGTCCGGGCCGATGTGACAGCTGGCGCAGGCGGCGGGCTTGCGGGCCTCGGCAAGTGAGAAGCGATGGCGGGTATGGCAGGCACCGCAGTTGCCGGTTGCACCATCCGGGTAGATATTCCCCATGCCGGAGTTGGGCCAGGTTGAGGGATCAGGCTTGCCATCAGCCAGCAGTTTGATCTCGGTACCGTGACACTGCATGCAGCCGGTCTCGTCCGGGGCGTTGCCGAGTTCAGGGTTGTCACGACCTTCATGGAACTTCACCAGCGCATGCAGGCTGTTCTTCGGAATGATCTGACGATAGGCACGGAAGTGACCACTGTGATTGAACTCATCCTGTTCCTGAGCGTGACAGCGGCCACAGGTATCGGGGGATACCAGTGGCGTGATGTAGACGTTGTTGAGCCCCTCTTCGGCGTGCAGCTGTGCATCCACATCTCCCTTATTGGCAGCATGGCAATCGTTACAGCCGACGCCCACATGGCTGTGGCGGCTTTTTTTCCAGTCGGCAACAACACCGGGGTGTTCTTCCTGATGACAGCTGACGCACTTCTGATCCAGCTCGGTCAGGTTTTTGCTGAACACAATGGTACGTACGGTGTTCATGTCGAGTCCGCTGCTCTCTTCAGCGAGCAGGGTTGCAGGGCTCAGTATCAGGCTCAGCAGCAGTAACCAGCGTAGTTTGATCACTAACATGACGGGTTCCTCATCCTTCAGTCGCCGGCATGGGCGAGGGTTTCGGGGGCGGGGGCAGAAAGCGTTCCAGGTCGGTGTGGCCTACTCGGTGGCAGTCGATGCACGTGTCTTTGATGGTGCCGAGGAAATAGGGCTTGTGAGCCACGAACTGGGCGCTGTCCAGCTCAGAGCCGGATTGCAGGTTGTTATGGCACTTGAGGCAGCCGGAATCATAGACATACTCATTGGCTCTCAGCCGCTTGGCATGCCAGTCCACATCTTCGGCGCCGATGACAAACTCCATCCACACATCCCAGGCTCCGCTGCGGGCTTTCTCGAACAGGTAGTGAACATAGTTGTCGTGGGGCAGGTGGCAGTCGGAGCAGTATGCCTGTATGCCTTGAGTGGACCGGCCGCCGTGTGGGTCACGCAGGAACGATGCCTGCATCGGTTTCATGCTGTGACAGCTGCCGCAAAACTGCTGATCCGAGGTTATGTTGATAGCGGTATCCGTCACCGCCCAGCTGACCACGATGCCAACCCCTGCCAGTGTCAGTATCAGCAGAGCCTTGATCCAGAACATGGCGTTAATATCCCTGTAAAATGCATGTTTTCTTGTTGTGAGCTGCAGCCTAGTTGATAACACCGGGGTTGTCAGCTTTATGCGGCTTGCCTGACCTGTTGCCAGAGTTCAAACTGATACCAAATATTCAAACAAGGATTACACCCGTGACGTTGAAACTGCCTTCTGCGCTGCTTGCCATGCTGGTGCTGATACCCACTACCGGTCATGCCGAAGAGCGGGCTCTGTTTCTGCAGAAAGTGTATATGTCGTTCTGTCTGAAACACTTTGATGACTACGGTGCGTTGCGGGCAGGCCTGATTGAACAGGGCCTGCCCAAGCTGGCTCCGCAGCAGGCCGCCCCCTTTTTGCAGGGGCGTGACGGTGACGCCTGGCCGGTGCCCTATGAGGGTCAGTTCGGCCAGTTTGTACTCACCCTGCCGGCCGGCGACAATCTCTGTGCGGTGATGGCGCGCCGAGCCGATCCGGACATTACCGGTCGCTGGTTTGCCACTCTGGCTGAGACGGCACCGGAGCCGCTGGAAGTACAGCAGGTGCTGGATGAATCCACACATACTCCACTCAACGGGGAGGCACGCACACGGGCCTGGCGCTGGGCAGCTCCAGCGGCGCTGCAGCAGCTGCAGTTGACCCTGACAACGGCCAGTGAACCTGAAGCGGCCATTCAGGCCATGGTCTCGCTGGCGGTTATTCGTGCTGAACAGCAGGAGCGTTAAGTGCTACAGATATCCAATGCAGTCAGCATTGCCGACAGTGAAATCGAGCTCAATGCGATTCGATCCCAGGGCGCCGGCGGTCAGAATGTCAACAAGGTCGCCAGTGCAATCCACCTGCGCTTTGATATCCGTGCCTCCTCCCTGCCGGAGTTCTACAAGGAGCGGCTGCTGGCATCCAGCGACAGCCGCATCACTCAGGATGGGGTGGTCGTGATCAAGGCGCAGCAGTACCGAACTCAGGAGCAGAATCGTGAAGATGCGCTGCAACGGCTGGTCGAACTGGTCCGCAGCGTGACGCGGGTGGAGAAGGCGCGGCGCCCGACACGACCCACTCGAAGTTCACAGCGCAAACGGATCGAGAAGAAAAAGCAGCGCGGTAATATCAAGTCGATGCGTGGGAAGGTTGATTCCTGATGATCAATAAAGCTGATTGTTAACTGCTGTTTTTTACTATTCCTGATCTGTCTGGTAGATACAATAATGGGGTCATTCCATTCATATCAGCGTTGCCCCGTGCACGAGGAGTCTTGAAATGACCGACCGTACCATCAAACGCCGTATCACCGCCCGCCCCAGCCGTGACGGTGCGGGTGTAAGCCTGCTGCGCAGTGTGGGCCAGTCCCCCGGTCAGCGTATCGATCCTTTTTTGATGCTGGACTGTTTTTTCTCCGATAACCCGGACGACTACATTGCCGGCTTCCCGGCTCACCCTCATCGCGGCTTCGAGACCGTCACCTACATGCTTGATGGGCAGATGCGCCATCGAGACCATCTGGGTAACGAGGCTGTACTGGGCAGCGGAGGCGTGCAATGGATGACCGCTGGCCGTGGTGTGATCCATGAAGAGATGCCGGAGCAGCAGGAGGGCCTGATGCGCGGATTTCAGCTCTGGATCAACCTTCCGGCAGCGGAAAAAATGATTCCGGCTAAGTATCAGGAGTTTGCGGCTGAGCAGATCACCAGCCTTGAAGATACTGACAGTGGCGCGCAGCTGAAGCTGATCGCAGGTGAAGTGGAGTTGAACGGGCAGTTATACAGGGGGCCGGTCAGCGGTGTAAGCCGAGCACCGCTTATGCTGGATATTCGTCTGCCCGCCAATGCCGAGTTCAGCCTGCCGTTGGCGGATGATCGTGCCGGGTTTGCTTACCTGTTTGAAGGGACTGCGCAACTGGGAGAGGACACGCTGAACCTGCACGAAGCCGGTGAACTGGGTGCGGGCAACCGGATACAACTGCAGGCCGGGCCGAACGGGGCCGCCATACTGGTGTTGGCAGCCCAGCCGATCAAGGAACCGATCGCGCAATACGGTCCCTTTGTGATGAACACGCCTGAAGAGATCGATCAGGCAATCAATGACTACCGCAACGGAACTCTGGTCTAGAGTCCCGATCGGAACAGGGTGCTTACTGCCAGCCGCGGAACATCTGCCGTTGCATCTGCTGCATCTGCTGGCGCTGCTCTTCGGTGAGCACCTCGTTCATCTCATCCTGTGCCTTGAGGCGTGCCTCGAACAGCTTCTGTTGACGTTCCTGCATCTGTTTATGTGCCTGCAGCAGCTGTTTGCTGTCTGGCTGACCGTCCTGGTACAGCTTCATCATCTCCTGCTGATGAGCCTGCATCTCCTGCATGTGAGTTTGCTGTTGTTGCCAGAGCTGCTCGCGGATCTTGTTCATCTGCTTCTGCTGCTTTTCATCCAGCTCGACAGCATACCCGGTTCCTCCCTGAAGGCCTCCCATCATCGGGCAAGGCATCATGCCCATACCGCCCATCATCGGGCCGCCGTGCATCATGCCCATACCCATGCCGTAACCCATCATGGGGCCATATCCCCCCATCATGAAGCCTTGTCCGCCCATCATGCCTGGCCCTTGACCGGACATGTGCGGACCTGAGCCCATGCCCATGTGCCCCTGTGCGGCGACCGATGCACTCAGGCCAAGACCCAAGGCTGCTGCCAGCAGCAAACGGGGCGTTTTGTATGTGTTCATGGAAATCTCCTTGCCTTGTTCATTCGACGTTGAATGTCGAGTGATCCAAGCATGGCACAGGATAGGTGATGCGCAAGAAGCATCGGGCTGCAGAAATCTACCAAAACCGATCAAGATTGTGCAATACAGGGAGGGTGTACCAGCGCTACATTTGCCCCAACTATAACTATAAGCTTTGGTGGGTATATGAAGATCATTATATTTTCTGATGTGCCTGTGACTGATATTGGTGACCGAATTGAAGCTGATTTTTGTATCAGGCCAGAATTTATATTATCAGACAGGCTGAGTGACATGATGCTGAAGCAGTATCAACCCCTGCTGGATGCAAGGGACAGTCTTGTAATATTGATATCCTCCTCGGGTTATGGTCAGGTTATGGACTCCGTCATCAGAATACGATCATTTTCCAGTGTGCCGATTATTGTGGCCGCCAGAAATCTTTCGAGAGCTGATGAATATATACTGCGTAACGCAGGTGTTGATGATTTTCATGATAGCCTGGTATACGACAATATTTTCTGTTTGCGTATCAGGTCGGCTAAGCGTTGGATGGATCGATTTAATAAGCAGGAAGATAATAATCATGTCATATTGGGTGGATGGGTATTTCAGAAAAACGTCAGTGCTGTCGTGTCTCCCGGTAAACAGTCATTCAGAATAAGTCAGAAAGAATATAAGTTCCTTGAACTGCTGTTGAAAAGGCAGGGTGATATTATCACTCGAAGTGAAATATCCCGGTATGTTTTCAGGCGTGAATGGGATCCGACCGACAAGTCAATAGACATTCTGGTTTCAAAACTCAGGTGCCGGTTCAGAAAAGAAGAACAGCATGAGGGGCCCTTAATCGAGAATATACGCGGAGTGGGTTATACACTGACCTTGAATTAGCTGCGTCTTATTTCCAGAGGGGTTGCACCGGTTTCCTGCTTGATGTGCCGAGTCATATGGCTTTGGTCGGTAAAACCGCACAGGTCAGCAATCACGGAGAGGGACTGTCCGCTTCCCCCCTGTGATCGGATCAAACCTATGGCCGCGCGCACTCTGCGTCGAATGATATAACGATGCGGTGTCACACCCATATCGCGCTTGAAAGCACGTGAAAAGTGATGAGGCGTACAATGACACAGTGATGCCAACTCGGTCAGGGTGATCTTCTGTCCAAGGTGGGCGTCAATGTATTCGGTGACTCTGTTGTAGCGAGATGCCGGGATGTCACGCGCTTCGCTCAGTGACACGGACCTGTTCGTATAATGTTGAATCAGGTGTGAAATGAGAGCTTTTTCAAGGCTTTCGATATAGGTTGTGCCATGGTAGTAGCACTGTTGCATCTCATTGTAGAGCAGGGTTGAAAGGCTTTTCAGTACGTCGTCCTGACGGTTGAAGAAAAGATCCATGTCGATACCGTTGCCACAGGATTCGGCCTCTTCTTCGGCAAAAAGGGTCAGCTCCGACGTGGGAATCAGGAAATGGATGCAGGTGGAGTTTTCTTCATTGATGACCCACTCGTTTTCGCTAAAGGCCGGCACCAGTGCAAAATCATTTTCCTGCCATACTCCTCTGTAGCGTTCACCTGAACAGTTATACAAAACCTCGCACTCAGGCGGTTGGCTATTCAAAATAAGAACGTGATGGTCCATTTCGGGCAGCGTGATATCTACTCGAGGTAACGGGGAATATTCCTCAATCAGAATGCTACCGGATGATTGAGTATGATTGGTTTTGGTAGGGCTGAAAGGAATAAGCTCAAGTCGCCCTTTTGGAGATATGATACGATCTTTTGTCATGGCTTATTGTCGTTATTTTAATAATGCAATGCTATACCATGTTTTAGTATCAATCAAATGTAACATATTTATTACAATCTGTTGCATTGGGTTACAAATGGTTTAACAAGAGCATATTTCAGCTGTTTTTGGATGTCGCTATGCTGCTCCAGTCAACATACTGGAGTGAAATCATGACCCATTATAAGAAAACACTGTTGTCCGGTGCCATTGTGGCCAGCTCGCTGCTCGTTTCCCAGCAGGTTATGGCCATTGCCGAGACGGTTCATCCTCGTGACTATATCCCTGCACCTGCAGGGGTTAATCTCTCCGTTACCTACCTTGATCACCGCAGTGCCGATAAGGTAAATGCGGATGGCGATACGGTAGCCAATAACGCGGGTTTTGAGGCGAATGCCTTGATCCAGCGTTTTATTCACTATACCGAGCTGCTGGGCATGCCGGCTGACCCACAGGTGATTGTGCCGATTGTTGATGTTGATGTAGGCATGGCGGGGCAGGACAGTCAGGGTGTGGGCGACATTTTCTTTGGTTCCACCTTCTGGCCGCTGGCGGATAACGAAAACAAGCAATGGTTCGGTATAACCCCGTTCATCTACATGCCGACCGGTGAATATGACTCCAACAAGGCCGTGAATGTGGGCGCCAACCGCTGGAGCTACGTGTTGCAGGCCGGTTATACCAAGGGGCTGACTGACAAACTGTATCTGGACGTGGTCGGTGAAGTGGAGTGGTATGGTGACAACGATGACTACCTGGGTGGCTCTACCCTGTCCAAGGATGAAGCCTATCGCTTCAATACCATGCTGTCTTACGACGTGGGGCCGGGGCGTTATGTCTGGGGCCGCCCGAGTTCGACAGTTATCCACTGAAAATCGTCTCTTTTACACACCGCAGCCCAGTATTTATGCGGGTTTCCGCTTTTTAGACGCCTAAAGCTTTGTAGTGGCACGTATGTGGATATCTTTTCAGTTTAAAAGGTCATAAATAGATGATAA
>Ga0209345_10001942_pt1 | contig 23808 bp, 24 predicted proteins | sample Cruoilmetagenom7_FD_187294 | JGI IMG/M metagenome (GOLD analysis project Ga0209345, IMG submission 187294) | Oil polluted marine microbial communities from Coal Oil Point, Santa Barbara, California, USA - Sample 7 (SPAdes) (version 2) | ecosystem: Environmental > Aquatic > Marine > Oil seeps ...
CGCACCCGCACCCGCGCCACTCACGCCACCCGCACCCGCGTCCGCACCACTCACGCCACCCGCACCCGCACCCGCGCCACTCACGCCACCCGCACCCGCGTCCGCGCTGCCCACGCCATCCTCTCCATCTCAAAGCGTGGGCTCTCTCTGGCAACAAGCAGCGCCAGGGTTGTCCGAGGAAGATCGAGTTGTTCCTCGGACAACCCTGGCAGAGGTTGCCGACTGGATCAGCGATTTAGAAGCCGGAATCAGCGGAAAAGCCTGTCCGCTACCCCGCGCCCTGCCAAAAGCCGAAGAAGCATCTGATTTCGCGGCAATGTTGCACAAGGCTGAAAAAGAAATGGGGATAGAGTCAAGCCAGGATCTTCTCTTTTCTCTGAAAAACAGCTCCCGCTATGACCCGGATTCCCCTCTGCAACAAACAAGCAAACAACAGCCTGCAACAGACTTGTTCGACGCAGCATCATCTACGGATTTGCCGCCGATCGCGGATTCTCTGCTCGCAGACTTCCCTGAAAGAAAAATCGAAAGAGAACTCCCACAAGAAGAGAACGCTCTACCGGCACCGCATACGAGTCAAACCGAAGCAAGAGAAGAGGCACTTTCGCCCGCTTTATCGCTGCTAAAAGCAGAAGAAAAAGCGGACAGTACAGGCGCACAAGACAGCGATCTGCACACGACACTAAAAAACACGCTTGCGGCCGCAAAGAAATATTTGGACCAAAGGAAAGCAGCCCAGGCAGAACTGTCTCTTCCTCACAGTCCGCTCAGCACATCAGACAACACACGAGAGGACCTTGCGCTTTTTCAAAAAACTCAGGAAGCGCAAGAAACAGACAAAAGACAGTTCGCAAGCAATCCTCCTCCCCATTCTCTTCCCCAGTCCTTAGACATTTTCCCGGATTTTTCAGGATGTCGGGCTCTTCCTCCACTTCCCACACACGGGGGGGAGATTCTTGCGGTATGCGGGTCTCTCGAGCATCTCGGAGCAATCAGCCAGACTCTTGCGGAACGCATCGGACTGACATCTGAAGGAGTACGTCTGGCCTCGCCTTCTCCCGACCATACACCCCTCTCCGGCTACATTTCCTTTCACGACCCGGACACTGCGCAAAGCCGGCGCCGAGCCTGGCGGCGCAGGGAAAACCCCATTGTTGTCGCGCTTGCAAGCGAGTCCGAAAGTGCGGAACAAAAGAGAGGGGAAGCGGCAAGCAGCTGGACACGCCAAGTGCTTGCCGCGCTGGAACCTGCTTTCGTGATTGGCATTGTCTCTGCCTGCGCGTCACCGGCAGAGACAAGACGCTGGATCAGCATGCTTGGTGGCGTCGATGCCCTCGCCTTCGTGGATATGCAGCACGCGCCAAACCCGGCATCAGTTTTACAGTTCGATCTGCCGATTATGTTTCTCGATGGACACGATGCCACGCCTGAACATTGGGCTCGCCTTCTGGCCAAGAGCGTCATCTAATGGAAAAAGACCAGAAAAATCCAACAAAAGCTACTATAGGACCAAATCCCAGCAGCTGGTTCAAGGCTTTACTCGTCCTCACTTTTGTCACATGGTGGCCTTCGCTTGATACGCTTACCCAAGGAAAAATCGGCGCGTCTACTGCGACTTTTCGTTTCCTCGTCGCCTTGTGTGGCTGGTTCGTCTTGATACAACTCGCGCGATCGATCGTTTTTATCGCGGCAGCAAGCCTCATCGTCAACACCGAACCCGAGACAAAAGAACAATCACTGTCTTCTGGAGAAGCAGGAGAGCCGAATCCCGGCACACTGGCCGCGAGAGAAGCCGCCGCTGCTCTCAACCCCACGGCAATGCAACAGCAAGACAAGAGAAACTAAAGAACAAGCATTTTTGACGGGGCACACTTTTCAGAAAAAAGCTGGTGTGGTTCAGAGTTTTTGCGGATGTTGCGAAGTCTTGAAGCTCTGGTTTGCGTGGGGATCTCTCCCCAGAAAACTCCAAAACACCTGCTGCAGAAAAGACGCGAGCAGAACAGGATCGTGTACAGCACCGACTCTGCTCGCGAGAGGCGCAGCGAACACACGTACGCCCCGGATTGTTTTTTCTGCCGGCGGAGAAATCCAAGATTCGTGTGGCGCAGACAGCTCATTCACAAGCATCGCGTCAACGATGCAATCTCCGGTGTGGTCAAGAAGGGCCTCGAGGTGCTGAAAAGCACTCATGCCGTAGGTCTCACCAGCCTCTGCCGTGAGATTACAAACAAAAACGCGCATTGCCCGACACTCCGATAATGCTTGCAAAATACCGGGCACACTCAACACGGGAAGCACCGAAGTAAAAAGGCTTCCCGGGCCAAAAACCACCATGTCTGCAGCCAAAATTGCCTGCACTGCCTCCGGATCAGCAGGCGGGTCGGCTGGTTCAAGGGCCACACTCTGAATACCGGACATCCGCGCAATACGCGATTGTCCCTCAACACGGACAGCATTCACCTCCGCCACAAGCCGCACCGCCTGCGTCGAAGCAGGCACAACCTGCCCATCAGCCTGCAGGAGATTTCCGGCGTGCCGTAACGCCTCTTGGAAGCTCCCATCCAAATCGATCAGGGCCGCCAAAATCAGATTTCCAAGTGAATGCCCATCGAGTGTTCCCCCCCGGAACCGGTAGGAAAACAAGTCGACCAGTTCACCCTCATCAGAGAGAGCCAAAAGACAGCGGCGGGCATCACCAGGAGGCAAGATACCGAGATCCGAGACTAAACGCCCCGATGACCCCCCGTCGTCGGCGACCGTGACAATCGCCGTTATCTCAGAGGTCAACAGGCGCAATGCCTTGATAACCGCCGAAAGTCCGTGTCCTCCGCCAAGAGCAGCAACTTTCACAAATGCAAGTCCCTGTGGTCCACTACCACACTGAAAGCCGATTTACGAATGTGTGTCGCGAGTTCTTCCGCTAACACTACAGACCGATGATGCCCTCCAGTGCAGCCAATCGCAATAGTCAGATAGGTCTTCCCTTCCTTCACATACGCAGGAAGGAGAAAATCCAACAAGGCATACAAGAGATCAAGGAAGTCGTGCGTCTCCTCACTGCCCAACACATAAGAGCGCACCTCAACTGATGTACCTAGCAAAGGACGCAAGTCGTCAACCCAGTGGGGATTTGCCAAAAAACGTACATCAAACACAAGCTGAGCGTCGCGTGGAGGACCATGCTTAAAGCCAAAACTCTGCACCACTATTTGGAGTTGCTGCAGGTCAGAATGGGAAAAAAAGCTTTTCACCTTATCGCGAAAAGTATGGACATTGAGATCAGAAGTGTCGATCAAAAGATCGGATCGCTCACGGAGAGAAGCCAGCTTCTCGCGTTCACGACACACTCCTGACAAAACCGTGTCATTCCCTGCCATGGGGTGAGGACGCCGTGTCTCAACAAAACGCCGCAAAAGTGTTTCGTCAGAGGCATCACAAAACAAGATACGCAGGGGAACCCCCATTGACCGCAAGGTCTGCAACGCCTCATCAAGCTCTTCGAAGAAAGCCCCTTCGCGTACGTCACAACCGAACGCCATACGGCGCACTTCCCGAGTAGTCATCGAAAGCTCCACCACTCTCGCCAAAAGAGTCGGCGGCATATTGTCAATGACAAAAAAACCAATGTCTTCCAGAGCACGCGCCGCTGTCGTTCGTCCAGATCCAGACAATCCTGTGACAATCACCACTTCAGGCGGGTCGAGTACACTCATTTCCCCCTCCTCGACTGCAACGCGCTCCCTGAATCGGACAGCCCCTCAACAACCTGTTCCGCTTGCTGCCCTGCACCGATCCCCGGCTCTTCTTCCCCTTTCGACAGACCCGCCGGATCGACCGGCAACACCCCCCCATGAGTATTCGACTGTGTATCTGTTTGTATACCCCCCGACACGTCTTGCATCTGCAGCTGCACACCGCTTGATTGCACACCGCCCAACTGCACATCGTCCGGTTTCACATCATCCGACTGCAGATCGAGTGCGGACTGCACGGCTTGCGCCACTGCAAGCGGCACTCCCGGCGTGGCAGCAATCTCCTCCACACTCGCTTTCCGTATCTCTGCCACAGATCCGAAGCGGCGCAGGAGGCGCGTGCGCCGCTTCGGACCAACCCCGGGAATCATGTCAAGCACAGATACCGTCATGCCCTTGCCGCGACGAGAACGATGATGCGTGATCGCAAAACGGTGGGTTTCATCACGCACACGTTGCAACAAATACAAAGCCTCAGAAGACCCTGGCAAACGCACTGGGGCACTTTGGTCTGGCAAAATGATTTCTTCAAAGCGTTTTGCCAGTCCTGCAGCAGGAATCTCTCCAGCCAATCCCAGCTCATCAAGGACTTCAAGCGCGACATTCAAATGGCCCCTGCCTCCGTCAATGAGAAGAAGCCCGGGGGGGTAGGCAAAACCCGAAGGCTGCCCGGATCCCCGCTCACGTGCCTCGCGTTCCTTCACATAATTGGTAAATCTTCGTGTCAAGGCTTCACGCATCATCGCGAAATCGTCCTGTCCCTCGACTGTCTTTATCGAGAAGTGGCGGTAGTCTCGCTTTTTCGGGAGACCATCCTCAAAGACGACCAGAGAAGCCACCGGATACGCTCCCTGCACCTGAGAAATGTCAAAACACTCAATTCTCAAGGGAGCTTCAGGCAGATAGAGCGCTTCGCGTAATTCATTGAGTGCACGTGCTCGCGCGTTGTGATCAGCTTGACGGCGCAAACGGCTTTCCGCGAAAAACTGTTCGGCATTGCGCGTGACGGTCTCCAACAAGGCCCGCTTTGGGCCACGCTGGGGAATATGCAAACGTACCGATCGTCCACTTGCCGGCACCGTCCTGGCTGTCCTCCCATGATTCGCGAGAACAGGATCGCCGGTCGTCAGCGTATGTGGGCTTGTGCGCCCGTCGCCGACTGGCCCATCTCGTTCCCCACGCCACCGTGTAAGCAGTTTTTCCAGCATTTTCGCTTCGTCAGGGGTCCACGGAAGCTCGACCTGATCCGGAATGCCTTCCCCGTCACCGTAAAGGAGAAGCAGGATGTCGCGCAAGACCTCTGACCTGCATTTTTCTTCAGGATTCTCCACCAAAAACGCTTTTTGCCCGGCAATACGCCCAGCACGCACAAAAAACACATGCACAGCAAACTCAGACCTATCGCCGTACACACCAATAAAGTCGAGATTCTCCCTCTGATCGAGCACAATCTGCTGCTGCGCCACGGTTTGTTCAACACTACGCAACTGGTCACGCAAGCGGGCAGCAAACTCGAAATCCAGACGCTCCGCCGCTGCCTGCATCTCGCTCTGCAAACGCAAGATCACTGGCCTCGCCCGGCCGGAAAGCACACTCGCCATCTCCTCCACAAGAAGGTCATAATCCTCTTTACCCACTCGCCCCACACACGGACCACAACAACGGTCTATATGATAAAAAAGACAGGGCCGCTCCATCCGGGCATGCCGACGAAACTTCGCATCACTACAAGTGCGCAAAGGAAAAGGACGCAGGAGAGAGTCAAGCGTGTCCCGGATCGCATACGCCTGCGGATACGGACCAAAATACCGCACCCCCTTCCGCTTGCGCCCCCGCACCACCATGGGACGCGGCCACTCCTGATTGACCGTCAATGCAAGGTAGGGATAACTCTTGTCATCCTTCAGACGGATATTGAACCGCGGGCGATGTTCCTTGATAAAGGAATACTCCAGCATGAGCGCAGAAACCTCATTCTGCGCAAGCACCCATTCCACATCTGCCGCCGCCTGCAAAAGAGCGACTGTCTTGGGTGGAAGCCGCGCAGAATCCTGGAAATACCCACCAAGCCGGCTACGCAAAGATTTAGCTTTCCCCACATAGAGAACCCGGCCCACACTGTCCTTGAACAGGTACACTCCAGGCCCCGTAGGAATAGGAACATCGGGACGCTTCATAACACTCTTTATCCTACGACCACACACACCGGCACGATCCCTACGACCACACACAGTCCCCGGAATCAGCCCCGACCACTGCAAAACCGCCGGCGCCCTCACACAACTTGGCAACAGCAAAAACAGCCTCAGAAACCACGAAAAAGCAAAGGGGTCCTCACAGGGCACTCACCATCACACAGAATGCTTGCAGTCCCGGCCATGTATTCGCCGCCTTCTCACACCTCCTCCCCGACTACGCCCCCGGTCACACCGCAAGTGCACTCGGAAACGACAAGCAAGCAAACATCCGCTGGGACCGGACAACAAAAATCGTTGGATCTCGCAACGTTTTTTCGTCGACACGCGAGAAGCAATAGAACAAGACCTTTCGGAACTCTCAACAGTATCGGCAATCCAGAGTAACCAGCAAAAAACGACCAACCTCCAACACACGGGACAACGCGTGGGAAAACAGTGGGAAAACATGGGGAAACCTGGGTCGTTCTCGAGGAGTACACCGGGGAGTGCATCAGGGGAACACGCGGGAACGGGGCTGAGGGAAGCAGGGCCGAGCAGCAGGATCGCCCCTTTTCGTGATCGAGTAAATTCTCGTTATCTCACTATTTCCCCACCGTTTTCTCGCTGTTATCCCACCATTTTCCCACTGTTGTCCCACTGTTATCTCACCGTTGTCCCACTGTTATCTCGTTTTCTCGTTTTCTCGTTGAAGACAGCAGACTCGGGTGTATAGGTTTTTGCATTTCCCAACAAGTTACAAACTTCTTTGCTATAGTAAAAGAGTCGCTTAAGGGAAAACCGGTGTGATTCCGGTGCGGTCCCGCCACTGTGGAAGGCGTGCGATGGGTAACAAAGAGGTGGGAAACGCAAGTTCTCTCCGCGTCTCAAGAAGCCTGTCTCGCTTTAGCCAGATCTCCTTGAGCGAAGGGTCCAGTGCTTCGCGCTACTAGAGCGGTTACTGCATGGAGTTCCCCAGGAAAGGTCGCCGAAAGGTCGTCAGACAATTCTCAGGGGAACCAAGAACCATGCGGCAGATGAGAGCCAGAGACCATTCCACGCGGATGGAGAGGAAAACTTGTGACTACCACGCAGTATCCCACTCTCGAAGGTTCTTCTTGGGATCTTCCCAGATGGCAATGGCCGGCACTCGCACTTGCTGTTGTAGTCCTTGCCCTCGTGACCTTTGAGAACAGTCAGTTTCTCAATATGATCGGGTCTTCAAGCGCCGGCACAAGCAACTTTCTGCACGAGTTCTTTCATGATGGCCGTCACTTTATTGGCGTTCCCTGCCACTGACAGGTCAAGAAGAACGCACCCAGGTCATACAAATGAAACCTTCTCGCGCGGTTGCAATAGGAATAACCGTAGGTTTTCTCGCGGGTCTTCTTGCTGCGATCTATCTTAACCTGGCGGGAGAACCCCGGCTCGAAGAGGCAATTGCCCTCGAAGAAGCTGCAGCGCAAACCGGTCTCGCAAACGACAGTGGGCTCAACAGCGAAGACGACCCGGCAGTCAGCCGGTCCGTGCAAAAAGGCATTGGGCTCTTTTCGGCACTTGCCTTTACAGGAGCCGCCTTCGGGACAATCTTTGGTGTTGTCCATGGTGCGCTACGCGCCCCAACCACCCCTTGGCAGAAAGCCCGTCTCACAGGGATCCTGCTTTTTACGGGCTTCGTCCTCGTTCCCTGGTTCAAATATCCCCCGAATCCACCGGCAGTTGGCGACCCAGCCACATCGGGTCAGCGTCAAAGTTTATATTTGATTCTCATCCTCGCGACTTTCACCCTATTCATCTGCACCGACATGGTGAAACGACAGTTGGAGCAGAGAAATATCACGGAACATGTACGACAGATTGTCACAGCGGCCAGTTTTCTTGTGCCCCTCACTCTGTTGCTCATCTTCCTCCCACCAAATGACGACCCCATCAACGTGCCTGCCGATCTCATCTGGCAGTTCCGTGAAATCTCCCTTACAGGAAACGTCCTCCTCTGGGGAAGCATGACCATCGGGTACGGCTTACTTGCCACCCGATGGGCACAAAACAAAGCCACAAACCCGGCAAAAAACAAGCAGCTTGCGGGTCTTCCAGAAAGAAGCTCCTCAGCCTCAAAGGTCCCTCTGTAAAACTCCCGCAAGCAACGAGTCCCTTTACCACCTGAGGCAATCCCCGGCCCGGGCAGCCCCCCCAACTCCCCTCAACCCAAACGAACAACCCCTACCCCACGGCTACACCGGCCACCCCAGGCCCACGCAGCCCTACCCCACACCACCTGAGCCATTCCCCGGCCCGGGCAGCCCCCCCAACTCCCCTCAACCCAGACTGCCCCGGCTCCTGGAAAATCAGGGGCCTGCGTTGTCCCGACAGAAAACGGCAAGGGAAAAGAAAAAGCGGAAGTACTTTGGGAGAGGCCTTCCAGCATCCTCCTAGAATCTGGCTTTTCAACCCTTTTCCCAGGACAAAACGCAAAAATTTTCGTAAAATAAAGGCAACAGCCAAGTCTGGCCTTGAGCTGCCAAGTCCGTCCCGAGGCCGACATCCCCGTGGGTCGCTTGCCAGACAGCTTCCCACCGGTCATGTCTATAACGCGTTCCTCTCCGTTGCAACAGCACAATCGCAGGAGAGGAACTCCGCACCATCGTGCGAGATAAACGCGTATCTGACAATCGGGGCGCCATAGGGGAGAAAACCGCGATGTCAACCATTGCGCTGCGCTTGCAGACGCCGCTACCAGAAACCTATACCGCTGCTCTTCCAGCAGACTTGGAAGAGCGCATTCAAGAAGCCAAACAGTCCCTCGGGAGCAATCTCGTCATCCTCGGGCACCACTATCAGCGAGATGATGTCATCCAATGGGCGGACGCCCGCGGCGACTCTTTCAAGCTCGCTCGTTTCGCCGCTGACCATCCCGCAGCAAAATATATTGTTTTCTGTGGCGTACATTTTATGGCAGAGTCCGCGGACATCCTCACAGGCGACAATCAGCATGTCATGCTGCCTGACCTGAACGCAGGATGTTCCATGGCCGACATGGCAAACGAAGACCAGGTACTTGATGCTTGGGATGACCTCTCGGCAATCTGTGGCACAGAGTATATTGTGCCAATCACCTATATGAACTCTTCTGCTGCGCTCAAGGCTTTCGTTGGAGAACACGGCGGTGCTGTGTGTACCTCCTCAAACGCGGAGGCAATACTTCGCTGGGCCTTTCATACTCGCAAGGCAGAGAAAGTGCTTTTCTTCCCCGACCAACACCTTGGACGGAACACCGCGGTGAATCTCGGTTTCTCGACCAAAGACTGTGTCGTATGGAACCCGCGGGCAGAAAATGGCGGCCTCGAAGAACGCGAGATCAAAGAGGCAACTTTTCTTTTGTGGCGTGGCCATTGCAGCATCCATCAGCGATTTCGTGTTGCACAAATAGAGGAAGCACGGCAGAAAAATCCAGACGTACACATCATTGTCCATCCAGAGTGTGCACATGAAGTGGTCTGCGCCGCCGACCAGGCAGGCTCCACCGAGGCAATCATAAAAGCGATTGCCACAGCCCCTGCCGGCACCTCCTGGGGAGTGGGAACCGAGATCCACCTTGTGCACCGTCTTGCGCAAGAGCACCCCGACAAGCAAGTCTTCTCACTCGACCCGGTCTCCTGCCCTTGTTCCACAATGGCCCGTATCGACCCTTCGCATCTGGCCTGGACACTGGAGCACCTGCAAGCAGGCCAAATCGTAAACGAGATCCGTGTTGATCCCGATACCACCCGCTGGGCACGCACCGCATTGGAGCGCATGCTCGCCATCACCTGAGCACAAGCAAAAAACCAGCAAAAACCCCGAAAACCTACTCTGTAAATGACCGCAATTGCGGTCATTTACAGAGAGTTGAAGCAGGAAACCAGACCAAAGCCCGCACACAGGAGAGCTACTTGCACACGAGTCCAATGGCGTATGGAGCCCCCGCATATCCCGGATTTTGAGACGTTGGAGACGGTTGAAACGTTGGAAACCGTGGTGACGTTGCCAAGGATCGTCTCCGGGAACGCACTTTGCTACGGCAACCGGACACCAGGCCATTCAGCCCCATATCCGGTCTCGGCCCTCTTTGCCACGAAGCTGAGTCCCTGAACACCAGGCCACACTTGCCGCGAGACAGACTGTGCGCTGCGACTCCCAGATAAACCGCATAATTCCCGCCAAAGGCAAAGCCAAAAACATGGCCCGATCGCCTCACGCCAACTCGCGCGGATTAGCCAGGCTCGACCTGCAAGATCAATTCCCGTACCATCGTATTTCCTATCGATCAGTGCCTCAAAGTCGCGAGTCAACGCGGCCTGAACCGAAGTAATGAGCCGCTTCGCCACCGACCCACGCCGGCTCATCCATCTCCCCCCAACAATGGCGCCGGTTACCACAAGCGACCGAACCGACTACCTCGAACACCCCGACCAAGCGTTCGACTATTTCCGAAACACCGGCATCAGCAAGGTTATCTGCGAAGAGAAGCACATGGGCTCACGAGCAGTCCTGATCTTCGCCAAGAACACCGCAACCGCAAACCGGCAATTCGGCATCACCAACAACGCTGCCGGGGTCATCGTGACCCGCAGGCCGGCCTTTCTTCAACGACCAGGCAATCAGCAAGGACACCAGCAAGGACATCCGCAAGGACATCCTGGCACGCGTGCGCAGCGCGGCAACTGCCGCCCGATGGTGGGACACACTCGAAACCGATTGGCTTGTGCTCGACACCGAGTTGCTTCCCTGGTCCGCCAAAGCCAAGGAACTATTGCAACGTCAATACGCAGTCACCGGAACCGCAACAACAACAGCGCTCGCCACAGCCAAGCAGCTGCTCGGCGCCGCGGCCGCACGCTGCGTGGACGTAGGGACACTTGCGCAGCGAACCGAGGACCGTCGCCATGATGTCGCGTCTTACATCAACGCGTACCGACAATTAGGAAGCTACCCCGCGCGTCCAGTCTCCGGACTGGGCGAGGGTTGAAACTTTGATGTTCGCATGTTCGGGGCAGTCAGGTTCCGTCGCGCTCAGTCTCCGGACCGGGCGCGATCCCGCCTCGCGCCCTATTGCCGGATGAGCTTGTCGCCGTCGAGGTTGTAGAAGAGGGGATCGCCTGTTGCGATCTCGAGAGATACGACTTGGTCTTGGGAGAGGCCTTCGAGGTGCATGACAATGGAACGGAGGGAGTTGCCGTGCGCGGAGACGAGAACTTTTCGGCCTTCTTGCACGCGTGGGAGGATGTGTTCGACGAAATAAGGGACGGCACGGGCTGCGGTGTCGGCCAGTGACTCGGCGCCTGGTGCGGCGATATCGTAGGAGCGCCGCCAAATATGTACTTGGTCGGCACCAAATTCTTCGCGGGCTTTGTCTTTGTTTTTTCCGGTGAGGCGCCCGTAATAGCGTTCGTTGATTTCCCAGGAACGCACAGTTTCTTGTGCGTTCACACCCATTTCTTGGAGAAGTAGCTCCGCCGTTTGTATCGCCCGTCCCAAAGTTGATGTGAAAACAAGATTGAAATCTTGTTTCCCTTTCAGGGATTGTCCTGCGGCACGGGCTTCATCTTCTCCTTTTTCTGAAAGAGGGCAATCAACCCAACCTGTAAAGAGGTTCTGTTGATTCCATACAGACTGTCCGTGTCGGATAAGAACGAGATCGGCCATTGATGGTTCGGCTCCTGCCAGATCAAAATCGAAATCAGGATAATGGAGAAAAGATCCATGCGGATCGCTCTTCATCCTATCGGAGAAGAATACTCTCAAAGATTTTTCCCACATGTGCGCTTCTTGCTACAAAAAAATTAGGAAGGAAAAAAGGAAATCTTCTCTGTAGAACGTAGAAAGAAAACGTAGAAAGAAGTGACAGTTTATAACCCCCTGCTTTCTCGCGCGCAAAGTGTGAGGAAAGCCCGATCAAGGGAAGAGGCGACATCGACGGTTGGCCCCCGACTCCGAACGAGGTTCGCCCACCTGACGAGACCCTTATCGGCATTGTCGATATTGCACTTACCGTTGGTCGTGATCCCACGACCATCAGGCAATGGTTTCATGAAGGGCACACCAAGCTCCCCATGCCTCATCCGGACGTGATCGTATCGTCTCAACCATTTTGGTTTCGAGACGGCTGGATTACCACATGGATCAGGCATATTTCTCCCCGCAGTTCTTCTCAGACTGACAAAATGCCGTCGAAGAAAACGCAGGATGCACCAGAGACCATCGGTAAACTTGCACGCGATTTTACCGCCAAGCTCTCCGAGTTGGAGCAAACCAACCTGGAAGATCTCGCGCAAAGCTTTTCTCACCTTTGCAGTGACGGCGCCCGATTCGACATCGCAGCAGACCGTTTTCTTGACTTCGCGGATCGTCTCGCCCAAGCAGGCATGTTCAGTGCATTCGAGTTCGACGAAGAAACACTCAACAGCAAAACCTCGATCGCAGCTCTCGCACAAGGGTTGCGTGGTGTGCGCGCCACGAGGTGTGGTCCCATCGAAAATGCGGTAGCCGATTTATCCGACGCGATTCGTTCTCCGCTTCTTTCTCCAGAAGCACGGTCTTTTTTTCGTTTGCACAAGACAATGACAGAAGAGGAACTCGGCCTTACGGAATTCGCAAAAATAAACTATGAGATTCTTGCCGCGGAGGACACTCTTTACGCGAAACAAGCCTGTTATTGGCGGTCTTATTTGGCTTATGGGTCAGAGGGGCGTTTCCGGGAAGTCTTACAGACTCTCTGCATGATTCCAGCTTCAACAGGATCTTGTCTTGATATTCGTAAGTTTCTTTTACAAGGTGATGTTTACCGAGTAAATGCCCGTTTTGATGAAGCCGAAAAGGCTTACACGCAAGCCCTTCACTATGCAAAACAAAGTGAAGCACGTGGTCTTGAGGGTCGTGCGCTTACACAACTCGCCGAAACCCTATGCTGGATCCGCCCACAAGCCGGCCGCCATATTGCCCACAAAGCAATCGAACGCACCCGACAAGACGGCAACAAAATCGACGAGTTCCGCGCCCACACAGCCCTCGCTATTGCCAATACCGGAACCAAACCGGCCCTGGTCGTAGAGCAGTCGTTGCAGACCGCGGAACGTCTTTGCAAAGCAAGCGGGACACGCACAGGCCAAGGCCGGCTTCTCACTGGGCTCGTTTTTCACGCCGCCCACACAAAAGATAGAAAAATGCTCACCGCGAATCTCGCCCAATCCGAGCGTATGGCAAACGCGCTGGGAGACACTGACTTCTGGGGAGACATCTTCCGCACTTGGGCAGACACGACGAGGGGCAGCATATCCTCCTCACAGGCAGAGCCCCAATGGCTCGACTCCCGAGAACACACGATGCAACGCTGGCGTCAAGTCTTGCATACCAGACAGAACTATAGAGCAGACTAAAATCAGAGACCCCCTCCGCACATCCTCTTGTTACAGTCTTCCTCCGGCGATCTTTGCAGGCACACGAAAACCTCCCTCAACGCCCGAACCGAATGTGCCCAAAGCTCTGCCCAAAGCTCTGGGTGAAGTCTTCCCCTGTAAAATCCCGACAGGGGAAGGATCTCTTCTACGGGCACGGCAAACACGGAACCAAAAGGCCGATCATGGTCTTTGATGAAGGTACTCCCTATTGGGACTACTGCACCGAACAGCTCCACTGCTTGCAGCGACTCGCCACAGATCCACGCGAACCCTGAACCACAAAAAGCATCGAGGTCCTCCCCCTGGCCGAAGCTGACGTTCCACCCGCAGGACAGCACCGACTCAGAACTCCACGCTCCTCGCTGTCGCCGTAGAGGCAGCTGAACGAGCAGTGCGACTGCTCCTTCACACACGACCGAAAACGATCACTGACAAGGGCCGAGATCTCACTTCCGATTGCGGTCATCCCATGACGAGACACGTTCGGTGTCCTCCTGGTCCTCCCAGCGGCAAAGCCGACCCCACCGAATCTCCAGAAATGCAATGATCCGGTTGTTGTAGAGGTCTCCGCTGTCACCGGCAATGAAGTCGTGCGCACAAACAGCAACACGCGTGTTCCAAGGTGGCCCATTGACCAGAATGTCTTCGATCACGAGCTAGAGGCCTTCTGCCACAACCTGTCGGTAAAAGATTGGCACTCATCGAGGCCGCGATGTGTGGCATGGGGATCACGCCCCTTCTCTACCGGACGGTGCAGGCTCGACCATGAGTTGTCGCCCGGAAAGATGATCTTGGCGTCGGGAGCAGCGAGCCGCAGCAAAAAGCTCAAATCGCCGCTGCTGAGCCGACCGATCCCGTGTTTCATCAAGGCTCGCACAGCTGCTTTGTACATCCTGACCTCCAACCCACCTGGATGGATCACTTTCGTAGAACGATAGGTCTTCGAGGATATTTCTTTCCCACTATCGTACCAAGTGTCGTGCCAAGGCCGCGCAAGTTGTGGCGTCCTGTGGTAGCAGATCCTACAAAAATATGTTTTGTAAAAAAGCGTCAGAATAGTGTAGAAATTAAGTTGGGGTCGGAGCTTTCATCGCACTCTCCCCAGACGCGTCAGGGAGCATCCTTTCATCATCACTGCAATCCTTCCTGATGCGCGTCTTCCCCACAGTGGTTTTTCATGGTGGAAAAATAAGCTGCAATAATCTCGGGGGTCCTGCGAGACCGAGCCTCGAGCTTCATCTCTGCAGCTCACCCTGAGGCCTTCCCACACCTCGCCACTTTTTTCACGACTGCTCCAATGCCTTTTTCCCGCCGTGTCGCAGCAGCAGCCACATCCCCTCAGCCTTTTATTCTCTTCTCATTCTGACAAACGTCGGAAAAGTAGCACAGCAAGACGAGGCACCGCGGCGACAATAGGCTGCTCTGGAGAATTCGCCAAGAACCCCTGGGACGGGGCAGGTTCTGCCATACGCTCCAACACAAAACCGGCATCAGCCGCACAGTTCACATAGGTCGAGAGAGGGCGGTGGCAAAAGGGCAACACAACCCCAGCGTCGACCTCTTCATAAGAAAGGGACTGCACAAGATAGGGACCGATACGCCAATAGCACTCGCCCAGGATATGGTCTTCTACCCATCCCGAGTCAGGTGTCTGAAAAAGTGGATGATTGAGAAACACTATAAAACGCCCAGAGGGCCGCAAAACTCGGGAAACCTCATTGACCGCTGCGACCAGGTCAGGCACATGGTCCAAAACAAGCAAAGCCACAGCAAGATCAAAGGTGGCCGAGGCAAACGGCACATGGCAGACATCCCCCCGCACATACAGCGGCCGTGCTCCGCTCCTCCCCTCCCCTGCTCTGTCCTTGCTGTCCTTGCTGCCACAGGAAAGAGCAGCAAAGGGTTTCTCTTGCAGAACTGCCCTACGCACTTGTTCCCCTGAGGCATCAAGCCCAATCACGCTTGCTCCCTCCGCAGCAAGCAATCGGGCAACTTGGCCCTCTCCGCAGCCGGCGTCAAGCACACGCAGACCTGCAGCGGGATGAGTAAACCCCCGAAGCAGAGGGAGCAAGCACTCTTCGTACTCGGAATCAGCGCCTTGCGTGAAGTTCTCCGCCCACCAGACGGCATGACGATCCCATACTGCCCGCGCCTCATCTGTCATGTTCTGATCACACTCATATGCTACTGGTTTGCATGTGCACGAACCGCCCCTCTCTCCTTGTCCCCTCCCCCAACAGTGCGTCATCCAAGGGGAACGGTCGGTCTCTTCGTTCTGGTCAGCGTCCTGCTCGTGGCTGTCCTGGAATCGTACTCCTACCCCTTCCGGCCATACTGGGCCAGGCCTCGTGGCCGGTCCTGGCCGTCCCCGACCTCCCCCTTGACCGGGGTCCAGCCCCCCAACCGTCCTGGCCTCGCATTTTCAGTCTGCCCCGTCCGCTTCTCCCTGCCGGCTTTGCACGCGACCGTGCTTTCGTCTTTACCGGTGCCCCACCTTATTCGTATTTTCCGACCATCACGCCTTCCATCACTTTGAGAAGGACAGGCAATGGAGCGTTCGTACCCATCACGGCAACATCATTCGATTGTTTCCACAGCACATAGGGTCCTGCTGGTCCTTGGGAGGGAGAGACACCCAGGACTGCTGGATCCAGAACAAAGACCGGGTCTCCTTGGACGTTTGCGGCCTTGATTTTCCCCTGTTGCGTCATCATCATGAGGTTCTCCCACTCGAAATTGCCTCCTGCGATGCGCTTAAAAACAGGGGAGTAAACAGTCTCCTGGAATCCAACCTTCCCTATAGAGATAGAAGTAACAGCTCCTACCTGCTGTTTTGCGTTCTCTTCCGTCGCCTCTTCTTCTTCGCCTGCTTCTGCTGCTTCTTCTTCTTTCTCTTGTCCTGTTGCGGTCTCCTCAAAGAGGTTGGTTTCCGCGGGCGAAAGCGGCGTGGTCGACGAAGGAGTTTCAGTTGCACGGAAGGTCAAAGCATTACTCTGGGCACAACTACTGAGCACGCCGACAAGAAGCAGCATGAAAAAGACTCGAGTAGGGGAAAATGCTTTCAGACTTCGTGGCATATGCCCTCGCTACAGTCGGCGGCGATAACAAAATAGGAAGGCCACGGCAAGACAGCGAAAGCAGGCATGGCAGCCGCTTTGCTCAAGGATCCACCCTATTCTCACCCTTGCCCGCTGCTCGCCACAAGTCGGGAGGTTTCACCATAGCCTGCACAAGATGTACCAAGGAAGGCGAGCGAAATGAGCAGCGCATCCCTCGTATCTTAGTCATTTTTCGGGTGTCAGCGCTCTGTCATCTTGATTCTCTTTACGCCAACAACTTGCGTAAAAAAGCACCTGTATAACTGATTTCGTGTTGCACTACTTCTTCAGGAGTTCCTTCGGCCACAATTCGCCCGCCTTCATCTCCCCCCTCTGGGCCAAGATCAATAATCCAATCGGCGCTTTTCACAACGTCGAGGTTGTGCTCGATCACGAGAACTGTGTTGCCATTTTCCACAAGCCGATCCAAGACGAAAAGGAGCTTGGCGACGTCATCAAAATGCAGACCAGTGGTCGGTTCGTCGAGTACGTAGAGGGTGCGTCCTGTTGAACGGCGCGAAAGTTCCGATGCCAGTTTTACCCGCTGGGCTTCCCCGCCGGAAAGGGTGGGGGCAGGCTGTCCAAGCCGCACGTATCCGAGACCCACATCAACCAAGGTCTGCAGGTGGCGGGAGATTTTCGGGACGGAAGCGAACAGGTTGCAGGCGTCTGCAACAGGCATTGCGAGAACCTGCGCGATGTTGTGGCCTTTCCAGAGCACTTCCAACGTATCGCGGTTGTAGCGTGCCCCCCCGCAGACTTCGCAGGGGACGTACACGTCAGGCAGAAAAAACATTTCGATCTTGATGGTGCCGTCTCCGGTGCAGGCCTCGCAACGGCCACCCTTTTTGTTGAAGCTGAACCTGCCAGGCAAATATCCACGTACCTTTGCTTCAGGTGTCTGGGAGAAGAGCTTCCGAATATGATCAAACACGCCTGTATAGGTAGCAGGGTTGGAGCGGGGGGTACGCCCAATCGGCGACTGGTCCACGACAACTATCTTGTCGAGATGTTCAACACCCTCCAGAGAACGGTGTTTCCCTGGCACTGCCTTCGCGCGATGCAAACGGTGCGCCAGTGCCACCGCGAGAATATCGTTCACCAGACTGGATTTGCCCGACCCACTCACTCCTGTAACCGCAATAAATGTCCCCAAAGGAAATGTCACATCGATATTGGCCAGGTTGTTCTCGCGGGCGCCGCGTACAAGAAGATAGTTGCCATTCCCGGGGCGCCGTTTCTCTGTCACAGGAATTTTGCGGCGACCCGAAAGATACGCACCCGTGACAGAACGTTCGGAAGTCAAGAGGTCATCGAGCGTACCCGCGACAACGATCTCCCCTCCCTCTTCCCCGGCACCAGGCCCAATATCAACGAGATGGTCCGCCGCTCTGATCGTATCTTCGTCATGCTCTACCACGATCAGGGTATTTCCAATCGCACAGAGGCGTTCCAACGTCTTGATCAGGCGACGGTTGTCACGTTGATGCAGCCCAATAGAGGGCTCGTCCAGAATATAAAGCACGCCCACAAGTCCAGATCCGATCTGGGTTGCCAAGCGAATACGTTGGGCTTCCCCACCGGAAAGCGTGCCTGACGCACGGTGCAAAGTCAGGTAGCCAAGACCGACGTCCACGAGAAAGCCCAGCCGGGCATCAATCTCTTTACGGATCTCGCTCGCGATTGCCGCGTCCCGATCGTTCAGGACGAGCTCGGCCATAAAGCTCCGGGTTTCCCCGACAGCGAAACGGCACACTTGCGCGATGTTCTTTCCTGCAATCGTGACCGCAAGGGAGACGGGAGAAAGACGGTCACCTCCGCAAACAGAACAATCCACAAGCCGCATGTAGCCTTCAACCTGATCTCTTGCCCCATCAGAGTCGACTTCTTCGTGCCTACGGTGAAGCCAGGGAACCACTCCCTCATAGGGGCGGCGGAAGACACGCTTGCGACCGTAACGGTTGGTATAAGAAACTTCGAGTGTTTTCTTGGGCAGGCCATGCAGCACTGTCTTGCGGTGCCGCGCGGACAATTTCTCCCACGGGTCGGTAAAAGAAAAACCGACCTCTTTCGCCAAGGCTTCCAGCATGCCACGCCACCACTTCCCCATATGGCCGGACCAAGGGGCCAAGGCGTTTTCGCTGAGCGAAAGGGAAGGGTCGGGTACAACGAGCTCTTCGTCAACTTCGTGGCGAGTCCCTAGACCATCACAGGTAGGGCAGGCACCATAGGGGGAGTTGAAAGAAAAATTGCGGGGAGCAAGCTCCTCGAAAGAAAGTCCGCAGTCGGCACAAGCCAAATGCCGGCTGAAGACCAGTGTTTCCGGCAGATCGGAATCCTCTGCAGTCGTAGTGGCAGTCGCGGTACTCGCGTTCGGGTTTTCGGCATGGCGGCTGTCTTGCAGGGCAGGCGTGCGGGGCACGATCGTAATTTCTACGATACCTTCTGCGAGTTCGAGCGCTGTTTCCACCGAATCGGTAAGACGGCGCCTTATGCCGTCACGCAACACAAGGCGGTCAACCACAACTGCAATTGTGTGGGCGTGGTAACGATCGAGACGATGTGTCTCTGCCAAATCGAGCAGTTCTCCGTCGACTTTGGCACGGGCAAAACCCTGTTTTGCAAAGCCTTCGAGCAGGGCCTCGTATTCACCCTTCCGACCCCGCACAACGGGTGCAAGCACTTCAAACCTGCTGCCTTCCGGCATCTCCAGGATCCGGTCCACAATCTGTTCGGGAGCTTGACGGTGCACAGGTTGCCCACACGACGGACAATGCGGCTTCCCCACCCGAGCATAGAGAAGACGCATATAGTCGTATACTTCAGTGATTGTTCCGACGGTTGAACGAGGATTTCTACTGGTGGACTTCTGGTCAATCGAGATTGCAGGCGACAATCCCTCAATGAAATCCACTTCAGGCTTGTCCATCTGACCAAGAAATTGCCGGGCATACGAGGACAGAGATTCGACATAACGCCGCTGCCCCTCGGCATAGATCGTGTCAAATGCCAAAGAAGACTTCCCAGACCCGGAAAGGCCGGTAAACACGATCATCTTGTCCCGGGGAAGCACAAGATCTATGTCTTTTAGATTGTGTTGCCGCGCGCCACTTATGACCAGCTTATTCGATGACATGCAGCCCACTCTTTGGGAAAGAAAATTCGCGGAGGTGTCGCGTGAAAAGGGTGAAAGCACACGCGTCATCCTGCAATCTCAGGACAGACCCAATCTTACCGAAAAAAATCGACAAATCCACAGGCTCTTTGTGACACCTTGTGCGGCTGTTCGTGTCGCCGCTTCCGCCGTGCACTTGTGCTGCCGTTTCCCACAAAACCCAAACACACCCGTATAACACATTTGTACTGGGAGTTTTCCGGGAAGCCTGGCCGGGAGTCTTTCGAAACCGACGCTGCCTCATCTCCTGTGTGGACTCCAGGCAAATGGTCAACCGGCAAGGCCCGCATCCCGGTCTCGTGTATCAATGGGGGGAGAGAACAGAAAAATCTCAGACGCCCGATCGCGCGGCTTCGGGCAAGACGCACGTCTCAAAAACCCGAAGCGCCCCCGCCCCCCCAGGTCTGCAAAAGAAAACTCCGCGCACGCGACACCTCCACGCCAAAGGCCACAGAAACGTTTGTGCGAATCTCTTCTCCGGGACGCCGGGAACGAACCAGGCTCGCACCGGCAAGGTCTCCGCACAAGCCGATTTCCATCTCACACTCATGGAACTGAAAAAGATCCGGAAGTATCAAGGCAGAAGCAGCTAATGCGTCATGCAGATACATCTCATGTGCCCCCCGCCGCTGCTGAAGGTGCAGGCCCGCTTGGAAGAGGCCCAAAGCAAAACGTCCGGACTTGGTGCGAGTCTCGATACGCTGCAAATCGCGTTCGGTAAAGGGCACCTGATGTGTGACATCAAGTGGGATAAGAAAAATACGCGCTCCTGAAACACACACGCGCCGTACTGCTTCTGGATCGACAGCAAAATTGAACTCGGCCCAGGGGGTGGTATTGCCGCCGGGAGCACCAAAAGCGCCTCCCATCACCAACACGCCTTCAAGGAGGTCGGGCAGACCTGGATCAAGCGCAAAGGCAATTGCCAAATTTGTAAGAGGCCCCAGGGCAAGAATCCAGACAGACGATCGCTCTGCCGATTTTCGCACGCGACGGGCGAGTTCTATCGCGCCATGCACTGTTTCGTCCGGATCCACGTGCCCTTCTTCGTACACTCCGCCGAGGCCATCCGGCCCGTGGATCTTCTCGGCAAACTGCAAATGAGTCCGCGAAAGAGGCCGGTCCGCCCCTAGATACACCGGTATATCTCCAGCGCCGGACTTGTCCAGAATAAAAGCAGCATTTGTCGCGGTGTACCGAAGAGGAAGGTTTCCAGAGACTGTGGAGACCGCTTCAAAACGTACTCGCCCCTCCTTTTCCCATTGCACAAGGGCAAAAAGGGCAAGGGCGTCATCAATCCCAGGGTCACAGTCAACGAGAACCGTGACCGGTGTGTCGCTCATAGAAAAAACACCTCAGGTCATCCGCATCTTGCCGGTCCAGCTTTGTTGCCTTTCCGCCAATACCCATCCTCCGTTCGCCAGAGCATAGAGAGAGAAACCCGCAAGCGCAGTCACTACGGCTTTCTTTTCCCCAATATCCTTTCTCTCTTCATGCGAGAATTGTGCGAAAAACCTGCATACACGGACTTACATTTGCGCGGAAATAGAGCATGCCATGAATACAGAAAGGGAATCCGACCCGCGACTCAGAAACAAACGTCGGAGACTGCTGAAAAAGGATAGAGCACAAGGCATCCTCCCACAATGCCATGAAAATGGGAACCGAAATGCCTTCCAGGCAGGATAATCAGCTTTTTTGTTCCGCATACCCCAAAAATCGGAACAAGTGCTTATCCCATTTTTCACGCAAAAGTCAGATTAAAAAATGTTCGGGAGTTCCGAAAAAACCGGACTCCCTCCACGATGGAGCGCCGATGCGTCTAAAATCACCTCGGTCATTTGGTAAAAAAACTGCTGCTGCTTTTGTTTCTGTGACACTTCTGTTCGCGGCATGCGGCGGAGATGACGACAGCGATGACAACAGCAGTAGCAATAACAGCAGTAGCAGTAGCAGCAGTAGCAGCAGTGGCAGCAGCAATGCAGACATGATTATGAACGAAATGGAAGAGAACACACTTGATCTCTTCCAGTGTCTACGAGACCAGGGGATCGATATAAAAGACCCAAGTTTCGAGGGCAACGGTCTACAAGAAAGTATGAATGAGCTGAGCCAGATGCCTGGCGCCGAGCAAGCTGCCGAAGCCTGCACAGAAGAAGCCGAAAAAATGTTGGATGTTTTTGGCGGACCGGAGAAAGCCGAGGAGTTTGTCGAGGATTACGCACAATTCGCCAGATGCATGCGTGAGCACGGGTACAATATTCCCGACCCCGACCCAAACAATCCTGAAACCCTGCAACCAAACAACATTGACTTCAGCGACGCCACCATTGAAGCTACCGCGAAAGACTGCCTCGACGAAAGCAACCTACAAATCCCCGGGTGAGACTTCGGCCTAAAAAAGGATGGCAAATGGCAGATGCGGGCGAAGACAGCGCACGTCCAGAAACAAACCGTACCCTCCTCTGGGCGGGTACCGCTTTTCTGGGCCTCTGCATTGTTGCAGGCATCAGCATCATCGCAGCTGCTCGCAACAATGACGACGAGAACAGCTCTGTTCTTGCGAACATGCGCACTGCCAAAGTCGAGCAACGAGACCTCGTTGAACGCAAAAATTTCCCTGCCATCCTGGGGTTCGCCGATCAACGGAGGGTGACTGCTTCCAGCAATGGAACAGTCACCTCCCTACCGACCGAAGGTTCCCTTGTCGCCCAAGGAGAAACCCTCTACGAAATCGACAACTCGTCTGTCATCTTGCTCTATGGCAAAAAACCGGCCTGGCGACCGCTTTCCATAGAAAACAGCAAGGGACCGGACATTCGTCAACTTGAAGAAAATTTGGTCGCTCTTGGCTACGCAAAAGGAGCAGTGACCGTCGATGAGACGTTCACTACCGCCACAGCCGAAGCCGTAAAGCGTCTGCAAAGCGCTGTCGGGCACTCTCAAACAGGCACGATTGACATTGGGCGCTTCGTATTTCTCTCTGGTCCGCAACGCATCGGTGCCCATCTTGCACAAATCGGAGATCGAGTAAGAACCGGCGCACCCGTCATTGCCCTCACAAGCAACAACCGAGAAGTCGTCGTACGGGCTCCTGCCCTCGAACAAAAACTCTTCACCATTGGTGAAGAGGTCCTCATCAGCCTCCCAGCCAGCGGCACAATTACCGGCACAATCTCCTCGGTGGGACAAATCGTGATCGGTACAACCCCCGGACAGGGGGAGGAAAGTGGGAGGTCCTATATCGAAGTGCACGTTGATCTGGCAAACCAATCTGCGACAGGGGACCTCGATCAAGTGCCTGTCACAGTAAAAGTTGAAAAGGAACGTGCAGAAAAAGTGCTGGCTGTTCCCGTACAAGCCGTCTTTGCAGCAGACCAAGGAGGATTTGCTGTTGAAGTGGCCCCCGGTGGAAACATAAAAAAGGCGGTCCCGGTACCCGTCGAAACTGGACTCTACGGAGGCGGTTGGGTACAAGTAACCGGTGACATCAAGAAAGGCGACATCGTAGTCATAGCCCCGTGACTTCGGTCATCGAGAGCGACAACCGACACGAGAGGAACGCCTGTGGACGACGATTTCACAATCTTATGGTCTCCTTCTCCTTCAACCGAAGACGATGGAGGACAAGACACACTCGAGGGTAACGAAACGGTCACCCAGTTTCTCAGCCTTACAAGTAGTCATGCGCCAAATACGCAAGACGAAGCAGCCCCACGCATCACGCATGACCCGTCCCATCACCAATGGACCGAACGCACCGATCTCCAGGCGGACCATATCCTCCACCCCTCCTCCAGTGTGCCACACCAAGAATTTTCACATAGCCACACTGCCCAACCAGAGCAGACCCCCGCGCATTCTTTCCCTGACCGACAGTTCCCCGCTTCGGACTACTTTTCGGAACAGGCCTCTCACGCAAACTCCCCCACAGATTTCTCCGACAAAATCAATACGCACTGGACCGACGCACACACTTCCTCCGCCTCCCACAACAGCAACTTTGCCTCGACAGACCAGCAAAGAAACCCCGACATTCCCTCCGACCTCCACCCTGACGTCCACCCCGGCGCTTATTGGGCCACTCGACAGGCACCTCTCACGCCCTCACAGCCCCCACACGACAACTTTCCCGAAACACCCCACCCCACAAACCCCACTCCCGACAACTCGCCG
>Ga0209345_10001944_pt1 | contig 23783 bp, 23 predicted proteins | sample Cruoilmetagenom7_FD_187294 | JGI IMG/M metagenome (GOLD analysis project Ga0209345, IMG submission 187294) | Oil polluted marine microbial communities from Coal Oil Point, Santa Barbara, California, USA - Sample 7 (SPAdes) (version 2) | ecosystem: Environmental > Aquatic > Marine > Oil seeps ...
TTGGCTCCGGCGGCAGGACTCGAACCTGCGACAAGGCGATTAACAGTCGCCTGCTCTACCAACTGAGCTACGCCGGATCAGGCGTACCGTTGCGAGGCGGTGGATGGAGGCGCGGACCGGAGTCGAACCGGTGTACACGGCTTTGCAGGCCGCTGCGTAGCCACTCCGCCACCGCGCCATCCCGCCCTATGTAAACCGTGGCTTATATACTTGGTTTACATGGGGAGCCGTGAGGCTCCGTCCCTTCTTGCGAAGGCCCTCCTCGCGAAGGCGCTGGAACATAGAACGCTCATCCGCCCCGGTCAAGCACCCGAATTGGGGTTTTTGAAATTTTTTTGAAACCTCGCTGAGAAGACTGATTTAAGAGCGAATTTTGGGGCGTTTCAAGGTCTTCACGGTTTGCCGATTTTAAGTAAAGCCAGACGGCGAGCGCTCAATCATCAGCCCAATCATCTCCATTGTGCGGCGCACCTGCCTCGGGCTATAGTGCCGTGCAATTGGGCTGGTTTTCGCGCCTGGGGGCCGGGAATCGTGTGTTTGTGCGATGCGAACACACTCAACACTTTAGACAGACTATCGTCACGCTTGCTCACGTGGCTTTATCAAATGGAGGGGATCATCCCATGGACTTTGCGCGCGCCCGCCACAATATGGTTGAAGGTCAAATCCGCACCAACAAAGTGACCGATACGTTGGTTGTCGATGTGTTGGACGCCTTGCCGCGCGAAGCCTTTGTCTCCGAATCCTTAAAAAACCGCGCCTACATCGATGAAGACCTCACGGTTGGCGCGGGACGTATTTTGATGGAGCCGATGGTCATGGCCCGCTTGATGCAAGCCGCCGCCATCGAAGAAACCGATTTAGCCTTGGTGATCGCCGCCGCCACTGGATATGAAGCCGCGGCCATCGCTAAGATCGCTTCCGCCGTGGTGGCGATCGAATCGGATATCGATTTGCATCGTTCAGCCATGGAGCACATGGCGGAGCAGGGCGCGGACACCGTGACCGTGTTGAAAGGCGATCTCGCCAAGGGCCACCCCGGTCAAGGGCCTTACGATGTGATTTTCATCAATGGCGCGGCGGCTGAGCTACCGGCCGCCTTGGTCGATCAACTGGCCGACGGCGGGCGCTTGGTCTACATCAAGCCCGGTTCTGAAGGCATTCCCGGTACCGGCAAGGCCATGTTGCTGAGCAAGATCGATGGTGTGGTGTCTGAAACTGAGCTGTTCGACGCCAATGTGCCCGCATTGCCGGAATTTGCCGCCAAGCCGCAGTTCAGCTTTTAGGTTTAAAGCCCGCGACGCCGCAAAGATTAAGTTTGTAGGGCTTGAAATTCCATTATTTAAGAATTATCTAATATTAAAAGCTGGCTCGCAGGGCAATTTCGGTCGTCTGGTCGTGGCCAGTTGTCGTCTGGTCGTGGCCAGTTCTCGATAACGCGTGTGAAAGATACAATAGTATGTGGGATCCTCTTATGACGAATGCGCCGCTGCCTCTCGAAATTGACGCCCATGGTCTGCACAAGATCGAGACGGAAAAACTCGACGCCGCTTTTATTGATGTACGTATGCCTTGGGAAGTGGCTCAGGCGCCAGCTGGCGATAGCCCCAACATTCCACTGAACCAATTGCCGCAACACTTGGATCAATTGCCCAAAGCCGATCACTTGGTGATCATCTGCGCACATGGCCAGCGCTCTATGATGGCGGCCCAGTGGTTGCGTCAAAATGGTTTCGACACCGCCCAATCGCTGATGGGTGGCATGGCGTCGTGGCGCCGTTACCGGGAACTGGTTGCTTAACAGCGCTGAATTCCTAAGCGCATATACTCACCAAACGTTAACACCTCAGAGCTATGGTCTTTGCATCGGGCGATGTATAGTCTTGGCTTTGGTTTGCGTTTGGGATTCTCTCAGACCTTAGTGAGCGTAAGAGGCACGATGAAAAAGATGCAAGACATGATGCAATATCTTAAAAACACGGTTTCTCGAACAGTCCTTATCGGTTGCGTCGTCGGCGCAAGCGCTGTGTGCGTTGTTGGACCGGCTCAGGCGGAGACGTTGTTGAACGCCTTGGCCAAAGCCTATGCGACCAACCCGACCCTGCAAGGGACGCGCGCCACCACGCGTGCCACGGATGAGGGTGTCGCCCAGGCGGTTTCGGGATGGCGTCCGGCGCTGTCCGTGAGCGGTACGTCATCGCTTAAGCAACAAGAAACCAGCGCCGCGCCGGGCAACGAGATCAGCACCAAGCCAAAGACGTTGGCGCTCAGCCTCAGCCAGTCTCTGTATGCGGGTGGTCAAACCACGGCGAACATTTCTTCGGCTGAAAATACAGTTCGCGCCCAGCGCGCGCGTCTGCTGACGTCTGAACAGACGGTGTTGCTGGATGCGGCGACGGCGTATCTCAATGTGTTGCGCGATCAAGCGGTTGTGGAACTCAACGCCAAGAACGAATTGGTGCTGGCCAGTCAATTGGAAGCGACCCAAGATCGCTTCAACGTCGGCGAAATCACCCGCACGGATGTGCACCAGGCCGAATCGCGCCTGGCCGGGACGACCGCTGATCGCATTCAGGCCGAAGGCACGTTGGAATCATCGCGTGCGGCGTACGCGAATTTGATGGGCGAGGCGCCCACTTTGTTGGATGCGCCAAAACTGTCTCTGCCGCTGCCGACGAGCTTGGCAGAATCTTTGGAGTTGGCCGATCAAGCCAATCCCACTGTGATCGCGGCCGAATTTGATGAAAAAGCTGCCGTGGACGTCATCGATAGCACCCGTGGGCAATTGCTTCCATCTGTGGATTTAAGCGGCAGCGCATCGCGCTCGCTCGACACGTCTTCGAAAGATTATTGGGCCAATGCTTTCGAGGCCAAAGTGACCATGAGCGTGCCCTTGTATCAGAGCGGCACGGTCTATTCGAAATTGCGCCAAGCCCGCCAAACGGCGTCGGCATCGCGCCTGACCACCGATCAAACACGCCGCAATGTGGCCGAACAGGTGCGCACCGCGTGGGAGACTTTGGCCAGCACGCAGGCGCGAATCGAAGCGATCAAAACACAGGTTCGCGCCGCTGAAACGGCCCTGGAAGGCGTTCAACGCGAAGCCAGCGTCGGGTCGCGCACGGTTCTCGATGTGCTCGACGCCGAGCAGGAATTGCTGGACGCACGCGTAAATCTCGTTAAATCTCAAAGGGATGAGACGGTTGCAGAGTTAACCTTGTTGTCATCTATCGGAAGTTTGACGGCGCAAGATTTGAACCTCGCTGTGGATTTATATGATGCACAAGGGCATTATCAGGGGGTCCGGGATAAGTGGTTTGGCGGGGGTGTTGGGGACAACGCCGTCAAATAAACTGTACATAGAACCGGGACGCAAACACCTCGGGGGATAAGCGAGCTTTTTATGAGCGAAGACGCGCAAGGACAAAACGGCGAAGAGCCTTCGATGGAGGACATCTTAGCCTCTATCCGCCGCATCCTATCAGAGGACGGTGAAGAAGAGGCGCCGGCTGAAGAACCCGCACCTGCGGAAGACGACATGGCTGCGGCGATGGCGGAGATGGCGGCTGAGCCAGAGCCCGCACCGGAGCCGGAACCGGAACCGGAAGAAGAAATGGACATGGCCGCCGCCATGGAAGAAATGGCGGCAGAGCCAGAGCCCGAAGAAGAAATGGATATGGCCGCGCTCATGGAAGAGATGGCGGCCGAGCCCGAACCCGAGCCAGCCCCGATGATCGAGCTGGCCGAGGATGAGCCAGAACCGGAACCGGAACCGGAACCGGAACCCATTCCCGCGCCGGTGCCCGCGCCCGCGCCGCCGCCGCCACCGGTGGTCGAAGCCGCGCCACCACCTCCGCCACCACCACCCCCGCCGCCGCGTCCAGGAGGCGAGCCGGATATTTCTTCGATTCTCGATCTCACCGAAGAAATGATCACCACCTTGCCCGAAGGCGCGGAAATGGCGAACGCCATCGTTTCAGCTGGAACGTACCGGGCATCGACCGACGTCTTGGCCGACTTGGCGCGCGCCATCTTGAGCCAGCGCGAATTGCAAATTGGCAGTTCGGATGTGACTCTCGAGGGCATGGTGCGCGAAATGATGCGCCCGCTGTTGAAGGAATGGCTCGATCAGAATCTGCCGTACCTGATCGAACGCTTGGTCAAGAAAGAGATCGACCGGATGATCAACCGGGCGGAACGGCTGGACGAATAAGCGTATCTTCACGTCAATCAAAACGCCGCCCAGGGTTCCCCGGGCGGCGTTTTTGCTATAAACCCAAAGCTCACTTCATCAAGCTCAGCTCACCAAGCTCTCAAGTCACGGACAGCACATCATGTTGGATAAGACCTACACCCCCAAAGACGTCGAAGCGCGGACCTACGAAATGTGGGAAAGCTCTGGTGCCTTCGCTTGCGGTTCCAAGAAGGACGGCGGCGAGAGCCAAGACGCCTACACCATCGTGATCCCGCCACCCAACGTGACCGGCAGCTTGCACATGGGCCATGCGCTCAACAATACCCTGCAAGACATCATGATCCGCTACAACCGCATGCTCGGCAAAGACACCCTGTGGCAGCCCGGCACCGATCACGCGGGCATTGCCACGCAGATGGTGGTCGAACGCCAGATGGAGGCCGAGGGCCTGACCCGTCACGACTTGGGACGTGAAAAGTTCATCGAGCGCGTGTGGGACTGGAAGGCTGAATCGGGTGGCACCATCACCCGCCAGCTGCGCCGTCTGGGTGCATCGTGCGATTGGTCGCGTGAACGCTTCACCATGGACGAAGGTCTGTCCAAAGCGGTGCAAAAGGTGTTCGTCGAACTGCACAAGGCGGGGCTCATTTACCGTGATAAGCGCCTGGTCAACTGGGACCCGCTGCTGCACACCGCGATCTCTGACCTGGAAGTCGAAAACAAAGAGCAAAACGGCAAGATGTGGTACTTCAAGTACCCGATTGAGGGTCGCGACGGCGAATTCGTCACCGTCGCCACCACCCGCCCGGAAACCATGCTCGGTGATACCGGCGTGGCGGTGCATCCCGATGATGAACGCTACACAAATTTGGTCGGCAAGAACGTCGTGCTGCCGATCACCGGACGTTTGATACCCATTGTCGCCGACGCATACGCCGATCCCGAAAAGGGCACCGGAGCGGTGAAGATCACACCTGCGCACGACTTCAACGATTTTGAAGTCGGTAAGCGCTGTAAGCTTGAGATAATCAACGTTCTCGATCACAACGCCGCCATCAATGACGTCGCGCCCGAACACCTGCGTGGCCTAGACCGTTTCGAAGCGCGCGATGCGATTGTTAAAGAGATGGAAGGCTTAGGGTTACTCGACAAGATCGAAGAAAATCCCATGACGGTGCCGTATGGTGATCGTTCTGGTGTGGTGATCGAGCCGTGGTTGTTGGATCAATGGTTCGTCGATGCTGAAAAGCTCGCTGTTGACGCCATCAAAGCGGTCGAAGACGGTCGCACCACCTTCCATCCAAAATCGTATGAAAACATCTACTTCGATTGGATGCGCAACATCCAGCCGTGGTGCGTGTCGCGCCAAATCTGGTGGGGCCACCAGATCCCGGCATGGTACGGACCGGACGGACATCCGTTCGTTGAATACACCGAAGATGAAGCCCGTGCGGCGGCAGAAAAGCACTACGGCGTCGCCACCGACGTCACCCGTGACCCGGACGTTTTGGACACCTGGTTCAGCTCGGCCCTGTGGCCGTTCTCGACCCTGGGTTGGCCCGATGACACGCCGGAAGTGGCGCGCTATTACCCGACCGATTGCTTGGTGACGGGCTTTGACATCATCTTTTTCTGGGTCGCCCGGATGATGATGATGGGCCTACATTTCATGGACGAGGTGCCGTTCAAGGACGTCTACATCCACGCCCTGGTGCGCGACGAAAAAGGCCAGAAGATGTCCAAGTCGAAGGGCAACGTCATGGACCCGCTGGAACTGATCGATCAGTTCGGCGCGGACGCGGTGCGTTTTACCATGACATCGCAAGCCGTGCAGGGCCGAGACGTGAAGCTGTCGATCAGCCGTATCGAAGGCTATCGTAACTTCGTCACCAAAATCTGGAACGCGGCGCGCTATGCGGAAATGAACGACTGCAAGCCGGTCGCGGGTTTCGATCCTTCCGCCGTGAAGATCACCGTCAACCGCTGGATCATCGGCAAGGCTGCCGAAGCCGTCGCCAACATCGAAACCGCGATCCAAAACTACCGATTCAATGAAGCCGCCGACGCGGGCTATCACTTCACCTGGGGCTCGTTCTGCGATTGGTATCTGGAATTCACCAAGCCGATTTTGAACGGCGACGACGAAGCGGCGAAGGCTGAGACCCGCGCCACCATGGCGTGGGTGTTCGACCAGGTGTTGCTGATGCTGCACCCGATCATGCCGTATGTGACCGAAGAGCTGTGGAGTCAGATCACGGACCGCGACGGTATGCTGATGCTCGCCGAGTGGCCGCAGCTCAAGGGCCTGGAAAACGCCGAGTCTGAGGCCGAAATGGATTGGGTGGTGCGTCTGATTTCTGCGGTGCGCACGGTGCGCTCCGAAATGAATATCGAGCCCAAGGCGCAGCTGACCCTACGTCTCAAAGACGCCAGCGATGCGACCTTGGCGCGTTTGGATACAAACCGCGATTTGATCCATCGCTTGGCGCGCATTGAAGACAGTGGCGCACTTGAGGGTGAGGTCGAAAAGGGCTCCGTCTCGACCGTGCTGGACGAAGCCACCGTTGTACTGCCGATGTCGGGCATCATCGACGTGGACGCGGAAAAAACGCGCCTGGACAAAGAGATCAAGAAGCTCGACCCGGAAATCATGAAGTACGAAAAGAAGCTCTCCAATCAAGGCTTTCTCGCCAAGGCCCCCGAAGCCGTGGTTGCGGAACAGACTGAACGTCTGGAAGGCTTGAAAGCTGATCGCGCCAAATTGGGCGAAGCCTTGACGCGCTTGGCTGACTTGTAAGGAGTACGATGGGCAAAGTCGTCGTCATCACCGGCGCAAGCCGGGGCATCGGCGCCGCCACGGCAAAGCTGGCGGCGGCGCGCGGCTTTGACGTCTGCGTCAGTTACCTCGGCAATGTTGAGGCTGCCGACGCCATCGTGTCGGAGATCGAATCTCATGGTCGGCGCGCCATTGCCGTACAGGCAGATCTCGGCGTCGAGGCTGACGTCGAACGCCTGTTCGAAACCGCTGAACGAGAGCTCGGCCCCATCACCGCGCTGGTCAACAACGCCGGTATCTTGGAAACCCACAGCCGCCTTGATGAGATGAGCTGGGCGCGCTGGCAACGGGTTTTTCAAACCAACGTGTTTGGTGTGTTCGCCGCGTCGCGTGCGGCGGTCAAACGCATGTCGACCAAGCATGGCGGCCACGGCGGGGTGATCGTCAATCTGTCGTCCATCGCGGCGCGTTTGGGTTCACCCAATGAATACGTCGATTACGCCGCATCCAAGGCCGCCGTGGATACCATGACGGTGGGTTTGGCCAAGGAAGTGGCGGGCGAGGGCATCCGCGTCAACGCTGTGCGTCCCGGCATCGTGCTCACCGACATCCACGCCAGCGGCGGCGAGGCCGACCGCCCGGCCCGCATCGCCCCGACCATCCCCATGCAGCGCGCAGGCGAGGCGGAAGAAATCGCCGCCACGGTGCTGTGGCTGATGTCCGACGAAGCGTCTTACGTCACTGGATCGTTGATCGACGTGTCCGGCGGGCGCTGACGCAGCAGGTTTCGCGTTTATCGCTTTATCGGCACTCCCCCCTTGATTGCACTTCCGCGCTGTGGAACAGTCGTTTGAAGATGGGGGGGTGTTTATGCGATATTTGATACTGATCGGCGTAGTGGCGCTGGCGTCGTCATGTGTGCAGCAAACGCAATCTGTTTTTAAAGGCGGCGTGCGGGCATATGAGCAGGGGGAATACGAGCAAGCTTTCGAGACGATGGCTACGCTTGCTGAAACTGGCCACACAGAAGCACAGTTCAGCCTCGGTCAGTTGTATCGTGAGGGCCGCGGCGCGGCGCAAAATTACACCGAAGCCTTGAAATGGTACTGCCGGGCCGCTGCTGGGGGCAATGCAAACGCGGTCGGGCTCATCGGGCAAATGTATAAGGAAGGCTTGGCCGTGCCTTTGGATCACGTAAAAGCCTGGCAATGGCATCAGCTGGCCGCTGATCTCGGCGATCCGATGGGCCTGTTGTTTATGGCGGAAGATGCTGTGGAGAGGGAAGATCGGCCAAAGGATCTGGAAAAAGGGCATCTGTGGCTCACCCTGCTGTTTATGCGCGGCTATAGTCGCTTGGGCTATGACGAGAAAATCGTCGCGTATCTTGACGACCTCGAAGCGCAGATGACGCCGCAGCAAATCCAAGCCAGCAATGATGCGGTGAAAAAATGGAAACCTGCGCCTTTTGATGATGTGGTGGTGATGCGTATCAAATCGTCAGATGCTTGCGGCCCCACCTTGAGCGCCGATCAATCAATTAGGTAAGGGCGAACATGCGCGATCTCATTCTCATGAGCGTTGTGGTTCTGGTGGCGTCATGCGTGTCGCAAACGACATCTTTCGAAAAAGGTATGCAGGCTTTTGCGGCCGGCGACTACGCCGAAGCCAAAAAACACATGCTGACGTTGGCTGAAAAGGGCGACGTTGCGGCTCAGCTCAATATGGGCATCTTGTACACTCAGGGTTTTGGCGTGGTGGAAAATCACGCCGAAGCCTTGAAATGGTATTGCCAAGCCGCTGCAGGGGGAGAACCCGGGGCTTTTACCAATATTGGCGAAATGCACCTCAACGGTATGGGGCTGGCGAAGGACCAAAGCCTATCCAGCGTCTGGTACCGCAAGGCGGCGGAACTCGACGGACCGATCGGCCAATTTCGGGTGGGGTGGAATTACTACAAAGGGGAGCAGGAGCAAAAGGATCTGTACAAGGCATATGTCTTGTTCAAACTTGCCTTTCGTAACTTCAATGATCTGGATCGTGAACTCGCGATGCTGATCGGCGATCTCGAACAGGTTTTGACCCCACAACAAATCAGCGCCGGTGTCGATGCTGTGAAGGCGTGGGAGCCCACGCCGTTCAGTGCTGATGTGGTGCAATGGGTTCAAATGTCGGACGCCTGTCGTGCAACGTTGCGCGCGGAACAACAAAGTCGTGCAACGTTGCGCGCGGAACAACAAAACGGATAGGGGGGAATATGCGATATCTCATTCTTATGGTCTTTGTGGCCCTGACGGCGTCCTGCGCGCAGAAACCTCTGACGCCCCTTCAAGAGGCGCGCAAGGTCTACAAAAGTGGCGATTATGCTGCGGCTTTTGCACAATACAAACCGTTGGCGGAAGCTGGCGATTCTGATGCGCAATTTTATATGGGATACATGTACAACATGGGGCTGGGGGTTTCGAAAAACAATTTTGATGCAGTGGTGTGGTACTGCCGCTCAGCAGTGGGTGGCGATCAAGCGGCGATCTCCAACCTAGGCTATATGCGCTCCAACGGTTTGGGCATATCACGCGATAAGCGAAAGGCTCTTATGTGGAACAGGATGGCGGCAGCGCTCGATGATGCACGCGGTCAGTATCGTTTGGGACAGAACTATATGAGGGGAGCATACGTACAAAAAGACCTCGAAAAAGCCTACCTGTGGCTTAACCTTGCTCATTTGCACAGCTTTAAATACGACCGAGACGCCGCGCTGTTCCTCGATGATATTGAACAACAATTGACACCTGATCAAATTGAGGCAGGCGACAAAGCGGTTAAGCAGTGGAAGGCCTCAACATTTGATGGCGCGATGGCGGACCGCATTCGCGCTTCCGATGCGTGTTCCGCAACGCTGAGGGCATATCCGTCCCATTAAATTTTGGACCACCCCAATCATGATGTTTGAGGCATGAGACCTCTAAAACCATAGCCACTACATGCGCACCGCTTGTATTACACGGTGCGCGCACCTCAACCGAAGGCACACCGTTCGACGCGGCGATGCAGGATTGCGTGATGTCCTCCGAAGCTTGCGTGAAGACGTACGAGGGTGCCAGTTTATGCACACAAAATGTGTAAAACATCACTAAAGGTTGAAATTTATTGACTTCTTGATGACGTTTGTATACAAATGTATACAGTATGAATTTGCGGAGTTGATAAGTCATGGTGGGTAAAACAATTCCGCTGAGTGTGCGTGTCGCCGAGGAAGATTCGGACTTTTTAGCGGGGCTGGATATTCCCGGTGCCACGACGCCCAGCGACAAGATCAGAGGCTTAATCCGTGACGCGCGCATGCGCCATGCGGGTGAGAGAAGTTACGCCGAAGGGTTGGCGTTTCAAGAAGAACAGCTTTCCCCATTAATCAGACAATTGCGCGGTTCTGAGCGCGAATTGGGCATGCATTCGGAGTTGCTGGTGCAATTCATGAACTGGTTGCCGGAAGCCACGGCGTACCTGCATGCGGAACTCAGCGAGCAAAGTGTGGATGATGACAGGAAAGCCGCCTTGCTGGCGTTGGAACGTGGAATAGCGGAACGCGCCCTGTCTTTGATGGAGGCATGCCTGCGCCTGGCGGTGACGCCGAAAGAGCCGTGTTACGACACGTCATGTGTGCGTGAGAAAGTGTCACCAATCTTGGAGTTGTCAACACTGATCGAATCATCCATCATCCAAAAATGAAGGGGGACAATCATGAGTGAACATATAGCAAACCGCGTCGGTCGCATTCTCAGCGGCTCGGTCAATTCCATCGTCGACACGTTGGAAGGCATGGCGCCTGAAATGATAATGGAACAGGCGATCCGCGAAGTGGACCAAGCCATCGACGATGTGCGCGCCGAACTGGGCCAAGTGATCTCGACCAAACATCTGGCGACGACGCGCTTGAGTGATGAAAACACCAAGCACGAAGAGCTGTCGGAAAAGGTTCGTCTGGCCATGGCTGAAGGCCGCGAAGATCTGGCCGAAGCAGCGGTGGCTAAGCTGCTCGACATTGAAGCGCAAATCCCGGTGTTGGAAGGTTCCATCACCCAAGGACGTGAAGCCGAAAGCGAGTTGGAAAGCTATATCCAAGCCTTGCAGGCGCGCAAACGCGAAATGGAAGACGACCTCAGGCAGTTTCGCACAACGTTGGCGCAAACCGTATCCGGCACGGATGCTGTGGCGAGCGGCGCAGGGGGCAACTCCATCGAAGACGCCGTACGCAAAGCCGAAGGGGCGTTCGATAGGGTGATGGAACAATCCACCGGCCTTCCGGGCGGTGCTGGCTTAGGCGATCGCAAGAGCGCACAGCAACTGGCCGAGCTCGATGACATGGCGCGCAAGAACCGCATCAAAGAACGTCTGGCGTCGTTCAAAACGGACAGCAAGTAAGTCTCAGCCGTATCAATCTCTAAAGGTTTGGCACGATGTCGTTTCTCCTCGCGTCTCAAAATATGGCGTTTGCCGTTTCCTTGTCCGTGATGCTTGGCATCGCGGTCATGGAAGGGGCGTTGACGATGATCGGCGCAGGGCTGTCCAACGTCATCGACGCGATGTTGCCCGATGTCGATGTGGACATCGATTTCGAAGGTGAATTCGATATCGGCAAGGGCGGTGAGCTCGCCGGGGCATCGCAATCGGGGTTGGCACGGTTGCTGGGCTGGCTGACCATCGGCAAGGTACCGGCGTTGGTATTGCTGGTGATCTTTCTCACCATTTTTGGTCTCAGCGGCTACATCCTTCAAGCCCTTGTGCAAGGCGCGACGGGTTGGTTGTTGCCGGGGTGGCTGGCGTGGGTTCCAGCCTTGGCGGTGACGATGCCCAGCGTGCGCATGACCGGCTTGGGGCTGGCCAAGCTGGTCCCCAAAGACGAAAGTTCCGCGATCTCTTCGGACAGCTTCGTCGGGCGCGTGGCGACCATTGTGACCGGCACCGCAAGCACGGGCCAACCGGCCGAAGCGCGCTTGAAGGACCAACACGGACATCACCACTATGTGATGGTCGAACCGGACATCGCGACGGATAACTTTCCCTCCGGCAGCAAGGTGCTGCTGGTCTCTAAATCCGGGGCTCGCTTTAAGGCCATCGCGGCGAATAACGAGGCCCTGTTGGACTCTGAAATCTAAGAATTCCAGCCCCGCTTAAACGTCTACGTTTTTCATCATGGAGTATTCAAAATGGATTTTACCAATCTGATGAACATCTTGGTTATCGGCGGGATCATCTTGGTCGCGCTGGTGACCGTCGGTTTGATTTTCGCGCGTTTATATCAACGCTCGTCTAAGGAAATTTCTTTCGTGCGTACGGGACTTGGTGGCCAGAAAGTGGTCATCAATGGTGGCGCCATCGTATTGCCGGTGCTGCACGAAGTCATTCCCGTCAACATGAATACCCTTCGTCTTGAAGTGCGCCGTTCCGATCAACAAGCCTTGATCACCAAGGACCGCATGCGCGTTGATGTGCAGGCGGAATTCTATGTGCGCGTTCAGCACACCATGGAATCCATCGCCAACGCCGCCCAGACCTTGGGCCAAAAGACCATGAACCCCCAGCATTTGAAAGAGCTGGTGGAGGGCAAGTTCGTCGATGCGCTGCGCGCGGTGGCAGCGGAAATGTCGATGGAAGAGTTGCACGAGCAACGCGTCAACTTTGTGCAAAAGGTGCAAATGGCGGTGTCTGAAGATCTGCTCAAGAACGGTCTTGAGCTGGAAACCGTGTCGCTGACCGGTTTGGATCAAACCAACCGTGAGTTCTTCAACCCCGACAACGCCTTTGATGCCGCAGGCTTGACCCGTTTGACCGACGAGATCGAAGAGCGCCGTCGTCGCCGCAACGAAATCGAACGTGATGCCGAGGTCGCGATTAAGACCAAGGATCTCGAAGCGGAACGCATGACTTTGGAAATTTCGCGTGAGGTCGAATACGCCCGCCTGGAACAGGAACGCGAAATCGAAATCCGCCGGGCGTCGCAAATCTCTTTGGTCGCCAGTGAGCAAGCGGCGAAAAAACGCGAAGCCGAACAAGCGCAGATTCATGCCGACCGGGACGTGAACCTGTCAAAAATCGAAGCTGAGCGCGTGGTTCAAGAAGAAGAGATCGAAAAAGACCGCAAGCTGCGCGAACGCGATATCGAACGTGAAAAATCGGTCGAACTGACCAACCAAGAACGCGCCATTGCTATTGCTGAAAAGTCACGCGATCAATCCGTCGCACAGGCCGAAGCCGACCGCGCCCGTGCTGCGGCGGTGCAAGAAGAAGAAGCCGTTATCACCGTGCGCGAAACCGAAATCGCCGAACGTCAAAAGGCGGTTGAATTGGTGGAAGCGCGCAAAGCGGCGGAGCGCGAAGCGATTAAAATTCAGGTCGGCGCGGAAGCTGAAAAATTGGCAGCCCTGGACGGTGCGGAAGCGATCCGCACCATGGCCGAAGCGCAAAGTGAAAAGGTCCGCATCGCCGCCGAAGGTGACGCCCAGGCCGAAAAGCTACGCGCCGAAGCAGCACAAGTGCGATACGAGGTCGATGCCAAGGGCCAACGTGCGTTGAACGAAGCTGAAAACTTGCTGTCGCAGGAAATCGTGCAGATGAAGATCAAGCTGGCGACCATCGAACAGTTACAAGGCATCATTCGAGAATCCGTCAAACCGATCGAAAACATCGACGGCATCAAGATCATCCAGGTTGATGGATTGACCGGGGCAAGCGGTGCAGGTGGCGGCAACGGTGGGGACGCGAACGGTTCTGGTGGCGGTGACGGGTCGCTCGCCGATCAGGTGGTGGCCAGTGCGCTGCGCTATCGCAGCCAAGCGCCGTTGGTGGATTCCCTGTTGCAGGAAGTTGGCCTTAGCGGTACCGATCTTGCTGGCTTGTCAGGCAGTGGCATTGCCGCTCAGGTGACGCCGAAGCCGGTGCCCAAAGCGGGCGAATAACGTCAGCTCATAACGCACAAAAAAAGAGGACGCCACGGCGTCCCCTTGATTTTTAGCGGCTAAGATACTTTAGACGCAGCCGGTCGGCTTGGGCAGGCCGCCCCATTTGCAGATCAGTTTCATCGGGCCGGTTTCAAACACGTTGAACAGGTGTTTTTTGTCCACGCCCATGGACTTGGTGAAGTTGCGAATGGCGGGAACAGTGCCGTTCTCGTCATACATTTTGCGCGCAGCTTCGATGAAGCCCATGATTTCGTCGGTGATTTCGCGGCCGTCGCGCTTGGCGATTTCGGCGGCGATTTCGGGTGTCCATTGGTCACGGTTGAGCAAGAAGCCTTCACCATCGGTTTGAAAATCCATGTGTCCCTCCTGGGTAACAATATCAGTTTTGCTCCGGTGGCGAAAAAGCCACAGTCTGTTACCTGACTAAATAAGTCGGATTTAACCTGCATTCAAGCTTTATATGAGAAAAAACGAATGTAATGGGCGTGTTATTGCAGAAATAAGAGCTTTTCTAAGCTGTTTCGGCGTTTTTTGCCATTTCCCGCAGCATGAAAATCACGTCCAGTTCTGGCAGGTTTTTGCAGCCGGCCTGGGTGAGCATGCAATGAACCTGACCACGGTGATGGGTTTGGTGGTTCAGCAGCGTGAGCAAAATGTGGCGCACCGGCAAGGATTGTTTGGGCCCGCCCGCGATGGAGCGATAGCGCACTTGAGCATCGAGCCCGCCGTCGAGCCCTACAGATAAGCGGTCGACCAAGCGCACGATGTGCTCATCCATAGCGGTGCGTACGGTTTGCAGCGCAGCGAATTGGTCGTGCACTATTTCGTCGAGACTTTTGATTCCCGAATATTCGCCGACGATGCGGCTGGTCCACAGTCGGTCGCCGACCAAAATATGGTTCAGCGTGGCGTGGATGGAGCCAAAAAAGGCCCCCCGGTCGCGGCGGTAATCTTCATCCGACAAGGCCGCGACGCTGGCGTACAGCTGTCTATTGGCCCAACGGTTGTACCGCGCCATGATTTGTAGATCATGAAGAGAATCGATGTGCTCACTCATAGAGATACGGTACAGCTTTGAATTTGTGCAATCAATGCAAATGGGTGAATTCCAGCACCATATAAAGTCTCGAGTGGAGGCTTGAAAAACATCTGAATGATTCCCATTTGGGGAGTGTTAAATCCCCCACACTGATTGAATTGCATCGGAGCGACCATGAGCTACCACTTCACCGTCACCTTGGACTGCACCTTCGACGAAGCCATCGACAAAGCCACGGCGGCGCTTAAGGCCAAGGGGCTTGGCGTGCTGACCACCATCAACGTGCAAAACGCCATGAAGGAAAAGTTGGGTGAAGACATCAACCCGTACACCATCCTCGGCGCGTGCAGCCCGTCGCATGCTTTTAAGGCGATTGCGGCTGAGAACAAAATCGGCGTGATGCTGCCGTGCAATGTTTTGGTCCAGCAGCGTGACGACGGCAAGATCGAAGTGTCCATCGTCGATCCTATCGCGTCCATGTCTGCCATCAAAAACGAGTCCCTGGGCGCCGTTGCGATGGAAGTTCAGGACCTGCTCAAAAGCGTTGCCGCCGATCTTGAAGCCGCAGCCTAAGCAAAGCTTGGCTTCAGCATGAAAATGGGGTGTCGTCGAACATTGGCGACGCCCCGTTTCTTTTTTGGTGTGATAGTATCTCGGCCATGAAGACCGCCGTTTGCGTCCGTGTTTTGATTTTTCTCATGATCGTCTTGTTGGGCGGCATACGCATCGCTGTGGCGGCCAGTGGTGATTTGGTGGAAGTCTTCATCGACGCCCGGCAACCGGCTTACGTCACATATCAAGGCGTCACCGAAGGCACGCTGCAGATCGCGCGTCAGGAAATGGCTGGCTATGCGGCGCTCGAAGGAGTGTCGTTGGTGCCGTGGGCCGAGTTCAGCGCCAACGTGCAAAATTACATTGCGCCGGCCATTGTCAAAAACGAGTATCCGAATGCGCGCACCGCGCTGGGGCTGTTGGCGATGTTGAAGGCTAAACCGGGTCGCCCGGTGGCGATCACCTGGAACGGCGGCATCGCGACCTCATTTTTCGATTTTCAACATGCCGTGGAAGTCTATGAACACTTTCGCGAAAATGATGTCGGCTACGAAAACTTGCGGCGTCAGAATGTCAATGAAGACCCGCTCAACCCCGATGTTCAAATCAAAGCCATGCTGGGCAGTTGAAATCCGGGGCGACAACAGCCGTTTCCAGGAACCGGAAAGGTCGGGGGCGGGCGATTTTCGCGCTGGCAATTGTCGACGTGGATGGTTATTTTCCGTGTAACGCAAAGGCTTTCCAGCCCCTCAATCTAAGGAATACAGATCATGCCCGAACTTCGCTCACGCACTTCGACCCACGGCCGCAACATGGCGGGCGCGCGCGGCTTGTGGCGCGCTACGGGCATGAAGGACGGCGATTTCGGCAAGCCGATCATCGCGGTGGTCAATTCGTTCACCCAATTCGTGCCCGGTCACGTGCACTTGAAGGATTTGGGCCAGTTGGTCGCGCGCGAGATCGAAGCGCATGGCGGCGTGGCCAAGGAATTCAACACCATCGCGGTCGATGACGGCATCGCCATGGGCCACGACGGCATGTTGTATTCGCTGCCCAGCCGCGAAATCATCGCCGACAGCGTCGAGTACATGGTCAACGCGCACTGCGCCGACGCGATGGTGTGCATTTCCAACTGCGACAAGATCACCCCTGGCATGATGATGGCGGCGATGCGCTTGAACATTCCTGCCGTGTTCGTATCCGGCGGGCCGATGGAAGCGGGCAAGGTGGTGGTCGATGGCGAGGAAATCGCGGTCGATCTGATCGACGCCATGATCCAGGCCGCCGATCCCAACGTGTCGGACGAAACCGTGATGGATTTCGAACGCGCCAGCTGCCCGACCTGCGGCTCGTGCTCGGGCATGTTCACCGCCAACTCGATGAACTGCTTGGCTGAAGGATTCGGCTTGGCGCTGCCGGGCAATGGTTCGTTGTTGGCGACCCACGTGGCGCGCAAGGACCTGTTTTTGGAAGCTGGGCGCATCGCCATGGAAATCACCAAGCGTTATTACGAAGGTGGTGACGAGAGCGTTTTGCCACGCAACCTCGGCGGCAAAAAAGCGTTCGAAAACGCCATCGCTTTGGACATCGCCATGGGTGGTTCGACCAACACCGTGTTGCACATCTTGGCCATCGCCAACGAAGGCGAGATTGATTTCACCATGAAAGACATTGACGCCATGAGCCGCAGGGTGCCGCATCTGGCCAAGGTCGCGCCGTCGACCCAATTGTTCCATATGGAAGACGTACACCGCGCCGGTGGCATCATGGGAATCTTGGCGGAATTGGACCGCGCCGGTTTGATCCACCGCGAGGTTGCCACGGTGCATTCCAAGACCTTAGGCGACGCTTTGGACCGCTGGGACGTCATGAACACCGATGATGAGTTGGTGAAGGCGTTCTATCGCGCCGCCCCTGGTGGCGTGCCGACCCAGGTGGCGTTCAGCCAAAGCAAAAGCTACGCAACCCTCGACACCAACCGCGAGCTGGGCTGCATCCGTGACAAAGAACACGCGTACAGCACCGACGGCGGCCTTGCCGTTTTGTACGGCAACATCGCTGAAAACGGCTGCATTGTGAAAACCGCCGGTGTGGATGCGTCGATCCTCACCTTCACCGGCCGTGCGCGCATTTGCGAGAGCCAAGATGAAGCGGTTGAGAAAATCCTCGACGGCCAAATCATCGCGGGCGACGTGGTGCTGGTGGTCTATGAAGGCCCCAAAGGCGGCCCCGGCATGCAGGAAATGCTCTATCCGACCAGTTACATCAAATCTATGGGGCTGGGCAAAGACTGTGCGCTGCTCACCGACGGACGCTTTTCCGGCGGCTCGTCGGGGCTGTCCATCGGTCACGTCTCACCCGAAGCGGCGGAAGGCGGCGCCATCGGCTTGGTCGAAGAGGGCGACAACATCATCATCGATATCCCCAACCGCACCATCAACGTCGCAGTCAGCGACGATGTGTTGGCGGCACGGCGCGAAGCTATGGTGGCGCGCGGTGTCCAAGCATGGAAGCCGACCAAGGATCGTCCGCGCAAAGTCAGTGCCGCTTTGCGCGCCTACGCGGCGTTGGCGACCAGCGCCGACCGCGGCGCGGTGCGTGATGTCACTCAGGTTGAACGTTGAGCTAAGGCAGAAGGGCCTAAGATCAAGATTAGGGCGGTTTTGATCCTTTGGATTCCCTGATTAACGGGCCCGGCCACGCAATTTTAGCAAAAAATCGCGTATAATTTTGCGCGATCTCTAAAAAATGTGAACACACATCTCGTGTAGAGCGTGTGATGTCACCTGTCGATCAGATTGGCTCACGCCTTGTACTGGCGGGATTTATCCACACTCAAAGTGTGGTGATTGCTGTGATGCGTGCTCTTCATGCACAACCTATGGGGTATTTAGGTGGCGTGTTCTGGTTACATAAATGTGTATTTTTTATTGATCGCCATTTTAATATAAAGTACGCCTATTGACGTAGGCAGGCCGTAGGCTTTGTCGTTAAGTGTGGACGCCCATCACATAGACCATATAAAAATACGCTTGAGCGAGATCCGAAAAGCCAGTGGGTTTCGTGATGATGTTGGGGCGTACAACACTTGAAAGACAACGGGAAAACCCGGACGTGAGAGTGGAACAGTGCTTGTAGAATGGTCCAGTAAACTCGAGACCGGTGTCGCATTCGTAGATGCCGATCATAAGGTTCTCATCAACCTGCTCAACCAGGTCAATGATTGCATTGCCGAAAATGAAGAATCGACGGTTCTCGGTAGCGTGTTGGACGCTTTGGTTGAATACACCGACTATCATTTTTTGCGCGAAGAAAAGATGATGGAGTTGAGCGGCTATTCGGGCATTGAGACCCATAAAACCACCCATCGCGTGCTCAGCGGCCAAGTCCGCGCCGTCTATGACGATTACCAATCCACCCCGTGGAACGTCGATCCCGTTGATGTTCGCAACTTCCTTCAGTCGTGGCTGGTGGATCACATCATGGGCTCTGACTTTGCTTATCGCGATACCTGTCTGCACAACATCGCAGCATCGGATGCGGCGGGGCAGGTCGGGTTCTTGGGCGGTGATGCGGCGTTCAATGAATGGGAGCATCTGCGCATTATGCTGGTGGATGACAATCCCAATTTTTGCCGCTTGATCCGGACCATCTTACGCGCCGTTGGCATTCGCAACATTCAAGTGGTCGATAACGCCGACGAAGGCATCGCGCGCTTGGCGGAGCGGCCGGCGGATGTGGTGTTGTGTGATTGGGTCATGGATGGCATGAACGGCACGGAATTCGCTCGCAGGGTGGGCGAAATGCATTTGCCAACCAGGGTGGTGATGCTGACTGGCTATTCCACCGATGTCTTGAAAGAACGTTCCAGCGATCTCGGCGTGGCGGGCTATTTGGAAAAGCCGATCAAGGCGCGCACGCTGCTAGAGACCATTTCGCGCGTCGCCATGGCGGTGCCGTTCGCAGGTCTTGGGCTTGGCTCTGGCCTGGGGCTCGGTTGACTAGGCCGAAAGCTCACACCACACCGGGGTGTGATCGGACGGCTTGTCCCAACCACGCGGCGTTTTGTCGATGCCGCTGCCGACCAGCAAATCGGCGGCTTGTGGGCTGAGCAGCAAGTGGTCGATGCGACACCCCTCATCACGATCCCATGATCCGGACCGATAATCCCACCACGAATAGCGCCCACCTTCCGTATTGCAGGCCCTAAACGCGTCGGTCAGACCCAAATTGACGATGCAGCGCAAGGCGTTACGGCTTTCGGGCAGAAACAGCGCGTCGCTTGTCCATTTGTTTGGCGCATAGACGTCTTCGGGCTCGGGGATGACGTTATAATCACCACCGAGAACGAACGGTTCTTCGGTTTTGAGTAGCTCTTGCGTATGGGCGTACAAACGCCGCATCCAGCGCAGTTTATAATCGTATTTGTCGCCCGGTGTGGGGTTGCCGTTGGGCAGGTAGATGCAGCCCAGGCGTATGCCCTGAACAATGCCTTCAACGTAGCGCGCTTGTTCGTCTTCTTCTTCACCCGGCAGGCGGGTGGCGGTGACGTCAATGGGTGTTTTGGACAAGATCGCCACACCGTTGTAGGTCTTTTGCCCGACCACGACGGCTTCATACCCGGCGGCGTTCACTTCCATCATCGGGAATTTTTCTTCGACGCCCTTCAGTTCTTGCAGCATCACCACATCGGGGTCGAATTCAGTCAACCAGCGCAACAAGTGGTCGCGCCGCGCGTTCAGAGAATTGACGTTCCAGGTGACGATTTTCATAGATGCTCCAGACGGCAAAAGGGCCCGCGATCAGGGCCCTTTTGGTAACACGATTCTCATGCCTAATTTAAGACATTAGACAGAAAAAGACGTCCCGCAACCGCATGTCGAGCTGGCGTTGGGGTTTTCCACGACGAAGTACGCACCCATCAGGTCGGTCTTGAAGTCGATGGTCGCGCCGCCGACGAACGGGATCGAGGTTTCGTCGACCACCACGTTGATGCCGTCGCGCTCAAACAGCACGTCGTCGTCATTGACCTTATCGTCGAGGCTGAAGTTGTACTGAAAGCCGGAACAACCGCCGCCGGTCACGCCGATGCGCAGCTTCATATCCGGGTTGCCTTCGTTTTCGATCAGCGCCTTGATGCGGGTGACCGCGCCGTCGCCGATTTTCAGGGCGCTTTGCATATCCGTGGTGTCGGGCATGATGTCCTCGTTCATCAGGTTTCGCTAATAATAGCTTATTTGATCTTTCATGTAATGTGTAATGCGCGAATGTCAAACGCTTGCGGCTCTCGAAGTGTAAGGGTAGGTTCCTCCCATGGATAATTTGACCGATAATTTTGCATCTTTCGCCTGCATCCCCGAGCAAAGCCGGGGGCGTCTGCATGATGAGCCGGAAAGCGCCACCCGCAGCTGTTTTCAGCGCGACCGCGACCGCATCATTCACGCCGCCGCGTTTCGACGTTTGCAGTACAAGACCCAGGTGTTCGTCAATCACGAGGGTGATTTTTTCCGCACCCGGCTGACCCATTCGCTGGAAGTGTCGCAAATTGCGCGCTCCATCGCCCAGAATATGGGGCTGAACCAGTATTTGGCGGAAACCTTGGCGCTGGCCCACGATATGGGCCACACGCCGTTCGGTCACGCTGGCGAGTTCGAACTCGAAGAGCTGATGGCGCCGTTCGGTGGTTTCGATCACAACGCTCAGTCTCTGCGCGTGGTGACCAATTTGGAACGCCGCTACGCCGATTTCGACGGCCTCAACCTGACCTGGGAAACGCTGGAAGGGGTGGTCAAGCACAATGGCCCGCTGACCGGCTTTAAAGACGCTGAGCCGCTGCCATGGGCGATTGTCGAATACGCTAAGTTGCAAGACTTGGAACTGTCCACGTTTGCTTCGGCGGAAGCCCAAATCGCGTCCGTCGCCGACGATGTGGCCTACAACAACCACGATATCGATGACGGCTTGCGCGCTGGTTTGTTCACCATCGACGATATCCGCCAAGTCGATTTCGTCGGGCGCACCTTTGCGGACGTCGAAAAACGCTACCCGGATTTGGACTTTTCGCGCACCGTTCACGAAGTCGTGCGCCGCACTATCGGTTCGATGGTCGAAGATATTTTGACCGAATCCCGTAGCCGCCTTGCCGACGCCAAGCCGCAAACGGTCGACGATGTGCGCGGTTTTGGCGCGCCGTTGGTCGGATTCTCCGATGAAATGGCGAAAAATGACCGTGAACTGAAAGAATTCTTGTTTCCGAACATGTACCGCCATTACAAACTGAACCGCATGACCTCCAAGGCCCGGCGCGTGGTCAAGGATCTGTTCGAGCTGTTTTTGCGCGAGCCCGGTACCCTGCCAACCGAGTGGCAAGTCGGCGCGGGCGGTGCGGGCGACGAGATTACGGCGCGCGTGGTCGCCGATTACATCGCCGGCATGACGGATCGCTACGCGCTGGATGAGCACCGACGATTGTTCGATCTGCAAGCGCGCACCAGCGAATTCACGCTGGGTTAAAAACGAACTGAAACATCCTGGGATAACCGAGAACCCATATGAACCTGTTTACCCACTTTCGCGATCAAATCGCGGGCCTGATCGAAGACCTGATTGCTGCGGGCGAACTGCCGGGCGGGCTGGACCTCAGCCGCATCACGGTGGAACCGCCGCGCGACCCATCCCATGGCGACATCACCACCAATGCGGCGATGGTGCTGGCGAAACCGGCGAAAATGAACCCGCGCGAGATTGCCGCGTTGCTGGCGGCCAAGGCTGAAAGCATGTCCGGCGTGACGGGCGTGGAAATCGCGGGGCCGGGCTTTCTCAACATGCGCTTGAGCGATGATTTCTGGCAGTCGCGCTTGCGCGATATCTTGGATGCAGGTGTTGCATACGGCGACAGTGCTGCGGGCCAGGGCCACAAGGTCAACGTCGAATATGTGTCCGCCAACCCCACCGGGCCGATGCACGTCGGCCACGCGCGCGGCGCGGTGTTCGGCGATGCGCTGGCGGCGTTGTTGGACAAGGCTGGCTATGACGTGTGCCGCGAATACTACGTCAACGATGCGGGCTCGCAAGTGGACGTGCTGGCGCGCTCTTGCCATCTGCGTTACCGCGAGGCGCTCGGTGAAGACATCGGCGCGATACCCGAAGGCTTATACCCCGGCGACTACTTGGTTCCGGCCGGTCAAACCTTGGCTGAGCGCGATGGCGACATATGGAAAGACGTTGATGAAGCCGAATGGCTGCCCACGGTGCGCGATTTCGCCATCGATGCGATGATGGCGATGATCCGCGACGATTTGGCGGCAATGGGCGTCAAACACGATAAGTTCACCTCTGAGCGCGATTTGGTTCAGGGTAACAAAGTCGCCGAAGCGTTGGATTTTCTCAAAGACCAAGGCTTAATTTACGAAGGTGTGTTGGAGCCCCCCAAAGGCAAGCTGCCCGACGATTGGGAAGAGCGCGAACAAACCCTGTTCAGGGCCACCCAGTTCGGCGACGACGTTGATCGTCCGGTGCAAAAATCCGATGGTTCGTGGACCTACTTCGCCACCGACATGGCCTATCATTTGGACAAATACCGGCGCGGCTTTTCCGACATGATCGATGTCTGGGGCGCGGATCACGGCGGTTACGTCAAACGCATGCAGTCCGCGATCAAGGCACTGAGCGGCGGCGAGGCGGCGTTGGACGTCAAGCTGTGCCAGATGGTGTCGCTGATGGATGGCGGTGAGCCGGTGAAAATGTCCAAGCGCGCAGGCACCTTTGTGACCTTGCGTGACGTGGTCGACAAAGTCGGCAAGGACGTGGTGCGCTTCATCATGTTGACGCGCAAAAACGACGCCGGCTTGGAATTCGATTTCACCAAGGTGACCGAGCAATCCAAAGACAATCCGGTGTTTTACGTCCAATACGCCCACGCGCGGGTGAATTCGGTGATGCGCATGGCCGCTGATGAGCTGGGTGCGGAGGTGGTGTCGCAAAACGCCATCCACGGCGCAAATTTGAGCCGTTTGACCGATGAAGCCGAAGTGCAACTGATCCAGCAGCTGACCCAATGGCCGCGCATTGTCGAAAGCGCGGCGACCGCGCACGAACCGCACCGCATCGCGTTTTATCTGGGTGATGTGGCGGCGCAATTTCATGGTTTATGGAACAAGGGCAAGGACGATAAATCCCTGCGCTTCATCATTTCCGATGATGTTGAGCTGACCCTTGCGCGACTGGCGATGATCCGCGCTGTGGCCAACGTGATCGCGTCGGGCCTAA
>Ga0209345_10001945_pt1 | contig 23769 bp, 12 predicted proteins | sample Cruoilmetagenom7_FD_187294 | JGI IMG/M metagenome (GOLD analysis project Ga0209345, IMG submission 187294) | Oil polluted marine microbial communities from Coal Oil Point, Santa Barbara, California, USA - Sample 7 (SPAdes) (version 2) | ecosystem: Environmental > Aquatic > Marine > Oil seeps ...
ATAAAAGCAAACAGCATTAATACTTTTTTCATCTAATTCCTCCTTAAAATCATACTAAAACATTTTCAGGCAGATCATATAACAATGTTTTTAATAAATCAAGGATTTTTTATTTTTTATGATGACAAAACAATATTTGCTAAATAGTGTGTCTATCCTAGCGTGATAGTTGGTTTGACTAAAATAGTACGCTATTATAATAGGGATTATATGTTGTGAAAAACAACTTGACTTTATCCGTATAAAATTTTATAATTAAACACTTTAAAAAAAGGGGGACTAAATATGGATAAATTGAAATATGCTTCAATTCCTGGTATGTTGAAGCACACCGCATCCCAATATCCCAAAATTAACGCTGTGGGGTATAAAAGAGAAGGTGAGTATAAGTATCTGGCTTATGACAAGTACTTTGACAGGGTTTTAATGGCCGCCAGGGGGTTAAAAAAAGTAGGCATTAAAAAAGGGGATAGGCTAGCTATTTTTTCTGAAACCAGGCTGGGGTGGACAATATCAGATATGGCAACTCAGGCTTTAGGCAGTGTAACCGTTCCAATATATAATACTAATACACCTGAGCAGGCAGAGTATATTATAAATCATTCTGGTTCAAAGTTGGTTTTTATATCTGACAGATTTCAGTATGAAAAATTGATGAAGATACGAGATAAGATACCTCAGGTAGAATTAGTTGTTAGTTTTGAAAGGTTTTTGGGTGACAAGTCGTTGCCTTTGGTAACCCTCCACCAATTATCAGAAATATCAGAACCTTTGAATGATAAGGAAAGGAAAGAGCTTGAATCTGGTATTGATAGTATAAAACTGGAGGATGTATTTACCATAATGTACACTTCAGGCACGACAGCGGATCCGAAAGGTGTTCTTCTAACACATAAAAATATAATTGCAAACCTTCATTATATTAGAAAAGAGCTAGGAGATGTGTTGGATCCTGGAGATGTTATGCTTACATTTCTTCCTTTAAGCCATGTCTTAGGTAGAACTGCTGCATATTATCTGGAGATTCACGAGGCCGGTTGCATGGCTTTTGCAGAAAGCATAGATTCCGTTGCTGCTAATTTAGTAGAAACAAAGCCTCATCTGATGATTAGTGTTCCAAGATTATTTGAAAAGGTTTATGCAAGAGTAAATGATTCGGTCCACGAAATGAAGGGTATAAAGAAGAAACTTTTCAATTGGGCTTTAAAACAAGGTAAAAAATATGCCAAAGATTATGAAAAAACAGGCGGAAAGAATAAAATAACCTTTAGTTATAAGATTGCAAATAAACTTGTTTTTGGTAAACTTAAAAGTAAAATTGGAGCTGATAGGATTAAGTGTTTTGTGTCTGGTGGTGCTCCACTTGATAAGACAATCAATGAGTTCTTCTGGTCGTTGAATATCGCTGTGTTGGAAGGGTATGGCTTGACGGAAACATCGCCTGTGTTGAGTGTAAATACTTTTGACAAGATCAGGTTTGGCTCTGTGGGAAATCTCATTGAGGAGACAAAGTTGAAAGTGATGGAAGATGGTGAGCTGTTATTTAAGGGGCCTCAAATATTTTCTGAATATTATAAAAACAAAGAGATGACAAAAGAGGCTTTTGATAAAGATGGATGGTTTTTGTCTGGGGATATAGGCCATCTTGATGAAGATGGATATCTGTTTATAACGGACAGAAAAAAAGAGCTAATAGTTACTGCAGCTGGGAAGAATATAGCGCCTCAACCTATAGAAAATATGTTAAAACTGAACAAATATATTGAAAGTTCATTTTTATTTGGAGATATGAAACCTTATCTTGTAGCAATTATTACACCTGATATTGAGAGACTTATTGAGTTAGCCAAAATAAAAAAGATAAATTATATGGATCTTCAGGATTTAGTCAAGAATGAAAAGGTGAAAGAATTTTTTAGCAAACAGCTAGAAAAGATAAATAGTACATTGCCGAGATATTCAACAATAAAGAAATTTGTTCTACTGTCGCATGATTTTACAATTGATGGTGGAGAACTAACTCCTACATTAAAGATTAAGAGGAGAGTTATATCAGATAAATATAAAGAAGATATAGAAAGTCTCTATGAAAAGTAGGCTAAACAGTCCTCAGCCTAAAGTAATTTTTTGGTTTATTTTTGTTTGAATTAACTTTTAGTGTTTGGGTTGTGTTTCAGTTACTTTATTGGTAAAAATAAAAAGGGTAGGTTTTTTGCTTGACTTTTATTAACGTTTACGTTATGTGTAACTATGATGGTGTTTTATCAAAATAACTAAGGAGGTGTTATTGATGAGGCAGATTAATAAGGTTGCTGTGTTAGGATCTGGAGTCATGGGTGCTACAATTGCAGCTCATCTTGCAAATGCAGGAGTCAGCGTGGTATTGCTTGATATCGTTCCTAACAAGTTGACAGAAAAGGAAGAGAAGAATGGGCTTGGTTTGAATGATAAGGCTGTGAGAAACAGGATTGTTGTGAATGGCTTACAGGGTCTGAAGAAGATGAAGCCGGACCCATTATTTTCAAAGGATTATTTGCTACGTATAGAGCCCGGCAATTTTGAAGATGATATACAAAAACTTAAGGAATGTGATTGGGTAGTAGAGGTAGTTATTGAAAACATGGATATTAAGAAAAAACTTTTTACGGAAAAGGTTGTCCCTAATTTAAAAAAAGGTGCCATCCTGTCTACAAACACCAGCGGACTTTCGGTAAATGAGCTGGCTAAAGTTTTACCAGACGATGTTAAGAAAAATTTTCTTGTGACACATTTTTTTAATCCACCAAGATATATGAGACTGATGGAGTTAGTCCCTTGTAAATATACGGACAAAAATGTAATGGATACAATGTCAGTTTTTACAACTGTGCGCTTGGGGAAAGGTGTGGTTTATGCGAAAGATACTCCAAATTTTGTAGCAAACAGAATAGGTGTTTATTCGATCTTCAAAGCTATATATACCATGATTGATATGGATATGACTGTTGAGGAAGTTGATGCTGTTGCTGGAGAGCCAACTGGTAAACCAAAATCAGCAGCTTTCAGAACTACAGATCTTGTTGGTATTGATACTATGGTTCATGTAGGAAACAATTCCTATGAATATTTGAAAGAAGATGAAGAAAGAGATATTTTCAAAGTTCCTGAATTTATTAACAATATGATAAAAAAAGGTATTTTGGGCAATAAGACAAAAAAAGGCTTTTATAAAAAGGTTAAGGAAGATGGTGGAACAACTATTTACCATTATGATTATAAAACAGGTGAATATAAGAAGAATGAAAAACCTAAATTTGCCTCCATACAAGCTGTAAAACAGATAGATGACCCCAAACTGAAACTAAAAACCTTACTGGGTTCTGATGATAAAGCGTCAAAGTTTGCCTGGATCAATATGAGAGATACTTTACTTTATACATTTCGGAGAATCCCTGAGATAGCAGATGATATATTAAATGTTGATAACGCTATGAAATGGGGATTTAATTGGGAAATAGGTCCTTTTGAAATGTTTGATATTATGGGTGTAAAAAAATTTGTTAAGCGTGTTGAAAAGGATGGTGTTGAAGTTCCTGAAAAGCTTAAGAAAATCGAATCTTTTTATAAATACGAGGATGGAGAATCCTATTACTACGATATACTAACGGAAACATATAAGCCAGTTCCCATGGATAAGTCAAATATAAACCTAAATATCCTTAAGAAAAAAGGGAAAGAGGTTGAGAAAAATAGCAGTGCTAGTATTTTAGATCTCGGAGACGGTGTTTTTTGCTTGGAATTTCATACAAAGATGAATGCTATAGGCGCTAGTGTGCAATCCAGCATTCGTAAAGCTATAAAAAGAGCTGAAAACGAAGGAGTGGGACTTGTCATAGCAAACCAGTCTAAGCAGTTTAGTGTAGGCGCAAATATTATGCTACTTGCCGCTGGAATAGCTGAAGGTGAATTTGATGAGATAAACTTATCTGTTAAGGATTTTCAGAAAACATCTATGGCTATAAAGTATTCACAAGTGCCTGTTGTGGCAGCGCCATTTAACTTGACATTAGGCGGAGGATGTGAATTTTGCCTGCATGCAGATGCAATAAATGCTCATGCTGAGACCTATATGGGGCTTGTAGAAATGGGTGTTGGATTGCTTCCTGCTGGTGGTGGAACCAAAGAAATGGGATTGAGGGCTATAAAAGGAGCTGAGTTATTAGGTACAGATGTATCAAGTCTCATATTTAAAAATTTCGAAAATATAGCTATGGCAAAGGTTTCTTTTTCTGCTGACATGTTGTTCGAACTTGGTTATATGCGCAGGGGTGATTCGGTAACAATGAACATAGATAACCTGATATATGATTCAAAACAGAAGGTTTTGGCTCTAGCATCAAATTACAGACCTTCAAAACCTGCTATAAATCTTAAAGCCCCGGGCAAGAGCGTTGCTGCAAGTGTAAAAAGCCAGCTTTGGAATATGAATCAGGGTAAATATATAACTGATTATGAAATGTATATGGCAGGTCTCGTAGCAGACGTAATGACAGGGGGAGATGTAAATGCCGGGACATTAATAACAGAAGAATATCTACTGGATATAGAGAGAGAGGCATTTTTGAAATTATGTGGAGAGAAAAAGACCCTTGAAAGAATACAGCATATGCTCAAAAAAGGGAGACCTTTGAGAAATTAAAAATATGGAGGAAAAGATGAAAACAGCATATATTTTAGCATCATATAGAACGGCAGGATGCAAGGCTAAGAGAGGAAAGTTTAAAGATACAAGGCCTGATGATCTTGCAGCAGCAGCAATTAGGGGTGCATTGGAAAGAACGGGTGTTGATAAAAACGATGTGGAGGATGTGATCTTAGGCTGTGCATTTCCTGAGGGCGAACAAGGGATGAATATAGCAAGAGTTGCCTTATTCAAAGCTGGACTTCCCTACCATGTACCTGCTCAGACTGTTAATAGATTTTGCTCCTCTGGATTGCAGGCTATAGCTATTGCAGTTGATAGGATAACGTCTGGAGCTTCTGATTGTATAATAGCAGGTGGTGTAGAATCTATGACAATGGTTCCAATGGGTGGTAATAAATATAGCGCAAATAACACTTTAGTCGCTGAATGGCCAGAATCGTACGCTGGTATGGGGATTACTGCTGAGCTTGTTGTTGATAAGTTTAACATAACCAGGGAAGAACAGGATGATTTTGCGTACAACAGCAATATGAAAGCTGTAAAGGCCATTAAAGAGGGAAAATTTAAAGACGAGATTATACCCTTTGAGATAGAAAAAACAAGTCTTGTGAATGGGAAGGTTCATAAAGAGAAAGAGATGGTTACCATTGATGATGGTCCAAGAGCAGACACCACAGTTGACAGTTTAGCAAGGCTTAAACCGGCTTTTAAAGTGGGTGGCTCTGTTACAGCCGGCAATTCTTCTCAGATGACAGATGGTGCAGCAGCTACAGTCGTTGTCTCTGAGGAGTATTTAAAAAAAATAGGTCAGGATCCTATCGCCAGGTTGATTGGATACGCCGTCCGAGGGGTTCCTCCTGAAATTATGGGTATTGGTCCAGCCGAGGCGATTCCAGCAGTTTTAAAGCTTACAAATATGAAACAGGATGATATTGAACTTTTTGAATTGAATGAAGCTTTTGCGTCGCAATCACTTGCAGTTCTCAAAAAAGTGGGACTAGACAGATCTATCGTAAATGTTAATGGTGGAGCAATAGCGCTAGGTCACCCACTAGGGTGTACGGGTGCAAAGCTTACAGCATCTATTTTAAGTGAAATGAAAAAAAGAAAATCCAAGTTTGGCATGGTAACGATGTGTATAGGTGGTGGTATGGGTGCAGCAGGCATTTTTGAGAATCTTGTAAGATAAAAAATATTTAGGAGGTTTTATATGGGAGATAAAGACACTGTAGTAGAGATGAGTAGGAAGGGAGGAGGGTTTCTTCTAAGTGAATCTGATTGTAGCCAGGTATTTACCCCGGAGGACTTTACTGATGAACATAAGCAGATAGCAGATACCGCTGAGCAGTTTGCTATCAATGAAGTAATGCCTCATTGGGAGGAGGTTGAAAATAAACAGTTTGATGTTACTGTGGGATTATTAAAGAAGGCTGCTGAGTTAGGTTTGTTTTTGGTTGATATTCCTGAAGCGTATGGAGGTCTTGAACTTGATAAGGCGGCAAGTATGCTTGTGGCAGAAAGAATTTCTGTAACAGGATCTTTTGCCGTAGCTTTTTCAGATCATGCTGGAATCGGAACCTTGCCTATTATTTACTATGGAACAGACAAGCAAAAAGAGGAATACCTTCCAAAGATTGCATCACTAGACGTTATAGGAGCTTATGGTTTAACAGAGCCTGATGCAGGAACGGATGCTTTAGCTGCAAAGACAAGTGCAATACTTTCTGATGATGGTAAATATTATGTATTGAACGGCACAAAACAATTTATAACAAATGGAGCTTTTGCAGATTACGTTATTACCTTTGCCAAAGTTGATAAAAAGGATTTTACAGGGTTTATAATAGATACAAAGTTAGAAGGTGTGGAGATTGGACCGGAAGAGAAAAAAATGGGGATAAAGGGATCATCAACAACACAGGTTATCTTGAACAATGTTAAGGTCCCTGTTGATAAAGTGCTTGGAGAGATAGGCAAAGGACATAAAATAGCATTTAATGTTCTAAATGTCGGCAGATTTAAACTTGGGGCTGCGTCTGTTGGTGGTTCTAAATATGGGTTAGTAGAGGCTATTAAGTATGCAAATGAAAGAAAGCAGTTTGGCAAGCTTATCAGTTCTTTTGGTGCTATAAAAGAAAAAATATCCCATATGATGGCTTTAACCTATGCAGCGGAATCTATGACCTATAGATTGGCTGGATCAATTGATGATAAAATACATTCACTTGATAAAAATTTGCCGGATTATTATGAAAAATATCAGGCAGGGATTGAAGAATACGTTATAGAGTGTTCTGCAGTAAAGGTTTTTTGCAGTGAGGCTATGGATTTTGTAGCTGATGAATCAGTGCAAATTCTTGGCGGGTATGGATATGTTAACGAATATTTTGCTGATAGATTTTACAGGGATTCCAGAATTAACAGACTTTTTGAAGGAACAAATGAAATCAATAGACTGTTAACTACCGGTATGTTGCTTAGAAAAGCTATGAAGGGTGAATTGCCATTTCAAAGTGAAGCTATGAAAGCTTTTGAAGATATTATGAGCCCATCGCTTACGGAAATTGATGATACTATACTATTTGCAGCAGAAAAAAAGTTGTTAAGTGATCTTAAAAAAGCCTTTCTTATAGTTGCAGGCGCAGGCGTTCAAAAATATATGGATAAAATACAGAATGAACAGGAAGTACTGATGACGTCTGCAGATATGATAATAGATATATTTGCACTTGAAAGCAGTATACTGCGTGCCGAAAAAAATATAGAAAAGGCAAGTGAAAACAAGAAGGACCTGTATAGAGCTGTAGTTAAATCCCTATCCTTTTATTTTGCGGAAAAAATATCTACTAGTGCTAAAAGGTGTGCATTTTATGTTGAAGGAGGAGACAATCTAACAATGATCCTGGGTGCAATAAGGAAATTTACCAAGTACAATGCGGAAGGGCTTTTAGAAGCACGCAGAAAAATTGCTGATGCTGCCATAGAGTCTGAGAAATATATATTCTAGATCTGTATATTCTACCTATTAAAAGCGGGGGGGAGCTAAACCCCGCTTTTTTTATGGCCTGTATATTCTATGATGTTTCTATGGTAAATTTTTTATGAGTGTAGGTATCAAACAATTAACAGTAGATACACCCTATCCTGTAGGTCAGGTTCATTTTTATCTTTCTCATATAAATGGTGAAGATATTTTGTTTGACACGGGTCCATACACACCTGAAAATATATTGTTTTTCAAGAAACATATAAATATCTCAAATATAAAACATGTTTTTATAACACATTGCCATGCTGATCACTATGGCATGGCGAAATATGTAAGTGAGCATAGCGATGCTACAATATATATCCCAGAGAAAGATGCTTTTCTGAAAGAAAATTTTGATAATAGGATGGGGAAGTTAAATATTTTATTGAATAATATTGGTTTTAAAAATGATATTATTGAAGATATTACAAAAGCTATAGTAATGTTAAAAAAAAGTACTCCAGCGTTGGAGCATTACAATATTTTGGATGCCTCCAATATATATAAAATATATAAAAAATTTGATATAAGATCAATTTACTGTCCATACCATACGCAGAGTGACATAGCCTATAAAATAGGAGACCATCTGATAACGGGTGATATTTTGTTGAGAGGTATATTTCAAACGCCTTTGATGGATGTCAATTATTCAAATTTTGATGAACGGTTTAATAGCTATAAGGCCTATTGCAAGACTATACGCATGCTTATCAAATATAAAGATTGTATAATACTCCCTGGTCACAGGCGATACGTGGAAAATATAGAAATGACAGTTTTGTTTTATGTAAATAAAATGTTTGATAGAATAAAAAAAATATATAAATATTTAAAAACCCTTACAATACCAGAAGTAACTGATAAAGTTCTTGGAACAGGGAATGTGTCAGGATTTTTGGTATATATAAAAATATCGGAAATAATGTTTTTTAAGGATTTTCTGGATGCTCCAGAAATATTGAAATCTTCCTTAGAAAGGGTCGGTATTTTTCAAGAACTTGAAAAAAAGTATAATTATTTTCTCTGATTTGTGTATTCCCTATAACATCTGAAATTATTTTTCCCTAGTCCTATTTTTTACAATTATTTTGCTTCTAGATGATATGTTGTTGAAGTTTATAGCTATCATATAGAATAAACGATTAGAGGTGATAAAATGAAAACAGATTTGCATCTACATTCAAAATTTTCAGATCGCCCTTCTGAATGGTTTTTGCAAAGATTGGGAACTTCTGAGTCCTACACGGAGCCTGATTTTGTTTATGACACGGCAATCCAAAGAGGAATGGACTTTGTTACAATTACTGATCATAACAAAATCGACGGGGCTATATATTTAAAAGAAAAATATCCTTATAAAGTTTTTACAGGGGTTGAAGTTACTACATATTTTCCTGAAGATGGATGTAAAATACATCTGCTTATATACGGTCTTGATAAAAGTCAGTTTGAAAGTGTACAGCATTTAAGAGAAAATATATATAAATTAAGAGACTATATTAAAAAAGAGAATCTTGCTTACTCGGTTGCTCATGCCACATATGCTGTCAATAACAGACTAGATATAACTCATATAGAGAAATTGATCTTGTTGTTTGATGTTTTTGAAGGTATCAATGGATCCAGAAGTTCTCTTCCTAACCAGGTTCTCATAGATACACTGGCAAATCTTACACCAGACGACATAGAAAGGCTTTATAAAATATATAACATAGAACCTTTTAGTGATACAGCCTGGGTAAAAGGGCTTACGGGAGGGTCTGATGACCATGCTGGCATTTTTATTGCAAAAACATACACTGAAGCAAATGTTAATAGTATAGACGAGTTTTTAGATGCCATAAGAACAAAAAAAACCATTTGCAGAGGGCGAGAAAATAACTTTCAGGGATTAGCATTCGCAATATATAAAATAGCATATGAATTCTCCAAAACAAAAAGCAGTAAATTCTCTAATTCTCCGTTAAGTAGTTTCACAGAATATATTTTTGAAAAAGATAGCCTTAATATATTCGACAAATTTAAGCTTTCAAAATTCAAATCAAAAGCAAACAAAAATGGGGGAGAAATAAATGATATTATTGCTGACCTGGTTGATAATATACAGTCAATCCAACACATGGATATAGAAGATAAGCTTGATATTTTATACGATAAAATTACTGATCTGTCAGATAGCTTTATAAGAATGATGTTCTCTTCACTGAAGGAGGATTTGAAAGATCTTAATATAGTTAATGTGGTAAAAGATTTAACTTTTGCACTCCCTGGAATATTTTTGTTTATACCTTTCTTTTCATCTTTCAGACATATGTTTAATGATAGAAATTTAGCCTATGAACTGGAATCCAGCCTGGGGAAAAAGGATAAGATAAAAGAGAAAAAGATTCTCTGGTTTACGGACACTATCAATGACCTTAACGGTGTATCAAAAACACTGCAAACTATTTCAGCAATTGCAGAAGAGCAAAACTACGACATATATATTGTAGCTTCATTGGATGAAGATGATGATATATCTGATTTGTCTGGCAACATAATTATCATTCCACCTGTTTATTCCTTTTCTTTACCTTTTTATAAAACGTTGGATATCAAAGTCCCTTCACTTTTAAAAACTATTAAAGAGGTATATAAATACAATCCTGATGAAATTTATATCTCTACCCCAGGCCCTATGGGACTCGCAGGTCTTCTCATAGCAAAACTTCTTAAGACTACCTGTTCAGGGATATTTCATACCGATTTTTCAGCAGAGATAGATAAAATAGCAGAGGAACCAGGTATTACAGAGTTAGTTGAGGGTTATGTGAAGTGGTTTTTTACAAATGTTGATACCCTTCTTGTTCCCAGTTACAAATATATAAATATACTTGAAGTAAGAGGGTATGATAGAAGTTTTATGAAGATATTTAGGAGGGGCATCAAAACAGATGTTTTTGCCCCAGAGGTATCTTTAAAATCCGGCAGCAATATAAAGTTTTTATATACAGGAAGAATTTCACAAGATAAAAACCTTGATTTCTTAATTGCATCATATCTTATAGCTAAAAATATAATCGGGACAGAATCTACTCTGACCATAGTGGGCGATGGGCCATATCTTGAGGAGTTGAAAGATAGACATAAAAATGAGAATAACATAATCTTTACTGGGAAGGTTGATTATGAAACTCTTCCATCGTTATATTCAGCTTCTGATTTATTTCTTTTCCCCAGCATAACTGATACTTTTGGAATGGTAGTGCTTGAAGCTCAGGCTTGTGGACTTCCTGCTATCGTTTCTGACAGAGGTGGGCCACAGGAAATTATAGAACATGGGAGTACAGGGTTATCTCTTCCTGTTGATACACCTGAACTATGGGCAGAAAAAATTGCACAAATTGTTGAACTTTTGATGTACAAACCTGACAAGTATAACATAATGAGGTTGGATGCAAGAAAGAGGGCTGTAGAAAATTTTAATTGGGATGAAATATTAAAAGATATGGTTAATAAAGATACATACGTCGTACCCAGAAAAAATGATAAGCAGGAAAATGGTTTTATGCGATTTACAAAATTTGCATCCAAAATAATGGCCTCATAACTCAAAAGCAAAAAAATACTTTGAATATAAAATTTATATTGAGATATAGTGGTACCCTTTGTCAAGACAATGTTTTATATATTCTTAGTCTTTTTAAGCCGTGAAAAGTTGCAGTAACACTCTTCATGAGATGTGTTATATTAAAAGGAGTGTTACCGATAAATAACTGTAAGCAAACATTGCTTCAGCAATGTTTGGGTGGCTGGGTGGGGATGAAGTGTAGCAAATATATTGAAAGCTGTTAGAATACAACAGTTGCCTTCCTTAAAAAAATAAACAAAAAAATCAATAGTGACCATATTATTAAAACACGAGTCCTTTATTACCAGTGAGTTAGATCATTTTTTGACAAACTATTGTAAAAGAAGAGAGAGACATATTAAAAAAGGCTATGGCCATCTTTTCTCAAAGCCCAAGGAGAAACTGGAATTTATGAGTAAGCATATTCATGAGTATTTTCTTAAAAGGATGTGCCAAGTATTGGGGATAAACTAAGAGAGGTTATTATAAATGGAAGGTCAATGGAGACAGCAAGAGATCCTTGGAGAATAAAAAGATATTAGAAGAGATAAAGAATACTTATTATGATAGCCGCTGTCTATATGGTAGTCCACGGATACATTCCAGACTTAAATGCAGAGGCATTTTTTGTAGTTGTCGCAGAACAGCCAAATTAATGAAATTAAATGTGCTTATGAGCAAGATTCGCAAGGTGTATAAGGTAACAACAAATAGTAAGCTCAGTTATTTTGTATCTCCAAATTTATTGGGAGAGGAATTTAAAGTTATAAGCTCTGACAAAGTACGAGTCTCTGATATAACATATATACCCATAGGAACTGGGTGACCAATAACTTCTCTATTAAATAGATCAATAATTGTTGAAGCCAAGGGGATAGGCAACGAAAGCTTGATAACCCCTTTCTTATGAAATATAATGATAGTATACCATGCACTTGAGCTGGACTGGGCAAAGCCGTGCCGTTTTTAAAAGGCAGTATTTGACCGGTAGTTTTTACCTTTATCATAGTTTTTCGGTTATAGTTGCCCAGCCACTCAGCTTTACGTGATAAGGAGGAAATTAAAATGAAAACGATATTTAAATTTCTAATCGCAATTTTACTTTTTAGCATAGCGACGGTCTATGCGGATACGATCAGGGTTTTCACACCATTGGAATCTGTAAACCGGGCGCTAAAGGTACCTGTCAGCGATATGCACATCGACTATGAAGGTATAGTCCCAATCGGTGTAAACCAACATTTTGTGGTTGGGTACGATCCCGTGTATGATCCAGATTATGTAAAATTCTTCAAGATACCCATCGGCGATATAGACATCGGCTGGAGTGATAGTACAGTTCCAATCGGTATAAACGAACATTTTGTGGTTGGAGATGATCGCGAGTATGGAAAATTCTACAAGATACCCATCGGTGATATAGATATCGGCTGGTCTGTTAGTACAGTCCCAATCGGTGTAAACGAACATTTTGTGGTTGGGGATGATCACGAGTATGGGAAATTCTGCAAGGTACCCATCGACTGATATTGAGCCGATCAGCTTTCCTCTTCATAAAGAACACTGGGTTTTTACCTCCTCAGCTTCACCAGGATTCTATCCCCATCTTTCAGGACATGTTCTAAGCCTACGAACTGCCCATTATATCTTGTGTTTTTTCCACAGATCCTCGCATACTTGAACCTCTCTTCGAAATCTCGATGGATCTTTTTGCAAAAATCACGCACGGTGTCGCCCTCTTCTAAGATCATCGGCTCATCCCCGTCAGTGTAAACTTGCATGAGGTTAAGCCCGCTAAAAATCGCGTTTTTGAGGGTACCTATGTTCCTATCATATTTCGCCGGTATCCCAAGAAAGACCTTTGAACGGTTTCTGATGCGTGGTTTTTGCCATGGAGGGCAAAAACAGCATCAGCCTCGGTACATTACACGATGTAATGTGAGAATGATATGAAAAGCAAATATTTATATCTTCATAAAATAGTTTTTGAATAATGACCGTTCAATATTTGTCGTGCAAAGGTCTACAAGATCAAAATTCCAGGGTTTAATTTCACCGTCATCAACCTTGTTCATGACGGTGAGGGTTTTTGTATAGAGGACGTTCCCCGAGAAAAAATCCACTATATTTTCTCTATCTGTTCGCCTGCTAACGAGTATCTCAGCGTTATGGATTCCACGTTCTCTGGCGATGCCCCTGATGAATTCCTCATCACCATGGCCATGTACATCTATTTCCATCCTATCACTCTTTTTTATAAGGAACTACGGGTCAAGTCTGCTGTTGACTTTTGAATGGTAGAGACACATAGCACAGCATATGGCCAGACTATTGAGAAGAGAATATCCTTGTGTATTGGCGGTTAAGGTTATCAAAGGGCAATAGCAGACTTGACCCCTTCTAAAAGGGACATTTCTACTTTGGTTTGACAGTTGACAAAAATAGCTTGAATTGTATAGGTAATTCATTTATTTTGTCAGTAGTCACATTAAGCAATATAACTTATAATATAATGTATATATATTATAAGTTATATAAGAGAGCATATATATTTCGAACGATGTTATAACTTTGGTATCTTAAAAATCAAATAAGAGGGCTATATGAAATTCAGGGAATTTACAATAGGCATTAATATGCCAGAGGGCTTGAAAAAACTTGAGAGTTTGACTTATAATTTGTGGTGGACATATTCAAACAGTGCTCAGGAACTTTTTAAAATGATAAGCCCTGAAAAATGGGAATCTTTAGGACATGATCCTCTTACATTACTAATGGATCTTACAAATGATAAGTTGTTAGAACTGGAAAATGATCACGTTTTTATGTCTGTACTGAATGATGTTTGGGATGAATATATAGATTATATAAAATTCCCGAAATGGTTTGAGATTAAACATCCTAAACTTATTGAAGAAAACTTTAAGGTCGCTTATTTTTCAGCAGAATATGGCTTACATGAGTCTATCCATCTTTTCTCAGGAGGTCTCGGGATATTGTCAGGGGATCATTGTAAATCTGCCAGTGATTTGGGTATACCGTTTATTGCTGTGGGTTTATTATATAGAAATGGATATTTTCATCAATATTTGAATACGGATGGATGGCAACAGGAGTATTCTCCCTATAATGAATTTTATAAGATGCCTGTTTCTGTGTGTAAAGATGACGAAGGGAAAGATGTTTTAATTAGTGTGGAGTCTCCAGGTGGTGAAATATGGGTAAAATTATGGGAGATGCATCTTGGTCTTATAAGGATTATTTTTCTTGATACGGATTTGGGTAAAAATAAACAGGAAGATAGGAATATTACCGGCCAATTGTATGGTGGGGATACCGATATGAGGATAAGGCAGGAAATTATATTAGGTATTGGTGGTATCAGGGCACTGAAGGCTTTAAATATTGCGCCTACTGTTTATCATGTCAATGAGGGGCATCCTGCTTTATTAATTCTAGAAAGGATTAAGAATTTTATGTCTGATGACAACCTTGATTTTATAACAGCCTGTGAAGTGGTGAAAAAGAGCACACTTTTTACTACGCACACTCCTGTAGCGGCAGGTTTTGATGTTTTTAACTATGGTCAAATGAAGCATTTTATTTCACCCATATTCTCAAAACAGGAACTGGATATGGATACAATAATGAAGATTGGCAGGATGGTTAGTAATAATTCGTCAGAAACATTTTCAATGGCAATTTCCGGAATAAAACTGAGCAATTTCAGGAATGGAGTAAGTAAATTGCATGGGAAAGTATCAAGAGATATGTTTAAGATGCTATGGCCAAAAGCCGTTGGAGAATTTGTCCCCATAGACTATGTAACTAATGGTGTTCATTTGACAACCTGGGTGTCTGATGAGTTTAAAAATATATTCAACAGATATATGGGTGATTCCTGGCATTTGAAACAGTACGATTTGACAGTATGGAAACTCATTGAAACAATACCTGATCTTGTTTTATTCAGGGCAAAAAATCGTACGCGTGCTCGTTTGATAGAGTTTACCAGAAATCGTTTAAAAAAACAGATATCTTCCAAAGGTGGAGCGTCCAGTGAGCTTATAAGTCTGCAGAATATGTTAGATCCGGATCATCTGACCATAGGATTTGCAAGACGCTTTGCTACATATAAAAGAGCCTACTTGTTATTTATGGATGAGGAAAGGCTCAGTAAGATTCTGAATAATGAAGAGATGCCCATTCAAATTATTATTGCTGGTAAGGCTCATCCAAAAGATGATGCAGGTAAAGATATTATAAAAAAGATATTCCATATCTCAAGGAAAAAAGAATTTAGAAAAAAGATAGCCTTTATTGAAGATTATGATTTTGAAGTTGGTAAATTTTTAGTGCAGGGGGTTGACATGTGGCTTAATACACCAAGAAGGCCTATGGAAGCCAGCGGTACTAGCGGCATAAAAGCTGCTGCTAACGGAGCTTTGAATTTTTCTGTCCTTGATGGATGGTGGGATGAAGCTTATAATGGTCATAATGGGTGGTCTATAGGTTCAGGCGAGGTTTACGAAGATATCCCCTATCAGGATTATATCGAAAGCCAGGAGATATATGATAAATTAGAACATGAGATTGCGCCACTTTTTTATCAGAGAGATAAGTCTGGGTTACCAGGACAATGGATAGGTATAATCAAAAATAGCCTGAAAACAATCCCTTCTTTTTTTAATACATCCAGAATGGTTATAGAATACACCAATAAGTTTTATTTAAATCTACATAAAACCTTTCTAGAGATGAAGGGTGATAATTATGACAATGCAAAAAGGTTTGTTGAATGGAAAGAAGATATAAGATCGCTATGGGATAAACTAAAATTTATCTCTACTACTTTGCACGCAGTAGATATGAAGGCAGGCAACCTGGCTGAATTATATGCAAAGGTTGAATTAAATGATATAAATCCTGAAGATATAGCTGTTTATAGTATTGTTCAGTATAATGCAAAAAAATTATTCGAAGAACCTCATTTTTATAAACTTAAGCCTGTTTCAAATGAAAAAGGCTTTGCTGAATATAAAGGCGAAATAGTTCTTGAGAAAGCTGGGAAGTTGAATGTCGCATTCGCCGCATTTCCTTATCATCCGTATATACCTAATCTTTTCGAGAACAATATAATTACATGGGCCTGAATGAACTATTAAAGATATTTACTTGCATACGGTTATAATTTTATATTACTAGTTATGGAGGGAAAGCAATGAAAGCAGTTATTATGGCAGGTGGTTTTGGAACTAGAATTCAACCTTTGACTTCAAGCATCCCCAAACCTATGCTTACTGTTTTTAACAGACCAATGATGTCGTATATCGTTGACTCTATAAAGAAAGCAGGTATTGTTGATGTAATAATGTTGCTGTATTTTAAGCCGGATGTAGTAAAAAAATATTTTGGCAATGGCAAGAAATTCGGATTAAATATAAAATATATAATACCGGATGATGATTATGGTACAGCTGGTGCTGTAAAAAAAGCAGAGCATTTGCTGGATGAGAGATTTATTGTTGTAAGTGGTGATCTGTTTACGGATTTCAATTTTAGTGAAATTGTAGCTTTTCATAGGAAAAAATATTCCAGGGCTACTATTACATTGACATCTGTGGAAGATCCTCTGCAGTTTGGTGTTATTATTACAGATAAAAATGGCCAAATTATAAGATTCCTGGAAAAACCAGGGTGGGGAGAGGTGTTTAGTGATACTATAAATACCGGTATCTATATTTTTGAGCCTGAAATATTGAGTTTTATCCCTGCAAATAAGCCCTATGACTTTTCTAAAGATCTTTTTCCAACGCTAATGAGTAATGATATACCCATTTTTGGTTATAATATGAAGGGGTATTGGAGAGATGTAGGGAACCCAGATGCTTATAGAGAAGTCTTCAGGGATGTTGTAAATAACGTTGTCCATATTGAGTTGAATGGAGAAAAAACATTCATAAAAGATGGAGCTTGCTACAAAGATAAAAATGTTAAAATTCATAAAGAGGCCATCTTAGAAGGATTGGTCCATGTTGGGAAAGGATCAGTTATCGAAAAAGGGGCAAAAATAAAGAATTTGGTTCTGGGTGAAAACACAACAGTAGGTGAAAATGCTGAACTGGAAAATTGTATGACGTGGAATAATGTTATTGTTGGTCAACATGTAAAAATGAAGAATTCAGTCTTATGTGATAATGTTATAGTTGGTAAAAATGTTAGAGCTAATAGTGGATGTATAATAGCTGAAAATACAGAAGCAGGGGATTTTGTTGTTTTTGAAAAGGATGTAATGGTATGGCCTAATAAGCAGATTGAAGATGGATCGATAGTCAGCAGCAACCTGATCTGGGGCGATAAATGGAAAAAAAGTATATTTGAAGGTGGTAAGGTAAGCGCAAGAACAAATGTGGAGTTATCCGCTGAGATAGCCTCTAAACTGGGTTCTGCAACAGGTAGTATATTACCAAAAAGTGCCAGGGTTATTATAAGTAGAGATTATCATCGTGCCTCAAGAATGTTGAAGAGATCTTTTTTGGGGGGGTTGCTTTCTACTGGAGCTAATGCCGTGGATGTGAGAATGGCTTCATTGCCTGTAATGAGGTATAATCTGTACGCTCATGAGGAAAATTTTGGAGTTCATTTTAGGCAGTCACCTATCTCTCCTACCTTTACAGAAATATTATTTTATGACAAAGATTCACTCTCTATAGATACAAATATGGAAAAAAATATAGAGAGAATTTATTTTAGAGAAAACTTTAGAAGGGTTGCACATGATGAAATAGGTAATATACTGGATATACAAAATGTGGGGAAAGAATATATAAACCATTTTTTTGAAAATATTGAAAGAGATATATTGAGATCCAAACATTTCATGGTAGTTGCCAATCTTTTAAATGGCACGACATACGAGATTTACCCAGAGATATTGAATCATATGGGTATCAATCCTCTTGTATTAAACGCTTATTATGACGAGGGCAGACTCTCCAGGACCTTTAGAAAATTTCACCAATCAGAAAATGAGACGATGAATATAGTAAAAGCGATGGGAGCAAATGTGGGTTTTTTGATTTTCCCGCATGGTGAAAAGCTGAAAATTATAACAGATAAAGGTGTATTGCTTCGACATGATGAGGCTATGTTACTTTTTCTTAAATTAATAGATATGACTGTTGAAAAATCTGTCAATGTATATTTGCCTGTGATGGCTCCTGATGTACTCGATAATACTCTTGATAATGTAAAGATAACCCGTGGGAAATTTTTTGGTTTAAAAGCTGATTTTATTAAAGGATTTTACTTTAAATCTTCCATGTATGCTGATTTTATTTTTACCGAACACAGTATCGTCCCAGATGCCATGTTTGCATCCATGAAACTATTGGAAATGGTTGCCAAAACAAATATAACTATTGCTGAAGTTATGGAAACAGTTCCAGAATATAGTTATATCCATAATGTCATCAATTGTCCTATACAAAAGAAGGGCTATCTTATGAGAAAAATGAGCGAAGATTCTATGGGCAAAGATGTTTCATTATGTGATGGTATAAAAATAAATTTTCCTAAGAAAGGGTGGGTATTGATGATCCCTGACCAATATTCTCCTAATATACATCTTTTTGCCAATAGTAAGGATAAAAATTATTGTAATCAATTGGTTGAGGAGTATAAAACGAAGATAAGTGAATGGGTTGAAGAGTGAGTTGTGAAAAAACTGTATCTTACTTTTTTGTGGCATATGCATCAACCTTATTATAAAAATGATTTTGACGGTGTATATGAACTTCCATGGGTCTTTCTTCATGCGATTAAAGATTATTATACAATGCCGGCATATATCAATAAGTATGATAATATAAAGGCTGTTTTTAATCTGGTTCCTTCCCTACTTGTTCAGATAGATGAATACGCTGCAAAAAAAGCTGATGATATCTTTATCAGATTGGTAAACAAAAAGGTTGTAGACTTAACATCAGGTGAAATAAATAGTATTGTACCTACTCTTTTTATGGCAAATGTTGAGCATATGATTCTACCTTCTAAGAGATATGCGGAGCTATTTAATAAATATGAACGTATTAATGGAGATGGCGGGGATTTTAGTGAATTTTCAGAAAATGAAATTAGAGATCTTGAAGTATTATTTCTGTTAAGCTGGACAGGTATCAGCATAAAGGAGGATGAAAAACTGGTGGATGATTTGGTCTCTCAGGATAGAAATTTCTCAGAAATCCAAAAGATAGATTTTTTAGCTATATTATTTCGTAAGATTTCAGAAATTATACCACTGTATAAAAGACTGCAGGATGAAGGGAAGATAGAAATATCTACTACCCCGTTTTATCATCCTATAATACCACTACTATTGGACACTGGATCTGCCAGAGAGGCTGCCAAAGAAGTGATTTTGCCCAGAAAATCAATACAAGGTTATGACGACGCTTGCTGGCATATAGAGGAAGCTAAAAAATATCATACCAACTGTTTTAACAGATCTCCTGAAGGTATGTGGCCCTCTGAGGGGAGTATTTCAGATGAATCTGTACGGCTTTTTGGAAAGTCGGGGCTGAAATGGATAGCTAGCGATGAAGATGTATTGGCAGGGTCCATAAAGAAATCGTTTCATAATGAGGCGAACAGGAATCTTATTTACCAAAAATATATATATCATTGCGGCAATGAAAGCATTCATATTTTCTTCAGGGATAAAGTATTAAGTGATCTTATAGGATTTAGTTATAGTGATCTGGATGGAGAAAAGGCCGCAGATGATTTTATAAAACGATTGCGAAGGATATATGATAATAATGAAGAAAATATCCACGTTTCTGTGATACTGGATGGGGAAAATGCATGGGAATATTATCCCCGTGGCGGAAGTAAATTCTTCAAAAATCTATATGGTAAGATTTCTACACTAGGATGGCTGGAAACAGCTACTTTTTCTGAGATTATCCAAAACAAAGAAATCCCTGACAGAGAAATATCCCATATAAGGGCTGGTTCGTGGATATACGGCAACTTGCTTACCTGGATTGGACACGAAGAAAAGAATAAAGCTTGGGAACTGCTTAATGAGGCTAGATCTAGGACTAAGAAAGCGTCTATGAAACTGTCCAAAGGTGAAAAAGAGAAGATGAAAAAAGAACTATATATAGCCGAAGGTAGTGATTGGTTTTGGTGGTATGGGGATGATCATTTTAGTCTTCAATCAGATGTGTTTGACAAACTTTTTAGATCTCATCTGGTTAACGCTTATAAAATTTCAGGAGTTGCTGTACCTGCAAAATTATATGTTCCTATTAAAAAAGCGGTGACACATGCTGTTATAAAAAATCCTTCAGCCTATATAGTGCCTGTTATAGATGGATATATCACAAATTATTTTGAGTGGCTGGCAGCCGGAGAGGTCAATTTAAAATATGACCTTGGAGCTATGCATAGTGATTCAAACCTCTTAAATAAACTTTATTGGGGTTATGACAAAGAGTATCTATATTTTAGACTTGAAGGTGATGTGCATCAGTTGATGAATAAAGGTTATAATTTGGATATAGAAATTATTACAGACAAAAAGATACATTTGTTATGTATGCTTGAAGAACAAAAATTTTCTATTATAGAAGAAAATCATGAACAAGGCGAAAAATTTTTAATGAAGGCATGTGAAATTATTGAAATTAGGTTTCCACTTAAAAACATTTATGATAATTTGCTGGAGAGCATTCATTTGATGTTTAGACTTAAGAAAGAGGGAAGGGTGATAGAAAAAGATCCAAAATATAATTTACTGAAATTGGATATAGCTGGATCTTTGCCAAATGATTGGATGGTTTGAAACAATTTTGAGGAGAGAATAGTATGAACACTAATCTACTGTTTGGCATTCACTGCCATCAGCCTGTAGAAAATTTTTATCATGTCGTGGATGAAGCTGTGCATAAATGTTATAGACCTTTCTTCGAGGTAGTAAGAGGTTTTGAGTCTTTTAAATTTTCTATTCACTATAGTGGATGGTTATTGGAGTACATAAGGATTCATCATCGTGATCTATTTGAGCTTATTGGAAGACTGGCAGAGAAGGGACAGATTGAATTTTTTTCAGGAGGTTTTTACGAACCTGTTTTATCTGCAATTACTTTAGAGGATAGAAGAGGTCAGATTAATAAACTCAGTAATTATATACATAATTATTTTGGGATGACACCTAAGGGGTTGTGGCTTACAGAAAGGGTATGGGATCCATCTATAATCCCAGCTCTTGCTGACTGTGGGATAGAATATGTTATTGTTGATGATTATCATTTTATGTCATCAGGCATTTCAAAGGATAATCTATACGGCTATTACCTGACAGAGCAGGATGGGATACCTATGAAACTTTTTCCTATTGATAAGACCTTGCGCTATATAGTCCCATTTAAACCTGTAGGTGAAATATTAGATCATATCCATGGAATATCGTCAAAACCGGGACAAAGTGCGGTAATATTTGATGATGGGGAAAAATTTGGGGTATGGCCAGGAACACATGACTGGGTTTATAAGGACAAATGGTTTAGAAATTTTTTAATGGGAGTAGGTAATGATGCTAAAATAAATGCATGTCATTTTAGTGACGTGTCTGATAATGAAAAACCACTTGGTATTGCATATCTTCCCATCACATCCTATATGGAGATGGGGGAATGGGCACTTCCTCCAGATAGTTTTGAGAATATGGAGGATCTCTTAAACCACCTTGGGTCAGAAGGTTTTAGTGACAAGTTTCTTTATTTAGTAAAAGGAGGTATTTGGAAAAACTTTTTTTCTAAATATTCAGAAAGTAATTATCTGCACAAACGGTTGATGTATCTATCATATAAAATTAACAAAATAGCGACAGTGAAGGGTGATAATACAAAGATGCTTGATGATTTATATAAGGCTGAATGCAATGATGTATTTTGGCATGGTATTTTCGGAGGGCTTTATTTATCCAACCTAAGGAATAATGCGTACAGATTTTTAATAGAGGCGGAGAAGAAATATGAAACCGCAGAGGGTATGGTTTTCCCGTCTATTGAGGTAAATGATATTAATCTTGACGCGTATGATGAGGTTTTTATCCGTAACAACATGTATAATGCCTGTTTTACCACAAAATATGGTGGCCAATTAATTGAATTTGATATTAAACCACTTAATTTTAATCTTTTAAACACGCTTACTAGGAGGAAGGAGGGATACCATAGACAAATATCTAAGAGTGAAGGTGATTTAACTTCTCAAGGGAGGGATGGTATATCAACAATACATGATATGAGTGTAAGCTTGTCTGATGAAGCTAAGTCTCATTTGATATATGATTGGTATGATAGAAGTAGTTTTATTGATCATATTGTTCCTTATTTTTATATAAAAGAGTTTTCAGAGATGAGTTTTCAGGAATACGGCGATTTTGTTAACAAACCTGTAAGTACAAAGATTTTGGACCATTGTGTAGAATTTTCAAGAAATGGTGGTATCTATGTTGATGGGACTAAATATGACACTAATTTAACAAAAATTATTATACCCCAGGACAATGGGATAGAAATGGATATTGCAATTGATACCTCATTTGTCAATGAACTCACCTATGTGTTGGAATACAATTTGCATTTTTATAATTTAGAAGCTCTTAAAATCAATACAATAGATGTCAATAGTAAAAATGAACTGTTTTCAAACAACTTTTTATTAAATGATGCATCTCTAAATACTACTATAGACATAAGTTTTAACAAAAATGCTCTTCTTTCCTGGTATTTGGTAAAAACTGTATCGCAATCGGAAAAAGGACTGGATCTATCAGCGCAAGGCATTTGCCTCCTATTTTCTTTCAAATTCAGGGGAAAGATTTCAGTGAAAGCTACTTTAAAAACTATTTAGACTGCCAAGGTGAATATGAGATGTCAGATCTTAGATATGATCCAGTAAAGCAAAGATGGACTGTTATAGCTCCTGAAAGGGCAAGGAGGCCCTCAGATTTTAATTATAACAGGATACCGATTGAGGATAATGAAAATGCAGGAGACTGTCCTTTTTGTCCAGGCAACGAACATATGACAACAGAGGAAATCTTTAGTATAAAAAATGAAAATAATGAAGGCTGGCTCCTCAGAGTTGTCCCTAATATGTATCCTATTTTTAGGGTTGAGGGTGAAATAGAAAGAAAAGGGGTTGGTGTTTACGACAAAATCAATGGTATAGGTGCCCATGAGGTCATAATAGAAACACCCCTCCACAATATTACTTTAAAGGACTACAGTCTAAAAATTCTATATAATCTTTTTTATACATTTAAAATAAGAATGCTGGATCTTAGGAGGGATATAAGATTCAGGTATATTCTTATTTTTAAAAATTATGGTGAAAAGGCGGGGGCCACACTGAAACATCAACATT
>Ga0209345_10001946_pt1 | contig 23751 bp, 10 predicted proteins | sample Cruoilmetagenom7_FD_187294 | JGI IMG/M metagenome (GOLD analysis project Ga0209345, IMG submission 187294) | Oil polluted marine microbial communities from Coal Oil Point, Santa Barbara, California, USA - Sample 7 (SPAdes) (version 2) | ecosystem: Environmental > Aquatic > Marine > Oil seeps ...
TTCCGATCTCAGATCGCCGCCTTCATCTGGGACGCCAGCCAGGCGGCGGCGCAACTGCGGGATCGCGCGTCGGTGGAGCCTGCGCCGGCAACCGCCCCCGTGCGGCAGGCCGAGGCCGTGACCGAGGAAGAGGAAACGCCTGAGGCGGACACGACAGCGCAGGCTGCCGTTGCAACCCCTGCGCCTGTGGCCGCCGTGCAGGGCCCGCCGCTGACCGACCCGGTGCTGGCGATGGGCCTGAACGGGGTGGCGGATTATTCCGCGCAACATGCCTTTCTGGACGTGATGAAGACAGCCCGCCCGTGGATCGGGCATCTGAACGGCCAGTGGGGCGGGTTCGAGATCGAGCGTCTGGTCGCCGAGGGCTATCTGGACGAGAACGGCTGGCCGCTGCGCATCCCGCCCGAGGTAGACCGGCTGGAATCCTTTCTGATGACCGATCTGCCGACCACGGCGCAATCCTTCGCGGGGCGCTATGTCCTGACCTATGAGGGCGAGGGGCGGCTGGAAGTGGCGGGGCGCGTGTCGAACGTGCGCTATGGCAAGAACCAAATCCGGTTCGACTTCACCCCCGGCGAGGGGCTGGTGGCGCTGGTCCTCAAGCGGACCGATCCGGGCGGCAAGGGCAATCACATCCGCAACATCACGGTAGTGCACGAGGATCATCAGGAGCTGGTCCGGCTGGGCGAGACCTTCAACCCCGACTGGCTGCGGCTGGTGTCCGACATGCGCGTGCTGCGCTTCATGGACTGGGGCGTGACCAACGGCTCGCCGCAGCAGACGCTGGCCGATCGTCCCTTGCCCGGCGATTTCACCTATGTCTGGCGCGGGGTTCCGGTCGAGGTGATGATCGACCTTGCCAATCAGGTCGGGGCCGATCCCTGGTTCACGATCCCGCATATGGTGGATGACGCCTATGTGCGGGCCTATGCCGGGGTGGTGCTGGAGCGGCTGGACCCGAAGCTCAAGGCCTATGTGGAATATTCCAACGAGCTGTGGAACTTCATGTTCCCGCAGACGCAATGGGTGATGGAGCAGTCCCATGCCCGCTGGGGCGAGGATGCCGCGCCGGATTCATGGATGCAGTTCGCGGGGATGCGCGCGGCGCAGGTGATGGATCTGTGGACCGAGGTTTTCGCGGATCAGGCCGAGGCGCGGCTGGTGCGTGTGGTGGCGACCCATACCGGCTGGCCGGGGCTGGAGGAGGGGTTGCTGGACGCGCCGCTCTGGCAGGCCGAGGCATCGGGCAACCGCGCCCCTGTCGAGAGTTTCGACGCCTATGCGGTGACCGGCTATTTCGGGCATGAGATGGGCACCGATGATTTCGCGCCGCAGATCCTTGCATGGCTGGACGAGGGCGAGGATGTGGCCCGCCGCGAGGTGACCCGCGCCCTGCGCGAGGGGTCGCTGAAGGAACTGATCGGCGAGATCTTCCCCTATCACGCGCAACTGGCTGCGCGGCACGGAATGCGGCTGGTGATGTATGAGGGCGGCACCCATGTGGCCGGTCTGGGCGAATGGACGAATGACGAGCGGCTGACGGATTTCTTCTCAAGCTACAACTACAGCCCCGAGATGGCCGGGATCTATACCGACCTGCTGGCGGGCTGGGATGCGGCGGGGGGCACGCTGTTCAACGCTTTCGTCGATGTGGGCGCGCCAAGCCGCTGGGGCAGCTGGGGGCATCTGCGGTATCTGGGCGATAGCAACCCGCGCTGGGATGCGTTGATGGCCTATAACACGGCGGGCCGCGTCACATGGGAAAGCCGCGCGCCGGGCACCTTCGACAATGGCGTGCTGCGTGTCGCGCCAGAGGCCGGCGGCCGGGTCGAGGCGATGCATCCGCGTGATATCCTGATGGGCGGGCGCGGCGATGATATGCTGGTCGCCACCGGCTGCTGCGTGCGGATGCATGGCGGCGCGGGCGAGAATACGGCCTTCTTGCCGGGTGGCCCGGAGAGCTATGACTTCCTGTGGCTGGGCAATGTGATGCTGGTCAGCGACAAGACCGGCAGCGGCGGCGAGATGCGGCTGGCCAATATCCAGCGGATCACCTTTGCCGATGCGCCCGATCAGCCGATGGAACTGACCCCGCCTGCGCCTGAAACCGAGGGCTGAGTCAGGCGGGCCAGATTTCGCGGATCAGCATTTCTGCCCCAAGGCTCGAGTCGAACCCCGCAACCACGCGGGCGCGGCCCTGCCGTGACAGCTTCATGGCGAGGTCGGGGTCGGTGGCAAGGCGCATCAGCGCCTCGGCAAGCGCGGGCGGGTCCTGTGGCGGCACCAGGATACCGTCCTGCCCGTCGGTGATGAGTTCGGGCACGCCGCCTGCACTGGTGCCGATGGTGGGCACCTCGCAGCTCATCGCTTCCATATAGGCGACACCCAGCGGTTCGCTCCAGCTTGCCAGCACGAAGGCATGGGCGGCGGTCAGGTGGTTGCGCACCGCCTCGGCGCTGATCGCGCCCAGCAGGTGGACATGATCCTGCAATCCCAATTCGGCGATCCGCGCCTCGAGCACCTCGCGGTAGCCGGAACCGCCCGCGTCATCCTCGCCCGCGATATCGAGGGTGACGGGCTGGCCGCGATCCAGCATCAGGCGGACGGCCTGCATCAGGTCCTGATGGCCCTTGACCATGTTGAGCCGCCCGCAGCTGAACAGGCGCAGCGCCTCGCCCGGCGCGGGGGGGACATAGGGGGTGTCGCGGCAAAAAGCGTCGGTATCGACCCCCATCGGCTGCAGGGGCAGCCGGGCGGGCAGGGCATCGCCCATCTGTTCGGGCAGCAGGTCCAGAAGGGCCTGGGTGATGACGCTGACAAAGGCGGCATGACGCCATTTGAACCGCTGGCCCACGCCGTAATCGGACAGGTGGCCATGCAGGGTCAGGCTGTAGGTCAGGCCGCGCGCATGATGCGCCAGCGCCGCGATCAGGGCGGCGCGGCCGCAGGAATGAGCATGCACATGGGTGATGCCACGCGCGGCGCAGTCGCGGGCCAGCTTTTCGGCGGCAGGCGCACTGATGATCACATCGCGCAGGAAGGCGCGGGCTTGTGCGCGGGGCAGGGACCGCGCCTCGGCCATGATAGCCGCCCATGGCAGGCGCGGCAGGATCGCCAGCAGCAGGGCCGGGTTGCGCGTCGCCAGATAGGTGGTGCGCCGGATCGCCTGATCGGACCAGCGATGCGAGATCAGCCCTGCGGGCGGCGGCGTGGTGCTATAGAGCACGGGGCGCACGCCGCGCGCTTCCAGCGCCGTGATCTCGCGCCAGAAGAAGATATGCGTCTGGCCGGGAAATTGCGGCACCATATAGGCGAATGTCTTGTCCGGCATCGGGGTCCCATCCTTGCCAGTGCAATGCGGCGGCTGAAATCAATGTGGGTCGCAGCCTAGTTTCTACGGGTCCGGGTGAAAACCTTTTTCCGGCCTGCGATGTGTCTTTCGGCGTCACGGTGGCTCAGGCCGCGTTGCGTGAGGGTCCCTGATAGGAGTTGCGGTCAAGGGTTTCGGGCGGGGGCTGATCCGGCGGAACCTTGGCGCGGATCTCGCGGATCAGCATGTCGGCCCCGTCCTGTGCGCGAAAGCCATGCTCCACCCGGGCGCGTCCCGCCGTGCCGAGCGCGTGGCAGAGCGCGGGATCGCGGGCCAGCCGCATCAGCGTATCGGCCAGGGCCTGCGGGTCGTGGGGCGGCACGAGGATGCCGTCCTTGCCGGAGGTGATGAGTTCCGGCACCCCGTCCACGTCGCAGCCCACGGTCGGCAGCGCGCAGCTCATCGCCTCCATGAAGGCCACGCCGATAGCCTCGTGCAGGCTGGGCAGGACAAAGACATGCGCATCAAGAAGCTGCGCGCGCACGGCCTCGGCGTCGATCGCGCCCAGAAGGCGGACGTGATCGCCCAGACCCAGCGCGACGATCCGCTGTTCCAGTTGCCGCCGGTACCCGTGGCCGCCGTCGTCATCCTCGCCCGCGATGGTTAGTTGCGCGGGCTGGCCCGCGTCCAGCATGAGGCGCAGCGCGGCCAGCGAATCCTCGTGCCCCTTGAGATGGTTCAGCCGCGCGCAGGAGAAGAGGCGCAGCACCTCGCCGGGGGCGCAGGGGACATAGGGGGCATCGCGGCGGAGCACGTCGGTCTCGACCCCCATCGACTGCACCACGGCGCGGGCGGGCATGGCGTCGCCCAGCAGTGTGGCGGCCTGCGTCTGCAGGCGGTGGGTCACGGTGCTGACGAAACTGGCCCCCTGCCATTTGAACCGCTGGCCGACGCCATAGTCGGACAGGCTGCCGTGCAGGGTCAGGCTGTAGTTCAGGCCATAGGCGTGATGCGCCAGTGCGGCGATCAGGGCGGCGCGGCCGCAGGAATGGACATGCACATGGGTCAGGCCCTGCGCCGCGCAGGACTGTGCCAGCCGCCGGGCCGCGGGCGCGCAGATCAGCACGTCGCGCAGAAAGGTGCGCCGGTCATCGCCGGTTTCAAGCGCGGCCTGCGCCATGATCCGCCCGAAGGGCAGGCGCGGCAGGATCGCCGCCAGTTGCCGCAGGCTGCGGGTGGCGAGGTATTCGGTGCGCGCCATCGCGGCGGCCGACCAGCCATGCGCGATCAGGGCGGCGGCGGGCGGTGTCGTGCTGAAAAGGACGGGTCGCATCCCCTGCGCCTCGAGCGCACGCAGTTCGCGCCAGAAAAACATGTGGGTCTGTCCGGGAAACTGGGGCACGAGATAAGCGAAAGCTGTGTCAGGCATGTAGATTGCTCGTCCCAGGCTTGCATTTCTGGTAATTCAACGGCCAGAATTGCAACCTATGAGGTGATTATTGCAGCATTGCGGCAAAATGTGAGCGGTTTGCAGGTATTGTCTGCCTGCGACAAACGGTGTCCGCCACAATGTTGCCAAGTTATTGACCTTCGTGGCAAGGTGAAGGGGTAAGGTAGCGTATTCCGGTGGCCCGTTTTGCCGCCACAGGTCCGGTGTTGGGACCATTGCGTGATTTGACACTTCTTTTCAGGATTTAACAGTGCTCAGCGTCATCATTCCGGCCAATAATGAACAGGCGTTGCTTGGCGATTGCCTGTCATCGGTTCTGGCCTCCGATTCTCCGGCTTGTCCCATCGAAATCATCGTTGTCGCCAACGGCTGCACAGACCGCACCGCCGAGGTGGCGCAGGGGTTCGTCGCACAGGCCGAGGCGCGGGGCTGGAAGATGCGGGTTCTGGACCTGACGCAGGGCGGCAAGATGCGCGCGCTGAACGCGGGCGACGCGGCGGCGACGCTGCCATGGCGGGCCTATCTGGACGCCGATGTCACCCTGCATCCCAAATTGCTGGACCAGTTGTGCCACGCGCTGGACGGACCCAAGGCGCGCTATGCCAGCGGGACGCTCAAGATCACGGCGCAGGGCACGGTCAGCCGGGGTTATGCGGCGACCTATCGGCGGGTGCCGTTCATGGCGCATGGCGTGCCCGGTTGCGGGCTCTTCGCCGTCAATGCCGCCGGACGGGCGCGCTGGGGCAAGTTCCCCGACATCATCTCGGACGATACCTATGTCCGGCTGCTGTTCCGCCCCGAGGAGCGGGTGGCGGTGCCGGCGACCTATGCCTGGCCCATCGTCGAGGGGTTCCGCGCGCTGGTGAAGGTGCGGCGGCGGCAGGATCGCGGCGTGCGGCAGGTGGCGGCGCTGTTTCCCGACCTGATGGCGAACGAGGACAAGGCAAAGCTGGGCGCGCGGGGCATGGTGATGCTGGCGCTGCGCAATCCGGTGGGATTTGCGATCTATTCCGCTGTGGCGGTTGCGGTGCGGCTGGGTGACCGGCGGCGCGGCGCAGGTGCGGGGGCTGCCGTTCCGGACTGGAGCAGAGGACGATGACCGACGGGGCCGTGGCCCGCGGCAGAATGCACGGGCTGCTGACCGGCAGCAGCCTGACGGCACGGGTGCTGCGATCCTCGGCCCTGACGGTGGCGGGCTTCGGCTTCTCGCAGGGGATGCGTCTGCTGACCAACCTTGCGCTGACGCGCATCCTGTTCCCCGAGGCCTTTGGCCTGATGTCGCTTGTCTCGGTGTTCCTGATGGGTCTGGTCATGTTCTCGGACGTGGGCATCAGCCCCGCGATCCTGCAGAGCAAGCGCGGCGACGAGCCCGATTTCCTGAACACGGCCTTCACGATCCAGATCATCCGGGGTGTGCTTCTGTTCATCGTCGGATGCGGGCTGGCCCTGCCGGTCGCGCATTTCTATGGCGAGGACATCCTGGCCCCGATGCTGATGGTCGCCTCGGTGCAGTTCATCATCATGGGCTTCATGCCCACGCGCCTTGAGACGGCCAAGCGGCATCTGCTGGTGGGGCGGATCACGGTGCTGGACATGGGCGTGCAGCTTGTCGGGGTCTTCGTCGCCGTGGGTCTGGCGCTCTGGACCGGGTCGGTCTGGGCGCTGGTGATCAGCGGGCTGATCGGTGCGTTGCTGCAGGTGATCGTCTACAGCCTCTATCTGCCCGGCCCGCGCAACAGCCTGCGCTGGGAGAGGCCCGCGGCGGGTGAGCTGATCCATTTCGGCAAATGGATCTTTCTCAGCACGATCTGCGGCTTCTTTCTGGGGCAGGGGGATCGTCTGATTCTGGGCAAGTTTCTGGATCTGGACGCCTTCGGGATCTACAACATCGGCTTTTTTCTGGCGAGTTTTCCGCTGATGCTGGGCCATATGGTGACAGGGCGCGTGTTGATCCCGATCTATCGTGACCGCCCGCCCGCCGCCTCGCGCGAGAATTTCATGAAGCTGCGGCGGATGCGTCTTCTGGCGACCGCCGGGTTGATGGTTCTGATGATGACGGTCGGTTTTCTGGGGGTATGGCTGGTCGATCTGATGTATGATGACCGGTATCTGGCGGCGGGGGGAATCGTCGTACTGATCACCTGCATGCAGATGCCGGTGCTGATCGTGCTGACTTATGACCAGGCGGCTTTGGCGGCGGGCGATTCGAAGCGCTACTTCGTGCTGGCGGCGATCAAGGCCGCGCTCGTGCTGTCGGGTCTGCTGGCCGGGGTCGTCGGCTTCGGGCTGGCCGGGGCGCTGATCGGACAGGGGATAGCCATGATTCTGGCCTATCCTGTGGTGGTCTGGCTGGCGCGGCGGCTGGGGGTCTGGGACCCGCTGCATGATGCGATTTTCGCCGTGGTTGCCTGCACCTATGCGGTGCTGGTGATCTGGCTGAACTGGGAGGCTGTGGAGGGTCTGCTTGGTTCCGTGAGTGTTTAGGGAACGTGACGAGTTTGACAGTGTTTGGTCAGATTATCACCGTATTTCGCGGCTATCCCTGCCGCTGTTCCGGTAGCGAGTGTTGACAGACTGAAAGAGGGGCCGCCGGTTGTGACTGCTGACAATGATATCGCCATCGTGGGCATGGCCGCGCATCTTCCGGGTGCGGGCAATGTCGAAACCTACTGGCAGAATCTGCGCGGCGGGATTCGCGCGATCCGTCAGTTGTCCGAGGATGAGTTGCTGGCAGCGGGCGAGGCGCGGCATGTGCTGGCGCGGCCCGATTATGTCCCCTATGCCGCCCCTCTGGACGGGTTCGACCGGTTCGACGCGGAATTCTTCGGGTTCAGCCCCAAGGACGCGGCGATCATGGACCCGCAACACCGCCAGTTCCTTGAGGTGATCTGGGAGGCGCTGGAGAACGCGGGGCACATGCCCGAGGATTTCCCCGGCCCCGTCGGCGTGTTCGGCGGTTGCGGCATGGGGAGCTATTTCTATTTCAACATCTGCTCGAACCCCGATCTGGTGCAGGATGTGGGGATGTTCCTGTTGCGCCATACGGGCAACGACAAGGATTTCCTGACCACGCGCGCCAGCCATGTGTTCAACCTGACCGGCCCCAGCGTGAACGTGCAGACGGCCTGTTCCACCTCGCTTGTCGCGGTGCACTATGCGGTGCAATCCCTGCTGACCGGCGAGTCGGACATGGCGATCGCGGGCGGTGTCACAATCGAGCTGCCGCAGAACCGGGGCTATATCTATAAGGACGGCGAGATCCTGTCGCCCGACGGCGAATGTCACGCCTTTGACCATCGCGCGCAGGGCACGGTGTTCGGCTCGGGCGCGGGGGCGGTCGTGCTGCGCCGCCTGTCGGATGCGATCGCGGATGGCGATCATATCTGGGGTGTCATCAAGGGCACGGCGATCAACAACGATGGCGCGGCCAAGGCGGGCTATCTGGCGCCCTCGGTCGATGGGCAGTCCGCCGCGATTGTCGAGGCGCAGGCGGTGGCGGGGGTGGCCCCCGATACCGTGGGTTACATCGAATGCCACGGTACCGGCACCTATCTGGGCGATCCCATCGAGGTCGCGGCCCTGACCGAAGCCTTCCGTCAGGGCGGGTCGGTCGGTGAGGCGTTCTGCCGGATCGGGTCGGTCAAGACCAATATCGGCCATCTGGACACCGCCGCTGGTGTGGCCAGCCTGATCAAGACGACGCTGGCCCTGCATCACGGGCAGATCCCGCCGTCGCTGGGATATGAGGCACCGAACCCCGTGATCGGGTTCGAGGGTAGCCCTTTCGTGGTCAACGACCGGCTGACCGACTGGCCGCGCGGGTCCGTGCCGCGCCGTGCCGGGGTCAATTCGCTGGGCGTGGGCGGCACCAACGCGCATGTGGTTCTGGAAGAAGCGCCGATGGTCGCGGCCTCGGGGGAAAGCGACTTTCCCTTTCAGCCGCTGGTGATTTCGGCCCGCAGCAAGGCGGCTCTGGACGAGGCGGCGCAGCGCCTGGCCGATCATCTTGAGGCGCGGCCCGATCAGCCGCTGGCCGATGTGGCCTTTACCCTGCGCCACGGGCGGCGCGCGTTCGAACAACGCCGGGTGATCGTGGCCTCCAGCCATGCCGAGGCGGCGGCGACCCTGCGCGCGAATGATCCGCGCCGGGTCTTCAACCACAAGCCGGTGGGCGATGCGCCTGACGTGGTCTTCATGTTCCCCGGTGGCGGCGCGCAATACGCGGGCATGGCGCGCGATTTGTATGAGACGGAACCGGTCTTCCGCGACTGGATGGATCGCGGGCTTGAGGTTCTGCAAGGCAAGCTGGATTACGACATCCGTGCGGTCTGGCAGCCCGAAAAGGGACAGGAAGCGGCGGCGGATCAACGGCTGAAACAGCCTTCCGTGCAATTGCCGCTGATCATGATCGTGGAATACGCGCTGGCGCAGCTCTGGATGAGCTGGGGTGTGAAGCCCGCCGCCCTTGTGGGCCATTCCATGGGCGAGAATACCGCCGCTTGCGTCGCCGGTATCATGAGTTTCGAGGATTGCATCGGGCTGGTGCATCTGCGCGGGACCCTGTTCGATACGGTGCCTGCGGGCGGGATGCTGTCGGTCGGACTGCCGGCGGATGAGCTGTTGCCGCTGCTGGGTGACGATCTGGATCTTGGCGCGGTCAATGGCCCCGCGCTCAGCGTGGCCTCGGGACCGCAGGCGGCGCTGGACCGGCTGCAAGCCGATTTGCAGGCGCGCGAGGTGGAGTTTCAGCGCATCCCCATCGACATCGCCGCGCATTCGCGGATGCTGGAGCCGATCCTGCAACGCTTTGGCGATTACCTGCGGTCGATCACGCTGAACCCGCCGCGCATCCCCGTCATGTCCAACCGTACCGGCCAGCGGATGACCGATGCGCAGGCGACGGACCCGGAGTATTGGGTGGGCCATCTGCGCGGGACCGTGCATTTCGCCGATTGCATCGCCACGCTGGCGGCGGATGCGCCCAAGGGGCAGGGGCGCGTGTTCCTTGAGGTGGGTCCCGGCAAGGGTCTGGGATCGTTGGCGGGGCAACATGCGACTGTGACGCCGAATGCGGTGATCGGCAGCTTGCGCCATCCGCAGGATACCATGGCGGACGATGCCTATTTCATGGCGATGCTGGCGCGGATGTGGGCGGTGGGTGTCTCCATCGACTGGGATCAGGTCTGGGGCGGCGTGCCGCGCAACCGGGTGCCGCTGCCGGGCTATGCCTTCCAGCGCAGCCGCTATTTCATCGAACCGGGCAAGGGCGCGCAAACGCAGGCCGAGGCCGATCTGTGGCCGCTGCGCAGCGACAATCTGGACAGCTGGGGCTATCGCCCCGCATGGGTGCCGCGTCTGGCCGAATGCGATGTGGACATGGACGATCTGTCGGGTCTGCCGCCGCAGGACTGGCTGGTGTTCGAGGATGACGCGGGCCTTGGTGCGGCGGTCACCGCGCGCCTGCGGGCTGCCGGGCAGCGGGTCATCACCGTACGCCCCGCCGATGCCTTTGCCCGCGCCGGGGATGACGGCTATCTTCTGGCCCCCGAACAGGGGCGGGCGGGCTATGACCTGCTGATCCGCGATCTGATGGACCGGGGCCGGATGCCGCAGCGCATCGCGCATCTGTGGCAGGTCACCAAGGATCGCAGTTTCCGTCCCGGCAGCAGTTTCTTTCACCGCACGCAGGAGCAGGGCTTCTACAGCCTGCTGTTCCTGGCGCAGGCCCTGGCCGAGGAAAACTGGACCGCGCATGTCAGCGTCATCACATCCGACGCGGCGCAGGTGCGGGCCGAGGCTTTGGGCGATCCCGACAAATCGACCATCATGGGCCCGGCGCGGGTGATCCCGCGCGAGGTGCCGGGGATGACCTGCGCGGTGCTGGATATCCGCCTGCCCGAAGGGCGCAAGCGCGGCGAGGGGATGGACGATCTGACGGCCCATGTGCTTGAGGATCTGCTGGCCACGCCGGACAATACCGTGGCCGCGCTGCGCGGCGACAAGCGGTTCGGGCTGACGTTCAAGCCGATGCCGCTGGAGGCCGTGGCCGATGATAAGCTGCCGGTGCGCGATGATGGCGTGACGCTGATCACCGGCGGTTTCGGCGGGATCGGCCTCAGCATCGCGGGCGCGCTGATCGCGCGGGGGCAGCGCCGTGTCGTGCTGCTGGCCCGGTCTGCACTGCCGCCGCGCGCGCGCTGGGATGCGCTGCTGCGCACCGGCATGAATGACCCGACCGTGCAGCGCATCCGCGCCGTCAAGGCGCTTGAGGCGCAGGGCGGCGAGGTTCTGGTGATACAGGCCGATGTCAGCAATATCGAGGATATGCGCGAGGCCGTCGCCACGGCCGAGGCGCAGATGGGCAAGATCACGGCGGTGATCCATGCGGCCGGCGTCATTCATGACGCCCCGCTTCTGACCAAATCGCTGACCGAGATCGAGGATGTCTTCACCCCCAAGATCCACGGCACCAAGGTGCTGGAGGAGCTGTTCCCCGATGGCGCGTTGGATTGGCTGGTGCTGTTCTCGTCCTCTTCCACGGTCACCGCGCCGGTGGGGCAGGTCGATTACGTGGCCGCGAATGAATATCTGAACGCCTATGCCAAGTCCCGCGCGGGTGGCAAGACGCGGGTTCTGGCGATCGACTGGGGAATCTGGTCGGGCGTGGGCATGGCCGCCGATGCGATGGCGGCCCGGCTGGCGGGCGATGCGCCCCCGGAACGGCGCGCCGCCCCCAAGGACACACCGCTGCTGGAACAGGTCACACTGAACGAGGCCGGGCACCGGCTGTTCCTCAAGACGCTGGATGCCAAGGCCGACTGGGTGCTGAACGAGCATCGCACAAAGGCCGGTGACGCGGTGATGCCGGGCACGGGGTATCTGCAACTTGCGGCGCAGGCGCTGCGCGCGCAGGGCGAGACCGGCGGGTTCGAGATCCGCGACCTTTATTTCCTGTCGCCCTTGCAGGTGGCCGATGGTGCGCCGCTGGAAATGCGGGTGCTCTTGCCGCGCGCGGATGCGGGCTATGCCTTCGAGGTGCAGAGCGTGCAGGGTGGCGGCGTCGTCACCCATGCCGAGGCGGAGCTGTCGTTGCTGCCGCTGACACCGCCTGCCGCGCTGGACCTGACCGCCATCGCCGCGCGCTGCGCGCTGCCGCATGAGGCGGGACCGCAGGGATTCATTCCCTCGCCGCAGGAGGCGCATCTGGCCTTTGGCGCGCGCTGGCGCGTGATCCGCTCGATGGCCTTCGGCAAGGACGAGGGGCTGGCGTGGCTGTCGGTGCCCGAGACATATGCCGGTGATCTGGAAGCAGGCTGGGGCCTGCATCCCGGCCTGATGGATCTGGCGACCGGCTGGGCGATGGGGCTGATCGCGGGCTACAAGCCCGATCATTTGTGGGTGCCGGTGTCCTATGGCACGGTGCGGGTGCATCGGCCGCTGCCCGCGCGGGTGGCAAGCTGGGTGCGCAACCGGGCGGGCAACAGCGCCGACGGGCCGTCGGCCACGTTTGACGTGGTGATCGCCGCACCCGATGGCACCGTCTGCATCGAAGTCGAAGGCTTCAGCATCCGCCGTCTGGACGATACCGCCGCCTTTGGCCGCGCCGCCGCCCCCGTGGCGGTGAAAGCGAGCGAGAACAGCGGGCCGCGCCCGCTGTCGCCCGCCGAGGAGCGTTTGCGCCATATGCTGACGCAAGGCATCCGGCCCGAAGAAGGGGCCGAGGCTTTCCTGCGCGCACTGGCGGGCAAGGGGTCGCAGGTGGTGATTTCCGCGCTGGATCTGGCGACGCTGATCCGGCAGGCCGAGGCGGTGGATACCGCTGGCGACACCGGCGGGCAGGCGTTCGAGCGGCCCAAGCTGGACAGCGATTTCGTGGCGCCCGAGACCGAGGTCGAAAAGCGTCTTGCCGCCTTCTGGCAGGAGTTGCTGGGGCTGGAAAGCGTGGGGGTCGAGGACAGTTTCTTCGATCTGGGCGGTCATTCCCTGATCGCCGTGCGTCTGTTTGCCAAGGTGCGCAAGGCGTTCAACGTGGATTTCCCTATTTCGATCCTGTTCGAGGCGCCGACGATCCGCGCCTGTGCCGCGCTGATCGAGGAACGCGGCGGCGTGGTGCCGGGGGCCGAGGGCGAGGCTGCGGCCAAACCCGCAGCGCCGCAGCGCCGCTTTACCCATGTGGTGCCGATGCATACGGGCGAGGGCGGGCCGAAGACGCCGTTCTTCCTTGTGGCGGGCATGTTCGGCAATATCCTGAACCTGCGGCATCTGGCGCATCTGCTGGGCACCGACCGGCCCTTCTACGGGTTGCAGGCGCGCGGGCTTTACGGCGATCAGGAACCGCATCGCGATATGGTTGAGGCCGCGCGCGATTACATCGCCGAGATGCGGCAGGTGCAGCCGCATGGTCCCTATATGCTGGGCGGATTCTCGGGCGGCGGGATCACCGCGCTGGAGATTGCGCGGCAGTTGACCGCCGCCGGCGAAGAGATCGCGGCACTGGTGATGCTGGACACACCCTTGCCGGTGCGCCGTCCGCTGTCCTTGCGGGACCGTATCACGATCCAGATGCAGGAACTGCGCGCAGGCGGCATCGGCTATCCGGTCCGCTGGCTGACCCGCCGCATCAAGTGGGAATTCCAGAAGCGACGCATCAAGACCGACGAGGCCGAGGAACCCGCGGCGCAGTTCCACAATGCCGCGATCGAATCCGCCTTCATGGACAGTGTCACCTCCTACAGGCTTGACCGCTGGGAGGGTCCGCTGATGCTGTTCCGCCCGCCGCTGGTGGGCAAATGGCAGGTGGCGCCGGATCGCTGGGTCAATTCGGAACGCGCTTACGTGCTGCATGACAACGACTGGTCGGGCTGGGCCCCGCGGGTCGAGGTGCAGGAAGTGCCGGGGGATCACGATTCGATGGTGCTGGAACCCAATGTGCGGGTGCTGGCCGCGCGAATGCGCCGCGTGATCGAGGCGGCGGAACGCCGGATCACCGCGCCCAACCTGCGCGCCGTGGCAGGCCGCGATGTCCCGCGTGAAGCGGCGGAGTGATTGACTTGAAAGACAAATCCGCCCCTCGCCTGCTGACGGTGCTGTTGAACTGGCGCACAGCCCCGATGACCCTGCGCGCCGCCGAGGCGGGTCTGGGCGCGATGGCCGCATTGCGCGACGCAATGCCGGGCGCGCGCACCGACATGGTGATCGTGGACAATGACAGCGGCGACGGCAGCTTCGAGATGCTGCGCGATCAGGCGCAGGCGCGCGGCTGGACCGAGGGCGGTGCCGTGCGGGTGATCCAGTCGGGCCATAACGGCGGTTTCGGCGCGGGCAACAACGTCGGCATCCGTGCGGGCATGGCCGATGGAGAGCCGCCGGATTTCGTCTATCTGCTGAACTCGGACGCCTTTCCCGAACCGGATGCACTGCTGGCGCTGATCCGCGCGCTGGAGGCCGATCCCGCTGCCGGTATCGCGGGCAGCTATATCCAGGGGGAGGACGGCGTACCGCATGAGACCGCCTTCCGCTTTCCCTCGATCCTGTCGGAATTCGAGGATGCCGCCCGGATCGGTCCGATCAGCCGGGCGCTGGCGCGCCACCGCGTGGCCCTTCCGATGCCCAAGCAGACCGGCCCGGTCGATTGGCTGGCCGGGGCCAGCATGATGATCCGGCGCGACGTGCTGGACCGGATCGGTCTGTTCGACGAGACGTTCTTTCTCTATTTCGAGGAAACGGACCTGTGCCTGCGCGCGGCGCGCGCCGGGTTCCGCACGATCTATGTCGTGGAAAGCCGTGTGCCGCATATCGGTTCGGTCTCGACCGGCATGAAGGGCTGGGCCAAGATCCCGTCCTACTGGTTCGATTCCCGTCTGCATTATTTCACCAAGTCCCACGGCGGGCTTTACGCGGCGGGTTGCACGCTGGCGCAGGTTCTGGGCGGCGCGCTGCACCGCCTGCGGCCTGCGGCCAGTCGCAGCCGTCCGCCCTCGTTCCTGCGCGATCTTCTGTCCCATGACCTTGCCGCCTGGCGCGGCGCTGCACCGGGACCGAAAGGCGGGACAGGCCCCGCGCGCGGGTTGCGCGACATGAAAGGCAAATCGTGATGTCCACTTTCTCTGCTGTGTTGATCGGTCATGAATCCCTGACGCTGAACTGCGGGCAGGTCCTGCTGGATGCGGGCCACCGTCTGACGGCAGTGGTCACCCGCTGCCCCAATGTGCGGGCCTGGGCGACAGGCGCGGGTCTGCGGGTGGTGGAGCCGGGGCCGGATCTGGCGCAGCGTCTGTCCGGCCTGCCGTTCGACTGGCTGTTGAGCATCGCCAATCTGGACATGCTGCCCGCCGACCTGCTGGCGCTGCCGGCCAAGGGGGCGGTGAATTTCCATGACGGCCCCTTGCCGCGCTATGCCGGGTTGAACGCGCCGGTCTGGGCGCGGCTGATGGGCGAGACGCAGCACGGCATCACATGGCACATGATCGGCGGCGGCGTCGATGAGGGCGATATCCTGCTGCAACGGATGTTCGACATCGCCGATGACGACACCGCCCTGACCCTGAACAGCCGCTGTTTTGCCGAGGCGATCGAAAGCTTTCCCGATCTTGTGACATTGCTGGCAGCCGGAGCCCCGGCGCGGCAGAAACAGGATCTGACGCAGCGCAGCTATTTCGGGCTTTATGACCGGCCCGTCGTGGCCGGGCGTCTGGATTTCACCCGCGAGGCCGAGGTCATTGCCCGGCGTGTCATGGCGCTGGACCATGGCGATCACGCCAACCCGCTGAGCCTGCCCAAGGTGATGACACCGACCGGGCTGCTGGCCGTGCGCGGCGCGCAGGCGATACCGGGCGGCGCAGGCGCGCTGCCGGGCACCGTGTTGCAGGCCGATGCGGACAGCCTGATGGTGGTGACGGCGACGGGGCCGTTGAAGCTGTGGGGGTTCACCGATCTGAACGGGCACCCCGTCGCCCACGGGGTGCAGGCGGGGCAGGTTCTGCCCGCGCTGGCCGAGGGCGAGGCAGCGGCGCTGGACGCCGCGTTCACGCCGCGCATCCGGGCGGAAGCCTTCTGGCGCAAGCGGATCGAGGGGCTGGAGCCCGTGCCGCTGGACCTTGCACAGGACACCGGCGAAGCCGGCGAGATCACACGCGACCTGACGCTGGCCGAGGCCCCGGATACGGTCATGGCCGCGCTCGCCGTTCTGGTGGCGCGCCTGTCGGACCGGGATCATGTGGACCTCGCCTGGCGTGATGCCGGGCTGACGGACCCTGCGCTGGCGGGCTATGTCGCGGGCTGGGCCCCCTTGCGGGTTGCACGACAGGCCGCGGTCTCGGCCGCGGTGGCCGGTTTCACGTCGGATCTGACCCGCGCGCGGGCCAGTGGCGGGTTCATGGCCGATCTGCCGGGGCGCATCCCCGGTTGCGGCGCGCTGCCCGTGCCTGCGGTCGGTCTGGCCGAGGACGCGCTGGCGCGGATCGAGGGCACGGTGCTGACGCTGGCCCTGCATGATGGCCGCGCGCAGCTGATTGCGGATGCAAGCCGCCTCTCGCCCATGGCGCTGGACCTGATCGCGGGCCGTCTGGCCGTTGTCGCGGCCCTTCTGGCGCAGGGCAAGGCGGCGGATCACCCCGTCGCAAGCCTGCCGGTGATGCCCGACGCCGAACTGGCGCTGGTCACGCAAGGCTGGAACGACACCGCGACCGACCTGCCCGACATCGCCTGCCTGCATCAGATGATCGAAGCGCAGGTGGACGCCACGCCCGACGCCACAGCCCTGGTCTATGAGGGCACGCGCCTGACCTATGCCGATCTGGACGCCGCCGCCAACCGCGTGGCGCATGTGCTGCAAGGCATGGGCGTGGGGCAGGGCACGCTGGTCGGCCTGAACTGCGCGCGCAGCCCGGACATGGTGGTCGGGGCTTTGGGTATCCTCAAGGCGGGCGGCGCCTATGTGCCGCTGGACCCGGCCTTCCCGGCGGATCGCATCGCCCTTTATATCGAGGATTCCGCCTGCCCGGTGATCGTGACGCAGGCGGCCTTGGCCCCCGATCTGCCGCCGCATGATGCGCAGGTTCTGGTGATCGACACCGATCCGCGCATCGCCACAGCCGCCGCCACCCGGCCCGATTGTGCGGCCACGGCAGCGGATATGGCCTATATGATCTATACCTCCGGCTCGACCGGGCGGCCCAAGGGCGTGATGGTCGAACACCGCAACGTGGTGAACTTCTGCATCGGCATGGATGCCCGTATCCCGCACAAGCCGGGCGATACATGGCTGGCCGTGACCTCGCTTTCCTTCGATATCTCGGTGCTGGAGCTGTTCTGGACCCTCGCGCGCGGCTTCAAGCTGGTCTTGAGCAGTGACGAGACGCGGGCGCTGGTGTCCAATGGCCCGGTGAACGTGACCGGCAAGGGGATGGAGTTCAGCCTTTACTATTGGGGCAATGACGACGGGGCCGGGCGCGACAAATACAAGCTGCTGCTGGAAGGCGCGAAATTCGCGGATGAAAACGGCTTCTGCGCGGTCTGGACGCCCGAGCGGCATTTCCACGCCTTCGGTGGCCCCTATCCGAACCCTTCGGTGACGGGTGCGGCGGTCGCAGCGGTCACGCATAACATCAGCGTGCGCGCAGGCAGTTGCGTGGCCCCGCTTCACCACCCGGCGCGGATCGCCGAGGAATGGGCGGTTATCGACAACCTGACCAACGGGCGCGCGGGTCTGGCCATTGCCAGCGGCTGGCAGCCTGATGATTTCATCCTGCGCCCGGAAAACACGCCCCCCCACAACAAGCCCGCGATGATGCAGGCGATTGCGGACCTGCGCAAACTCTGGGCGGGCGAGGCGGTGGAATACCCCACGGCGGCCGGTGGGATGCATGCGGTCGTGACGCAGCCGCGCCCGGTGTCGAAAACCCTGCCGGTCTGGGTGACCACGGCGGGCAATCCCGACACATGGCGCGAGGCGGGCACGATCGGGGCCAATGTCCTGACGCATCTTCTGGGCCAGTCGGTCGATGAGGTGGGCGAGAAGATCCAGATCTATCACGCCGCCCTGCGCGAGGCGGGGCATGATCCCGATGACTTCAAGGTCACGCTGATGCTGCACAGCTATCTGGGGCAGGACCGCGACACCGTGCGCGAGATCGCGCGGGAGCCGATGAAGGATTATCTGCGTTCGGCGGCGGGTCTGATCAAGCAATATGCCTGGGCCTTCCCGGCGTTCAAGCGGCCCAAGGGCGTGGCCAATCCGTTCCAGCTTGATCTTGGGTCACTGGAAGCGGACGAGTTGGAAGCGATCCTCGATTTCGCCTTCCTGCGCTATTTCGACGACTCGGGCCTGTTCGGCACGATCGACGATGCGATGGCCCGCGTGGAACAGGTGCGCCGGATCGGCGTGACGGAAGTGGCCTGTCTGATCGACTACGGCATTCCGGTCGCGCAGGTCCTCGAAGGGCTGGTGCCGCTGGCCGAGGTGGTCAAGCGCGCCAATACCGGGCTGGAACCGGAGGCGGATGACTATTCCATCGCGGCGCAGATCGTGCGGCACGGGGTCAGCCATCTGCAATGCACCCCCAGCATGGCGCGGATGATCGCCATGAACGACGAGGCGCGCGGTGCGCTGTCCAAGGTGCGCCACCTGATGCTGGGCGGCGAGGCGCTGCCCGGTGCGCTGGTCGCGGAATTCGCGGGTCTGACGCGGGCATCGGTCGAGAACATGTATGGCCCGACCGAGACAACGATCTGGTCCACGACCGAAAGTGCGGCACCGGGGCAGGGGGTCATCAACATCGGCACGCCGATTGCAAATACCCAGGTCTATGTGCTGGACGAGGATATGCAGCCCGTGCCCGTCGGTGTGGCAGGCGAGCTTTACATCGGCGGTCACGGTGTGACGCGCGGCTATTGGCAGCGCGCGGATCTGACGGCGGAGCGGTTCCTGCCCGATCCTTTCGTGACGCCGGAGCGTGCGGCCCCTTGGGGTGCGCGGATGTACCGGACGGGCGATCTGGTGCGCTGGCGGGCCGATGGGCGGCTTGATTTCCTGGGCCGCGCCGATCACCAGATCAAGCTGCGCGGCTACCGCATCGAACTGGGTGAGATCGAAGCCGCCATGGACGGTTTCGCCGGGGTGCGTCAGGCCGTCGTGATGGCACGCGAGGATGTGCCGGGTCTGGTGCGTCTGGTGGGCTATTACACCGCCAGCGGGTCGGTGGATGAAGTGGCCTTGAAGGCGCATCTGGCGGCGATGATGCCGGATTACATGGTGCCGACGGCCTTTGTCGCGCTGGAGGCCTTTCCGCTGACGCCGAACCGCAAGGTGGATCGCAAGGCCCTGCCCGCGCCGCAGGTGCGGACGGTTGCAGCACCCGTTGCGACCCCTGCGCCTGTTGCGGAACCTGCTGCTGTTGCAGCACCTGTGCCGGTTTCGGCGCCGGTTGCGGCCGAGGCCCCGACGGCGGACACGCCTGCGGCGGCGGGCGACAGCTTCACCCAAGGCAGCGCCGAGGCGGCGATTGCCGCGATCTGGTCGCGTATCCTTGGGGTGCAGGGTATCGGCGCGCGAGACAATTTCTTTGACCTCGGCGGACATTCCCTTCTGGCCGTGCAGGCGCATCGCGAGATCCGCGCCGATCTGGGTATCCGCAGCCTGAGCATCACGGACATCTTCCGCTTCCCGGTCCTGTCGACGCTGGCGGCGAAACTTGTGGGCCAACCGATGCCTGCCGGAACGGCACCCGCAGCGCCCGCCCCGGTGGCGCAACCCGCGCCCGTCGCGGCCCCTGCGCCTGTCGCGGCGGCCCCGGCACCGGCACCAGTCGCAGCCCCGGCGGCCCCGGTCGCACCTGCACCGCAAGCCAGCGCACCGGCCCCGCAGATCGCGCATCCCTCCGAGGATCGCGCGGGCTACCGGACCGAGGCGATGAACCGCCGCCGCCAGCTTCGGGCCGAAAGGCTGACCCGGACCGGATGATCGCGGAACTGGAACGCAGCATCGCGGCCCTCTTCGGAGCGGAGGTGGCCGTGGCGGTCCTGCCCACGGCGGGACCGCACCCCGCGCTTTTCCCTGTCGAGGAGCGGGCCGTTGCCCGCGCCGTGGCGCAACGACGCGCCGAGTTCACCGCCGGACGCGCCGCCGCGCGGATCGCGATGCAGCGTCTGGGCCTGCCACCGCAAGCGGTTCCCGCCGCCCCTGACCGCAGCCCGTCCTGGCCTGCCGGACTGACCGGGTCGATCAGCCACGCGGGCGGGTTCTGCGCCGCCGTGCTGTCACGCGCGCCCGCGCACCCGCTGGGACTGGATATCGAGGAGGCCGCACCGCTGGACCCGGACCTCTGGCCGCTGGTGCTGACTCCCGGCGAGCTGGCGGCGCTGGACCTGCTGCCCGACAGCCAGAGGGGCGCGACCGCCAAGCGGGTTTTCGGGATCAAGGAGGCCGCCTACAAGGCGCAATTTCCCCTGACCGGGGCGGTGATCGGCTTTCAGGCGCTGGAAGTGATGCCCGATCCCGCACCGCAGACCGGCATCGCGCATCTGCGCGCGACGCAGATCGGATCAATGGTGCCGGGACTCGAGGTATTGTTTCCAAAAACGGGCCGAATCTGTCGCACCGACGGACCGACCCCGGCGACGCGCGACCTGCTGATCGCGGCCATAAGCCTGCCCCGCTGACGCAAACAAGGGCATTTTCGCAAAAACGTGAATTCGAAACGCTCTGTTTCGATTTGGTTTCCTTTCCATGATGGCGGGATTGTGGCACTTCTGTGGCAGTACGAGTGCCGTGTTTTTGTAAAGTAGTCACCCATGTTCACACTACCGCCCGCAAGCCTGAATGCGGCGCCGTCTCATGGCGGTTTGCCGCTGTCTCAGGAACCGCATTCGAGGATCCAGGCGATGGCGCAAATCGACTCGGTTGGACAGGCGCTCAGGGCGCTCAGGCGACGCGCGGGGCTTGTCGCCGCGATCGTCGTGCTGGGCACCGGACTGTCGCTGTGGACGGCGATGTCGCGCGAACGGGTGTATGAGGCCTTCGCCTCGGTCCAGATCGAGACGCCGCAGATTGCGATAACACCGGGCGGCGGCACGGCGAACCCGATCGAAACCCGGATCCGGCTGATCGAGCAGAAGCTGCTGTCCCGCGAGACGCTGCTGGAACTGGTCAATACCTATGATCTCTTCCCCGCCGACACCGGCCTGAGCGACGCGATGCGCGCCGACATGTTGCGCGATTCCGTGCAGATCCAGCGGCTGGTCGATCCGACGCAAAGCTGGCGCACGGATCTGCAACCGACCGGGCTGGTCATCAGCGTGAAGGCGGGCGAGGCGCAGCAGGCCGCAGACCTTGCCAATGCCATGCTGGAACTGGTGATGCGCGAGGGGCGCGATCGCGCCACCCGCCGCGCCGACAGTACGCTGAGCTTTTTCGAGACCGAGGAAGCCCGCGTCCGTGCCGAGATCGCCGAGGTCGAGGCCCAGATCGCACTGTTGAAATCCGGCCGCGCCGGCGCGCTGCCCGAGGCCGCCGCCGCCCGGAACGACCGGCTTGCCATGCTCCGCGAGGCGCAACTGTCGCTGGAGCAGCAGGTCATCAGCTTCGAGACGAACCGCGACCGGCTGCGGGATGAGGAAGCGCGGCGGCAGTCCGCCCTTCTGGAACAGCAGGGTCTTCTGATCGCGGACCGCATCGCCGAGGTGCAGGCCCTGATCGACGCCGCCCCCGAGGTGGAACGCGAATTGAGCATGCTGGAGCGCAGCCGCGCCCGTTTGCAGGATGAATACACCGCCGTGACCACGCGCCGCGCCGATGCCGCGATGAGCCAGGTCCTTGAGAACAGCGCCCAGTCCGAACGGTTCGAGGTGCTGGAAGCGGCACTTGTGCCGGAACATCCGATCTCGACCAGCCGGCGCGAACTGGCATTGTCCGGGGCGCTGATGTCGGTCCTGATTGCGCTTGGCGCGGCGCTGGGTCTGGAATGGATCAGCCCGTATCTGCGCACCAGCGCGCAGGTCGAACGCACGCTGGGTATCCGCCCGGTGATCGTGATCCCCGACCTGCGTGTGCCGCGCGCCCGCCGCCTGACCTGACAGGGTAGGGTCGCGCGCCGGGCCTATTCGCCGCGGTTGAGCACGACACCCAGCAGGGGAATACCTTCGCCGATGCGGCGCATCACCTCGGCCAGATGGTCGGCCGTCGTGACACCCCCGCCCGACACCAGAAGCACCGCGTCGAAGTGATGGCGGAAGGCCAGCACGTCATCATGCGTCAGCACCGATGGCATGTCATACAGCACGATATCGGGTTTCAACTCCTCGGTCATGCGGCGCAGGACCTTGGTCGTGTCGGGATGCTTGAGGATTTCCGAGGCATAGGATTCCATGCGGTCGTTCAGACCGATCGCAAGATTCGGCCCGATCTTGAGCAGGTTCTGCCCCATCCGCATCAGATGGCTTTCGACCGCGCGACCGCCGCGCAGGAATTCGGCCATGCTGCCGGGTGGCCGCGCGCCCAGCATCCGCGCCATGTCGCCGGGACGGCGCATGTCCATATCCAGAAGAACGGTGCGGCAACTGTCATAGCGCGACAGCGCGATGGCCAGGTTCACGGCGGTGAAGGTCTTGCCGCAGCCTTCGGTGGGCGAGGTGATCACGACCCGGGACCAGCCCTTGTCGGCCAGCGTCATCATCAGCCGGGTGCGCAGCACCTCGAAGGCGGCATGGGACGGATCGGTGCGGGTGGCGGTGATGACAAGGTTGCGGTCCAGCGCCGCCTCGTTGACCGCGATATGGGCCATGTCGTTCCAGCTGTCGACAAGGCGCGGCACCTGAAAGGATTCGTTGCCCGGCGCGGCCTCGTCCTTGGGCATGACAGCGGGAACCGGCGCGTCGGGCGGCGCCAGTTCGATGATCCGGGTCAGGATCTTGTCACGCGCATCCTTGCCCAGACGGGGCGTATTGCGACGCCTTGAAACAAACTCTTTCATCTTACCTGTCCGGCTTGAGGCCAGCCTGCCCATCTGCATCGCCTTTTGTCTTTAGCGTTGCATCCGGTTACACACCACAAACAGGGCGAAAATACGCCGAATTTCGCCCCGTCTCATCTCTTTTCTGCACCGGCAACAGCGCCCTGTTGCCGCGCCTTCACAACCCGAAGAGGTTCGCCTGCACGATTCCGCGGGTGATGAACGCCTTTCGATCCGCCTCGGGGGCCCAGCCTAGGACGGTTTTCGTGCGGCTGTTGTCGAATTTCGAGAAATGCGCCCGGCTTTTCCAATCCGCCAGCGAGGGACGCACCGCGCCCTTGCGGCCAAGGGCATAGCGCTTGAGGATGTATTTCACCCCGTCCGCCAGCCACATCGCATGTAGGTTGCCCGGCTTGACCGTGATCCGCGCGCCCAATGCCTGATGGATCGCGTCGAAGTAATCGCGCGCCGACATCATCCGGTCGCCCACAAGGTTGAAGGACCGGCCCACGGCATCGGGGTTGTCCATCATGCGGATCAGCCCGTCCGACACATCATCGGCCAGCACGAAGGGCAGGATATTGCGCCCATGGCCCCAGATGCGCACCGCGCCCGCGCCATGCCAGCGCCCGATCCCCCAATGTTGCAGCGGCCCGCCATGGCCCACCACGATCCCCGGCCGCGCGATGACCAGCGGCAGGCCTCGCTCGCGGTGCATCTTCATCAACTGCGCCTCGCATTCCGCCTTGGAGCGGGCATAGAGGTTGCGATCGCTCATGTCGGTGCCGAAGCCGGTATCCTCGGTGATGGTCCGGTGCGGGTCCGACATGTCATAAGAGGCGATGGTGCCGGTATAGATCAGGCGCTTGACCCCTGCGGCCATCGCGGCTTCGGCCACGCGCAGGGCGGTGCCCACGTCATTTTCCAGCGCGGCGTCCCATGTCTTGTCCATCGACTTGGCCAGGTTGAACACCGCGTCGATGCCCTGCATCGCGGCGGTCAGACCGTCCAGATCGCGCAGGGACACGGGCACGGTTTCCACGTGA
>Ga0209345_10001948_pt1 | contig 23748 bp, 19 predicted proteins | sample Cruoilmetagenom7_FD_187294 | JGI IMG/M metagenome (GOLD analysis project Ga0209345, IMG submission 187294) | Oil polluted marine microbial communities from Coal Oil Point, Santa Barbara, California, USA - Sample 7 (SPAdes) (version 2) | ecosystem: Environmental > Aquatic > Marine > Oil seeps ...
CATAAACTGTCTTTTCTAGTTTTTAGCTTTTTCTTTTTAAGGCTTATTAATTTAATTATACATTTTATTTAAACAATAATTATAGAGTGCAGTAATGAAGCAATAAAACTAAAAATATAGATTATCAGTATTTTAGTTTCCTTTAATTTACCTTCTTATTTCCCGATACAATATGTAATAAGTACTGTTTTAAAGGGTTTAAAGTTGATTTGACAACAAATAGCCAACAAGTACTAAATAAGAAGTGACAATTAATGGCAAGTAAAGATAAATAATAGATATTACTTACTATGTAGTAAGTTGCTAAAATATTTATAAATAAAAAAACCGCTACAAGTTAATGTAACGGTTTAAAAAATAATAAGTTGATTTTAAAATTAAGCTGCCGTACCAGAACCAACATAACTACTATCTGAAATTAATTTACCATCAGCAGAGATAAACGCATTGTAAATATGAATTTCATCGCCTGAAAAATTACTTGGAATAGCAACCATTTGTGCCGCCATAAATCTTGATGTTCCAAGAACTTTAACAACTGATTCTTTTTTTGCAGGGTTATAAATTAAAGTCATCAAACGATCATCGTTATTAGCATTAATTTCGTTTGAATTATCACTCCAACTGAATGATACTTGTCCAGCTGTAGTTGCATCAAAAGAAGGATTTAAAATACCTTTTAAACTCCCTTTACTAACCAATACATTCGGATAGTCAATTTCAAAATCTGGAGCTGTTCCAGTAATTCCATTTTCTAAAATTTCTGACATTGCAGCATTAAATGCTGTCATTTTAATTGCATAATCTTTATACCCTTTACGAATAAATTCAATATTTGGTTGTAAAAATTCTAATGCAGCTGTAAACTTGTTTCTTTGATTTACTTGCCCTTCTGTACGTGGATTTGCCACGCTTGATGGTTTAATTCTGATGTAGTCTATACCTTTCCAACTACCACCAATAATGTTACCTACTTTACCTGATAATCCTCCTAAAATACCTTGAGCTATTTTACCCATTTCTTTATATATTAAATTAAACAAAAAACATTCGGACTTGGTACGACTTTGGCCTTAAGTTTTCCCTATTCCGTATTATATATGGCAATAAGTATGCAATAGTTTACAATAGGTTTCTGTTTCATTTAATTGCACTCTCTTGCGTTTTTATAAAAATTAAATGATAGAATACTGTCAGTAAATGTTATGATGTCAGCAAGGCTATTTTTAATTTTCGGATAGTTTGAAGTTGCATTTTTAAGTTTTCTTCAAACTGATTGATTTTTTTAAGTTTTTCAACTTTTAAACCCCATTTTTTTAGCTCATAATTTTGTATAGCAGTTTGAATTACTTTTTTAGCATCAGAAATACAGATAAATGGAATTACACTTCCTTTTAAGTAGTAACCGAAATACCTACCAATTTTAAGGGATAAACACATATAATATAACGTTTGCCGGGTTTCTTCAGTAACTGTTGTAATCACAAAACAATTGGGACAGGGTTTTTTCATCGGTTTACCACTATTTAAGCCTTTGTTTAAGATAAAAAAGTGCGGTTTGCTGTAGGTTCTTCCGATTCGGTGGGTTTTGATTTCAAAATTTGACATAGTAACGCAATTAAAGTTTATGCTTCGCTGCGCTTCGCACATAATTTTAAAAGAAAAACAAAAAAAAGAAAGCACGAATTATTGTGTTGCGTGGGTAAGGCTGTCAAGGTTTTTGTGAAAAATACTACCTGAGTATAATGCTTCAATAAATACTATAAATTTTGTAGGTGGAGATTTTTTTCAAAACCCGTGGGGTTTAACCTTTATAGCCTTTTGCGGCTGGTGTAGCTAGCAACCGTTTTTTGCTATCTTTTTTTTATTTTTAAACTATACATATTCTTTGAAAGCAATAGCAAAAAATTAATATGTTATGCGCTATTTAACTTGATGCTACTTTTGTAGTTTGTTGCTTAATGAAATGAAACAAGCAAATACTTGAGATAAGGCTTTTTTTCTGACTTAACGATGGTTTTGTGCAGCTTGAATGAAGTAAGAAATAAACTATGCATCTAATGTTTAGTATTTCATCATTCTATTTGAAGTACGATTTGTGCGGATGGAAATGCGGCTATTTAGCATAATTGTGTTATAACTTACGGCTTGGGTGATGTGTGGTTGATGTGGCAGTATTATAACACCAATTATGTTACTTAGCTTGGGGTTGTTTTTATGGCGGAGTATTTGTTTGAGGGTTGCATATAGCTTATTGCTTTTTTTCTAAGCAATGTGCTATTATAGTTTTGCTACAAATATTATGGCTTAAAAACAACTATGCAGTGGAAAGCGGAACAACATAAAATACAAAGGTTTTTTACGATAGTAATAAATTGGATTTTGTGTTGTGGGGAGTTTATAACTATTTGGGTGATTCTATACTGTATTTATGTTTTTAATGGAAACGGATTTAAAAGCGCAAAGGCAAAGATAAGTGCTTACTTTTCTGTAAGCTCTTATGTGGGGAATTGAAAGCTGTATTTTTGTTTGTTGTGAACTTGATTAACTTTTAAAGATGAGATTCTGAAACAAGTACAGATGGCGTGCTTTGTATAATACTGCTGTAAATGTGGGTTATTTCCAGTTTGATGAATTTGTAAATAGTTCATCGTCTTTTTGAATGATTGGGTCGTACCAATCTGTTTTGTTGTTTGCCCACTGTATCCAATTTTTTAGTTCTTCAGTTAGGGAATTGTTTTTAATAGCATTGGTTTCTACTGCTTTTATGTAATTCCGCATTTGTTCTGTTTCATCAAATTTTTTTGCATTTGATTTTAGAGCTTTGAATTTTTCAACTTCTTTATCAAATCTTTGTTTTCGTTCTTCTTCAAATTTACGTATTTTTTCATATTCTCGTTGCCATTTTTCATTTTCAATTCTTTCTTTTATTTGCTTTTTAGCTTTCAGTTCAAGGCTTGCAATAATATTTGATAACTTAGTTTCTAAAGGTTTTTTAGCTGATTCTCTCCATTCACGTTTCCAATAACTTGCACCCATTTCAAAAGCTATTATACCTGAAGGGACAAGTTCGGTACGTTCTGAACTGTAATGAGAATTTGAATCTATTACTTTATTACGTTTTAATATTTCTCTACATTTAATTGTAATTCGTTCTTCAAAAATTACTACTTCTGTATGGTAACCGTTTATAATAATTGAATGATTTCTTTTTTCCAATAGTTTTATAAAGGTATCCATAAAACATAAAGCCTTAAAAGTATTATCTTTTGCTACTTCAATATTGATAATGTTTTTGGAAGTGTATCGAATATGCTCTTTATACATCCAACCGCTGGGGTGTTTGTAGTTTTTTAAGTCTGCTTTTGCAGCTTTGATTAAAGGATGTGGTTTTATAAGTTTTTCGGGTGTTTTATGTGGTAATGAATAGTTGGTTTCTATTTCTCTTTTTATACTATAAAATGCAGTTTGGAAATGTTCTTCATAGGTTAATTTACCATTAACTAATTTTAAACCAGTTTCTTTATTAACGTTTTTTATTACAGGTAATGGTGGAATTTCAACCTTTTTATTGAATTTTAATTTAGACCAATAACCAGAAGAAGGCATTGGTATTTCTGTTTTTTTACAAATACTTCTTATGGTATCAGCAGGAATGTTGTGTTCTTTTGCTAATTGGGTTATTGGGTTTTTCCAGATTAATATATATAATTCTTTACGTGATAGGTTTCCTTCTAAATTAGCCATAATTAAAATGTATTTGTATAGATGACTAAATTACATATTAAAACTAATCGGTTAAATTTAATGTCTTCATTCTAGATCTTATTGATTTTGTGGAGCGACCTAATTTGATAGATATTTGTTTTATAGACAATTTATCTTTTAAATAAGTTCTTAATAAACCTTCTTGTTCAAACGTCCAAGATTTAAAAGCATTTGGATGTGTTTTTTGAATTTCTATTGCTAAATCAGACTTTGGGTCTATATTTAATTCTTCTTTACTTGTAGGAATAATAATTATATTATCACTTTTTGGGTAAAAGGGAGAAACTAAATTGTCTGGAATATATAGTTTATTAGTTGTTCTTGTTATCGCAACATAAAGAAGGTTAATTTCTTCAATAATTCTATCAACTAATTTATTTTCGTATTCATCGGTTAAATATTGTATTTTTTCCTCATCAATAAAATCATTTGCTAGCGTTACAGAATCGTACTCCATTCCTTTACTTCTGTGTACTGTTGAGAAAATAATTTCGGCATCTTTTTTATTGTTTGATTTAATATGCTTTTCTTTTATTTCATCTAATATTTTAGGGATTTTACTTCCATATTTTTTTACTATTTCTACCAACATACCTAACTCTACATCTTCGGTTTGTTTTACATATGTCTCTAAATCCTCAATATCATTCATAGATTTAATAAGAGTATCTCTAATTAGATGTCTTTTTTTCTCATATAAGTTTAATACATCGTATAAAGAAGCACCATCCTCTGCATAAGTATATGAATTAATATTACCTTCAAAATATATGTGATTAGCTTTTTTGTCTTCGATTACATATTCAATAGCGTTTATCAATAAGCCTAAATTTGTTCTTGCGATAATTGCTTTAGATTGTATTTTATCATTTGAGCCTTTGCCAATTATAGGAAATGCTTTATGCTTAATAATCATTTGTTTAAGTTCTAGTGTTTGGCTTGCCAAACTAGCTATTGCTTGATTAAATCTAAAACTTGTTGATAAACTGAAAGTTTTGAAATTGGTTTTTTCTAATGAGTTAATTGCGTATCTCCAAGCATAAATTTGTTGATGTGTATCTCCAACAATTATTTTAGTAGCTTTTTGATTTAAAAATATATCTAACATTGCTTCAGAAGCATCTTGACCTTCATCAAATAAAATGTAATCGTATTTTAATTTTGGTTTGCTTAATTGATATTTTTTTAAGTAAAAATCGTGTGTAATATCTATTTTATTCGTATCCATTTTGTCTAGAAATATTTGTGTTTTTTCTAGGATTACTTCATAATATTTAGTTACAAATCCAATAGATTGAGGTTCAATAAGTGTGCTTAAATAATTTACATCTTGTATTTTTTGTTTATTACTATTACAATATAATGCAGTTAATTTGTTTACGTGATTGGCTAGGATTATCGCACCGTGTCGTTGGCTTTCTTCTTCTAATTCTAATAATTTAGCTAATTCGTGTGCTTTATATCCTTTGCATACAGCGTATCTATATGCAAATACAATATTTTTATACGCTAATGAATGAGCTGTTTCAACAGTAACACTATTTATCTTCTTACTCTTGAATTTTAATATAGCTTCATCTTTAACAGTTCTATTAAAAGCCAAGTATAAAATTTTAGAATTTTTAGGCCTTTTCATAGCATATTCTACAACTGTAGATGTTTTACCAGAGCCTGCTATTGCATTAATTTTAATATTGCCTTCAGATTCAACTATTTCTTTTTGTTCTAGGGTTAGATTCATTTAATGTTGTCTGAATTATTTATTTTATAGTTTGTTCTTCTTCACCGTACCACGAATCAGTATTTACCTCAAAACTTTCAATAACTACTTTTGAATACTTTAATTTTTTACCTACACTAGCATTTAGAATACTACAGAAAGGAAAGCTGTCGTGTAGTACAAGACCATTACCCCGTCTCTGGTCACCATCAGAGCCATATTGAAGTCTAGTAGCAACAAAACCATTTACTTCAATCTTTATAGAATTAGCATTTTCAATTTTCACTATTTTAATGTGATCTGGTGAAATTTCTTCGATATTATGATGTGTAGCCATTAAATCTATTTCATCAATACTTTCTGTAATTGTATGTTCAATAAATTCATTTGAAATTTTATCTTCTAAACTTGAAATAATAATTTCTCTACATTCATTAATTGCTTCAGTAAAAGAAATAAAAGCGTCATTTACTTTTTTAGATATTTTGTCTGTTGCATAATTACCTATGTTAAAGGTATCTTCATTTATATGAGTATATTTATTTAATGCAGTAATAGATTTAGTGATTTCAGTTTTTAATTTATTTAAATGTTCAATTTCAATAATTTCATTATTTACAAAGTTATTATCTAAACCACCTTGGATAGCATATTTAATACGTTCTCCGCGAGAAATAATATCTTTTTCTCCAGTTTCATTTCTATACCAATTACTAGCGAATACTTCATTGTCTGGAGCAAGAGATTTTAGAAAATGCCGAGACAGTTCACGCATACTATATGCGTAGTTATTTAAGCGTAATTTATTCGTTTTATCATTTAAATTTTCAATCGCTGCTTTTAAAAGTTCAATTTGAAAATCAGAGTTAAGTAATTCTTCAATTTTTTTCATATTTTTATAAAAACCATAATTTATCTTTTGCGTGTTCGGGAACATCGTCATTAAAACGTGGAGCTATTTGCGCTACCATTTCAGGATATTTTATGGTGATTGGTATGTTTTGTTGTCGTAATGATTTCCAATATAGGCGGCTGAATTGATATACTTGTGTTAGTAATTCTGTTATTACTTTTTTATCTTCAAAAGCCTTTTTATCTGGACTGCTCATTTTTATTTTAATAGGGAATGGGTAGCCTTCTGAAGCTGTATACTTACTTGAATCATCATATCTTGCATTGTTAAATAATAGGAATTGATTGTAACCTATACGAATGTATGTTCCACTTTTAGGCATTAATCTATCTCCCCAATTTAAGTCGTAAGCAATTAGGTCTTCTGATTCTGTTTTATTGATGTTTAGTATGTACAATGGTATGTCTAAATCTAAATCCTTCATACCTTGTTGAATGGGTTTTAATTCTTCGTAACTCATTTCTTTGTAAAAATGGATTACTACTTTGTTGGCTTCTGCAACTGATGTAAAATCTCTAATTGCTTTACAGATACTACCTGCTAATAACGTTGTTTCATTTTGAGTGAAATATTCAAATTTTCTAAATAAACCATTGTTTTGAAAACTAAATGCACTTGCAATATACCTCCTGTTTTGGTCTTGATTGGTAAATGCACCAACTCCAATTACTAATTCTTTTTTATCGGTTACTGCTAATTTCCAAGGAACACCACCTAATTTTGCGTGTAATGCTAATGATATGTTGTTTAGATGCCATTGATACTTATCAATGTTTTGTGTCATATTTTGATAATCAATTGTTTGTGTAACAATTCCTTCATTTAGCATTAATTCTTTTACTTGTGCATATATTAATTTAAGTGTAGTATCTGATGTGAATTTATCAATAGGACTTATATAGAAAGCTGCATACACCACATTATCATCAAATTCTAATAGCTCTAATTGTTCCTTTATTTCTGGAATAGGATTGTGTAAATTATTGTATTTAATGAAATGTTCAGGTGCTGAATTAACTTTTATATTTATATAATCTTCTAACCCTTTGTAATAATCATTAAAACCATTTTTAAAATAACCAAACAATGTTCTAATATCTTCTTGGTGGCTTTCGTGATATATAAAGAAGAATTTAATGTTTTGATTGTCTGGTCTTCTATATGGGCTGTATTTCCCCATCATTCTTTTAGGGACTAATCCAATGCCTTTATTACCATACTTGTTGTTTCCAAATTCTAATAACCCTACTTCTGAATTGATATGATTTATTCTGTTCTTGGGAACATCTATAAATTCATTTTTATAAATAGGAATGATTCTTTTAAACTTTTCTGTACATATAAATTTACTAGAAAATGTTGTTATTAGGGTAACAAAATTATTGTATTTATTTAATCTCGCAGGCTTACTTAAAGATATATTTAATGATTTTCCTAGTTCTAAATTGAAAATAGGGTAGGCTTCACTAAAATTAATGTTATTGTAAAATACTTGCTTCTCTTCTGTATCGAGTTGCATTTGATAGTTGAAAGTACTTTGTTTATACATACACCTTTTAATGATGGTTGTATCTTCAATATCTGCAATGGATTTTTTTAACACTTTTGAAGTGCCATCATAAGAGATGATTAATTCTGGATGTTTTGTAATTCTTGCAAATTGAATTTTCAAAGAAAATTTATAGTATAGGCTATAATGCTTACTTACTTCTTTTGATGTAGGTATCCATACTTGTGTATCTCCAACAAAGTTTTTAACCACTGTTAATCCTTCATCTAAAAAGTGTTTTTTTATTTCATTTTTCAGGTATTGTTTGTAAATACGAAGTTCTTCATCATACATTTCCATTTGTAAGCCGATACTACCTTCAACTTTTTGTGTAAATGTTGTATAAATGTATTCGGTTACTTTAGGGTCTAGTGTAGGGAATGCATCTAAAATTTCTTTTGAAAATTTAGAACGATGTATTAAATGGCTACCTTCTGTATCAGTTAAACCAAAATAAAATGTAGGATTTTTCTCTGGCCAATTAAAGGACAGGATGTTGAATTTTAAATGTTCTTTATTCTCTTGTTTCATAGCGGTGAAGGGAGCTAAAATGTTATTATTTGTGGATTATATTTTCGTTTTATTTGATGAGATTCTGAAACAAGTTCAGAATGACGTTTGTTGTTATTCTTGACAGTATAGTTTTTGGGCGGTTAATAATTTTTGATAATAGGGTAGTAAGTCCATATTGAAATGTTCTTCACTGTTTTTATCTACAATACTTCCTAAATATGCTTTGTATAAATAATTAAAGTTGTTTTGAACTATTGGTATTTGCCACAATTTATTAATAAAATTGGTGTTGTTTTTTGCTAAAGAAATTATTAAATAACTTTCAATTATCTCTTTGTTATTGATACACCATTGCTCATTTGCTAAAAAAGAGTTGTGCAAACGTTCGGCATCTTGAAATTTATTGTTCCAAGTATATACACTTGCAAAAATGTGATTGATTGCTAATAGCATTTCCTCATCTAATGAAATTGCATCGGATTTTATCGCATTTTCAATGCCTTCTACTATTAATAATGAATGTTCTTTATGCTCACCATTAATAAGATTTGTGTAAATGATGTGTATAGGGTCTTCGGTTTCTTCTATTTGTTCTTTTTCATCTTGGTTCATTGCTTTGTATTTAGCTTTGTGTTTTTTATTTGTGTTGTTTCAAAATCATCACATAATTGATTTACAATATCTTGGGTTTCTTTGATGAAAAACTCTCCTAAAATTTTACGATTTCTTCTAATGTATTTTCTGTAAACTTTTGCAAAATCTGAGTATATTTCTTCTTCATCAAAAGTTACACCGTTATCTTTCATTTTTGCCATTAAATGTTTACCATTTACGGGTAATTTTACATATTCAAAAAAGTTTTCAATTTTGTTTTGAAAGTCAAGTATTAATGCTTCAATTTCTTCTTCTTCTTCGTTTCTTTTTTCAATGACTGCTAAAATGTTGAATTTGTATTGCTTGCCATAAGCTGATCCTGGTTCATTTACAGATGGCTTTGGTTTTGGGTTTTGCTCTTCTTCGGGTGGTGCAACGATACCAATTCTATTGTCAAAATAAATATCAACATCATCGACCATTTCATCGGAGCGATTTAATGAATTGTATATATTACTATACTTTTGCCAAAATAACTTAAAGTTTTCTTCACTAAACTTTTCATCAATTTCAATTACAAACTCTATTAGATTTAATAATTTGAAGTAAGAATTGATTTTTAGTTTTACTTTTTTTGCTTCTTCCTTTTCGTTTCTAATGTATTGCGTAATTGCAGTATCAATATTTAAAATATCATTAAAATGTGCTTTACCTTCTTGATATGCTTTAAAGGTTTTAAAATGGCTTTTGAATAGATTATGGGTATTTAAATCTGAATAAATTTCTTCTAATACTTTTTCTTGACCTATTGGGTCAAAATCACTCACTACAACATTGCTAAAATGTTCAAATGCTTGTTTTATATTATTTACATTAACGTTTTTATAGGATAGGTCAACAATTTTACAATCTTTCTTGTATTTTGTTGTTCTGTTAACTCTTGAAATTGTTTGTATTGCGTTTATACCTCTAATTTCTTTATCTAAAAATAAGGTGTGTAGTTTTGGTTCATCAAAACCTGTTTGTAATTTATCAACTACTATTATGATACCATTTTTAATAAGTGCAAAATTTTGTAATACTTTTTTTTCTGATAAATTATTATTTAATCTTGAGCTATTAGGATATTTTTGACCATCAGAACTATAGACAATATAAATTGGAGCATTTGCAAAACGCTCGTATTTTTTTTCTTGTACTAATTCATTATAAAACTGCTGTATATAACCTTTGTATTTTATGGCGGCTGGAATTGATGATGCTGCTAACATTGCTTTTGCAGAACCACGTATATTGTGATATACTGCTGATACTAAACGTTTGGCAACGAATTTTGAAATAGCTTCTATACGCTCTTCATTTTCATAAATACGTTTTTTACTTATCTTGTATTTCTTATCGTTTTCATCTACACCTGTATCTGTATTATTTGGTATTTCATATCCTACATCTTTTTCAAAACCTTCTAATTCATCTTCAGGTTTTTCAAAATACATTTTAGAAGAAACAGGTACAATTCCTTTAATTGGGTTTAGAATATAACCATCTTCAATAGCTTCACGCATTGTATAACTATCAAAAGGAATCCAAATTTTTTCTGCTTCGGCATATTTATTAAACTCACCAAAACGAGCTAATGTTACATCGCTTGGAGTAGCCGTAAAACCAATTATTAAGTTTTTCTTTTGGTAGGTTTCTTTATAGGTTTTATTGGTATCAAAACTATTTTGTAATTCATCGAATAATGAAACCATTTCTTCGTGTTGTAACCCACTATTTGAACGGTGAATTTCATCAATTAAAAAAGCGATACGCATTGAGGCTAAATTTTGAACTACCTCATCATCTAAAAAGTCTTTAATTGAATTGAACTTTTGAAGGTTTACTACTACTATACGTTTATCGGTATTTAATGCTTCTAAAAATGTTTTTTTGCTATTTGCTTCTATAAACATTGCGTTTGCTATGTTCATATTGTACATTTTACTATCTAATTGGTCGCGTAATTGTACTCTATCAACAACCAACATAATTTTATCATATACAAACTCATCATTTTTACGTAAATCTTTTAGCATTAAAGATGCCCAACCTATAATGTTACTTTTACCAAAACCTGCTGCATATTGTAGTAATAATGAATATACATTTTTATTGTTTTGATATTTTAAGCGATTAGAAATAAGCTCTTCAATTTTAACTTTACCAATACCTTTTGCTGTTAATTCTTCACGTAATTTGTTTATAAAATAATCTGGTTGGTCTTCGTGTGTTAAAAACTCATCAATTTTATCGATTATTTTATCTGCTCCAAACTTTTGTTTAGGGCGTGGCGCAATTAATTTACCATCGTTATGCTTGTATTCTTTTTGACCTCCTTTATCTGATTTTACTAATTCACGTTCAATAAAATTGTAATACAATATTTCTTTTTCAATGTTCTTTTTACTATATAATGCTGTAAATATTTCTTCAAAACGTTCGGTTTTATTCCCTTTTATGTTTCGAAGTGGATATGGTTTTAATTGATATGTAATACTTTTTTTATAGTCTTCAAAATCAAAGGTTTTATCAATTACTTTTGCTTTTACTTCCTCGAAATGGTTACTAATTGTTCTAATTACGAATGTATCTTGAACATCGGTAGCAGTGATATGAATTGCCTTTTCAAATATTTTTAAGCAATCTTTTCTAATGGTTTGTGAAACATCATTACCCTCTGCAATGTCTAAATAAGCTGCTACTGCTTTTTGATAATCGTTAGCTATTTTTTGTTTTCCGTTTTTGTATGCACTTTGATTATTGTAATTAGATTTTAACTCTGAATAACCAATAAATATACCATTTAGAAAAAATGTGATGTCTGGACGAAAACTAAATTTTTTAACACCTTCGTAATTATAAATATAAGGCAACTCTTGTACTACTGAAAATTGATTTTGCTCAAATAATTTATCACCGTGTGTGATGCTACCACTTGGGTAAAACAAGTTGATTTTTACACCTTTAAAGGTTACAGATTTATTTTTATTAAAGAACAACGCCATATTCATAGATTCTCCAATACGTTTGTTTAAAAAAGCTGTAAATTCTTTAAATAAGTCTTTTTCATTCCCTTCAAATTTTTTGAGTAGGGTTTGGTAGCTTTTTTTGTTTAATGAAGTTTGGCTGATAAAATATTTTAAATCTTCAACTACAAAATGAGTTTTAGAAACTGTATTTGCTTTAACTTCTTTATATTTTAAACCTTTTGGATTATTGGTAAAAAAGTCCATTAGGTATTTATCTTGTAGTATTAATTCGTCCATAGTTAATTTTTTATTTCCAAATAGGTTCTTCTTTCCATTTAGGAGGAAAACCTATTTTGTATAATGGTGTGTTAGGGTATTTTTCTATTAAAGTAACCAATTCTTCTTTTAAACTATTACCAGGGCTAATTTTTTCATTCATATAAATAATTGCTGAAAGAATTGGAAATATTTTTTTACGTCTTTCTACATTTGGAAAATAGCTTAAAAGAGGAGCACGAGTACTGTTAGGCCATTTATAAGAATTTATCATTACCCTATTCCATAACCTGCCGTGATGCGCAATAATATTTCTTATATTAGTAATTGTTGTAAACCAACTAGCTAAATCTCTTGAGCTATTTAAACCAAACTCGTTGGTTATTTTAGATTTTTCAGGATATTGAGGCTTTATATTGAAAAATAATTTTGATAAAGTATTCAATGTAATTATTTCTAAAGCTTTCCAGCTTTCAGGTTCTTCATCAGGGTGATTGTCGTAATGTTTTTGGATAAACTCTTCACTACTTTCATTAATATCATCCGTTATTTTATTAACAAATATATCGTGATGATGTTCTGATTGAAAATGTTCTTTTTCTAAATACCATTCAGCACCATACGTTAAAGACATATGATATATCAATTTTGTGCGTAATGCTATTTCTATGCGTTCTATGGCATTAAATACAATAATTCTAAAGTGTCTATCGAAATTATATAGATCTATAACATCTTCAAAAAATACATTCTCTTGAAAAATATGCTCTTCAAAGTCTTCTTGCATTTCCCACCAATAACCTTTTAACCTATAATAACTAATATTTGCTAAAAAATGAGGTGCATTGGTAATGTTGCGAAATTGCATTTCTCGCTCTTCCAATAAATCTAATTGCTCTTGAATTGTTTTAGGGTCTTTAGCCATTAAATTGTACTTTAAATGTTAATGGTAAAGAAAAAGGAAAGGGTATAAAATAAAAAGACCCGTAAGCTGTTCTTATGGGAAGCAATACGAGTACCGTTACTGCAAATGTACAAAATGTAATTATATTTTCAAGCATATTTTTTAATATTTTTTATTCTGTTACTTTTACTTTACCCGTTACAACATCGTTTATTAATATTTTACGTAATTCTTGTAAGGTAGTTATTTGAGTTTCTATATTTTTTACAATTTTATCTATTGTTTCAGTTTCAGCATCTAAATAGTCTGCTATTTGTTGTTGCTCTTTTAAAGGTGGTAATTGAATGTAGAAATTCTCTATTTGTGTTTTACTTATATTCTCTTGAGCACTACCACCACATAATAAATCAATATAATCTTTAAATATTTGTGATTTTATTATTTGAAACAAAAATAAATTGCAAATGTTTTTGTTGGCTCTTATTATTCCCACACGCTGATTTAATAAAGCTTTTCTTTCAACTTTATAAATTGAATTTTTACCAATTGTAGCACCTGTCATTGCAACCAAAATATCATCTTTTATTATTAATGAATGTTTAGCTAATTTTAAATATTTTGACTCTACGTTTTTACATTTTTTAAAGTTAATCTCATCTGAAATATTACTGATTCTAATTATCGGCACACCATTATCCTTATATTCTTTTGAATTAAAAGCATAACCATTAATAAAATTTGATAAATCTTTCAATCTTTTCACCTCCCAATGTTCTGGAATTTCGTCTATCCAATTTATGCCACTTTCTTTTAGCTTTACTTTTTTATCTAACCCTTTAGTAACAGTTTCATTTATGAGCGTTTTACGGTAGGCTTTATAAGTATCTATTTTTTGTTGTAATAGGTTTATTTTTTTGTCTATTGCAGTGGTCTTCCCATCTAAATAATTGGCTATTTGGGTTTGTTCTTTTAGAGGAGGATAGCAAAAATCTATATGACTTAAGATAGCCATTGGTAAATTTGGTTGTGCAGAAGTAACAGCGTATAACCATATTAAACTTTGAAAGCTACTACTATTAATAAAATAATATTTGTACCTCAATGATTCTTGTTTTTCTTCTTTGTTTAAACGTAAAAAGCAAACAGCTTGATTAGTATTTGCAGGCAGTTGACATTTTTCAATTACAGCAATTTTACCTGTTGTTGCACCTGCTATAACTAAAAGTAAGTCTTTTGCTTTTAATTGAGACCTTTTTAAAATTTCATTGGTTTCATAACTAATAAAAAAAGCAGGTTTATCAAATACTTTTCCACTCCCATTAACGTTTTCAGCCTTTATAAACCTTACTCCGGAATCAGTATATGTTTCTCCTTCCGTACTTGGTGTAGTGCCTTTTGAAATAATTTCAGTTAAATCTTTAACTCTTTTTAAACTCCAATGATTGGGAATTTTTTTCAGCCAATCAACACCTGAATCTTTATAATTATTGTATTTTTCCATTATAAAGCTAATTGGTTTTCTAACTCTTTTAAATCATTTTCTAAATCATTTAAATCTGAAGTTATTTTATCTAATGAACGTAATGTTTCAGGTTTGTAAAACACCTTGTTAAAGTTTAACTCAACACCAATGGTATTGTCTAAATATTCAAAAGGCTTGGTTATGTATTTTGCCATAAAATTGGCAATGTTTTGTTGGTTTACTTCTTGGTTTGGAGCATAAGGTACAATCTCATAATCTTTTTCATTATCGGCTGTTAAAGCACCTGTAATTAAAATATGCCCTGCTTGTGTTTTAGTCGCTTTTTTATACGTTGCTTTTACTAAAATTTTACCGCATCCCATTTCTGTAACACCGTTTTCACCTTCTTTAATAATGGTGTTTTTTTCTTTATCGAAATAGTATTTAATATTACCTATTGTGGTTACTACTAAATCTTCTTCTTTATAATCTAATTGTGCTATTAAAGGTTTTAAACTTTCGGTAAAATAATCTTTTAAAACAGGGTACTTTGCATCAGGACTACTTGTTATTTTAGTTTGAGTAATTGTAATATCGTTTTGCTTAATAGTAGCCAAGTTAATTTTGTTTTCTTTTACTTGATACATATCATAAGGCTCAAACCTGCTTGTTTTCCAAGGTAAATGCTGTTGGTATGATTCTCCGTTTTCATCTAAATTGGTTAGCATTATTGCTTGTTTGTTGTAATAGAAATGCCATTTATCAAATACTTTAGCGTACTCTGTATCTTTAAAATTGGTTAAAGCTTCAACAATGGTTTCTCTGTTTTCTAATACCATTTCTTTACGCTTTTTACCTTTACTCTTTTTTAAAGGTTTGTAAAAATCGCTACCATTAATAAGTATTACTTTGTCTTTACGTTCTGGAGCTTTATTTTTATTAAACACCCATAAGTACGTATAAATACCTGTATTGAAAAATTCATCGGTAGGCATTTGAATAATAGCTTCTACCCAATCGTTATCAAAAAAGTATTTACGAATGTTACTTTCACCACTACCAGCGTCACCACTAAATAAAGTTGAGCCATTGTGAACTACAACCGCCAACCCTTCATTTTCTAATTGATACAAAATGTGTTGTGTGAATAGTAGCTGACCATCGGAAATTGAAGGTAAGTCGTGAAAACGCTCAGTTTGGTCGTTTATAATGTCTTTTTTATATCCTTTCCAATCTACACCATACGGAGGGTTTGCAACAATAACATCGAAACGTTTTTCAATAAAAGGAATTTTAGTAAGGGTGTTACCATAAATAATCTCTGAATCTGTACGGAAACGACTTTCAATTTTTGCTAATGCATATAAACTATCGCTCCAATCTTGACCGTAAGTTTTTGTTGGTCTGTTGTATTTTTCTACAATTTTATCTTCTACACCAAATAGCAAGTTACCACCACCGCAGGTTGGGTCATAGATTGTTAGAAACTCACCGTTATCATTAATTTTAGAAAGGATGATTTCAGAAATTAAAGCAATAATATCATCAGGAGTATATTGCTCTCCAGCAGTTTCGGCAGAAATATCAGCCCATTTACGTTTTATATGTTCTTCTAAAGTTGTTATTTCAGAGTTATTGAATTTTTGTAAATCAATTTCACTCCATTTTTTAACAGTATCGAATAGAATATCTTTTTTCTTTAATTGACCACTAACACCAGAAATATCTAAATATTTTTCTTCGGTATTTGCTCTATCAACACCTAACAGTTCTTTTGTTTGAACATCAAAGGCTTTAAGGTAAGCTTCAAAATCATTGTCAAATGTTTTATCGTTTTTACAAATATCTTTTAATGATTTATGCTGACGGACTATAATATCATTATAACCAATATTGTAGTCTTGAAATTCTTCAACAAAGTCGTTTACATTTTCTAAATCTTCAGCTTTTTCAACACCGAAATCATTTAATAGTTCGTTGTAATGCCTTAAAAGTCTACTTTCTAATAATATTAATGCGAAGTAGGGCATCATATTTTTAGGGAAATCGGATTGTTTAATACCTGCACCAATTAGGAGGTCGGCAGTAGACCATACTTTAGATTCGTATTGTAGTATGTTTTGACTCATAGTTTGTATTCAATATTATTTTAGCTATCAAAAGTTAAATGATAGGATTTTAGTTTTTATGTAAATTTTATATAATGTTTTGCTGATGGGGTAATGTTTCATAGGGTACTTTCAATTTTTTACTAAAGTAATAAAAAACAAGATAGAAATAAAGAAAAGAAGTGCAAGTGTTATTAACAAGATAAGAATATTGAGGGAGTTGAGTAAATGAGGGAAAATTGTATTAAAGAATGATTCAATTTTAAAGGAAAAGATCCCCGCTTTCGCGAGGATGACAATTATTATTTGATGTGGTTTTTATTTGAAATTTATTGTACATTTGTTTTAAGAGTTTGCCTCTTGGCAAACAATCTTTTTCATAGCAATTTACCCACCTCTTTTAATGCAATTTTTTGAGGTGGGTTTTTTATACAATTACTTAGATTTCTTCACTTCCTTAGTTTCCTCAATGCTGTTGTTTATGTATTTACCTTGTGTATCTCTATGTATTAAACCTGCTTTTACAAACTTAGTAATGTAGCCTTCAGCAGTTTTGTGTGGTATTTTAAGCTCTGTTGCAGTATTTAAATAATCTTGTCTGGAAAAATTAAGTGGCAAACTTTCTAAAAAACGTTCTTTTCTGTTACTACGTGTTGGAAGTTTTGTATCAGCAGGTAATGCGTTAAAAACTTGGCTGCTATGTAAGATTAATACTTCAACAATACTTAACGCATTGTTGAAATCGATGTCTTCACATTCTCGTATTTTATTTACATCGCCATCTTCCATAATGCGTAAAGCAGTGAATAACATTGCAATTCGATAGGCTACTAATCCCATTCTCCTAATAGTAGCAATGTAATCTTCAGATTGAATGTTGAGGTATTTTGTTTGGACTTTAGAAAAATATTCATTGAACTTTATTTGTTGATTTTCTGATAATGTAATTTGAATTGGTGGATTGTTTTTTAAGGTTTTGTAAAAACTAAAAAACTGTTGCCCTAATTGGTCGTAGTATTCATCTAATCCGTTTGCAGTTTGTACTTCAAAAACATTTTTCCAAATAGGAGTGATGTTCATATAGTAAAATATGAATCGACTAAATAAGCCATTTTCTGCATTTGGTATTAATGCGGAAACTTGTTTTGGTGTTCCAGATAAAACGGTAGATAAACAAGGGTTTTCAATATCTACATATTCACGGTCTGTTCTACGATAATAACTAATTGTTTCGTGGTGGAATGCTTTTCTGAAACCATCGCTATAATTCCCGTAATCGCTTTTAAATGCTTGTGCTAATGTATCACCTTCGGTTTCAAATATTAAGCCTTTACCTTCATTGTCTGATAATAATTGAAATACTCCTGTTGTGCTGTTGTTTGCAGGTATAAACAACATTCTTTCAGGTGGTTTAGTAGGTTTTTCAGTATCAGGATTTTTATTTTTAGTCATATTGTATGCAGCATTTTCAACTTCAAATTGTTTTTTTAAGTCGTTTGCTTGTTCTCGCATATCTTTATGAATAGGAAGTACTAAATTTTTACACTGTGTTAATCGTCCTTTTCCTGCAGAAGCAGGAGCGGTTACAAATAAATATAAATTAGACAATACTTTTTTTCCATCGTAAATACCAAACAGTTTAGGGAAACAAGCACTTAACGTAGTTAATGCGCCTAATAACATTATATCGCTTTCTTCTGGACTTGTAGTTGGTTCAATTACTTGTTGTAGAAATTGAGGTAGGCTTTCCATTACTTTTTTTGAAATTGTAGGTAGTTTTTTGACTTGTTTTTCTTCTTCAATAGTATTGGGTGTTGTTTGTTGTTGTTTTTCATTTTTTGGAGCTGTTATTCCTGCTTGTTTTGCTAGATAATAAAACGTTGCAATAGTAACCCCTGTGCCTTTTGCTGCTAAACATTTATTGAACTGTTCATCACATTCTTTTGAATTATAGCTACTATTGTATTTGCTTATTCTATGAAAGTAATCTCTTCCTGTTTCTCCGTATTCATCAGCAAATGAAAAACCAAGATCACGCCAATTGGCATAACCGTAGGTAATGTCTATTACGTTTTGTTCAATTGCTTCTATGTAGGTTTCAATGTCGTTAGCAACTACCGTATTTACGGTAGCTGCTGTTTTTTGAATTGGTTTTTTAGGAACTTCTGTTTTAGGAGTTTCTAACCAAACATTTGGATTGAATATTTTCTTTGTCATTATATGCTGTGTTTTTTATGAAGAAAGGCATCCGGGTCATAGGATAAGAAACAAGCTCTTGAAATATCCTTGCCCGATTGGTCAACTTCTAATTTGTATGTGTGTTGTAAATAATTAGCAACTGCTATAAAAAACTCTTGATGTGTGATTTTAGATAAGTCTATTTTAATTATCCATTTTAAACCATTACCAGAGGGCGAAATAAACAATAATTCAGTTTCAAAATATTCATCTTCTAACAATTGTTTTTTTACTTCATTTACATTTGGTAAATGGTCAAAATCAATGGTTAATAATGATGAATGCTTTATTAAATTAGAATCGTTTCTACGTTCAAACTCACCAGAAAAAGTTACATAATCAAAGTTATTGGCTTTGTATATCCTTTGTTCTTTTGGGTCTTTAATCTCTCTAATTTTTGTTGTTATTCCTTTGTATGCATCACTTGTAATTAACGAATGTATTTCGTGTAACTTTAGTGTTTTATTAGGGAATACATTGCGAATGGGAGCTTTGTAAAAACTAGAGCGTGCATACCAGGTATTATTAAGTTCTTCAAACCAATATTGCTCATTCTTTTCAGCGGTTACTAAACGTAAGTTTAGTACTTCATTAATTTTGTGAAACAATTCTATTTCTGAATTTGTTTTGAAATACAATTGTGCAAAATCGAATACATCACCTTCAAAATTATTTAACTCATTATCGGTATGAATTGCAATACTATTCACTATTTGAATAGCTAGTGTTTCCTTATCCTTATTGAAAGGATTTTGAGTTGCCTTACAGTGCCTACCCGAAAGGGTCAGCACTGTTGCATCAGGATAATACTGTCGTAACACATAGGCGTAAATGTTTAATCCGTTATGTGTTTTATTGAGTATTTTATTTCTAATTTCTTCCATCGCATTTGTAATTTTGATTGTAATAATTACTTTGCAATACGTCTTCTATATCAGAAACTTTATAATAAAATGTACCACCAATTTTACTGTATGGTAATGTTCCGTTGTCACGGAAGGTCTGTAATGTTCGCTTACTAATATGTAAGGCTTGCATTACGTCTTGATTGTCTAACCAAGTTTCTTTGAATCTCTCTGCTCTTGTTTGTTTTATAAGTTCAATATGAACTTTTAACTCTTTTATCTGTTGCGAGAGTGCTAACACTAAATCTACTATTTCGCTCATAACTTTACACTTCCTTTAGTCATTAAATAATCAGCAGCTTGCTGTTCAATTTCATCTTGAGAATCCATACGGTTGCGTAGCAGCCATTGGTCTAATTCTTCACGTTGGAAGTAGAGTTTTTTGCCATTCGGTTTATAGTGTGGAATGGCTCCCGTACTTGTTAATTTATACAAGTGCGATTGAGATAATTCTAAATAGGTGCAAGTTTCATTGAAATTTAATACTTGCTTTTGCATCGCTTGCTGTACTTTCAGCATTTTTTCGATACGGTCTAATTTTTCGATGATGTTTACGTCCATCTTTTTTCTTATTAAATTGAAAAATGAACGTTTGGCCAAACGTATCAATGATTATCATTGACGAGGCAAATATTGAAAAAATGCAAAATCGATTCGGTAAGAGTGTAAAGCAACAGTAAGAATACAGTAAGATTTCTTACTATTCTTACTGTTTTTTATTGCAGTTGTTTGATGATATTGTCTATGGTTTCCTTTGCTTTCGTATTGTGAATGCTATTTTTGTGAAGATTGTTTGCTTTTAATGTTGTATCCGTTTTTGTATAGAATTTACCAGATCGTTCAATAGTGGTAGGGTTGAAGTTGTTGAAATATGGTCTTAAGACTTTTACTATGTAACTAAACTGAGTTGTTTCACATTGTAAGTAAATTTTTTTACTGGTGTTGTGGAAATTATCAGCGGTTAACAATTTGAATAAATGTTCAGTATCAGTTCTGTCATCTAAAATGTCTAAGCTATATTGTAAGTCATTTAATACGGCTTGTAATTTTTTTGTATCCCTACTTATATATCCAAAAGATGGTTTTTTGGTTGCAGTTTTTGATTTTCTAATTGGCTTTGGGTTATTGATTTTTTCTAATTGTTTTGTGTCAACGTCTGTTTCGTTAAAATACTTTTCCATTAATTCTGAAAAATTATAACTTGGATTTAGTGAAAATGAACTGTATTGTTTTTGAAGTTCAAGTTGCAATTGAACTGCTGAAAGTTTTAAGTAGTTAATGATATAATCATTATCCATTTTAACATCATTTGAAATATTTCTTTCAATGATATAATTAGCAATATCATTCAAATATTTGTTGAATGTATTGTTTAAAATGGTATACGTGTATTTATTTTCTGCGATTGAAGCATTTTCAGGAAATTTTATTTTAAATGAATTAATAGTTGAGGAGGTTTGATTGCAGATTTGTTTTCTAAAGTATTCTTTTTTGAAATTTAATGCTCTTTTAAAGTTTATTTTAAATAGTGCATTGTCAGCGTTTATTTCATTTAAATCTGAAACTAATAGTTGAAATTCTTTTTCAGATCTATTCTCTCTATGTAATCCTTTAGTAATAGATACTAAACTTGAAAATATATTATTTTTCATTATAAATCCAATTTAATACGATTAGCAGCATCTTTCTTTTTATCGTCAATTACTTTTGCGTAAATCTGTGTAGTTCTTAATTCTTTATGTCCTAATAATTTAGAAACTGTGTAAATATCTGTACCCATAGTTAACTGTAGTGTAGCATACGTGTGTCTTGCACAATGAAAAGTAATTGTTTTTGAAATACCAGCTTTCATTACCCATTGTTGCAATTTAAGATTAGTCCAGGCACTATAATGTAAACCTTCAAATATTCTATTTACGTTTTCTTCTTGTTCACCTAATAGGCTGTAGGCTTGCTCTGAAATTGGTAAAGTTTCTACTCCTTTCGTTTTCTTTTGCCTGAAACGTATGTAGTAGCCCATTTCTTTTGAATGTTGTACTTCTGACCATACTAATTTTTCAATGTCTGACCATCTTAATCCCGTTAGAGCAGAAAATAAAAAGGCTTTTTTTAATAGCTGTAACTCACATTCTTCTTTTGCTACTGCTTGTAATTCGTCTAATGTTAGAAATTCTCGTTGAGGTTCTCCTTGTTTAAAATGAGAAATAGTATCAGCTGGGTTTACTTTTATAACTCCATCTTTAACAGCTTGTTTTAAAGCTGCTTTAAATTTTCCGAAATATGAGTATTTAGAATTTTGTGAGAGTGACTTTTTACCTTTTGTTTTTGCTTCTTTATCTAAATAGTTTTTAAAACCTTCCACAAATTGTTTATCAATATTTTTGAAGCTAATATCTTTAGGTGCGTATATTTTTAAGTGTTTAAACATACTATCCCAATTGCCATAATTACCAGGACTTGAATTTTTACCTGTTGTTAGATTTTCTATATATAGAAAAAAACTTCCGTTTAGTTTTTCTAAATCTTGAAATCCGTAAATTCCATTTTGAATTTCAATTTGACGTTGCGCCCAAATTGATTCAGCTAAAGACATTGTTTTTTTATTAAAATCTCTTTCTGATTTTGTTTTAGGGTTAGGGTATAAAAAAAGTTTTAAATATTCCGTTTTTCTTTTCCCTTTGTTATAATAATCTAGATATAATACAACCTTGTTGTTTTTCAATCTTTTTCTTAAAGTAACTTTCATTTATAGCAATTTAAATGGTTAGCAATTTATTATTTTTATTTTATATGAGTTTTATCAATTAAACAAATTTTCTATTTGTGAGCGTTTTACAATGTGTTTTCTTCCAAATTTCACTGATTTAAGTTGCCCTCTTTTAACCATTCTTTGAATAGTCCATCTACTTACACCAATTAATTGTGAAGCCTCTGTAATGCTTAAAAAGTCTTTTGAGTTTAATGAAGTTGGGGTAGCAACAGGTTCTTTTTGAACTACATTAGATTTATTTAAATCTTGTTCTAAAGATGCTTGAATTTTCTCTTGTCGCTTTCTTGCTTTATATGCTCTTTTAGAACAATTATCACTACAACATTTTGTTACAGTTGTTCGTGCAATAAATGCTTTTCCGCAATATTCACAAGTTTTAGGAATTTGTATTTTACTACTCATAATGGTGCTATTTATTTAATTACGGTTCGTAATGGTGCATTACGGTGCATCATTTCCCCTTTGCAATATATCTGCAAAAAAGGCAACAAATATAGTCTTCTAGGCAACAGATATACAACAAAGATAGCTTAAAAAGAACAAAAAAGCAATAAATAAAAGAAAATAAAAACGTATAAAGTAAAGAAAAACAGATAGTTAACAATTAAAGGAAGTGTGATTACTTCCCGATACAGAAATTAGAAAATATATTTCCTAGCAAATCTTCCGTAGTAACTTCTCCAGTAATTTCTCCTAGGTGAAATAGGGCTTGACGAATGTCAATAGCAAATAAGTCGGTGCTAATATTATTATCAATTCCTTTTTGAACTTCTTTTATCGAGTTAAAAGCATTGTTTAAAGCCTCAAAATGACGAGAATTACTTACAATAGTTTCATTGTTACTTAAAGCTCCTTTATTTGCTAATAAAGTTAATGTTGTGGTAAGTTCATGAATTCCTTCCTTATGTTTTGCAGAAAGTATTATGAGGTTTGAGAATTGTGATTTTAAGTTTAATATCACTTCCTTTGAAAGTAAATCAGCTTTATTAATAATTGTGAGTATTTTTTTAGAAGGAT
>Ga0209345_10001949_pt1 | contig 23740 bp, 35 predicted proteins | sample Cruoilmetagenom7_FD_187294 | JGI IMG/M metagenome (GOLD analysis project Ga0209345, IMG submission 187294) | Oil polluted marine microbial communities from Coal Oil Point, Santa Barbara, California, USA - Sample 7 (SPAdes) (version 2) | ecosystem: Environmental > Aquatic > Marine > Oil seeps ...
CGCTCCGCATACTTCGCCGGGTTCAATCCCGAGAACCATTCTGGCATTCTTTTTCGTTGTTTGCTTGTGGTGCCACGTCCATTCACCACACCAGATGCAGCGCTGATCCTGTTCGTGCCACCGATTTAGGCCGATGCGGGTTTTGCTTAACGTCATTGGGCCATCCCCCCCACATCCATCGCGGTGATTTCAGGCACCGTCAGCACAACGTAGAACATCACGCAGATGCAGAGCAAACAGCCAACGTCGCTAAGCAGTTCGCGCAGGCCAATGCGGTTGCGCGCCCCGGAACATGCGGCGCAATGGTCGCAACCGGGCCGGGCGGAGTGCCATTTGCATCTGGCGCATAGGCGGTTCATAGCCAGGCCCCCGTAGCCCCATACATGAATCCAACGGTCACCCAGAAAATCAGGTCATCACCGAGCATATCGCGATAGGTCATGCGCGGCTTGATGTTTCGGATTGCTTGTTCATTTGTCATGTTTTTCCCTTTCGTTTTGCTCTACCGCCGCGACGAATGCAGCGCCGCGCTCCCTATTCAGATACCAATTCGCGCCCCAGTGGGCTATCGCCTCGGCTGCGGTGAAGGTCCGGCACCCGGCGTAGTAGCGACCATGGGCCTCAAGTAGCACATAGCCGCGTTTGTCGCGGTAGAGGGCGGGAAGTAGGGCGCAGTTCTGGACATTCACCCTCTTGCACCCCTCGGGGATGGTGAGCGTGGTCAGGGTGGCGCAGTTGTAGACCTCCACCCACTCGCACCCCTTTGGGGTGGTTAGCGAGGTCAGAGCGGGGCATTTATAGACATCCACCTGCTTGCACCCCTTCGGGACGGTGAGCGAGGTGAGCGCGGGGCAGTTATAGACCTCCACCCGCCTGCAACCCTTCGGGATGGTGAGCGATGTTAGCGCGAGGCAGTTGACGGCACTCACCACCTCACACCCTTCCTGCGCGGCATATGCCCCAACGGTATCTTTCGGAACGCAGCGGAGTGTCATGTTCTTTCCCTCTCTGCCCTATCCAAATTATCGGCGTGTCTCGCCAGCGTGTTGGCCGTGACCATGGTTGCCGCCGCAGTCGCTTGTGGGTGGTTGACCACGGCGTCGGCAAACGCCACCAGCGCCACCCCATAGGGCAGCGTAGGGACCACATCCTTGATCATAGCAAGCGCGATTGCGATCTGCTCCAAGCGGTCCTTTTCTTCGGCCCGGCGCTTCTTTTCTGACCGAGTGATATTGTCGGCCCCAAACGGGTTTTTCATGCGTTTCATTTTCTATCCACCACTGTTGATCTGGCCCATGCGGTTGCTTCCAGAACCTTCGAAGGCCTGCGCCATGAACGCCGCCCCCCGCGTTCAGAATTGTCTTGATCGCGCCAATACATGCATAATCGTGTGATCAAAAACCAAACCTTTGCTTTTTTCGCAAGCTTGCGCTCATTGCGGTTGATCATCATCAAATCATAAAGGACTTGGCCGCGCAGGGATCGGCGCTTATTGAATTGAATGCGGCAAGTTGCAGAGCAATATTCTGCATCCCTGCGCACGGGCTGAAATTCAGCGCCACAATCAACGCAACACCTTGTTCGGTGGTCATGTGCCATTCTTTGGACCCCGCAGCCTGGGCGTCACCCCACGCGCAAAAATAAAGTTTCTTTTTGGCTTTAGGCCTGTCGGCATCAAAAGGACTATGCTGCGCGGTTGCCCCTTCTCACGGCGCTTTAGAACCTTCTTGCGCACCAGTGAACTAACAGTGGCGAAGGCTTCGCTTTTGCTATACAAGCCACACCCATCACAAATTTCCTGATAGGTCGGGGAAAGCTGATGCCGCGCAATGTAAAGTTCAATAAATTGATGAACCTTGGCCTGATTTTTGGTAAGCCCTTGGATTATTGGTTTTGGTGAATGGTGCAGCATTTCTGCCCATATAGCCCTGATTATTCTTTTGTCTCTGGGTGGCGTTCCGGATGCCATGCTAGACAAAAGAGGATATGCAGCTTCAACCATTTGATCGGTTGGGTTAATGGGTAAGGCGCGATGCGTTGCATCTTTCATTTCCCTTCCCCCGTTGTGAATCCACCATCGCCCGCGCCTTCATCCCCCTGCTCGTTTGGCATGTCGCCATCATCTATGGGGTAAAATTCAGGCGGCGGCGGCTCTTTCCTTGGTGCGCGTGGCAAGCGATGATGCTTTTTGGCTTGGTTGTCATTGGGATTAGAAACCATATGAGCCTGACGGGTGGTCAGGTTGTGTATGGTAACAAGATGCTGCTGAATTTGCCGACCTGGTTTCAGTCTGACGCTACAATAAGGGCATTCAATCATGCCGCGTGGAAAGTTCGCACGGTGGGTTTCGCACTTCATGTTCGCCCCCCCGTTGTAAAGCTGCCATCGCCCGTGTCATCGCCCCTCTGGTCGTTTGGCATGTCGCCAAATTCACCAACACCGGGGCGGGTTTTGTCCTCTGCATCTGCGGCTATATTCTTCAGCCTTTCAAGGTGCTTTTGCATTTCGGCGCGGCGTGGTGTGACCGCCTTTATATCGCCATCAGGGCCAGCCTTTTTCCATTCCTCTTTCCATGCGGCTTTCAGACTTTCGCTGCCCGCATAGGCTTCACTTTCCAGCCGGGTCATGGCTTCAATAAGATCCATGTTTGGTTTTTCATGCAGGTCAACATCAGACGCAAGGCGCTGGCCGTGTTCCTTTGTGATCAAAACACCATCATCCACAATCCCAATCAGCGGCTTAGGCACCTTAATCACTTTCGTCGTGTGATCCGGTCGAAGTTCAACCGATAGGTCCATTCTGTAGGGCAGGTCTTTGTCACATTCCGGCTTCATAATTTCCTTGGCCGGTTTGCTTGTCATATCAACAATTCGGTTTAGGCGGATGGTAACGATAACATGGGCATGGCTTGAACTGATCGCGGAATAGAAGCGTTTCCGGCCTGCCTTGGGCTTGATCCATTTATTCCGGCTAACCCCGCGCCCTGTCAGGCGGGCTTCCTCTTTGTCAGCAAATTCAAGGAATCCTTCATGTTCATGGCTGGCCGTGTCGATGATAACGGCGTCGGCACCATAGGCAACGGCGGATCTGAACGCATCAAGGAACCTGTCTGACGTGTAGGGTTCAACCATATCAATCCGCTTGAAACCGCCTATATCCGGATCATCGGCATAGATATTTGCGCGCCCGCCTTCGCTGTCGATAACGACTATTTCCCCGTCAGGACCAACAAGGCCGCGCGCGAACAGAAGGGCGGAATAGGTTTTGCCTGACCCTGAACCACCAATAAATGCGGCGGTGATCGGTGCGCTTTCGCGCTTGGCGTCTATAACTTCAAACATGTTTATTCCTCTTTTCCTATGATTCCCAATCAAAGATTGATCGCGCCGCGCCCAATTCTTCATCAGTGAATGATTTCCAGTGTGTAGGTCTGACCCACATTTCGCCAGGTTCAAATTCGGCCATATGTTCGGCGAAAATGCAGGTTGCATAATCCACCCCTCTTTGCGCCGATTTCCAATATTCATTGTCTGGCTGACCGTCGCGGCTGTTCCTTACAAACTGGCGCGGGATCACATTTGGCACCCCGTCTTTTTCCAGGTAAATATACCAGTGCGCAAAGTGGCTTTCAGCGCCATCCTTGATTTCAGACAATATTTCTTCAAATTCTTCTATTTTGTTAGCAGAATCAGCGTGAAACTGGATATTGACCTTCCCCCCGTCGATGGCAGCGCGCATATGGTCAATCCCCGTGCGATACCACACCGCGCTAATGTGATAGCGAAGGTTGCCGGTCGCGTAGGCGATGCAGGTTCCAAGGTCTTTATCCATTTGGTTCGCAAAGGTTTTCAGATCAAAGGCCATGTCGCCCTTCAAGGCATCAAGCCGGATTTTGCAGCGGTGGCCGCTTTCGTGTGTCCAGATATAGGTAACCTCGGGGATTGAACCGTTGATCATTTCTGTCACGCCTGACCGGCGACAAGCCTCAATAATTGATGCGAGCGTTCGGTTTTCATCCGCTGTTATAATCTCTGCACCATCATCAAGCCGGGTCTGTCGCCACGCCTTGCCTTCTTTGGTGGCGAATGACATGCCTTCCGGCTTCGCGACAAAAATCTTGTCGGTGTTTTCCAGAACAACTTCATGGATCAGCGTCCCAAGTTGTTTGGCGGGGGTGCTTTTGCTGGGGGTCCGGTTTGGATTTAGGTGGCTGTTAACCCAATATTTTAGCGGGCTGATCAGCAGGTTTTTCAGGTCAGAAGACCCAAGCGCCGGGTCGGCCAAATACGCTTCAAGCGAAAGGCCCAAATGGATTCCGTCAGGCAGTAATTCATCCCTTTTTTCGGTTGTGGATTCGTCGGTCATGTTCTTTCCCTTTCGTTTTTCCGGACCGCCTCGACAAACGCAGCGCCGCGCTCCTGATCCGGATAGCACTTCGCGCCCCAATGGCGGATGGCCTGCTTTGCGGTGAATGCCCGGCACCCGGCGTAGTAGCGACCATGGGCCTCAAGTAGCACATAGCCTCGATTGTCGCGGTAGAGGCAGGGGAGGTTGGGGCAGCTATAGACATTCACCGTCTTGCAACCATTCGAGATGGCGATTGAAGTCAGAAAGGCGCAGTCATAGACATTCACCACCTCGCACCCCTTCGAGACGGTGAGCGATGTTAGCGCGGGGCAGTTGATGGCATCCACCACCTCGCAACCATTCGGGACGGTGAGCGAGGCAAGCGCGGGGCAGTTGATGGCATCCACCACCTCGCAACCATTCGGGACGGTGAGCGAGGCAAGCAAGGGGCAGTTGTAGGACTCCACCCACTTGCACCCCTCGGGGAGGGTTAGCGAGGTGAGCTTGGGGCAGCTAATGGCATTCACCCTTTTGCACCCTTCCGGCGCGATATAGGCACCAACGGTATCTTCCGGAACGCAGTGGACAATCATGCTCTTTCCCTTTCATCTTGCGCGGGCATATGGGCGATGATGCTGCGAACGCGCAGCCACGCTTGGGCCTTCTTTTGCGCATCGGAAATGTTGCCCGCATGTTCAATGACGCGCTTGCCACACACAACGCAGGCTTGGCCCTCAATGTGCTTGATGGACAACCTGTCACGGCATTTCAGCGCCCAAGCGTTGTTCACATTCACGTCGATTTTCATGCTTCACCTTCCTGATCCGCCATCAAGGCCCGAATCGTCGGGATCAGCGCGGCCCGGCGTTCATCGTCAAGCTGCCCAAAGGTTGTGAGGATTTCGGCGTCAACGTCATTTAGGAAAAACGGTGTAATTTCGGTTTCGTGATCATCACCACTGTAGGTCCTTGAGAGAAAAGACAGTGTCACGCTGTTTTTCGTCCGGTCAAACTTAGAGGTCGAGCTGAATTGCAGCCCCCCTCTTTCCATATTTCTGTGGGGGAAAATCGAGAGTTCGGTTGACATGTTAAATACCTTTCTATTGGCCGTTGTTCAGGAAAATTCCAGATCATCAGTGTGTTTCATCATTTCGTTTATCAGCTCTTTCGGCAAAACCTTCGGGTCTACGTCAAAGCCCATGATCTGAACTTGCTCAACCTCAACATCAACCACCTCATTCCAAGTCGGTGAGCGGGGAACGCCATAGTCACAACGCTCCAGCCCCCCGCGAAATGTTATTTCCAAGTCTTCGTTTTCGTATGTTGCGGTTACCATTTTTTTTCCTTTTCCCGGCGTTTGTGGTTTACATCTAATTTCACAAACCCAAGTTTGCAACTAAAAAAATGTCTTGTAAGTATCTTTTTGATAAAATAAAGATACCATATAGGGTGCAAAGGACTGGAGAAAATGACAAAACACAACGACAAATCTACTATGACCTTGCGGCTTCCGAAAGATTTGGATGTTTGGCTTGTCGAAGAAGCATATAAATTCGGAATTGCGAAAAATGCAATGATCGTGATGTATCTTCAAAAGGCCAGAACCAACACATCGGAAACAGCCGATGGCTAATTCCAAATGGAAGGGGCGGAATCTGTCTTCATTCAAGCGGGTTTCCGGAAGCCATGCTGGCCGCGTGGCGGTGCGGGTCTATGTCTGTAAATCATGTGGCATCCAGCATCCACCTGGACGAAAGCCCGAACGTTGCATGGATAGATTGTGTGGGGGGTTGGCCTTCACATCTTTTGATAGCACGGGGGAAGCTGGCCGATGGGCAACCCTTCTTTTGATGGAGGGTCAGGGGGTAATAAGCGATCTTGAACGGCAAGTAAGCTTTGACCTGATGGCCGCAACATCCTTGAACAACAGAACTGTTGGCGCAAAGGTCGCCAGGTATGTCGCTGACTTCACTTATACCCGCGACGGTGAACAAGTGATTGAAGACTTCAAGGGCGCGCTGACCGATGTTGCCGCGCTAAAACTGAAGTGGATGGCTGCAATGGGCAAGCCAGTAAAACTAACATCCTGAAAGGAAGTTCCATGGGAAATATTAAACCAGCTAAGGAAGAAACTGCCGGGCTTAAACATGCAGGCTCGAACATTTCAAAGTTGAAGGAAGATGTTCGAAATGGCGTCAATCGGATTGAAAAGCAAAAGGAAATCCGAACCGGGGCCAATGAAGAAATTGCATCAATCAAGGCCGATCTGGTTGCCAAGGGCATCCACAAAAAGGCTTTGGATATGGCAATGACCTATATGAACATGGACCCTGACAAGCGCGAAGGGTTTGACATTGCTTATGACATTGTTCGGGAAGCAATCGGCCTGCCGGTGTCGGCTCAAACCGACATGTTTGACAATGACCAAACTTCTTCTGGCGGTAAAACCGATGGGTGAAGATTCTTCCGACATGGAACGCGCGGCTGATAGTGCCGCGCGTGACAAGCGCGCTTCGAAAAAAGCTGCTGAAATTCAAGCGCAAAAGCGGCTGGCCGGAGCGATGTTAACCTTGCTACCGCTTCGTGATCAGGAAGTTCTGTCTTGGATATGCGATGTCCATGGAAAGCCCCCAGGTCAGATTTTGACAGAAATGATTCGGGTGTCCTTAGTTAAGGAGCGCCGCACATATCGCGAAGCTCACGGCGGCGGCGGGGCATCATCAACCGATTTAGATTATTTGACTGAACGGCTTCCCAGAAGGTGACTTGAATGACAGGAAAGCAAATAAAGCCAGACTGGATTCCTTGGGAACCGGCTAGATGGGTGGCCGGAACTGCCGAAATGGATCAGCAAACAGAGTTTGTTTTTTTCAGGCTTTGCATGTTTGCCTATGTGAAAGCTGATCCAATTGTTAGCGGTTCCGAAAAAAGAAACTCCATGCGCTGCAAAGTTTCAGTCGAAGAATACCGCGATGCCTTGGCGGTTCTGGTTGAATTAGAGAAAGTCACAATCACAAAAAACGGTGTTTTAGTTCACTCAACCGAAGGGCGTTTGCGCGATAGCGTCACACGGATTTCAGCACGGCAAAGGGGGGCGGCAATATCCAGGCGCAGGCGTGAATTGAAGTTTGCAGGCAAAAAAACTTCTGAAATTAATCTGATCATCAGTAAGGAATTTTCTGATGACCAACGTAGTATACAGACAGACAATACAGACAGACAGACAATACAAGACACACAAGGGGGTGTGGGGGAACAGTTTGAATTGGTCCCATCAGAAGGAAACAAAGTTGATGATGCCAAGGCGGCGGTTGATCTATGGAATGACCTGGCCAAAACTGAAGGGCTTGCCCGCGTCCAGATACTTTCTGATTCTAGGCGCAAAAAGCTAAAAGATCGGTTGAAGCAGGTCGGCGGCATAGATGGTTGGAACGGTGCCTTGATGAATGTGGCTGACAGTGACTTCCTGTCTGGTCGGGTGCCAAACAAGGATTGGAAGGCAACATTTGACTTCATGCTTCAAGAAAAAAGTTTGGTTAAGATCATGGAAAGATCTTATCCACCATACCGCAGCGAAGGGCGGAAAGCTTCTGAAGTAATGAGCGCAATCAGGGATATATAATCATGGAAAATAAAATTTTACTTCCTGCGCGGCTGAATTTAAATATCAACACAGTCACCAGCATTTTGAAGCAGCGCAAATCAAGGCCTGAATTCATGGAGTTGATACCAGTTTCGGAGCTTATGCCGTTGATTCATGGTCTGGAAGATGCAGCAAAGCCTGCCGAAATCGAACAGGCAAAGCGCGCCGCTGAAGTTCTGTTGGGATCATACCCGCGACACAACATTGAAGCGCCTGAAATCTATTCACGGGCCATTGTTTCGGTGCTGATTAACTTCCCGGCACACGTTGGGGCAAAGGCGGTCGATAACCTAACCTTGAAATCACAATTCATCCCAACAAGGTCAGAATTGAATGCGCAATGTGAAGCCATCATGGGCGAAATTCGCGCCGCACAAGCAATAGCCAAGTCCATGATTCAGGAACACAAACGGCGGGAAAGTTCCCGCCAGGAACAGGAAGAAAGGGCTAAAGCCCGCAAAGAATTCCGCGACAAGCACGGCAACAAAACGCCGATGGAAGTGCTAGCAGCGGAAGGAATCACCATCGGCAAATCAACCAAAAGGAAAAACTGAATATGACACGATCAACAGCAATGCGCGTTCGCATGGACTTAGCCCTTCCCGTTGATGCGGGTGACTTTTCATCCGTTGGGAAGGCAGCAAAAAAACTGGAAACCCTGAAAGAAACTGCAAAAGAACTTGGATTTTCTTTGACTACTGACGTTGCGGCCCGCGTCGGATCATTCGATTTCGGGGATTCGGGCGCGCCTGAAGGGCCTGAAGGGCCTGAATCACCGGCCAGCGAATAAGATGATTAGGTTCGTTTGCAACGCTGCCCTTGCAGCCGTTCCATTGCATTTCTCAAATCAAGTAATGGAAACGGTGGAAAAGGATGGCGTTGCAGCGGGCCTAATCCACCTTATTTTTTGCTTGGTATTTATTGAAGTTGTCGTTGAAATTGTAAAGGGATGGTTGGAATGACAGGCGAAAAAGAGCTAAAACCGCTGACCCATGAAGCATCCGAATTGTTTCAAAAACAGCGGGAAACTGACACAGTTATTCAAAACAAATGTGTAGATTGTGGCGCTTGGTTTGAGACAGACAAGAAGTCAGTCCCTTTCCAAGAAAGCTTCCAATGCGACTGCGGATCAATCATGCAATTTGACGTGCCAGCAGCCATTCAAGAAAGCCCGATAATTCAACCAACCAATGAAACAATCTTGGCGATCATGGATGAAGATCAGCGACTTGATACCGGGATGAAAATTTCCGAAGCAGTTAAAACCGCTGCGGAATGGTGGGAAGCGATTGGGCGCGTCCAAATGCAAAAAGAGCTTATGCGCCAGGCGAAGCCCGTTGGTGGGGCAGACAATGGGGCCGGGGGCGTTTTCGCTTCCAAAGATGCCAAAGATCCGAATTTTCTTCCGTCCGGAATTGTTCATGGAATGCCCTGGGAAGCCCTGGGGAAACGTGAGCGCATAATGATCATCAAGATATGGCATCACTTCAAGGTTCGGAACCCCGATTTGATAGGCGAAAACCCAAACATCAAACACAAAATGCAACACCGTGGAAAGGTCCAATAAAATGAAACATTTTAACGTTGAAAAGGTGGTCGAAAAGGTGCGTAAGTCGCTGCTTGAAGCGCATTCAGACAACCCGTCACAAAACGAAACCATTTTTAAAATGACGGACCCCGTATATCTCGAAATGATCCGGCTTTTATACACCAGCCAAAACATGAATGTTGATGCGCCAGAAATGATCAGTGCGCTGGGATGCATGATCGGGTCATTCGTTCGCGGCGCTTTCGCGAAATGCGACGATGGTTTTGATGACGAAGACAAAAGAAATGTAACAGAAGTAATTAAGCACCTACATGATGCAGCTTTAGGGGTAGCCTTGGCAGACGCAAAAGCCCTTGTCAAAGTTGACATTGGCGCACCAACAAAAGCCGGGCGCGCGTGATGGGGTGCAAATCTCTCTGGGCGCAAGTCATTTTTCAGGCCGTTACTGATGCAAAATCAGAAGACAATTCAACCCCGGCCCGCCTTGCAAAAGATACGGCTAACAACTGGATATTGAATGGGGGCAAAGGGTTTGTCATGGTTTGCAGCATGGCCGGGGTTGATCCTGATGAAGTCAGGCGCGCATATCTTGAAGGAAGACTGAACAAGGTGCCGCTAAAAGGGTTGAAAAACAACAATAACCCAACCCCAAAACGTTCAGAGCAAGTGGGCGTTTTAGGGGGGGCTTAAGCTATTTGCGCACAATATCACATATTTTTACCATGTATGTGCATAAATGCGTAATAGCTCAAATTGGTGAAATCGAAAGGAAACGAGCGATGTCAAAGGGGATCAGTGACCGCAAGAAGGAAGCATCCAGCACATTTTCAGCCATGTTTGACGGTTCTGAGGATCGCCCATCGCCTGAAGAACTGGTCGTTCGGGTGATGCACGGCAAAGATGGTAACAACGCAATAACAGAGCGCCAATTTGAAGCGGCCAAGCTTCTTTTGCCCTATCGCCTGCCCAAGCTTGCAACGGTTGAAGCACACGTTGCCACTGAAGAACTTAGCCACGAAGATTGGGTTGCTTCATTGGATGATGATGATGATGAATAACATGAAAATTGAAGGTATCATTTTAGCCTGTGCGCTTGTGCTTCACCTGGTTTTTGTTGCCCAGATCCTGTTTGAAAGGTTCTTCTGATGCAGTGGTTTGTTGAAGAACTGAACCCTTTTGGTGAATGGTCACCGTGCATCTATCATGGTGATAAGCCCCCCCGTGACAGGCCAGAGGGTGGAAGCAAAAGGTGGCGTTCTGAACCTGTGCTTGTCCCTGAAGCTTTGATCGGGCGCAGCCTCAGGCAAATTGCTGCCTGCCTGTCTGCCGATGGGTAAGAAGCGTGATCCACATCCTGAAGCGGTGGTTTCTGAAGCTGATAGGATTCTGGTTGACCAACTGAGCGAATTCATGCGGGGTTGCCGATCAGTGGCGGATGCCAATAAATGCTATGCAGATCATCACAATGACCTTGCACGGCTTTGGAAGCTTGGTGGGTGGAACAGAACGGCCTGCATCATTTTCTATAATCTGCGCGCCTATCAGGTCGAAGCAATCAAAAAAGGCTGGATCAAATGAACCAAGTTAACCCGAAGCGCGTGAGGGCTGTTCGGGCGCGGCTAAAGTCTGATTTCGATTATTACGCCCCGCGTTGCCTGAAGATATTGACCAAGCCCGATCACAAGGGAAAAGTTGGAATCGTTCCGTTCAACATGAATGCTGCGCAGAAACATATTCACGATAAAATCGAGGAACAGCGGGAACGGCTTGGCTATGTTCGGGCCATCATCCTGAAGGGTCGGCAGCAAGGCGCCAGCACCTACACAGAAGGGCGGTTCTATTGGAAGACCACGCAGAACCAGGGTGAGAAAACATATATTCTTACGCACAGTAAGGAAGCGACGGACAATCTGTTTGGCATGGTGGATCGGTATCACCAGAATGCCCCGGTGCATGTCAGGCCCTATGTAGGCAAGGACAACGCCAGGGAACTGGTTTTTGATAAGCTGGATAGCCGATACCAGGTTGCAACTGCTGGGGCAAAGGGGGCTGGCCGGTCGGCCACGCTTACCAATGTTCACGGATCAGAGGTTGCTTTCTGGGAAAAGGCCGAAGAACACCTTGGCGGGATGCTTCAGGCGGTGCCGCTGGCGGTTGGAACAGAGGTCATTTTGGAAAGCACCGCCAACGGGGTCGGGAACGTTTTTCACAAACAATGGGTGATGGCAGAGCGCAAGCAGTCTGACTTCATCGCAATCTTTGTTCCGTGGTTCTGGCAAAGCGAATATCGACGGACGTTGCCCGACGATTTTCAGGTGTCCTATGATGCTGAATCCGTTCCGGACGGGGAACCAACAGAAGGCGAATATCAGGAAGCCTATGGACTGACTGAACAACAAATGTTCTGGCGGCGAATGAAGATCATTGAATTGGGTGGTGGGGAAGATGGGTATTTCCTTTTCAAGCAAGAATATCCTGCAACACCTGATGAAGCGTTCCAGTCATCAGCAGCGGGCAACAGCCTGGTCAAACGCAAGTTTGTCCTGAAGGCCAGGAAGTCTGATGTTACCAGCAGCGGGCAACTGATCATTGGCGTTGATCCAGGCGGCGAAGGTGAGGGGGGCGACCCAACTGCCATCATCCGGCGGCGTGGCCGCAGAATGTTCAATCCGCAAAAGTTCACAAAGATGAACACAATGCAGATCGCGGCTTTGATCCTTCGGATTATCAAGAAAGAGCGCCCGCTAAAAGTGTTCATAGATGTTGGCGGTTTGGGTGCTGGGATCATGGATAGATTGCTTGAATTCCCCGATGCACAAGGCATCGTGTCACCAGTGAATTTTGGGGAAGCAGCCCTAAACCCTGAGCTATACAAAAACAGGCGGGCTGAAATGCATTGGACACAGAAGGATTGGCTTGAAGACGTTGGGGGCGCAAATATTCCCGATGATGATGATCTTCAGGCTGACCTTCTGGCTTCAGTTATTTCGCCAACAGACAGCCAACAAAGACGCCAACTTATGTCTAAAATATGGATGCGATCTAAGGGCATCCGGTCGCCCAATTTGGCCGATGCTGGGGCGCTTACTTTCGCCCTTCCTGTTGCCGCAATTGATGCCCAAGGTGGGAATGCTGAATCTGACTTTGATCCCCTGAATGGTGGTGGTCAACATTGGGGAAATCAGGGGTCAAGTAGGGTGGATTTCGATGTTTTCTGACCATTGTGAAAAAAGTGAATATTGTTGTGTTTTCTTGATAACCAGAGCATTTTTTTCTGATGATCTAAAATATAGGACTGATGACCAGACTGATGACCAGACTGATGACCAACATAGTATACAATACAGACAATACAGACAGACAATACAGACAATACAGACAGAGGGATTGTTAAGGGAGATTTGAACAGATGATTTCTTCACGGGAAAGAATTCGGATTTATCGGCGTTGGATATGGGTCGGCTTCAAAGAACGGATAATTGATCTTGGATATTTGTCGATTCCAGTTTTCACAATGACCGGCGTTATTGCCGTTTGTGCTAAGTTTTGGATGTGGGTGCTTGGGATATGAACATCGGTTTGTCAAATGAACGCTTCACGGCTTGGGTTGTTTTCCAGGGTGCAGAGCATCGGCGCTTCTGGCGGTTGTTCACAAAGCGGGGATGGCGTCACTGTTTCGTGATCGTCCCAGCATACAACCATGAAGTTGGGCTAAAGGCGGGAAGGTCTTGTGTTGTGATTGATCCCCGAACAAATCACGTTTCCATTGACGTGCTGTTTATGCCAGCCGAAGACGTTGCCAATCATGCGTTGGAACAGGGCGCAAAATGCGTGATAAAATATTACGTTGACCGCAGGGGGCTTCCCGATTACGTTCCAAGGGGAATTCTTACTTGCGTGTCGATGCTAAAGGCGATCTGTGGAATTGGGGCTTGGTATGTTTGGACCCCGCAACATTTTGCAAGGTGGCTTTTGCTAAACGGCGGTGAACTGATCACAAGGGACAAAGTTGATGGCGAAGCTGTTCAAGGTGAAAACTCCGGGGCCAAGCTCAGCAATGCTGCAAGCCCAAAGGCGACAATCGCAATCGGTTGAAGACCAAACGGCCAATGAAGCGCGTGAGATTGGAGCCAGAAATCGCCTGATTGATTCGACCCGCAAAGGTGGCGGGTTGTTTTCACGCCGGGGCGCTCAGGGCGTTGTCAAAGAAACACTTGGTTAAGTTCTGGAAAATGAATGGCGCGCTTGAATGTCGAAACTGTCAAAGAAGCATCAGACAAGGCATGGAATGCGAAATCCCACTTTGATGATCTAATCAAGGAAGCGTTTGAATACGCCCTTCCTGACCGAAACACCTACCATTCAAACGGAACTGGCAAGCCGCAAGGTTCTTCTGGTGAAAAGGGGAAAGATAAGAATTCCCGTCGCGTGTTTGACAGCACCCTTCAGAATGACGCCATCAAGATCACCAACAGAATCCAATATGAGCTTTTCCCCATCGGCCATCAGTGGGCTTCTTTTTTGCCTGGTGCCTTTGTTCAAACCACCGATCAAGAACAAGCCCGGCGTGACCTGTATGCGCTTCAACAGGTGATATTCACTTCCATTAGCTTCAGCAATTTTGATCTTTCAATTTCTGAATGGCTGTTGGAATTGGTTGTAGCTGGCACGGCTTGCATGATGGTGATGGGCGGTGATGAAGACAATCCGGTTGTCTATCAGACCGTTTCGCAATCGCATGTTGCCCTTCGTGAAGGCGCGCTTGGCAAGATTGACCTGATTTCGCGTATGCACAAAATGAGGATCAGCCTTGTTGAACAAACCTGGCCAGATTCGAAGTTCGCTATCTCGGAAGACGAACGGAAAGAAGACGCTGAAATTGATTTGATTGATGTGTGCTATTATTCGTTTAAGGACAAAGAATGGTTCTATGACGTGATCGTCACGGCGGGCCTGAAATCCAAGGAAGAAAAGAGGATTGTTGAACGGTCCTATCAGATCTGCCCTTGGGTGATTGCGCGCTGGAACAAGGCTGCTGAAGAAGTTCAGGGGCGTTCGCTTGTGATGCAGGCCTTGCCTGATGCAAGGGTTCTTTCAGCCATCAAAGCATACCTGTTGCGCCATGCAGCTTTGGCCATCGGCGGCGTGTTCATGGTCAAAAATGATGGCGTGGTGAATGCGAACAACGTTCGGGTTTTTCCCGGCGCCACAATCCCGGTTCGCACAACCGGCGGGCCTGCTGGTGCTTCTATCGCGCCGCTTCCTGTTGCTGGTGATGTTAACCTTGCCGATCTTGTCATTCGTGATCTTGTCAATTCCATTCATCAGATAATGCTGAATGATGGGATGCCTGATGTTTCCGAAGGGGTTAGAACCGCCACAGAGCTTGTTGAACGGATGAAAGAACTTCAACAATCCCTTGGCGCACCGTTCGCCAGGATATTGAAGGAAGGGATTGTTCCGATGCTGGAATCAAGCATCGCAGTTCTTGCCGAACAAGGCGTTATCCCTGTTGAAGCTGGTCGAAAGATTAAGCTGAACAATGGTGAAATTGATGTGAAGTTTGCATCGCCACTGGTTCAGGGCCAATCAATTCGTGAGGTGGAAGCCGCCCGGAATTCTATGCAGATCACGAAAGAAGCTGCTGGCGAAGAAGCCGTTGGGCTGAATTTCAAGATAGAAGACTTTGGTGCATGGGTGGGCGCGAAGCTGGGCATGGTCCCAGAATTGATGCGAACCGTTGAAGAACGGGAAAAGATGCAGGAACAGGCGGGGCAAATTCAGGCCGCGCAGGCAACGGGGCAACCCCCTGTTGGGGGGGATGGTGGTGTTATGCCACAACAACAGCAACAGCAAGGCCAACAACCCCCCATGGCCGCATAAGGTGATCTGAAATGGTAGACAAAAACCAAGCGTTCGATTGGCTTTCGGGCGCTTTGAACGTTCCGGAAGATGGCGGAATAAAAGAAAACCAAAAGATGATGGATGAAGCGTTCCAAGGCCAAATGGAACTGGCGCGATTGGTTCATGCAGTTTTCGAAACACCGCAGGGGATTGACCTGATGGATCGTCTGTATGGCCTGACCCAAGGCGCGCCATTGATGCGCGTTTCCGGGTCTTTGGTGGAAGGCGAAGTTGCGCTTTCGCCTTCCGACTGGGCCTATATTCGTGAAGGGCAAAACAGCGTTATTCGCTTCCTTCTCGGACAAATCGAACTGGCCAAAAACCCGCCAGTTCAAATTCAACCAACGGAGGAAGAAACATGACAAACCTATCCCTGGCTGGCGCTCTCAATGCGCTGGACGTGAATCGTGATGATGATTGGACCAATGGGGGCGACCCATTAATGAAGCGGATCCATGAATTGATGGGAACCAACGACACAACCCGCGCAGATGTTGAAGCCATGACGCCACACGGTTTCAACCGCTCAAATGCCCACGCCGCATCATCGTTTCAGGAGGTCGATAATGGAACTGCTTCTGATCCTGAAACCACTTCCGAAACACCTTCAGCCGATGCTGGGGCCGAAGCCTCTCAAATGGGTGGTGAAACAGGGGCCGCGAATAACGAAGCGAATGAGAACGTGGGCCTAACCCGATCATCTGCATCCATGGCCGTTGAAGAATGTCTTTCAGGTTGTTTTGATGGGCGTGATTTTGACGCCATCTGCTTGATAGAAGCCGTGGTCGCTGCGGCGCAAAGTGACCGCTACATGCGCAACAGCGCGCTTCAAAGCCTCGTTCACGGCTATCAGGCTTCGCAAGGCCAGATCAAGGAGGTGCAGGGTCGTTTGGATGCCCGGATTGCTGATCGGGCAAAGAAGAATGCTATTTCCCGCGCCAAAACGGCGGATGAAGAAGAATACGATATTCCGGCTTAGATCGGCCGGAATCGTGACAACACATAAGGGCTGGGCAATCAAGCCTTGCCCTTTTTGACAACAGCAAAGGGCAACAAAAATGAAATGGAATGAACGACGCGCAATGCTTATGGGCCTCAGCGCGGGGCCGGTGTTTGATAAACCCGATGAAGGCACACCCGGCAACGATGAAGCTGACAAGGGCGATCAGGGCGGTGAAGATATTGGGTCTGATCGCAGCGAAACGAAATCGGAAACAAACATCACTGGTGGCCTGCTGGACCGACGCAAATCAGATGAAGGCACCAAACCGGACGACAAGCCCGAAAACAAAACCCCGGATGATGGACGCCCGGAAGGCCTCGCTGATAAGTTTTGGGATGCTGACAAAAAAACAGTTCGGCAAGATGTTCTGGCTAAATCCTATTCAGAACTGGAAACCGCGCATGGCAAACTGAAGCGTGAAAAGGCTGTTGGCGGCGAAGTTCCGGAAAGTGCCGATGATTATTTCACCGAAGGTTTGGAATTGGGCGATGATGTTGATCGCCTGACCGTCGATGGTCCTGATGATCCGGGCTTGAAGGCCTGGGGCAAGGTTTGCCACAAAAGGGGGATCGGAAAAGAACTGGCGGTTGATCTGGCCAAAGACATGTTCGGACTGATGAACGAACATGCCCCAGAACCATTGGACGCTGATGCTGAATATGACAAGCTGGGCAAAGGCGCGGATGCCATTATTGACGGGGTTTTCACTTGGGTTGAAGGCGCTGAATCATCAGGGCGTCTGTCTGAAGATGATGTAGAAGTTATCAATGGCCTTTCGCAAACAGCCAATGGAATCAAGTTCCTTGTGGCAATGCGGGCGATGGCCGGGGAACAACGTATTCCGCTTGTGCCATCAACCGGCGCACGGGGCCTGTCTCAAGATCAGTGGCGCGAGGAAATGAAAACGGCGGTGAAGGACAAAGATTACAAACGTCAGAGCGAACTTGAAGAAATGTCGGCGGGTATTTTTGGGGATCACCCGTCAAGCGGAAGTTTTTCCGGTGGTGTGGATCACGAAAAAACATTGACGCGGGCCGCAACCAAAAGTTAGGTTCAGGAAGACACTCCCTGGTGTTGCGGTTGTGCAGGCTGCGGAAAGCCCGTCATCGAAAGATGGCGGGTTTTTTCTTGCCTTGACAAGCGCAATGGATAACCCCTACTTTCGCGGCCAACGGAAAGCCCCTAATCGCACAACTAGCGCCCGGCAGTTCTGTTGCAAGACGCGGCCCGGAACGGCCACGGGAACACAACCGGCAACGGCCTTCCCAACAACACGTTTCGCCCTAACCGCAATTCACCTGATATTGAAACGCGGACAAGGGGTAAATCATGTCACGCAATCTAACGCAAAACGAACAAAGCTCATTTGACGTTCGTGTGAAAGCGGCCTACGAAATGGGCGGGATGCTTCGCGCGACGGTCGAAATCGCTGACAACATTGTTGGTTCAACCCATCGTTTTAACAAGATGGGGAAGGGTCTGGCGACCCGACGCATTGATCAAACTGATGTGGTTCCGATGAACATAACGCACGGCAATGCAACCGCAACCTTGGAAGATTGGAACGCTGCCGAATATACCGGCATTTTCAATCAGCAAAAAGTTCCCTACAAAGAACAGGACAAGCTGGCCGGTCGGATTGCCAATGCTATTGGTCGCCGCGAAGATCAACTGATCCTTGATGCGCTGGACGCTGCCGCCACATCTTTGACGGTTGATACCGACATTGGCGGCACTAACAGCGGATTGAACACCGCGAAATGTCGGCGGGCAAGACGCCTTATGAATGAAAAGGGCGTTCCGAAGGGCAGGGGTGAACGTTGCTTCCTTGTTTCCGCCACGGGCATGGAACAACTGCTTGGCGACGGGGATGCAAACACGGTTGACAAAAACGTGATCAAGGCCCTTTTCGATGGCGAAATTGCCCACTGGGTTGGCTTTGACTTCATCGAAATTGAAGATCGCGAAGAAGGCGGGTTGCCGAAAGCATCAAATGACCGGACCAACTTTGCCTATCACAAAGCTTCAACTGGCCTGGCCGTTGGCTTGAACATGCGCACAGAAGTCAACTATGTTGCACAAAAAACGTCTTATCTTGCGAACGGCCTTTTCAGCGCCGGTTCTGTTGCCATCGACGATGAAGGCATTGTTGAAATCACCACAACCGAATCATAAGAACATTTGGCGGGGCAATCAGCCCCGCTGATCTTTTCAATCTCATAGGGAAGCAAGTCATGGCTTTTTCAAAAACTAAACTGGATCCAACTGGATCAGGGTCTAAAGGGGCTGGCGCGCGCGCCATTTACCAAACGACAGACAACAAAGCGACTGTGAAGGGGGCCGGTTATTTCAACTCGGTTGCAAACGAATTGATGAATGCAAAGTCGATGCTGATCATCGCTTCTGATGCGACGTTTGAAGCCAAGGTCACGGCCACATCAACCACTGTCACGATAGCGGCCCTGGACGCTTACGCATAATAATATCCCTTGCTGTTGGGGGTGCGGGCGGTGCTGGGGAAACCTGGCCCGCCCATTTTTATAAGGAAAGATCATGGCTGAAACCGATATTTCAATTTGTTCCCGCGCATTGGTGACGCTTGGCGCGCAGCCAATATCTTCCTTTCTGCCCTCAGAAGGGGATACGGCAGTTATTTGTGCAAACATATATCCCGGCCTGAAGTTGGGCATCATGTCGCGCCATCAATGGCGGTTCTTGATGAAGAAAAAATCCCTTACTCGTGACGAAACTGCACCTGTTGGGGAATGGCTCTATTCGTATGTGATCCCTGGTGATGCGATTGGTTTGCCGAATGCAATTTTTAGCTCTACGCAACAGCGGGTTTCAGAAGGTCAGTTTGAAGTTTTTGGTCGCCGTGTGTTTTGCAACTTTGAAGCCCTGATTATGGATTACACCGCTGATTCAAAAGAAGATATATGGCCACCATTCTTTGCCGACTTGATGGTCAAAAGCCTTTGCGCAGAAATCGCTTTTGCCGTTACAGATCAACAGAATGTAGCGGAAACGTGGTCATTGAAAGCGTATGGACCGCCAAGCCAAGGCGGCGTAGGTGGTGCCTTGGGCGATGCGATGGCGATTGACGGTCAGAGCAATGGGACTTCAGGAATTGTGTCAGATGCCTTTGTCAACGCACGGTTTGGCGGCGGCGGTTTTTTGGGGGGGTTCTAGTGGCGCGCGTTCACCAGCTAAAAACTAACTTTGTGGCTGGGGAATTTGACCCCCTGCTTTTGGCTCGTTCAGATATTCGCCATTATTACAACGCTGGTGAGCGTGTTCGTAATGCCATTATCATCCCACAAGGGGGGGTATCAATCCGACCCGGATCAAAGTTTATGTGGGAAGTTCCGAAGATTCCTGACATTGACGGTGGGGGGCAAAGCAATGTGCGGCTTGTTGAATTTAAGTTCAACACAGAGCAAACCTATCTGATCGCGCTTCACCATAAAACCATTACGATTTTCAGAAATGATCTTGTGGTTGCAACCATCATCACCACTTACGAATCCGATGATTTGGTTTCTTCTGAAACGGCCACCGGCGATCTGATTTCATCGGGTATCTATTGGACGCAATCCAAAGACACAATGTTTCTGTTTCACGAAAACTTTCCAGTCAAGGAACTTAAGCGCGATGGTTCCCACACCGCATGGACCTTTACCGATTACGCTTTTAACAATGTGCCGCGCTATGATTTTGGTGAAACTTATACAGATCCAGATGAAGTTGGCGTGAATGAGGTTCAGGAAATTGAATTCCCGAATCCTGGGTCGCAAGGGAACTGGACTAGTGGCGACACATTTGCGCTAATCCTTGAAGATGAGCAAAGCGAAAATATCCGCTGGGATCAATTTGCAGACACATTAGCACCACGTATCCAAGCAGCTTTGCGTGAAATGCCAAACACATCTGGCGACGGGATTGACGTGGTGCATGACGGAATCGGTGGTGCAGAGACAAAAACAGTGACATTCACTGTGACATTCACGGGTGATGATGGGTCGCGTAAATGGGGATCAATATACTACCAAGTCGTTTCAGCCGAAGAAGTGCCATCAATTGATATTCTGGTTACAACAAAGGGCCAATATCCGGGGGAGGTGGTTTTCTCAGCCACCCGTGGCTACCCGCGTTGCGGCGCTTTTTTCCAAGGGCGTTTGTGGCTGGCCGGAACAAGTTCTTTACCCCATTGGGTGTGGGCTTCACGCCCTGGTGCGCCATTTGATTTGAATTCTGATGTGTTTAAAGATGATTATGGAATATCTGTTCCAGCCGATGCTGACGATGTTCCCGCCTTTACGGCAATTCATGCTGGGCGGCATCTTCAGTTTTTCAGCAAGTCTGGCGAATTCTACGTTCCTGTTTCAGACAGATCAGAAATCACGCCTGGAAATGTGGCGCTTCGAAGATCAACATCACGGGGATGCAAGCCAGGTCTTCGGGTTGTTGAAGTCGATGGTGCAACCCATTTCGTTCAGCGACGGGGCGGCGCTTTGCGGGAATTTATTTTCGCTGAATCTGAACAGGCATATCAGGCAAACAACATTTCCCTTTTGTCACCCCATTTGGTCAAAGACCCGGTAGACTTCGCGCTTCGAAGATCAACATCAACGACCGATGCAGATTATGAATTCCTTGTCAATTCTGATGGTTCTATGACTGTTTTTTGCACCTTACGAACGCAAGAAGTGAACGCAATGGCCTTGTGGAAAACAGCGGGTTTTTACCGTGGCGTTGTGGTGGTTTTGGACGAAGTATATTTTGCAGTCACGCGCGAAATCGACAGCGTAGAGCGAACTTTTATTGAAAAGATGAACAATGACATGACCGTTGATTGCGGGTTGACCGGCGGGTCCGGATCGTCCGGAACCTTGGGGCATTTGCCAGAAACCGAAATTGAACATCTTCTTGATGGGGTTATTCAACAAGCGGTGACTTCAAGCGATACTGGCGTTGTCACGTTTGCACGGGATGCTGTTACAGAATGGCAGGCAGGCCTTCGGTTTTCTGCGGCGGATGATGAATATCCGGATATGGTTTGGCTGGTTAAAACGCTACCGGTGGAAGTGGAACTTCCCGATGGGGCAAGCCTTGGCCGAAAGCGCAGGATTGTGGATGTTGCCATGCGCTTGGACAACACATCATCATTGACTATGAATGGGAAGGTGATCCCGTTTCAAAAATTCGGTGAAAACCTGTTAGATCAGAAGGTGACCCCTTTCAGCGGGGTCAAGCAAATTCGTGGGCTTCTTGGATGGGACTATAACGGTTCGGTCGTTTTGGGGTCTGATAAGTCACTGAAAGGCACGATATTGGGCCTTTCCTATGCGGTGAGTATTTAACGATGGCAACACTAATGGCAACAATGCTGGCCGGTTTGAAGGCAACAGTAGCAGGCGCAGCGGGAACCGCTGGCGCAGCGGCGGGTGCAGCGGGAACCGCTGGCGCTCTGGGGGGGATTTCTACTGCCCTAACAGTGGTGGGTGGGCTGGCTTCGATTATGTCAGGGGCGCAACAAAAGAGCGCGCTTGATCAGCAAGCCGCTGACGAAGAAACCCGCGCCACACAAGAGACTATTCAGGGACGCCAGGACGCGCTTCAGGCAATGCGGGCGCTGAACAATGACATGGCGCAAATCGCTGTTGCTGGCTATGCATCAGGGATCGGCGGTGGTGAAGGTTCTGTTTTGGCTGCGCAAAATGAAGCGCGTAAAGTCGGGGAACAGAATATCAACATGTCACGGCAAAGCGCGGCAATGCAGTCTGCGGCGCGGCGCAGTCAGGCAGGCCAGCTTAGGAAAGAAGGGCGCGGTGCGCTTGCTGGTGGAATCTTTGGGGGCATAAAGGGTGTGTCTTCACTGTTTCAGCGAGTGGGGGCGCGTGGATAAATGGCAGGTAATTCAACAATTGTCGGGGTTCCCCGCGAACTAACAACACAAAACAGAATGGGACGGGCGGGCGTTACGCCTGCTTCTTCCGTTCCGCGCATTCAGTTTTCAACAGGCACGGCAAAAGCCCTGTCTGAATTTTCGTTTGATATGTTCCAAATGTCAGGCCGGATAGAAGATGAACGTGATCAGCAAGCATCGGCTGAAGCTGAGGTTGAAGGCGCGGCGGCTGGCGCAACAGGAACGTTTGAAGTTCGGGATTACACAACGATCAGGAACCGCGCATACAACCAAGCCGGAATCCAAACATTTGTTTCCACACTCGAAACCCGTTCAATTTTTGGAACCGCTGAAATCCAGCGCCAATATGCGAATGATCCGGCAGGCATGGCCGCTGCCATGGAACAATATCATCAGGGCGTTGCGGATGAATTAAACGGGGTTTCCCCTGGCGCCGGTGCTGCATACCTTCAACGGGCTGCTGCCAGAACTGTTCCTGCCGTTGAACGCGCGCGGGATGCGGCCTTCACCCTGACAAGGGATCAAGCAGACGCAATGCTGATTCAGTCTCAGGTGGCGCTAAATGCAGAACTGACAAGCCACGCGGCCGATTTGTTTTCTGACAATCCTGACAGATCGCGGGCAGCTTCAAATGCTGTTGGTGTGGTTGGGGCTGAATTGATGCGCGTTTATGATGCGGTTGATGAAACCACTGGTCTTCCGCTGTATTCTGCATCAGAGCGGGCGCGGGCAAAAGCTGACTTCACTTCAACGGTGTTTCGCCAAGCAACTCTATCTTGGTTTTCAGAGCAAGAAGACATGGCGCAGGCGTATCTGGACTTTGTGGCAGGTGATTTCAAAATTGATCTGCATATGACTGGCCCTGATTTCAGCCGTATGCCATCGAATGTTTCATCTGCTATCGCTAACGCCGCAACCCGCCATGGAGTTGATGCCGATGCCCTTGGCACGATTGCCTACCTTGAAAGTCGTTTCAACACAGATGCGCAAAATGCGAATAGTTCAGCCGGTGGGCTGTTCCAATTCATTGACGATACGGCAGAAACTTATGGTCTTGAAGATCGCCTAGATGCTGATCAATCTTCGGATGCGGCTGCGCGAATGATGAAAGATAATATCGAAAGGCTTCGCGGTGTTCTTGGGCGGGAACCTACTGTTGGGGAACTTTACCTAGCGCACCAACAGGGCGCAGGTGGTGCATCCGAATTGCTTGGCAACCCGAACATGTTGGCCGTGGATCTTGTGGGTTCTGATGAAGTAACCCTGAACGGCGGGCGCGCCAACATGACAGCGCAGCAGTTTGCAAATATGTGGATCAGAAAGGCTGAAAGTGTCGCAGACCGTCAACCTATAGACCTTCGCCAAGCAA
>Ga0209345_10001950_pt1 | contig 23731 bp, 18 predicted proteins | sample Cruoilmetagenom7_FD_187294 | JGI IMG/M metagenome (GOLD analysis project Ga0209345, IMG submission 187294) | Oil polluted marine microbial communities from Coal Oil Point, Santa Barbara, California, USA - Sample 7 (SPAdes) (version 2) | ecosystem: Environmental > Aquatic > Marine > Oil seeps ...
GCGATGCCAGCCTGCCTCTGGAAAAGCGGGATTGGATCCTCGAAGGCGGCGCGCTCGATGGTGATGGCACCGGTTTGATGGTGACAACCCAGCAATGCCTGCTCAACCCCAATCGCAACCCCGATTTAACCCGCGCCCAGATCGAAGCCCGGCTGGAACGTGATTTGGGGGCCAGCCGGGTGTTATGGCTGGCAGACGGCTTGGTGAATGACCACACAGATGGCCATGTTGATAATCTGGCGCGGTTTGTTGCGCCCAATGTGCTGGCCCTGCCGCGCGCGAGCGGGGATGATGATCCCAACGCGGCCATCTATGCCGACGCAAAGGCCCGGGCCGAAGCATTCGGAGTTTTGATTGCTGAAATCCCCTCGCCCGGCCTGATCGAACGCGGCGGACAGATCGAACCGGCCAGCTATGCCAATTTCACGATCACCAGCCATCTGGTGGTGGTCCCCACATTCGATTCGCTGCATGACGGCGATGCGGTTTCAGCAATCGCTGAACTATTCCCGGACCGCACCGTCATCGGCCTGCCTGGCGATGCAATATTGGCGGGCGGCGGCGGTTTTCATTGTGCCAGCCAGCAGATGCCCGCACATTCTGCGCGCGCGTCTTAACCCCTCCTTAGGGCGTTGGGCCGATAATGGCTGTATGGCCCAGGCGGTGACACACATTCAGCAAATGGGTTTTGCGCCCATCACAGCGCTGCGCAGTATGATCGTATGCAGCTGCGCCGCTGCATTAATTTTGGCGGGCGCGCCCCTCCCATTTTGACGTTTAGGCCAACATCCTGACGCACTGCCGCCAGCGCTGCCAACAAGGCTCCAACAATCTTTTCGGCGGCGAACCCTGCGATCAAACCCTTGCGATCAAACCCTTGCGATCAAGCAGGGGCCATATCGGGCGGGGCGGCTTTTGCAGTCAACATCGTGATCGCCTCGTCCAGCGACAGGAATTGCTGCTGCTTTTCGCCCAAGGTGCGCATCGCAACCGTTTTTTGCTCTGCTTCGCGCATCCCAACAACCAATAAATGCGGAACCTTCTTCACCGAATGTTCGCGCACTTTGTAATTGATCGTCTCGTTCCGCAGGTCGCTTTCAACCCTGATCCCGGCCGCTCGCAGTTTATTGACCACCTCGCCCGCATAATCATCTGCATCCGACACGATGGTCGCAACCACCACTTGTACCGGGGCCAGCCACAGCGGCAATTTGCCTGCATAATTTTCGATCAATATGCCAATGAAACGTTCATAGGACCCGAAAATCGCGCGGTGCAGCATAACTGGTCGGTGGCGTTCGCCATCTTCGCCCACATAGCTGGCATCGAGCCGGTCTGGCAGCACACGGTCAGACTGGATCGTGCCCACCTGCCATGTCCGCCCGATCGCATCGGTTAAATGCCATTCCAGCTTGGGGGCATAAAAAGCGCCTTCGCCTTCCAGTTCTTCCCAGCCGAATTCTTCCGTCGCCATGCCGGCTTCTTTGACGGCGTTGCGCAATTCTTCCTCGGCCTTGTCCCAATCCGCATCTGAACCGAAGCGTTGTTCAGGGCGGGTCGCCAATTTGATCGCAAATTTTTCAAAGCCCAGTTCTTTGTAAACGCGGCTGGCCAATTCGCAGAACTGGCGCACCTCTGCCACAACCTGATCTTCGGTGCAGAAGATATGGGCATCATCCTGCGTGAATTGGCGCACCCGCATCAACCCGTGCAACGCGCCATGGGGTTCATTGCGGTGGCAGCAGCCCATTTCACCCAGACGGATCGGCATATCCCGATAGGATGTGATACCCTGTTTGAACACCAGCACATGGGCGGGACAATTCATCGGCTTCAGCGCCATCCATCCAGCATCACCGGAAATAACCGGCCCTTCGTCTTCGACATTGGGCACTTCGTCGGGGATGACAAACATGTTCTCGCGATATTTACCCCAATGGCCCGATTGTTCCCATTGGCGGGCATCCATCACTTGGGGTGTCTTGATTTCGAGGTAACCACCGCCATCCATCGCGCGGCGCATATAAGCCTCCAGCTCGCGCCAGATTTTGTAACCCTTAGGGTGCCAAAAAACGCTGCCATGCGCTTCTTCTTGTAAATGGAACAAATCCATCTCGCGGCCCAACTTTCGGTGATCGCGTTTTGCAGCTTCTTCCAATCGGTGGAGATGGGCATCAAGCTGCTTTTTATTCAGCCAGCCAGTGCCGTAAATGCGGGTCAATTGGGCGTTTTTCTGGTCGCCGCGCCAATAGGCGCCGGCAACACGCATCAGTTTAAATGCCTGGGCATCCAGCTTGCCCGTGCTGGGCAGATGCGGCCCGCGGCACATATCCATCCATGCTGATGGATCATCAGCCTCGCCCGACCAATAAACCGTCAGGCCCTGTTCGCCATCCTCGCTCACCGGCAATTGGGCGGCCCATTCGGCCTTGAAATTTTCGCCCTCGCTCTGCCATTTGGCGATTAAATCAGCGCGGTCCCACATTTCGCGGCGCAGCGGCTTGTCAGCCTTGATGATGGCCCGCATCTTTTCCTCGATAGCGGGCAAATCATCCATCGAAAACGGATCGCGCGATGGCGGGGCCATCACATCATAATAAAACCCATCATCAGTCGCGGGGCCAAAAGTGATCTGCGTGCCGGGCCACAATGCCTGCACCGCTTCGGCCAGAACATGGGCATAATCATGGCGCATCAATTCAAGCGCATCAGCCTCGTCGCGGATGGTGACCAGCGCCAGTTCAGCATCGCCATCAAAGGGCCGCCCTATATCGCGCAGCTCGCCATTGACCCGCGCTGCCAGCGCGGCCTTGGCCAGCCCCGGGCCAATGGCCAAGGCCACATCCGCAGGCGCTGAACCACGCGGCATCTCGCGCATGGATCCATCGGGTAGGCTGATTTTTATCAATTCACTCATCAGGTTCATCTCATCTGTTTCAGCGCGCGCCTTGGCACAAGCTGGGCCGCGCTGAAAGTCCGGTGCCTACAAGTTTTCTAGATTAAGAAAGTGGCACCGCGCCGCCCGAACTGCAAGCGGCCTTGGGCCTGGCCAATGGATTAAGCAGGGGCGGGCGGTTCACCCCGCCATTTACCCAGCTTCAATAACAACGCCAAAGCGCAGACTTATGACAAGCACCACCGACCATATGTCCAGTATCCTTGACAATTAGACGAATCAGTGTCAATTAAGCTTTACATAATGGAAAGGGTCACAATCATGAACCACATTACCAAAGTTCTTTTTCTTGGTGCAGCCATGATCGGCATCAGCCTTATGGTGAAATTCGATATGGTGCCTGAGCCACTCGGCCGATGGGCCCCATTTATGGTGTTGGCGATGTTTCCTTCCTTGTGGGCCGGCCAGCCGCGCGCTGGTTGCCGCAGCAAGGGGGCATGAGATGATTTGTAATGATAATGGGCGCGCGCAGAAAGCCTATACCAAGCGCATGGCAGTCGCGATGGCCGCTTATTTAATCACCCTGTTTGCCGGCGAGGCCCTGATTTCTCGCAATCTGGTGTCCGGCCCGATAATCTGGCTGCTTGCTCTGCTGCCGGGCCTCTCCATCATTGGTGCATTCTATGCCATTGGTAAGTTAATTCTGGAAACGAGCGATGAATTTATCCGTATGCTGATCGTGCGCCAGACAATGATCGCGACCGGTTTTGCCCTGTCAGTGGCGACGGTCTGGGGCTTCCTCGAAAATTATGATCTGGTGGTGCATGTCGATGCCTATTGGATCGCGATTTTGTGGTTCTTCGGCTTCTTCATCGGGGCAATTTCCAACCGCATCACCTATGGTGCATGGGGGACAATCAAGTGAAAAACCGTCTCAAAGTGCTCCGCGCGGAACGAAACTGGAGCCAGCAGGATCTGGCCCAGCAGCTTGATGTTTCCCGCCAAAGCGTCAATGCGATCGAAACCGGCAAATATGATCCTTCGTTGCCGCTTGCCTTCCGCATCGCGGAGACATTTGGTATGACCATCGAGGAAATATTCCTGCGCGGCTGATGCGCGCGGATTATCGGGCCGGAATTGACGGGCCAGACATAAGGGGGCCAGCTTGCGTTTTTTTGTTCTTGTGTCCCTAGCCATGCTCGCAGGATGCAGCGGCGTTGGCTGCGAGGAAAAACCTGGCCAACCGCTGCAATTTCCTGAAATTTACTAATTCGGTTGGCTTCGCCTATTGGCGGCCATGGCTTGTCCTTCGCTGCGCGATCACACAAAGATGCGATGATGAGCAAATTACAATTTCATTCAATGCCTGACGGGCGCCAAATCGCGTTTCGTAAAACCGGTGGGATGGGGCCGGCCATCATCTTCCTGCCCGGTTATATGTCCGACATGGAAGGCGGCAAGGCCACTGCAATCTATAAATGGGCGCAGCAAACAGGCCGCGAATGCCTGCTGCTTGATTATTCCGGCTGCGGGTCCAGTTCCGGTGAATTTTCAGGCGGAACCTTATCACAGTGGCGGGACGAAGTTCTTGCCTTGATCGCGGCGCAGACCGCTGGGCCGGTGGTGCTAGTGGGATCTTCGATGGGCGGCTGGCTGATGCTGCTGATCGGGCTGGCCCTGGGGCCTGAAACGGGGCCGGGCCGGGGCCATCATCTGGCAGGCATGATCGGCATTGCCGCTGCACCTGATTTTTCCAACTGGGGCTTCACACCGGATCAAAAAACGCAGCTGGCCAAGGGTGAAACCATTTTTGAAGACAATCCCGCCGCCCCCGGCCCGACGCCAACCTATGCCAAATTCTGGCAAGATGCTGAAACCCACCACCAACTTGCCGCAGACATCGCCCTTCACTGCCCCGTTCGCTTGCTTCACGGGCAAAATGATGCCGATGTGCCGTGGCAAACAAGCCTTAAGCTGGCCGAGCGCCTTTGTTCGGACGATATACAGGTAACATTGCTCAAAACCGCAGATCACCGGATGTCCCGCGATCAGGACATCGAATTGCTGCTGCGCACTTTGGCCCAGATGCCATCTGATCAAGATTGAGAAATGTTACTATGTCTGCCTTACTCGCAATTCTTATCCAAATAGGCGTGGCCCCTACCACTCAGCCGGTCTCCCCGATCCCGGAAGAATTATACGAACAGCGCCGCCTGAACAAAGAAGCCCGCGCAAGGCAAGAACCCGCCCCGCCGAGCCCGACCAACAATAAATTGGCCAATTGCGTTTCGCTGATCGAAATCAATCCCGAAGCGGCCCGCATTGATGCCAGCAGATGGCGGGACCGGGCAGATTTGGCGCAAAAAGCCTCTGCCGCGCAATGTTTGGGCATGGCGCTAATGCAGTTGGGGCGCTGGGACGAGGCGGCGCAGAGTTTTATCAACGGGCGCAACTTCACCCTGCCCGATGCCCAGTTAACCCGCGCACGATTGGGCGCAATGGCCGGCAATGCCCTGTTGGCAGCGGACAATCCGGCCGATGCGCTGACCACGCTCATGCGGGCGCAAACTGATGCAGACACAGCGCAAGACACCTTGCTGACCGGCGAAATCGCGCTCGACCGCGCGCGCGCTTTGGTAATATTGGGCCGCAATCCAGAAGCCGCCGCAGTGCTGACCTTGGCCCGCCTGTCTGTGCCATCCAGCGCGCAGGCATGGTTGTTATCGGCCACCCTTTCGCGGCGGATGAACCAGCTCCCCATCGCCCAACAGCAAATTGATCGGGCATCCAACCTCGCCCCAAGCGATCCTGAAATCGGGCTTGAGGCGGGGGTGATCGCAGTACTGTCGGGCCGCGATGATGCTGCACGAAAAAGCTGGCAATCAGTGGTGCAATTGGCGCCCGGCACCAGCTATGCCCAAACCGCGCAATCCTATCTCGAGCAAATCGACCAGCAATGATTGTGTCGCCGGTTGCCCGCCTCGCCAGCAATTTGCAAAACAGGCAGGCTATATTGGGTAGGCCATAGGCAGCTTGCGGGGCGCGAAACATCAGCCTACTCATGTATTTATGCTGCACAATGCAGCAACAATATAATACGGGCCGGTAAAGGCCGCAGGAGCTGGATGCATGGGGTCAAAGACCGGCACATCGGATCGCAATCCTTCAATGGACAAGGGCGGGAAGAAATCTGGTGGCCGCGCCGGAAAGATAAACGGCGAAACACAGCTGGAACAGGCACTGGCTGCCCGCATCTATGCCTCTTTACTGCCCGGTGATACGCCGTTTAAGCCCAGCAAAGTAGCCGAAATAGCCCAGTTCCTGATCGCCTCGGCAGACCGGCGCGAAACCGGCGAGCCTATCATTACGCTGGAAACAACCAGCGACCACCGCCGGTTTATGCGGATCGCGATCATCAATGATGATATGCCGTTTCTGGTCGATTCCATCGCATCCACCATCGCTGCGCAGGGCCTGTCGATTGATCGGCTGGTTCACCCTGTTGTGCCGGCCCAGCGGTCCAAGCAGGGCGAATTGGCAGCCATTCCCGATCCCAACGATCCTGATACCATGGATGCTGAACTCAGCCGCGAATCGATGGTATATATCGAAACGGTTCGGATTGACGCACGCCAACGCCGTGATCTGGAACGGGCCTTACGCGTAACGCTGGGCGATGTGCGCAGCGCAGTAAGGGATTGGCCAAAATTGCGCGAAATCATGCGCGAAGATGCTGATCGGGTTGCAAACAGCCGGAACGGCGATGTCGAAGGGGCCAAATTATTACGGTGGCTGGATAGCGGGATGCTGACCCAGCTTGGCCATCTGACCCGGTGGCGCAGTGGCCGCCATTCACAATTGCTGGGCATTTGTCGGCGCAGCGCCAAACACCTCCTCGCCGACCAATCCTATGATAATGCCTTTGCCTGGTTTGACGGGGCAATGAACGATGCCGGGGCCGGGGCCGATGACGGAGACGATACCGGAGGCGATGCCCGGGATGATGGCGCGATGCAGCCGCTGATCATCAAAGCCAATCGCATGTCCAATGTGCACCGCCGCGTTCCACTCGATTTGTTCATCATACCCATAATCGAAGATGGCAAAGTGGCAGGATTGTCGATCCACGCCGGCGTATGGACCAGCGCCGCTCTGGCTGCGCCGCCAAGCAGCGTGCCGCGATTGCGTTTGCAAATGTCCGACCTGTTTGAAAAATTCCATTTCGATAATGAAGGCCATGCTGGAAAAGCATTGGTGCATGCGCTGACTGCATTGCCCCACGATCTGCTGATTTCATTTTCCAAGCAGGCGATCGAGCGGATTTCCACCACGATGATGAGCCTGATCGACCGCCCACGCCCGCGTCTGGCCATGGTCGAGGCGCCGCTTTCTCGCCATCTTTTTGCCTTCGTCTGGTTACCGCGAGACATGCTTTCCACCCAGATCCGGGCCCAAATTCTGGGCCTGATCGAACAAGGTGCAAGCGGTGAATTGCTCGATTGGAGCTTGCAGGTCGAAGGCGGCAATCTGGCTATGCTGCGCTTCGTGCTTGATATTCGCGGCGGGCAACAAGCGGACAGCGAAAGCACATTGGAAACCAAATTGCAGACGATGCTGCGCGGTTGGGACGAGGCGGTCGAAAGCGAGCTGGCAGAAACTCTCGAAGCGGGGCGCGCAGCGGCCATTGCAACCCGTTTTGCCCAGGCATTCCCCACCGCATATCGCGCAGAATATAGCGCGGCGGAAGCGGGGCGCGATATTCTGCGGATGCGCCATTTGCACCTGTCAGAAACGGATGGGGCCCCGCGCACGGCGCTGCAACGTGATGCGCGGCTATACCATCTGGCTGGTGAAGCCGATGGTCTGCTGCGCCTTAAAATATATGAAAATACGGGCGCCCTGCCCTTGTCTGATTCTGTCCCAGCATTGGAAAATTTCGGGCTGCGCGTATTGTCCGAAACCCCGACTAAGCTTGATGACGGCAAGCTTGGAACGATCCACGATTATGCGCTCTGCCTGCCCGAAGGCGTTCATGCTGCAGCGCTACTGGAACGTGCGCCCATAATCGAAGAAGCCATTGCAGCAGTCATCAACGAAAATGCCGAGGATGATCCCTTCAACCGGCTGGTAATCAGCGGCAGTTTGTCCGCGCAGGAGGCTGGATGGCTACGCGCGATCTATCGCTATCTGCGTCAGGCCGGGATGAGTTTCACCATCTATACAGTTGTTGATGCGTTACGCCGGGCGCCCGGCGTAACCAGCGCGCTGATCGCATTGTTCACAGCGTGCCATGACCCGGCATTTAAGGGCGCGCGCGCCGCTGCGGCGGGCAAGGCTGAAGATGCAATCAAGCAAGGTCTGGCCAAAGTGGCCGCGATCAATGATGATCGGTTGCTGCGTTTTTATCATGCAGTCATTGGCGGTATCGTGCGGACCAATGCCTTTGCAGCGGCAGGCCAAGAGGCATTGGCCTTCAAAATCGATTCTTCGGCGGTGCCCAATCTGCCCAAACCCGTGCCTTGGCGCGAAATCTTCGTCTATTCGCGCCGGGTCGAAGGCATCCATTTGCGCGCTGGCCCGGTGGCCCGCGGGGGCCTGAGGTGGTCTGACCGCAGAGATGATTTTCGAACCGAAGTTCTGGGCTTGATGAAAGCGCAGCGGGTTAAAAACGCAGTGATCGTGCCAACCGGCGCAAAGGGCGGATTTTATCCAAAACTCCTGCCCTCGCCTGACCGGGATCGGGACGCTTGGGCAGCCGAGGGGCAGGCCAGTTATGAAATTTTCATCAACGCATTGCTGTCGATCACTGATAATATCGTCGATGAAAAGGTGGTGCATCCAGACAATGTCGTGATCCGTGATGGGGATGATCCCTATTTTGTGGTTGCCGCCGACAAGGGCACTGCGCGTTTTTCCGATATTGCCAATGCCATTGCCGCCAGCCGTGATTTCTGGCTCGATGATGCTTTCGCCAGCGGCGGATCCAATGGATATGACCACAAAGCGATGGGCATCACCGCGCGCGGCGCTTGGGTATCAGTCCAACGCCACTTCCTTGAAATGAATGTCGATGTTCAAAACGATCCTGTGCAGGTGGTGGGCTGCGGCGATATGTCGGGCGATGTGTTTGGCAATGGCATGTTGCTATCAAAATCAATCCGGCTGGTTGCCGCATTCGACCATCGCCACATCTTCATTGATCCTGATCCCGATCCCGCCATCAGCTGGAAAGAACGCAGCCGTTTGTTCGCTTTGCCGCGGTCAAGCTGGCAAGATTATGATGCATCGCTCATTTCAAAAGGCGGCGGTGTCTTCAATCGATCGCTGAAGAAGATTGCATTATCACCCCAAGCACGCAGCATTCTTGGGATCAAAACCAATGAAATCGAACCCGATATGCTGATTTCCGCAATTCTGGGCGCGCCAGTGGATCTGATCTGGTTTGGCGGGATCGGAACCTATGCCAAAAGCTCTTTAGAAAATAACGCTGTGGTGGGCGATCCGGCCAATGATAGCCTTCGGATCGACGCCAATATGATCCGCGCAAAAGTAATCGGCGAAGGGGCCAATCTGGGCATTACCCAAGCTGGCAGGATCGAATTTTCGATTGGCGGGGGCCGCTGCAATACCGATTTCATCGACAATTCAGCAGGCGTTGATTGTTCCGATAATGAGGTCAATATCAAGATTGCGCTCGCCGCCGCCAAACGCAGCGGCACATTATCTGAAAAAGCACGCGTAAACTTGCTCGCTTCGATGACCCAAGATGTCAGCGCGATAGTGCTGGAAGATAATCGGCTGCAGGCCCTGTCCTTGTCGATCGCAGAAACCGGCGGCGCCAAGGCCACCGCTGCACAAATCCGTCTGATTGAAACATTGGAAGAAAAGGGCGATCTGGACCGCCGCACCGAAGGGCTGGCCGATGGCGCGACGCTGGCGCGCAGGGCCATCGACGGATTTGGACTGACCCGGCCTGAACTGGCTGTATTATTGTCCTCCACCAAATTGCTGCTGCAAGATGCGATCGAACGCAGCGCGCTGCCCGATGATCCGGGGATGGAAAAAATATTGCTCGGCTATTTTCCAAGCGCGATGCGGACCAAATTCAAAAAACAGATCCTCAACCACACTTTACGCCGTGAAATCATCGCCACCGTGCTGGCCAATAAAATGGTCAATTGTCTGGGCCTGGTTCACCCGTTTGAATTGGCCGAAGAAGAAGTGGTTGAATTAGCGCAGGTTGCCGGCGCCTTTGTTGCAGCCGTGGAATTATTCAATATCGACCCCTTGTGGCAGCAGCTGGACACAGCAGACATCCCCGAAGCGGCGCGGCTTATATTATTTGAACGCACCGCATCAGCATTGCGCGGGCAAATGGCCGATTTGCTGCGGCGGGATTGCGATCAGGTTCAGCCTTCGCAAATCGTGGCCGAACTGGCCGAGGGGGTGAGCGATTTATCCCACACAAAAGACAGCCTGCTTGCCGCCCAGGCCAATCAGCAATCAGCCAAATTACGCGAAAGCTTTGTGAAATTGGGAACACCGCAGGGCATTGCCGCGCAAGTGGCACATCTTTACGATATTGATGGCGCAATCGGGCTGGCCAGCCTGTCGCTTGATACAAGGATCAGTGCGCGTGAATTAACCGGGGCGTTTACCGATTTAGGCGCAATGCTGGGGCTTGACTGGGCGCAGGGAACCGCCGCCTTGATGGAACCATCGGATGTATGGGAACGGCTTTTGGTGGCCGGCCTTGCACGCGATTTTCAGCAAATGCGGCTTAAATTCCTTCGCCGCTTATCCCAGCGCAAAAAAGCCAGGGCCGATCTGGCCGGCGCCGTAGCCATTTGGGCAGAAGAAAACGCAGATGCGATCCGCCAGTTTCGGGCAATGATCACGCGCGCGCAGGCACGGACCCCCGCCCCGCCATCCATGCTGGCACAGATCGCCAGCCAAGCACGCAATGTTTTGGCCAGATAAGATCTACTTGCGCGCTGCCCCTTGACCTGAATTTGGTTTCCGCCAACAGCATTGCCATGGACCACGCAGATACAATCATCGTTGGCGCAGGGCACAGCGGTTCCCAGGCAGCGATCGCCCTACGTCAGAATAATTACGAAGGGTCGATCATAATGCTCGGCCGCGAGAGCGATCCGCCCTACGAGCGGCCGCCCTTGTCCAAAGAATATCTGGCGGGCGAAAAATCATTTGAACGCATCCTGATCCGCCCCCTCCAATTCTGGGCCGACAAAGACATTGACCTGCGCCTGAGCAGCAATGTGGTTTCAATTGACAGTATGCGCCATCAACTGACCCTGTCGGATGACACGCAATTGACCTATCGCAAATTGATCTGGGCTGCTGGCGGCGATCCGCGGCGATTGTCATGCCCCGGGGCAGATCTGGACGGGGTGCATTCGGTCCGCAATCGCGCCGATGTCGACCGGATCATGGCCGAGCTGGAAACAGGCGCGAAACGCGTAGTGGTGATTGGCGGCGGTTATATCGGATTAGAAGCCGCTGCAGGATTGCGCAAACTGGGCTGCGAAATCACGCTCATCGAAACACTCCCACGTGTTTTGGCGCGGGTGGCAGGCGAGGAATTATCCGCATTTTACCAAGACGAGCATCGCGCACAAGGCGTTGATCTAAGGCTGGAAACCATGGTCGAGCGGCTTGAGGGTGCGGACAGCGGCGATGCTGATGGGGCCGCCAGCAACCGCGTTACCGGCGTCAAACTCAGCACGGGTGAAATTATCCCGGCTGATATGGTGATTGTCGGGATCGGGATCGTCCCTTCGGTTGGCCCATTGATTGGTGCCGGGGCATCGGGCGGTAACGGCGTTGATGTGGACGAATATTGCCGGACCACACTGGATGACATCTATGCCATCGGCGACTGCGCCTCTCATGCTAACCCGTTTGCAGGCAATGCTGTCATCCGGCTCGAATCTGTCCAGAATGCACATGATATGGCCAGCACGACTGCGCGGGCCATTTGCGGGGATAAACAGCCCTATCACGCGTTGCCGTGGTTCTGGTCCAACCAATATGATCTGAAATTGCAAACCGCTGGTCTGGCAATGGATTATGATCAAACCGTTCTGCGCGGCGATCCAAAGATGCGGAAATTTTCGGTTATCTACCTTAAGGAAGGGCGCGTGATCGCGCTCGACTGCGTCAATTCAATCAAGGATTACGTGCAAGGGCGCAAATTGGTGGAGGCAAAGATGGTGTTCGATCCGGATTTGCTGGCCGATACTGACATACCGCTTAAGGATCTGCTCTAATATCCCATTGCGCCAGCGCCCAGCGCGCCGCCTCGGCCACCACGGGATTATCATCCGCGCATAATTGCCGCACTTGCCCGGCCAGCGATGGATTATCACTATTGCCCGCCGCAATCAGGCAATTGCGCACAAAACGGTCCCGGCCGATGCGTTTTATGGGTGAGCCTGAAAACAGCGTGCGGAAAGCTGAATCATCCAGCGCCAGAAATTGGTTAAGGGGCGGCGCCGCCAATTCGCCGCGCGGCAGAAATGCCTTGTTGCGCGCACCCGCATCGGCAAATTTGTTCCACGGGCACACTGCCAGGCAATCATCACAGCCATAGATACGGTTGCCCATTTGCTTGCGGAATTCTTCTGGGATCGGCCCCTTATGCTCGATCGTAAGATATGAAATGCAGCGGTTTGCATCCAGTTTGTAGGGCGCAGGGAAAGCATCAGTCGGGCACGCCGTCTGGCAGGCGGTGCACGAACCGCACAGGTCATCATGCGGGGCATCCGGCGCAAAGGGCACAGTGCAATAGATTGCCCCCAAAAACAGCCAGCTGCCATGGGCCTGACTGACCAGATTGGTATGTTTGCCCTGCCACCCGATCCCGGCAGCTTGGCCCAGCGGTTTTTCCATCACCGGAGCAGTGTCGACGAAGACCTTCAATTGCGGTTCATCCAGCCCCAGCCGCTTGGCCTCTGCCACCAGCCAGCGGGCGAGCGCCTTCAGCGCCTTTTTCACCGTATTGTGATAATCACCGCCCTGCGCATAGACCGAGATTCGCGCATGGTCCGCGTCCCCTTCCAACGCCAAAGGATCAGCGGACGGGGCATAGCTCATGCCTAGGGCAATAACACTGGCGGCATCGCCCCACATGCTGTTCGGCCCCTGACGCACATCGGCGCGGTCTTCCATCCATTGCATCGTGGCATGATGCCCAGCGTCTAACCATTCGTGCAAACGCGCAGCACGCAGCGGATCATCCTGCGCGGGTGCAAAGCCAATCGCGCAAAAGCCAAGCCGCCGCCCTTCGGCCAATAGCCCGGCTTGCAATGTGCTAATAATAGCGGCGTTAACCATACTTGGGGTTGCTCCCGTTCACGCTGCAAGGTTAATCGGTGTGGATGGATAGGGGCTAAGCGAACAGGGCGGGTTGGGCAAGAGCCTGACCAAAAGCCCGGAAAATGGCCCCAATGATGGCGCAGATAATGGCCCGGAAAACGGCCCAGAAAACGGCAGGGGAAATCAGATGAACGATGCCTTTGCCAAAAACCGCCCCCTTGCAATCGAAGCGCGCGGATTGGTCAAGCATTTCGAAGGGACAATCGCGGTCGATGGGGTCGATTTGTCAGTCCCTGAAGGCGCAATCTACGGCATTTTGGGCCCCAATGGCGCGGGCAAGACCACCACTTTGCGGATGTTGCTGGGTATTATCGAGCCTGACAAAGGGGTGCGCACCATATTCGGCCATGACCGGCCACATGATATTTCCCGGCTGATCGGCTATTTGCCTGAGGAGCGCGGCCTATATCCCGCGATGAAGGCATATGAAGCCATCGGATTTCTGGGCGCATTACGCGGCCTGCCGCTGGCAGAAGGCAAACGCCGCGGGCGAGAATTGCTCGAACGCCACGGTCTGGGCCACGCGGCCGAGCGCCAGATCAGGCAATTGTCCAAAGGCATGGCGCAAACAGTGCAATTGCTTGGAACATTGGTCCACAAACCGCGTCTGGTTGTGCTGGACGAGCCGTTTTCAGGCCTTGATGCGATCAATCAGGGCAAGCTGGAAGGGATGATCCGCCAATTGGCAGATGATGGCACCACGGTGATCTTTTCCACCCATGTCATCGCCCATGCAGAACGATTGTGTGAAGGTGTGGCGATCATCGCCGGGGGCAAGGTGCCCTATGCCGGTTCAGTCGATGATGCGCGCGACCGGATCCCGGCGCAGGTCCGGCTGGAAACCCATGCCCGCGAGGGCCAGTGGCGCGGTGCACTGCCCGCCGATGCCCGGCGCGAGGGTGATTATTGGATGTTCTCTTTGCCAGAAAGCGGGATCGAACCGCTTTTGCGCGCCCTAATCGAAGGAGAGGCCGGCATTCTGTCACTATCAATCGAACGGGCCGGATTGCACGATGCCTTTGTCCATATCGCGGGCGAGGCGGCAGCGCGCGCGCTGAATGAACATAGCGTAGATGGAGCCGAATGATGGGCAGGCTGACCGGCGGGGCGGACCAACAAAAATCGCGCCTGAATTTGTGGCAGGCAGCCTTTGTCATTGCGCGCCGGGATTTTCGCGCCATCTTGTTCAGTCGGGCCTTTATATTCTTCTTGCTAGGGCCGGTATTCCTGATGGGCGTTGGCGCATTATCCAGCGGGGTCGGCAGCCAGATCAGGGCAGAAACCGCCGATCCCCAAGTGGGTGTGGCGATGAGCCTGCCCGACACCGCTGCCATGCTGGCCGCGCATAGCGTATTGGACAGGCAATTGGGCCGCGCCCTGCCGCCAATGGCGGCGCTGGAAGTAGAACGCGGGGATAGCGCCAGGCTTATCCTTGAGGAAAAACGCGGCAATTACGCTGCAATCGTGACCGGAACGCTGGCCGAACCGATCATGACTGGAACACAGGATCAGTTAAACGCGCTGAAAGGCCGGATCGCTCTGATCGCGGCGACAGCCAATGATCAGGCGCCCCGCCAATTCCCCAAAATCACCACTCAGAATGTGGCCACCAGCGGCGCCAGCCAGCGCAGCGGGCGAGTGGTAACGGCCCAGATTGGCCAGATGCTATTGTTCCTGCTGACCATGCTGCTGGCGGGTATGGTGCTGTCCAATCTGGTGGAAGAAAAAGGCAATAAGATCATCGAAATTCTGGCGGCGGCTATCCCGATGGATGCCGTATTCATGGGCAAATTATTCGCCATGCTGGGTGTTTCAATGGTTGGCATTGTCCTGTGGGGCACAGTTGTCGGCATTCTTGCCGGGTTTACTGGTTTCGATTTAGGCGCCGTGCCTGCGCCCGCAGTGGGCTGGCCATTGTTCTTGATGCTGGGCGTAGTCTATTTTTCTATGGGGTACCTACTGCTGGGCTCGCTGTTCCTTGCGATTGGATCAATGGCGGCCACCGTGCGCGAGGTGCAGACATTATCCATGCCGGTTACCATGCTCCAATTGCTGGTGTTCTTCTTTGCCAGCTATGCCATGGCCAAGCCGGGCTCGCCGATGGAATTAGCAGCAGCGATTTTCCCGCTTAGCTCGCCCTTCGCCATGCTCGCGCGTGCGGCACAAATCGAAACCTTGTGGCCCCATGCCTTGGCATTAATGTGGCAGACAATCTGTGTGGCCGCATTCATCAAAGCTGGGGCCAGCCTGTTTCGCAAACGGGTGATGCATTCCGGCCCGCAAGGCGCGAAGGCCAAGAAACGCTTTTGGCAGCGCAAAGGGGGAAACAACGCCCCAGCCAGATCAAGCACTACGCCCTGAATTGCCCCTCTTCTGCGCCGGTGGGTGGTGGGTGGCGGCCCGCTTGCACAATTGCAACGGAAGATCCCGCTCAGAAATATGCCCGGCCTGCGCAATTACCGGCGCAATGAAACCATTTTACGCGCGGCAACGTATAAGAAAATGGGAGCATAAAAACCCGGGGCATTTCATCCCGAAAGGATCAGCGATGACAGATTTTGGCGCCAATACCCGCCGGGGAATGCTGGGATGGCTAGGTTCAGCAGGATCGGCAATTTTATTGGCCGGCTGCGGATCAGGCCCGGCAGAGGCAAAAGATTTTCCCAAAGCGCGCAGCGCAGCACATTGGCGCAAGACCTTAACCCAGCAGGAATTTCGCATTTTGCGCCAAGGGGGAACAGAGCGCCCCTATTCCTCGGCGCTTAACAAGGAAAAGCGCAAGGGCACATTCCTTTGCGCAGCCTGCGCCAACCAGCTTTATTCATCAAAAACCAAATTTGACAGCCGCACCGGTTGGCCCAGTTTCTGGCGATCGCTGCCCGGCGCAATCGTGATCGATACTGATTACAAACTTGGCTATCCGCGCAAGGAAGTGTTGTGCGCTGATTGCGGCGGGCATCTGGGCCATGTGTTCAATGATGGGCCCAAACCGACCGGCAAACGGTATTGCATGAACGGCGCCGCGCTGGATTTTGTGCCCGCTTAACCTTCGCAGGGCGCCGATCTGCCGTGCTGCATCCGGCCCTAAGGGGCGATTTTCCAAATCTGCATATTGCCTTCGCCCGGCACCATGACGGGTTCCAGCCATGCCGGTTCATCCCCCGCCAGCAATTGCGCCATAAAACCATCAGGGGCGGCATCAACATAGCGGGCCGGCTCGATCAGATCAGGGCATATTACGATATAGCTCGCGGCACGCGCGCGCAGGGCCGTGCGGGCGGACTGGGCAGAACCGGTGAACATCTCGATCACCGCGCGCATCCCTTGATCGCCGCGATGATGGCCCGTTGCGATCACTGAATGGTTTGTTTCATAAAGCAGCAGCGGCCCAAGATCGAGCGGGGCGAGAATTTCCCCTTTGGGCAGGGCGCGCAGGGCCCCGGCCGATTGCGGGATCGCACAAGACGAGGTTTGCACAAGGCTGGTATTTAACGATGCGCGCGCAGGCATAGCAATCGCCAGCAAAGTCAGCGGCATCGCCGGCATCAAAGCCAGCGCCACGCTCGCCAATGCCAGCGCCCGTCTGCCCGGGCGGCGCATATTGCGGGCATTGCGGATCCATTGGGAAATCTGCCAGCCAAGCGGCACCGATGCCAGCGCGCCTGCCACTGCACCTGCCCGGGCCACAAACATTGCCACAATCAAAGCGGCCATCAACAACAAGGCATATTCATACCACCATTGGCGCAGCCAGTCCGAAGTGCTGCGGGCCAATTGCAGGGCGGCCGCCAGCGCAATCAGCGGCGGCACCATGATCTGCAATGCCAGGCCGGGCGTTTGTTTCCACACAGGCAGGCCTTCACCCACCCCCTGATACCAATATTTCGCCACCAAAGGATCAAGCGCGGCAAAACCGCCGCCCGCACATTGGGGGGCAGCAAAATACATGATGGCCCCCGCGCCAGCAGCGATCAGGCCCATGGCGCAAACCACCGCGCCGCGCGGGATCGGTTCGCACCGGGCAAGCAGCCATGCCGCAGCCCCGCCCCAAACAAAGATCGTCAAATGCACAGGCGATATGGCGTCGCAATGCTGGGCCAGATCGGAAAAACCGCGCGTTAAACCAAATAGCAACACCGACGTGATGCCAAGCGACGCCATTGTATAAACAAACCAGTCACGGCTGCGGCGATCACGCAGCCAGCGCAGGGCAACCAGCCCGCAAACAGCCGCCGCCAAGGGCAATCCTTCGATCGAGATTGAAACCCACAATGCAAGCACAATGCCGATCATCCAGCCGCCCGCACGCGCATTGCGCGCCATCAGCGCGTTAACCGCCAGCAGCGCGAGCACAATCTGCCATCCGTGATGGTCGATCCTGAGCGGGCGCATATGGGAAATCAGCGGCACAGACAGCGCCATGGCAAGACATGCAAAGCCGGCGGCTTCTTCGCCGATCAAGCGCCATGCAATCCGCCCGGCCAGCAGCAGCGCGCAGCCCAATGTCACCAGCGGCACAATCACCGCCGCTGCCGCCTGCGCAGCCGCGCTATTCATGAATAATGAAAGGACGGCGATCACTGCAGCCAGCGGAATATCGACCAATCGCGACCAATGCATTGGCACGCCGCCCGAAACTGCATCAACCCGGTATTGGGTTACATCAAACCAGCTTTGTCCAGCCAGTAAATCCTGGACCTGAAGCAGCCGCATAATATCGTCAGGGTCGGGGAAACGAGATGCCGCAATCGCATTAAAATCAGTAACCAGCAGCAATGCGCAGATCACCGCCCACGCCAGCCCCGCCCTAGTGAAAAGCGCCGCTGCAAAGGCGGGTCGCCTACGATCCAGAATAGGGGCCATCAGCCTGCTCTGGCCCGAAACACGATTTTGGCGCGCAAAAACCAGGTGACAGTAAAGCTGGCAACAATCGCGGCCATTTTGGCCAGACGCGGATCAATTCCCACCGCATCAGCACCCCCGACAATCCCGATCGTCAACATCAGACCAATCAGGGCTGAAACGACAAACAGGGCCTTCTGCCTGGTCCGATCGCGCCCCCTTTGGGCCACAGTGTCATTAAATACAGTCCGGCTGGACAGCACCCAATGCGCCAGAATGCCAAAGGAATAACCCAGTGCAGAGGCGGGCGCTGCCAGCATACCCAGTGCAAGAAACCCCAGAAAACTGCCGAAATCAACAGCCAATGCACCGACACTGGCAAACAGATACCGGATCAGGCGCGTGTCCCGAAATTTGGCCAAATATGCCGCCATCATGCCTGCCTGCCGATCATTCGCGCTTCCACCTAACTTCAAGCCCCTTGGGTCAATCCGGTTTGCTTCAGGCCGCCCTGGTATCATCGGCATTATTGATCCGTTCCGGTACACCGCGCAGTGAATTAAGCGCAGCGGCCTGATCTTGGCTCACCGGTTCGCATGCCGTCTCACGGGCCGGGATCGCCGCTTCTGCGCCTTCGTCACCCGCTTCGTGATATTCGGCATCTTCATTCACACACCAAGTGTCATAGATGCGTTTACCGGCGTGGATATTTTCCACCGTCAGCATTGCAGTCATCATCGCATGATCTTGATTATTGTAACGGTGCATCCCGTTGCGGCCAACCAGATGCAGGCTAGGATATTTGGCTTCCAGTTCCTGCCGCATAGCCTCCACATTGGCTGCATAATCCTCGTCATAAACGGGATAGGCTTTTTCCTGCCGCACTACCGTACCGCCGATCACATCTTTTGGATCGCACAGACCAAGAATTTCCATTTCCTTGGCCGCAAGCGCAACCAGATCATCGTCCGACGATGCCCATAGGCCATCGCCTTCGAAGCAGAAATATTCAAGGCCAACACATGCAACACCTTCATCCGGCACCATTTCTGGCGACCAGCTGCGGAAATTCTGCACGCGGCCAACCTGAACCTTCTCATCATGGATATAGATCCAATTGTCAGGAAACAGGTCTTCTGATTTGATCTTAAGAGCAACCGTCAGGAAATCGCGATATTTAAGCTTTGATGCGTTCCATGTGGTGTCCGGCAATGGATGCAATCGTGCGGCCAATTCACGCATCGGCGCAGAACTGATCACATCTTTCGCCTTGATCACGATTTTGTCAGCGTCTGATCCCTCAGGCCCGGTCGCAGTCATCCGCCACGCATCATCGCCATCACGCGCAAGCTGTTCAAGGCTGCGGCCCATAATCACTTGTCCGCCAGCTGCCACGATCTTGTCGCGTGCAGCATCCCACATCATGCCCGGGCCAAGCCGGGGATAACGGAATGTTTCAAGCAGCGTTTTGGCGGCCTGCCCATCATTGGGCTTTTTATTCAGACCCAGCGAACGCTTAAGCCCATCAACCACCGCGCTCCACAAAGACAGGCCCTTGATCCGCTGGGCAGCCCAGTCCGCGCTCATTTCATCACATGGCATGCCCCACACCTTCTCGGTGTAAGTCTTGAAGAAAATTGAATAAAGCTTTTGGCCAAACTGGTTGGTTGTCCAATCTTCAAAGCTCTTCACTTCTGCAATCGGGAACAATTTGTAACGCAGATAGCTGATCATACATGCGCTGGAACGCCAAATGCCAAGGTTGGACAGCGCCTCGAATGCCCGCAGCGGGTAGGAATAGAATTTACCTTCGTAATAAATCCGGCTCATGCGGGGGCGCTGGATGAAATCATCCGGCAATATTTCGTTCCACAGATCCACAACTTGCTGGCTCTTGGAAAAGAAGCGGTGGCCGCCAATATCGAAACGATAGCCTTCATGTTCCACGGTGCGGCTGATGCCGCCAACATAGGTTTCATCCTTCTCGATGATCGCAACTGACTTGCCTTGCTTGGTCAGCAAATAGCCCGCCGTCAGCCCTGCAGGACCAGCGCCAATAATCGCGACGTCGACGGTTAGTTCCTTGGAAATTTCGTGCTTCATTGATGCCCCCGGTTAATCCATGAGCCGGGAGTGAAGGAAAATGGTTATCAGGAGGTTAAAGCGCCTCTTAATGTTTAGAAATTGGGCCCATCCCGCATTCGCAATGCAGCCTTGCTTGCTTCATTCGCGCTGGCCGCCCCGCGGCCAAGCCCGCCCACAATTTCCGCCAGCTCCATCATCGTGAATACGGTGTCGAGCGCGAGGCCATAGAGCTGGCCGCGGCGCCAGCGAACGCGGGCCTGAATTTCGGGCATGACCGCGCTTTGAATTCGCAAGATCTGGCCGATTGCCAAGCGATCATCACATTCAATCATTGCCCCGCCCTGGGATATATTACGTAATTGGGCCCCGCTGCTTTGGCCATTTGCCCACAGCACAACCGGAATTTCGGCAACAAACCTTAATTCCCGCTTGGGATAAATACTGGTATTTCGGATCAGGCGTTCAACATCAATCGGCTCTGGGAAATGAAAGCCTGCATCACCGCCGCGCTGCCAAACCAATTGCAAAGCTTGGCGTTCGCCAGCCCGGATTTCCAGCGCAATTTTCGCAGTGGCCGGGATTGAATGAAACAGCCGCACGCTGACCCCGGTGGAGGAAACATCACGAATGACGCATAGATATTCAGCCGCGCCGACAGTCAGCTTGGCTGTGCGAAGCAGGAGCGTGAAGCGCGGCGCATCACGTTCTTCAAAATTGACCGCCACAATCTCTGCCGACTGCTCGTCATCATGCTCCGCCTGCGGCCCAGCATAATCCATTCCCATTCTCCACAGGCAGCCCAAACTCGTCTGCCAAGATTGCTAGAGGCTGCGGTATAACGCCGCCCAAATGGTAAGATACGGGGAATCACTGAATTTTTTCTAAAGGCGATAGGGCAAAATTCTAACCAATCGAGTGGTGCGGGTGACTGGACTCGAACCAGCACGATCAAAGATCAGGGGATTTTAAGACCAAGTGAACAAGGTGCCGGAAAGGTCCGCACCATACTGAAACATCATGCAGAGAGGCATTCCTACGCGCGCTCATTGTCACTTTGAATAACAGAAATTCCTCAAAATGCCGGTCATGATTACACTCAGATTGAACCAAGACTCTCCCCTTCGTTGGATAGTTCTAATCGAAAAGATTCAACCTAAGCGCACGCAAGCCGACTGGTATTAGGATAACAAGCCTATTCATTTAGCGTCTGATTTGGGGTGGAAAGCTACCAATGAATATTCGCCCAACAGTGTAGTTGCTTCGTCCTTTCAAGTGGCCAAAAGCCTCTCGAGAAAAACCGTCACTAGCTGCGCTTCCGATGGATCTTTCAGCCGTTCGTATTGCAGCCTTTTGCGCACAGGTAGACATGGCGCGTGGGGCCAAGGGCATCAGCTCTTGCAGGTCGCCTTTGACTGAATTAGCCATCATCAATCCTATGCGCTCTTTCTTCGCATGGTACATGAGCTTGTCTGCTAGCTTGAGTTCAGCATCAATGGACTTTGAACCTGCTGGCAAGACCAAGACACCTAAGCTGCACTTAAGCTGGGTCTCTTTCACTCGGATTTCTTCGTTGAGCACGCTATTCAGTCGTTGAGCCACAATTTGGGCCGCCGCCATATCATGCACGCTCAGAAAGATGACAAATTCGTCCCCACCTACTCGAGCAAAGACATCGTTCTTGCGGATCGTCTTCCTGACGCGAACCGCAAAATCTCGGAGGGCCTCATCACCTGCTTCATGGCCAAGCCGATCATTCAATTGCTTCAGCCGGTCCACATCGGCATAAACCAAAACGGTGATACCTTTCTGGGCTTTTCCGTCTTTGATGGTCTCAAAGAATGCCTTTCTGTTGAGCGCTCCTGTCAATTGGTCAATCCTGGCATACTGCCACTCAATTTCAAGAGCAGCACGCGCCACGCCAAGCATGAGAACTACCGCCAAGACGCTGCATAATTGCAAAGCACTAACCATGGGCTCATCGTCAAGAGTTGACGCATTACCGTTCAGGATTTGGATAGATGCAATAAAGAAGCCCAGCGAGACTGCAAATCGATTCCCGACAAACCAAGCTCCAAATGCACATATAAGTAGAAAAAATGGCCCGAATTGAATCGTAGGAGCGGCTTGGCTAGCGAAGATCGCAATGAGAGTGAACCCAGACAACGACGATGCAGCCAGTGTTATTGGAACTTGCATGAAAAATGGTTGCCCAATCCGGAACGGCTGGGACTTTGCTTTACGCCGGTCGATCTTTCTTCTGGGTGCCATGAGCAACGGTTAGCATGACTATGGCTAATTTTTTGCTAATAACCGCTGAGGTTTTGAGCCAGCCGTCACACTGCTCAGTTTAGTAAAAGGACACTCTCGCATCATCAGTATTGCATGGCCCGCGAGACTGGTGAGGATGCAGTGAGCCTGATGCAAAGCGATCAACCGTCTGCAATTGGGCCGTTAACGGATTGACGGCTTTTGAGATCGCCCCCTATGCAAAGTGGGCTAAGGGCGGGTTCGATAGCTTTCCCCTTCTCGATGCGATTTGCCAAGCATGCCCGGGAGCCGAATGCCCATGCAAAGGCTGAACTAGCTCATGGTTAGTACACTTGATTGCACAGAAAGCTCGGCGGCGGGCGCACTGCTGGAAATTGGTAAGATGAAAGTTCTGCGGAAACCTGATTGTCCGACAATTATATACTTTACTTAGCGGGCAGATTGCCGCGACAAGTTCACCGTCCGCACTGGCACCATTATGGAGCGCAGCCACCTGCCGCTGAATAAGTGGCTGCTGGCCATTCAGCTTTTGGCCGCTTCCAAAAAGGGTATGAGCGCTGCGCAAATGAGCCGTATGCTTGGTATCACCTATAAATCCGCATGGTTCCTTTGCCATCGCATCCGTGAAGCTATGGATAAGCGTATCTACATTGAGAAAGCAAAGGCAGGCCACCGCCATCAACCCCTGCCTCCCTCCCTAGTGCGAACATTGAAGGCATTATGGGTGCAGGCAGGCCGCTCCAATGGGTGTCTCTTTCCCAACAGAAACTTAGACGCCAGAAAGCCATACAGACCGTCCATGCACGCGCAGTTCAAGCGTTGCGTGGTCAGAGCGGGACTTGACCCCAAAAGGGCAACCTCTCATATCTTCCGGCACACCGCGATTACGAAACTAGTTCAAGCAGGAGTCGATTTACCCACGATCCAGCGATTCAGTGGTCACAAAACCCTAGCAATGGTCCTGCGGTATACGTAGCTTTCGGATGAACATTTGGATCGAAGCGTCGCGAAACTGGACGGAGCTCTTTCAAGGGCCATTACACCGAAATTACACACGGCAGTAGCTTGAAGGTGTCAGGCGCACTGCGAGACTAAAAAATTCATTGTAAAATCAGTGGTGCGGGTGACTGGACTCGAACCAGCACGATCAAAGATCAGGGGATTTTAAGTCCCCGGCGTCTACCATTCCGCCACACCCGCACACGCCGCGCCCTAACGCCTCACTGCGCAAGTGCCAATACG
>Ga0209345_10001952_pt1 | contig 23714 bp, 22 predicted proteins | sample Cruoilmetagenom7_FD_187294 | JGI IMG/M metagenome (GOLD analysis project Ga0209345, IMG submission 187294) | Oil polluted marine microbial communities from Coal Oil Point, Santa Barbara, California, USA - Sample 7 (SPAdes) (version 2) | ecosystem: Environmental > Aquatic > Marine > Oil seeps ...
TGAACTCCCAGAAGAACTAAAACAATTAGAAATCAGAAAAGAAAAGATTAAAAGTGCTATACAAGAATTGAAAAAAGAAAAAGCTGAATTAAAAAACGAACTCATTGAAAAAAAAATTAACTATGATATCAAATTTCTATTTTAAAAAAAAATCAAATACCGATGAAGAGGAAAAATTAGGAAAATCGGTGAAATTTTATATTTTAGTTTTTTGAAGAAAATTTGATTTTGTAACAGCCTGTCGAACAATTCTTGATAAAACTCGTTCAGACATATGGCAGTTATACCGAGATTTGAAAAAATATATCGTCTCAGTCCAGATGGTACCCAAAAAATTGAGTTAGAAAAGCGTTTCGATGATTTGTTTATCCAAAAAACTGAATTTGTGACGCTGGATCTATCCTTAAAAAAAATTTATAATAACAAAGAGGAACTGCTACTGGTTCTTAAAAGACCGGATATTCCGCTGCATAACAATTTGAGTGAGAATGATATTAGAGAATATGTAAAAAAGCGAAAAATCAGTGGCTCAACACGAAGTAATATTGGAAGAAAGTGTCGGGACACATTCACAAATTTGAAAAAAACATGTCGGAAATTAGGCATATCTTTTTTAAAATATCTTGATGATAGAGTACGGAAAAAAAATAATATCCTCCCTTTAGCAGAATTAATCAAGATAAGATCTGCTGAATCAACAGCATAATTGTGCTTTTTTCTACCACATATGTAATGAGCACTTACCGTAACTATCCATTACCGAAGAAATCAGTTCAACAAGTAAATGTACGTGATCAATTTGTATGTTCAATTCAACAATTTCACACTCTGTTGCTCTGAAAATGCTCTAATACAACGACTAATTTCATCTGCTACTTTACCAGTCAGGATTCTTAGCCGATATTTTGGTACCCATACAATATGGTATTGGCAGTGCCATAGTGTATGTTATAACTTTCTAAAACGACTCCTGCGTTACTCCTTGTTTGAAATCGTGGGGACGATTCAACTATGGAGTAATATGGAGTCGCTCAAGCGGCAAAGCCTTTGGACTCTGACCATACCCAAGAGGGTATGGATTTTTATGTTGTATTAAATTGAATGGAAATAACTATAATAAAGCAGTTTTTAACAGTATGCAAAAATGTTAAAGTATATCAAAATACCTTATGTTCTAAAATATGCGGATGTAAAATTTCCTGCTTTTAATTCCCTTAATAGATCATCTTGCCTTTTTATCTCATTTTCAAAAATGGTAACACATTTCCCAATATCTTTTGTTGAATGGGCATCACTTCCACCAACACCTCTCAGGTTAAGCTTTTTGCAAGCCTTAGCTGAAAAAGCATCTTCCTTGGGAGTTTGCCTTCCACTGAATATCTCCATATCATCTACAAAATTAAATATTGGATTTTTGCAGGCACTATCCACATCCATCTGTAATTTAGAAAATCCAAACAACAAAAAGCCTCTGAATGGATGGGCTGCAATCATATACCCGCCTGCTTCATCCACCATTTTACGTAAATCCTCAACAGGTGTTATTCCTTGAAAATTTTTATTGAGTCCAAAAACAACCACATGCCCTTCCGAAGTATCCACTTCTATACCGGAGAAAATTAACATCCCACATTTTTTCCCAACTTCTGAAAGTTCATGTAAATCCCATGTTTTATTATGTTCTGTAAAACATATTCCGTCTAACCCGATTTTTTTAGCCTCTAAAGCTGCTTCTTCTGCGCTCATTTCACTGCAAGAAGAATATTTTTTGGTATGAATGTGTAAGTCTATCACCATCTTGCTCACCATGAAACTCCCAATCTTTTAGCCAGATCACCACCTTTAGAATATGTGATGCATCGATCTCTCAGAGCAGACTCATTTGTCAACAAGTTATTAATAAAATCGTCTTTGCTCATTCCATTGGATCTGGCAGTTTTCCATTGACCCTGCAATACTGCGGGTAAAACAGAGTTGCAGCATTCGATAAACAGATCAGCAAGATGACGGCATCCTCCTCTGCCCACAAGCTTTTTTATTTTTGCGTCAAAATCAGAACCTCCTATTTTAAGTCCAACTGTATCGTCTAATATGCTTGGAGCCTTAGGACATTCAGGAGTCGTATATCTTTTCATATATCCCTTTGAGCTAACTATTGTAAGTTCAGGAGTCTTTACTTTAACATCCAGTTCAATGGTATAGACATTATCATCAAGAAATCCGTGTACCAGATAGATACCATTTTCTCTTTTTTCTACACCTATGGACTTTGATCTTGTAAATTCAAACATATTTACACCCCCAATCTTTTTCTCAGGTCATTACCTTCGGTAAATGCTATGCAGCTTGCAATTCTTGGATTATTTTCGAGCATATCTACAAGAACCTGTCCAAAAGCTTCATCAGATTCAGCCGCAAGTTGCTTATCCAATTCATCAACTGTAAAGCCCATTATTAAAGCATTACACCCTTCAAGAATCATATCGGCAAAAATATTACAACCATTTGATCCTCCAATTGTTTCCCTCACCATCCTTGTAATACCTGAACCAACACGCATACCTACTGCCTTTTGTAAAATTGTTGCATGATTTTTACATTCATCGGCAAATGCGCGAATTATTTTGCCGTTAATTGAGACAATTTTTAAATCCGGCAGCTTTACTTCCATTTCCAGTTCTGCTGACAAAAACGTATTATCTACTCTTACTCTTGCCATGGTGTTCCCATTGTCAAGGTTTATCGCACCAGCATGAACGTTTTTTGTGTAGCATAAAATTCTATTGTTAACAAAGGTTTGAGCCATAACTAGCACCTCCTGTTAAATTATAAAACAAATCCCAAAGCTGTTTTTTTATCAAAAACCAACTTTGTAAAAAAATAATTTTTTATACCCGATGTCCAAATTTCTGCATTTCAGATTACTTATCTGACAAAATATTTTTTTAATTTTACAAAAACTTACCCAGGTTCAACCATTTCGCACTCTTGAAAAAATATTTTGATAGCTAAAAAAACCTGAACACCAAAGGCTTACCCTGCTCTAAGGTAAGTACAGAAGCTATTTTATTTTCATTGGCTGCGATTGCTTCTACAATTTTTTTTAATAAAGCCTGACGTTTTCTGATATCTGTATTGAGGAAAGTTTTAAACGCTTTTTGTGCTGTTTTTACAGCATTATTCAATTCTTTTTTACCGGCTATAGGGACATTAATAATTTTTTTCATTTGCAGGGTTAATCACAGCCAGTGTCTTGCCAGTTGTTGCGAGTTTGCCACCGATAGGAAGAGTGTATTCATTATACTTTCTCCTTCCAAAGATTTTCCATAGGGCGTCAAATCAACACAATAAACTATTTTATGCTGCTGCACTTTAAACATTGCGCTTGCTAAAGCAAATGCCACCTTCCCTTTTTTTATCTTCCTTCCTGTTTCTCTTTACATCTAATAGTTTGGGATATCAATTCTTTTTTTTCAAATATTTAAAGAATAAAGCTTAAATCCTGAACTAATAATGACCTTGAAGGTTAATCAAAGATAATGGAAAAAGTATATCGTTTTTTGTGAGATATGCTAAAATTACCTGGTGGGAAAAATCATATGGATAATAAAAAAACAGGCAGGGTTATTTTTTTGATAATATACCCTGCCATACATTCTCTACCAAATATTAGTCAGACTTTTATTTAAGAGCCTTTTTTCGAATCCTTCCAGAAATTTGGTGTTCTTTTATTAAAGAAAGCCTCATGTGCTTCTTTCACTTCTGGTCTGCTGAAAAAATCCGGTGCTATAAGTGAAAGGATTTTATTTGTTGTCCATAAAATTTCATTTCCAACGCCTTCAAAGCTTTGTTTTACTATCTGGAGGCAAGAAGGAGAAAGATTTAATAATTCTTCACTCCACTGATCCACTTCATCTTCTAGCTTTGCATCAGGAACAACACAGTTAGCAAGACCCATCTCAACTGCCTGCTGTGGCGTATATTGACGGCACATCATCCACATTTCTTTAGCTTTTTTTAATCCAACAACATAAGCAGAAGAGGCAACCAGATGACCATGGGCAGGGCTTGCTACTCTTGGACCGTTTTGTCCAAATATTGCAGTATCAGAAGCTATTGTAAAATCGCAATGATATGCTAAATGATTGTGTCCACCAACACAATATCCTCGTACAGCAGCAATAACAGGTTTCAGACAGTTTTTGATTGCGCCGTCAAAATCCACGACACCGGCAAGAGCCATGCCACCAGGGCCTTCTAATCCGCCATCTGCCTCCCAGTCCATATCACCACCGACTCCAAAATGGCTACCAGAACCTATAAAAACTACAACTCCGATGTCTTTATCAAGACTGGCTTCTGAAACAGTTTGTGCTATTTCTGCCCAGCCAAGATCTGACATAGCATTCATTTTTTCAGGTCGGTTAAACATTATTCTTGCAAGACCACCGCCTGTATCTCTGTATTTTTTATCATATGCAACTTGTTTAAGCTTTAGACTTGTAACAGGTTCCCATTCTGACCATGCCATTATTAAAGCCCTCCTATTATAGTTTTTGCCTGATTTAATTCATTTAAAAGCGTATCTGATTCTATAACTGAAATTTCCTGGGGAAGACTGTCCCCTACTTTTAACAGGTTTACCCATAATGAACATGCCATTAAAGAAACCCCAGCTTCTTTTGCAGATCGAATCAGCCGATATATATCTGTCCATCTTTTATCTTTTTCGCCTGCTATTTCAATTCCCATGGCTGTTGCACTTTTTAGTATTGTTATTTTAGTGCTCCGGTTTGCCAATAAAGGTGACCATCTGAAAGCTTGCCCACAAAGGGCAGCAAGAGCTTCCTGGGTAAAAATAATTCCAGGATCACTCCCATTCTTCTTAGCTTCAATAGCCAGAGCTATATTGCTGAGAAGAGAATTTTCCAATGCGTCTTTACAGATAAGTATAATGTCCATTTTCTCTTTCTCCCATAATAAAATTTTGTTTTGCAACGGAAATATAGATAATAGAAATAATATTTATTATAATCTTAAATATTATGGTACATCAAGATTATATAATAAAAAAAACAATATGTTAGGTTGCAAAATATAAACCTGAAACCTAACATATTGAACATAAATGCAAAGCCAATACATAAGATTTATCTTGTTATTTAGCTTTTAATAAAAATATTTTTGCTAAAACAATAGTTCGGTAAAATTTTAATAGATTATGAAATCAAGTCCATGTGGTCTTTTGTAATAATTTCAGATAGTTCTGATTTTCAATCCACGAATTAGAAAAAATTACCGAACCATTGACTAAACTAGTATATTTAACCTTATTTTAAAGGTCAATGCTTATTTTTAAATTATTCATATTTTTTTATTATTATAAAAAAATATATGACTTCATGGTCTAAAACATCATACTTCTCAGCAAATATGCTCTGGTAATTGCATTGCATGAAAGTATAGAAAGTCAAGCGAATGCTTCTTTAGATCTTTTGATCGTAAATTTTGCAAATAATGCTGGCAAAAGCATGGGGGTATTTTTTTATCTGGCAAAAAAAGTCTGAATATATGCAATTGTAAACCAAATCAACAGGCTGCTTGCGGAATGAATTTTTGTAACAGCCTGTCGCCCTTTGAAAATAGAGTTGAAGATGCTTGAAGATGTAATCGTAAAAGTAAAAAACGTATGAGCAATTCGATCCATTTTTTAATAATAGAGCTTTTTAAAAACAATCTGCCTAAAATAGCATTGAAGTAAAAAATGATTGTTAATCAGCATTTTTCATGTTAATGCTTTTTGAGTTAAGATATAGTTTGAAGGTTTTTTTTATTGTAAAATTTAGTTGGAGGATTATTTTTATCATGAGATGTCAATACTGCGTATATGAAGGGCCTAGATCGGATTTTCCAAGAAATTTAAAATCGATTCAAACTACTGCAAGCGGTCTAAAGCCGAGAAAGTGCATTAAATGCAATCAGGACAATTTTTTTGCCTGGGGAGAAGAGCTTGAAGAGGATGAACTTGAACTTAAACAGCTTTGCATGGAAATAGAAGGGCTTCTCAAGGCAGACAAAATAGATAAAAAAAATTTGAGAAAACAGCTCAAGGAGATGAAACGGCTAAATACATATCTTAATGCTGAATGGGTAGACCAATTCATGAAACATACTTATAGAAATATGACAATAAAATCATAACAGGGATTGTGCTGCTTTTGAATATTGATAAGGATTTTGTCTCTTTTGGCCTTACTGTAAAAGAGACAGATTTATGCATCTGGGCAACTAAAGATTTAACAAAGATGGCATTTGAATCGGTTTTGAAATACCGTTTTCAACTGGAAGAGTATATAAAGCAATACCCGCTATTTAAATCAACTATAAAGCCTTTAAGTATTGATTATAATGCACCAGAAATTGTAAAATCAATGATGCAGGCTTCTCAAAAGGCAGGTGTTGGTCCCATGGCTGCTGTAGCTGGAGCAATAGCTGAGTATGTTGGCATGGATTTGCTGTCACATACAAATAAGGTTGTTGTAGAAAACGGAGGAGATATATTTATTAAAGTAGATAAAAAGATGCAAATTAAAATATATGCTGGACAGTTTAACAATACCGGGAAAACTGCAATAGAAGTTGATCCTGACCACACACCTTTAGGAGTTTGCACATCTTCTGGAACTATTGGACATTCATTTAGTTATGGAAAAGCAGACGCTGTAACCGCTGTTGCTTCTTCTGCCATACTTGCTGATGCTGCTGCAACTGCATTGGCCAATCATATTAATAAAGTGGCAGACATGGATAAAGCAATCAGGCTGGCAAGTAATATAAAAGGGCTAAAAGGTGCTGTTTTGATAAAAGACGGAATAAAAAAGGTTTATGGAAGAGTTATTATGGTATGATAAATTTATATTGACCAAAAATCAGTTTTTGTAAAATAAACTGTGTAAATATCCCTTTCTTACAGGCTAAAGCAACTATCAGAAAAAGCTGTGTATGTGTTATTACCTAACTCTATACACAGCTTTTTCTTTTTTTCTAATGTTTGAAACTTCGCTGACCAGTGTATACCATAGTTACACAAGCTTTATTGCATGCTTCAATTGACTGGTAATCATTTTCTGATCCTCCAGGCTGAATTACAGATGAAATTTTTTCATTTATTCCCACATCCACACCATCTCTAAAAGGAAAAAATGCATCACTGACCATAGACGCTCCAAGAAGCCCTCCGTTTACTTTTGCAACCATCTGGTCAATTTCTCTTTTTTTATCCTCATCTTTTAAATCGTAATAAGATATTTTATAATGTTTATAGCAGTAACGATCAGCAAGCTTTCTATATGCTTTATCCCTTGCTATTTCAGCAACCCCGACTCTGTCTTGCTCCCCTGTTCCTATTCCAACTGTTACAAGATCTTTAACATATATTATTGAATTAGAAGTTATGCCTGATTCCACAAGCCATCCGAAAATCATATCATCATATTCGTTTTGAGTAGGTTCCCTGTTAATTTTATATGTTGCACCTTTATAGATACATTCTGCTGTTTTTAAATCCTTTTTTGTACGCGCCAAAGGAACAAAAGACCACTGAGTAATAATACCTCCGTCAATCAGACTTTTAAATTCAACACATTTTTTTCCCACAAAGGTATTTAATTTGGCAATATTGCCAATTTTAATTACTCTTAAATTTTTTTTTCTAGCCAGAATGTCCATAACCCCTTCTTCAAATTCAGGGGCAACAACAACTTCAGCATACTGGCTGCTAACAGCTTCAGCGGTTGCCTTGTTAACAGCCATATTAAGGGCAATACATCCTCCAAATGCTGCAACTCTATCTGCCAGGTATGCTTTATTATATGCATCTTCTATTGAATCTGATTGTGCAACACCGCACGGATTGTTATGTTTTACAATTACAGCAGATGGTTTGTTGCAGAGATATCGCAATATATTAAGAGCATTATCTGCATCTGTTAAATTGGTTTTTCCAGGATGTTTTCCTGATTGTAACAAATCAATGTCTGAAGCTAAGTATCTGCCAGGCAGAATTGTTTCTGTGTCACCTAGAACAAGATTACCATTTACCATTTTGTAAAGTGCAGCTTCCTGACCTGGATTTTCACCATAGCGTAACCCTTTTTTTACATTATCGATTGTCCAGTCAACTTTTTCATAAAAAAGTGTCTGTTTTTTATTTTCATCTACAAAACTGATTTCCATTTTCGGCGGAAAATGGTCATCCATGATTGTTTTATACATTTTTTTTAGATCATCAGGCATCTTTACCCCCTTAATTTAGTTGCACCAGGAACTGGAATTTACTTAAAATTCATAACAATTTTTTACATTGTCAAATTGTGTCGAACTTAAATATCTGGCAATTGTGCTGTCATATAAAGCTGTGTGCTCAAAGGCTTTTTGCGCAAAATAAAATCGATCTTCAAGAGATAAAGAGCCATTATTTTGTTTCATTTTTAAAATTATTTTATCATAATCAGAAGGGTCAATAACAGATGCAACCCGTAAATGGTTTTTTGCTGCAGCTCTTATCATGCATGGCCCTCCAATATCAATATTTCCCCTTGCCCCTTCAGGTGTGACATTTTGTTTTGCAATCGTTTCTTTAAAAGGGTATAAATTTACAATAACCATGTCAATGGGAACAGCGCCTGTTCTTTTTATATCTTCATTATGATTGTCATTATATGTTTCTGTTAAAAGACCCAGATAGATTTTAAAATCCAGGGTTTTTACCAATCCTCCCTGGGTCTCTGGCTGCCCTGTGTAATCAGAAACCTTTGTCAGCAAAGATATTCTTTTTTCACCTATAATGTCTTTTAGTTTGTTAAATGTGCCACCTGTTGAGAAAAATTTTATATCAGGATTTATTTTAATCATATCAGGAATCAGCTTTTCAAGGCCACTTTTGTCTGAAACGCTTACAAGAACATGGCTTATTTTAATCATATCATCAATTTTTTTTACAACGTTAATACTCATAACACTATTTTTTCCCCTCATACTCACTTATAAACTGTTTAAAGAACTTTTCCATGAAATCGTGTCGCTTGATAGCAATTTTTTTTCCAGTTTTAGTTATAATTCGATCTTTTATTTTAGACAATTTTACCTTATATTCCCTATACCCTGTATCATCTTTTGAATATGACTGACAGCTGGCAGCAGTTATTTCAGGGCTGTGCAGCCTTGCTCCAATCTCTCCAGCAAAAAGATATGCCCTGGCAATACCTAAAGCACCAATTGAATCTATCTTGTCAGCATCAAATAATACTTGTGCCTCTTTTGTTTTTGGAATATGTTTTCCACGAAAACGGTGGGATATTACGCAATGTATAATATTGTTTTTCTGTTTTTCAGAAACAGGGATATCAGATAAAAAGTCATTTGCCATTTGAGCACCTTTTTCTGCATGACAGATTTTGCCTTTTGACGCATCCTGATAGCAACGTCCAATATCATGTAAATAGGCGCCCATCAACAAAGTATTTATATCTGCGCCTTCTTTTTTGCCAATTCGCCTGCATAAATTTATTACACGACAAGTGTGATCCCAGTCATGGCTTCCTGCTGCATTCTCAAACATTTGTTGTGAATAGGTTTTAACTTTTATTAATAATTGCTCTGCAATATTATGCGTCATAAATAAAAAAACAGTAAAAAAATCTGTTGCAAGCCAAAGTGCTCACGCTGTTATTTAAAAAAGCCTATTTGCTTTTCACAATCAAAGTTACAGGCCCATGGTTTATCAAAAATACATCCATCATAGCGCGGAATTGTCCGACTTCTACCAAAATACCTTTTTGGTGCACCTTTTTAACAAAAAAATTATAAAGCTTTTCTGCCAGGTCAGGTGCTGCTGCATTTATAAATGACGGACGTCTTCCTCTGCTGCAATCACCTAAAAGTGTAAATTGCGACACAACAAGCATTTTGCCGCCTGTTTCAAGCAAAGACCTGTTCATCTTGCCATTATCATCTTCAAAAATTCTTAAATGCACAATTTTATCTGCAAGATAAATGGCATCATCTTTTTGATCTTTTTTATCAACGCCAAGAAAAACCAGAAGACCGTTATCTATTTCTCCTGTTTTTTTATCTTTGACTGTAACTTTACTTTTTTTTACTCTTTGTACTACTGCAAGCATATCGACTCTTTTTTATTAGACAAAATTTTATTTTATCAGACTTGTCTGCTATATTCTTTCCAATATTTTTCTCTTAGTTCTTTTTTTAGAACCTTGCCAATTGGGTTTCTCGGTAAAATATCTACAAACTCAACAGATTTGGGTTTCTTATAGCTTGCCACATTTTGTCTGCAAAAATCTATAAGTTGTTTTTCTGAAACATTTCTTCCTTCTTTTAACACCACAAAGGCTTTTACTGTTTCTCCCCATTTTTCATCAGGTACACCTATTATTGCTGCTTCTAAAATGGCTGTATGCGTATAAAGCACTTCCTCAATTTCACGAGGGTAAATATTTTCACCTCCGCTTATTATCATATCCTTTTTTCTATCAACTATAAAGATATAGCCATCTTTATCAACTGTAGCCATGTCTCCTGTATGCAAAAAACCATTTTTGATTGCTTTGGCTGTCTCTTCAGGCAATTTCCAGTAGCCTTTCATAACACTGTCGCCTTTTACAATAATTTCTCCCACTTCACCTGGTTTTACATCTATTCCCTCATCATTTACAACTCTTGCCTCCACATTAAAAATCTCTTTTCCGCAGGATGCAAGCCTTGCTGTCTTATTTTTGTCATCGCCAATTATATGATCATCAGGCCCCAAAAAGGAAACTCCAGGACTTGCTTCAGTAAGCCCATAGGAATGAATTATCTGACAGTCAAATGTCTCGATGGTTTTTTTAACAAGAGCAACAGGCATAGGAGATGCGCCATAGGCAAATATTCTCAAACTGGTAAAACCATATTTTTTTGGATTGTTTTCCATATGTGACAGCATAAAGTTGATCATCGCAGGAACGCCACCTGTAACAGTAACTTTTTCCTTTTCAATTGCATCTAAAAATTTTCCAGGATCAAAGCTTTTATGAATAACAAGGGTACCTCCAATATAAAGTGTTATAAGAGCGTATTCTGCACCAGTATGAAAATATGGAATACTGCTTAAAAATATATCGTTGTTATCGAGTTTAAAATCAATTATCCTTGCCATATACATGCTAATAAGGTTTTTATGCGATAACATAACCCCTTTTGGCCTTCCTGTAGTACCGCTTGTGTACATCTGCACGGCAGTATCATCATCAGAAATTTTAGCATCAAAAACCTGTTTGGAACATCCTGTTATCAGATCCTCATAATCTGCCATACCTTCTGCTTTTTTATCCAGATAATAATATGAGCAAACTGTTTTTAATTCCAGACGAATTGAATTAATTATGTCAGTAAAGTCATTGCCTGCAAAAATCATCTTTACTTCAGCATCATTGATAATATATTCAAGCTCTTTTCCTGCCAGCCTGCAGTTTAATGGTGTAAAAACTGCTCCAATTTTAGGTATTGCAAGATAAAGCTCTATGTACTCAGGACAAGGATGCTCAATAATGCCTACTCTATCTCCTTTTTTAATACCCTTTGCTTTTAATCCATTTGCAAGCTTTCTAATCCTTTTTTCAATTTTTTCATAAGAAATTTTCTTGCCCTCAAAAATAATAGCTGTTTTGTCTGGAAAAAGTTTGGCATTTCTTCTTAGTAAATTTCCCAGTAACATTTTTTGCTCCTTTTTTCGCTTTGAAATTACCCTTAATTTTATTTTACTCGGACAGATAATTTTTTTGATAACATGTCATGGAGATGATTATACAGAATATGGATGATTATGCAACAAATCACATAACCCATACCATAATATTTAAATATCGCTGCAAGGTTAATATATCAGCAGATGATCTTGTTTTCCCTCATATCTGATATTGATTTTTTATCATATCCCAACTCACTTAAAATTTCTTCTGTATGCTCTCCTATTCGCGGAGCTGGCCTTCTTATTTTAGCCGGAGTTTCAGAAAGTCTGATTGGTATTCCAGGAACAGCTATCTTGCCATTTTCCGAATCTAACTCAATTAAAGTATTTCGCGCTTTAACGTGGGGATCATTGATCAGATCACTTATTTTATTTACTGGAGCATATGGAATTTTATAAGGCTCAAGTTTGGTTATAATTTCTTGCCTTGTAAACTTTTTAACCGCTTTTTGTACAATTTGTTCTAATTCGTCTCTGTTATGCAAACGGCTTAAAAAATTGTTAAATCGCTCATCTTTTAATAATTCATCTAAACCCATCTGCAAGCAAAAATCACCAAATGCCTTGTCACTTGCAACGCCTATGAAAACAGGATAATCTTTTGTTTCAAACACTTTATAAGGTGTTGCATATTCATGGCCTGAACCATATCTTGATGGATTATTGCCGGTTAAAAAATAGTTTGCAAACCAATAGTCCATCCATGTTAGACCAGTATCAAAAAGTGAAACATCAATAAACTGTCCTTTGCCCATCTCATTTCTTGCCTGGAGAGCCAATAGTATTCCTATTACAGCAAACATTCCTGTTCCATAATCAATAGGAGATGCTCCTATTCGAACATAACCGCCATCAGGTTCTCCTGTAGCTGCCATCATTCCACATTCTGCCTGGCTGCAAACATCATATCCTGCTCTTGAACTATATGGCCCGTCCTGACCATAACCAGATAATGAACAATAAATAATGGAACTATTAATTGCCTTGACAGTTTCATAACCAAGGCCTAATTTTTTTATTGTACCTGGAGTAAATGATTCCAAAAAAATATCTGTTTGTTTAGCCAGCTTTAATGCAATTTCCTTTCCTGTTTCACTTTTCAAATCAAGGGCAAGGCTTTTTTTATTCCTGTTTAATATAAGCGACCATCCACCTGCCAAAGCCGGTCTAAAAGCATCTCCTGTTAAAGGTTCAACCTTGATTACATCTGCCCCCATATCAGCTAACATCATACTTCCAAATGGTCCTGCTGCAGATTGAGAAAAATCAAGAATTTTTATTTTTTCTAAAGGTAACATTTTTCCCCTGTTTTTTTAGTTAATCACAGATTCTTTTAACTTAATAACCAAATTTTTTAATAAAACAGCTTAATTTTACCCGATTTTTGCCTTAAATGAAAAAATCTAAACATAAAATTTTCAGCATAGACATCAATCGGGATTTTATGCAACAGTCATCCTAAAATGCTATTTTTTACCTGTTAATTTTTGATCTTTTTGAATTTTTTTAAGTTTTTCCCAAAGGTCTTTAACCTGTTTTTTTGTTTCTTCAATAGAGTTTTCATTATTGATAATAAAATCTGCATATCCGGCTTTTTCATCAATTGAAAGCTGGTTTGCAATTATGATTTCTGCCTCTTTCTTGCTGATATTATCACGCTTAACCAAACGTTCTGATAATTTGTCATGGGAAATATAAACAACAAGCAGTTTATGAAACATATACTGCATGTTGGTTTCTATAAGCAAAGGAACCACAATCTGTATAATTGCATCAGGATCTTTTGAAGTAATTTCATTTAACTGGTTAATAAACTCAGTATGAATATAAGGATGAATAAAGCTTTCAAGCTTTTTCTTTTTTTCCAAATCCTTAAACACAATTCCAGATAACTTCTTGCGGTCTAAATTGCCGTCATCAGAAAGAACCTGCTTTCCAAAGTAACCAACAATCTTTTTCCATGACTCTTTTTCAGGTTCAACCACAACCCTTGAAAGAACATCAAAGTCAATTATATGGGCGCCTAACTCTTGCAGCATATTTGCTACAGTTGTTTTTCCGCTTGCTATGGTTCCTGTCACTCCTATAAGCAAACGGTTATCATTTCCTCTAATGCTTTCAAGCTGATCCATGCCTGAATATGTTACAGGAAAAGCAGATGAGAGATCCATTTCTGCTCCTGCATAACTAATAGGGTATCTGATGCCCCTGCGGTAAAGAGTTTCCATTCCTACTAATGCTTTTTCCATCATAAAGGCAGGCACTGCCATAACAAGGTCTTCGTCCTGAGCATGTCCATAACGACGTTCACCATAGCATGGAATTGTCAAGCAAGGCTTATTTGTCAGCAAGCATTTAGCAATTGCATCTGAACAGGATGACTCTCCCACACATGTAAAATGCATCATTTCATATTTTTCAAATTGTAGGGAATTAATAAGAAGCATCATCTGGGCAGGATTGGCATATATAAGAACAATATCTGGTTCAAACGGTTTATATACTAAAGGAGCCATAGCCACTGCTTCATATTTTCCAGAAGGAAGTCTGTACATTGACTGTTCGCATTTTTTCCCATCTTCTTTTGTTTTGACCCATACAATACTTCTAAAAGTACCGTCATTAAAAAGCTCCGGCAAATCAGTAAGACCGATAATAGAAGGGCACATAGGACCTGTAAAATCATTTAAATCAGCACCCACTGTCCAGTCACAACTTCTTACAAGTGTAATGAGCTGGCAAAGAGTTACTTTATGCTCAGGTCTTCGCATAAAAGGTATTTTATCAAGCTCTTCTTTTTTTTCTAACATCTTGAAACCCACAGGAAAAGATTTGAGCCTCATCAGCAGTTCCATTCTTCTAATAATTTTTTCCCAATCGTATTGTTTACTCATATTTTTTTCCTTATATCCATATTTATGTTTTATTTAAAAATAACAGGTGAAAATTTGCCGTTTCTAAGTGCGGTTACAAGTTCATCATTATTTGTTACAGGTTCTGAAAAACAGGTGGCATATTTCCCTATCTCAAAAACTTCATGCGCATCGCTTCCCCCTGAAATCGGCAGCTTGAGAATTTTGGCAACTTGTAATGTAAAACCATTTTCTTTTTCTGTAACTTTCCCGTTGAGTACTTCTAATGCATCAACATATTTAAATAGAGTTCTATTTGCTGCTTTTCCAGGAGTTAATCCTAAATCATTAACGTTAAATGTTAAAAACCCTCTAAAAGGATGTGCAGCAATAATAAATCCGTTTGACTTTTCAACCTGTTTTTTAAGCTCTTCAAGGCTTATTATGCCTTTAATATCTTTATTAAAGCCAAACACAAGCATATCGCCTTGATCTGTTGTAATCTCATTACCGCACAAAACATTAAACCCGTGCTTTTGCCTTAAATTGTTAATTTCATCTTCATCCCAAAGATGATTGTGCTCAGTTAAACAGATACCATCCAGACCAATTTTTTTTGCTTGAATAATCATTTCATCGACAGAAGCAAAACTGCACGGTGATAAAGGGCTTGTATGCACGTGCAGATCTACTATAAAACCTTTTATCTCATTTTTATCAAAACATGCGTTGGTTTCTATTTTATCACTGGTTTTAACTTCAACCTTAGCTTCTATTTTTTTTATTTTAATATCATCTTTAGTTGTTTGACTTGATGGGGAATTATCTTGAAGGCTTTGTTGAAAAAATTCTTCTATGGATAAATCAGGATTTTCCTTTTTGGCTTGTTCCCACTTGATAAGCAGTGCAGCTTCTTTTGCTGAAAAGCAGCAGTCAATCAAAAGATTGGCAAAATGTCGGCATGATTTATTACCAATATTTTTCTTTATTTTTTGAGTAATTTCTTCATCTATTTTATATCCTGCTGCCTCTTTAAGAAATAACTCAGCTCTAGGGCATTCAGGTGTTGTCCATCTGTTCCATTTACCATTAACAGATAATATTTCAAGTTTTGATATACTTATTTTTACATTAAGTGTAAGCCCATATATATGATCATCAAGTACCCCATGAACAGATAATATGTCGTTATCTTCTTTTTTTATGCTTATAAGTTTATTTCTGCAAAATTTCAACATTATATCTTTCTCCTTCTTTATTAAGGTGGATCAAGGCCTTCAACAAGAGAACTGCCAGGTGCAAACGCAGCGCAGCGATTATATAACCTGGTGTTATCTTTAACCATCTTTTGGTAAAATTCTTTTGAATCAGTCAATGGAGCTTTATCAAGCGTATCTTTAGTAAAAGATAAAATAACAGCATGACAAACTTCTTCAGTCATATAAATAAGCTCAGGGCAATTTATATCTTCACCCACAAGACCTTTTATTATTTTTAAAACTCCAGCGCCTATTCGTATTCCTAAAAGTTTTTGAAGACTTTTTTGAGCATTGAAATAATTTTTATATACACTGCGAGTAAATTCACAATTGGCACTTATTATCTCAAGGTCAGGCAGTTTTACAATAATTTCAACAAAGGCTTCTGTTAACGTGTCTTGAAGACGGCAGACCGACTTTATATTATTTTCGTCCATCTGCTCTACACTTGTGCATCTATTTCTTGAAAAACAAAGAATATTAGTCATCTGTTTGCACTCCTTTTATTTAAATTATTCATTTTAGGTTAATAAAATATTTTTAAAAACAAGCACATTAGAATCAAGCCCGAATTTTTATTAATGGGCTTGAGCCCAGTTTTCTCCTGTTTGAATATTTATCTTAAGCGGCACTTTAAGATCAAAAATTTGTTCCATTATTTCTGTTACAAGATTTGTTACCATGTCAACCTCTTCTAACGGCACTTCAAGAATAATTTCATCATGAACAGAAAGAAGCATTGCTGCTTTTAAATCTTGTTTTTCCAGCGCAGATAAAACATTTATCATGGCAACTTTGATCAGATCTGCAGCTGTTCCCTGAATAGGAGTATTTATGGCAATTCTCTCTGCAAAATTTCGCGTTGTTTTGTTTTCGCTTGCTATGTCTGGTAAAAGACGAATACGGTTTAATAATGTGCTTGTTTTTTTTTCTTCTCTTGCTTTATTAATTGTATGGTCAATAAATTTTTTTACTCCTTTGTATCTTGCAAAATAATTATTTATGTAAGATTTTGCCATTTTCTGACTTATGCCAAGTTCTTTTGCAAGACCATAAGGACTCATACCATAAATTATACCGAAATTAATAATCTTGGCCTGCTGCCTGAGTTCTGGTGTAATATGCTCAGAGGTAATTTGAAAAATTTCAGTAGCTGTGAGCGTATGTATATCTTCGTCATTATTAAACGCATTGACAAAAAGTTTGTCATCTGAATAATGTGCCAGAATACGCAGTTCTATCTGGGAATAGTCAGCGGCCATTAATACCCATCCTTTTCTGGGAATAAATGCTTCCCGTATCTTTTTTCCTTCGCTGCTGCGTATGGGAATATTCTGAAGATTTGGATTAGAGCTGCTCAAACGTCCTGTGGCTGTAACAGTTTGATTATACGAAGTGTGGATGCGTCCTGTTTCTGGATGCACAAGGTCAACCAATGCATCAGCATATGTTGATTTAAGCTTTGACAATGTGCGATGTCTAAGTATCAGGACAGGAAGCTCATGAAAAGCAGCAAGTTTTTTTAGCACTTCAACATCTGTGGAAAAGGTTTTACTTTTTTTTGTTTTCTTCTGAACAGGCATATTTAGTTTTTCAAAAAGTATATGTCCGAGCTGTTTTGAAGATTTTATGTTAAATTGCTCACCAGCAAGTAAGTAAATATTATCTTCAATTTCATCCAACTGCTTTTCAACAGACTTTGAGAAAGAAGCAAGCTTTTTTTTATCTATACATATTCCGCTCATCTCCATTTCAGTTAATACTAAAACAAGAGGCATTTCAACTTTTTGAAAAAGTTCAAAAAGTCCTGCCTCTTCAAGCTTTGGCAAAAAAACTTTGTAAGCCATAAAGGTTATATCAGCGTCCTCGCATGCATAGAAAACAGCTTTTTCCACATCAACTTTGGAAAAACCTGATATATTACTGCTTTTATTAGAACCTGAATTTACAATTTCTTTATATGAAATTTTTTTATAATCCAGAAAATCAATGGCAATTTGATCAAGATTATGAGCTCTTTTTGAAGGATTAATAAGATAAGATGCCACCATTGTATCAAAGGAAATACCTTTAAGATTAATTCCATGCCTTTTTAAAACTATACAGTCATATTTTATATTTTGACCAATTTTTTTTATATTTGGATCTTCAAGAACAGGTTTTAATTGATCTAATACAAAGGAAAGCTTTAACTGTTTTGGAGCACCAATATAATTATGCTTACAGGGAATATAGTATGCTTTATTAGAAGCTGTTGAAAAAGATAATCCAACCAGTTTTGCATTCATGGGATTTTTTGAACTTGTTTCGGTGTCTATGGCAAAAATAGCTGAAGTTTTAAGCTGTGTGATTAGAATGCTAAGCTTGTCTTTATCCAGAACAGATAGATATTTTTTGATTGAAAGATCAATTTTTTTACTAAAAGCCTGATGTAACTGGCTGAATTCAAGTTCTTTAAACAAAGAGCAAAGTTTGTCGCTATCTGCTTTTTTAAATTTAAATTCATCAGGATCAAACAAAACAGGGGCACAAGTATCAATTGTTACAAGTTTTTTGCTTAAAAGGGCCTGCTCTTTATAATCAATAAGGTTTTGTTTCTGTTTTTTTTTGGTTATACTATCAAGCTGATCATATAATTTGCCAATACTTCCATATTCTTTTATCAATGAAAGAGCAGTTTTTTGGCCTATTCCAGGCACACCAGGAACATTATCAGCTCTATCTCCAGATAGACCCATTACATCAATAAATTTATCAGGATCAATATCATAAGTTTTTTTTATGTGAGTTAAGTCAATGATTTTTTTCTTCATGGTATCATAAATAACAGCGTTTTCAGTTACAAGCTGCATGAAATCTTTATCCCCTGTAACCATTATTACAGAAAAATCTTTATTTTGAGCAAGTTTGCAAATAGTGCCTATGAGATCATCAGCTTCATAACCTGGCATTTGTATCATCTGCAAATTCATATATTTTACAATTTTTTTAATATATGGAATTTGAACAGACAGATCATCAGGCATAGGTGGACGATTTGCCTTGTAATCATTGAAAAGTTTATGTCTGAATGTTAACTCTTTAGAATCAAAAAAAATCCCCACATAATCAGGTTTTTTTTCATTAAAAAGTTTTAAAATCATTTTGGTAAAACCCAAAACTGCGTTGGTGGGAAGACCTTTGGAATTTGAAAGGCTGCGGATTGCATGAAAAGCTCGATAAATATAGGCACTTCCATCTATGAGGTAAATTTTTTTTTCAATATCAGATTCTTTTATTTTATGTTTCATGTCCACATCGCAATCTTTCATAAATTACCTTTCATTTGAAAAAAGGAGTCCATATTAACAAAAAAAAATATATAATCTACGATAAAATTGCATATATACAGACAGTTTTCAACTACACTTTTGTTTCCCTTGATTTATAATCTATGTGGCAGGATCTTTAGTTAAACTAAAGAAAAAGAATCTATAATTTTTTTTGCGTTTTGAAAAAGCAGCATATCTATCTCACTTTGATTTAGTTTGGATTTAAACAACTCTTTTTTATAACGGGAAGGTGGTAAAAGGGGATAATCTGTTCCAAACAAAAATTTTTCAATTCCCATGGCATCTGACATGGCTCTTAACGCATTGGCGGTATAAAGAAAGGGCATGGCTGCTGTGTCAAACCAGCAGTTTGACAGGACATGCTTTACCTCTTTTTTCATAAATCCATAAAATGGCAGACCTCCTCCAAGGTGTGCTAGAATCCATCTGTTTTCAGGATAAGCTTTAATAAGATTGTACAATTGAATAAGAGTCATAGGGCTTTTGCCAGGATAAAAATGCCCAACAGATTCATTGGTATGGAGGAGAATAAAGCTTTTAGCTTCTTTGCATAAATCAGCTATGGGATATAAGGCTTTTAAAGCGCTTTTATCCAACCCGTCAATATAAAAAGCAAGTTCTCCCAATCCTTTAGCTCCTTTTGAGAAACAACGATCAGCTTCTTTTAATGCGTTGGTATTGTACGCGTCAAATGTCGCAAAAGGAATAAGTCTTTCTGGAAACCTTTTGGCAGATTCTATAACATAGTCATTATTTAAAATATAGTTTTTTTCTTTTCGCCAGGGCATACCAAAAACTACTGAAACTGCCACGTTTTCTTTATCCATATTTTCAATAAGCTCAGAGCATCCCACAAGATTTGCTCTTGGATCCTTATAGATGTTTGCAAACTCTGGTTCCCCTTCAAAAAACTGCTTTCTGTTATTTCTAATTTCAGGGGGGCAAATATGAACATGAACATCTATTATTTTGTTTAAAATCATAAAACCAGTTCTCCTTATTATTAAAAAAAATCTATCTATTATTTTGGTTCTGTGCCCTTTTTAAAAATAGCCTTTACAGCATCAGGCGCATCACTTTTTGAAAGTTTACCTGTTATTGGATCAATCCACGCATGGATAACATTATTTGGAATATCAAAATGATTATATGGCTTCTTATCAAGAGCTTTTTTCATAAATTCAATCCATATTGGAAGAGCAGCTCTTGCACCTGTTTCAAATTTTCCAAGGGAAACAAATTTATCTTGGCCAACCCATACTCCTAAGACAATTGTCGGAGAAAAACCAATAAAAAGACCATCTTTGCAGTGGTCTGTAGTACCTGTTTTGCCTGCAACCCGACGACCTAACACCAATGCTTTTTTTCCTGTTCCTTCTTTAATAACTCCTTCAAGCATGTTTGTCACTATTGAAGCTGCGTCCCTGGATAATACAAATTTTTTCTGAGGCTTCACTCGCCAAACTGTTCTTTGCCTGTAATCTTGCACTTCCATTACACCAAATGGTTTTATTTTTTTGCCCAAATTCGGAAACACAGAATATACAGAAGTTAACTCAAGAAGATTCACCTCAGATGTTCCAAGAGCAATAGAAAGATATTGAGAAACAGCTGATTCAATTCCAAGTTTATGGGCAAATTGAGCGACTGAAACAGGGCCAAGCATTTCTGTAAGCCTTATGGCAGGAATGTTCGCTGAAATGGCAAGAGCTTTTCTTAAAGTTATCTCCCCTTTATACTTTTTTGAAAAATTTTCTGGTTTCCACTGTTTTTTATTATTTATTTTATAGGCAACAGGCGCATCCAGGATTAACATATTCTGAGCAAACCCCCGTTCAATTGCATATGCATAGATAATTGGCTTAAAAGCAGAACCAGGTTGTCTTTTAGCATTTGTTGCTCTGTTAAACTGACTTTTATTATAATTTTTTCCGCCCACCATGGCAAGAATTCCACCTGTCTTGACATCTATTGCAACTAAAGCGCATTGAGGCGCGATTTCTTTTATTCCATGCTTTTTCATTCTTTTTTCAAGATCAGCAAGTCCTTTTTCCACAGCGTTTTCAGCCTCTTTTTGCAATCTATAAGAAAGTGTTGTATAAATAGAAAGATCCCCTTTGTAGATTCTTGAATTTCCAAGGGAGCCTTCCAAACTTCTTATTACAAAATCAACAAAATAAGGAGCTTTGACACCGCGATTACAATTTTTTAATCGTAATGGCTCCTGCATAGCTTTTTCATACTGCTTTATGGAGATAATCCTGGTTTTTTGCATTTGTTTTAAAACAAGATTTCGTCGATTAATTGACAGCTTTTTGTTTACCAAAGGAGAATATACAGAAGGAGCCTTGGGCATAGCAGCAATCAAAGCACATTCAGCAAGGCTTAACTCTTTTACAGATTTACAAAAATATATTTTGGCAGCAGATTCAACACCATATGCTCCGCTACCAAAATAAACCTGATTAAGGTACATTTCTAATATTTCATCTTTTGTGTACCTGCGTTCCATTTGAAATGCCAGGAAAGCTTCCTTGATTTTTCTTTTCAACGTTTTTCTTGTTGTAAGAAAAAGAGTCTTTGCGAGCTGCTGCGTTATGGTACTTGCCCCTTCAACAAACTCTCCTGCAATAAAATCTTTAACTAATGCCCTTGCAATTCCTTTTAAGTCCACACCGCTATGAATGTAAAAATTTCTATCTTCTGTGGAAATAATCGCTGTCTTAAGATAGTGAGGTATGGCATGCAAAAAAACAGGATCTCTTTTTTCTACATAAAGTTCTGCAAGCAGTACCTTGTCAACAGAATAAATGCGTGTAACAGAAGAAGGTCTATATGTTTCAAGAGAATTTATTTGAGGAAGATCGTGTGTCACAGCAATAATAATACCCGCAAAAATCCCTAAAAAGCCTCCACTTAAAAGTATAAGAAAAAAAAATACTCTTTTTTTATTTAAACAAAATTTTACCATAGAATTTATCTTAAACAAAATTTCACATATTAGAAATATTTAAAAACCTTCATTGATGCTGATAAATAAGGGTGACTTAATAATTTTGGATAAAAAGACTATCATCAATAATAACAAAAAAGAAAAATAACGGTTTTTTATTTGATTTTTTAGTAAAACACAGTTATTTTTTTAAAAACTTTATTGTTATTAGTTTAATCGGCTATTATGTGCTGTTCAAGTTTTTTATTTAATGCAGAAATCTGGCAAAGTGTTTTTTTATCGTAAAAAAATTTAATTAAGTTCAAACAGTTCGTAAATTTTTTTATAAAAATCTGCCAGCTAAATTAATATATTTTGTTAAAAACTTGATCACGATAAGTATCATTATATTTAATATTTTTAAAATATGCATTTATGCCATAAGGAGAACTGCAATGACTCATCATCATCATGAAACACAAAGCAATTTAACATTTGATGAAAAGCTTACAAAATTGCTTGAGCATTGGATTCAACATAATGAGGCTCATATGAGCAATTATATGGAATGGGCAGCAAAAGCAAAAGAAAATAATTTAGATCAAGTATCAGGCCTTATAGAAAATGCTGCTGATGTCTCAACAAAAACCAGTGAAAAGTTAAGTGAAGCTTTAAACTTACTCAAAAAAGCCTAAGTAAATATTCAGCCAGCCCTTTTATTTTGGAAACGGTATAGTGCAAGTTACTGAAATTTTAGAGCCATGGCTTCATAAAGTATATAAATCAAAAACATGAAAGCATTGATCATCAGGTAACGATTATAAAAAAAGTCCAATAACAATTCAATGTGATGAAATGAAAAGCAACAAAAAATGGATTTGACTTGCTGTTGATGCAGGCTCAAAGCAAATCACAGGTGTTTTTTATTGGCTGTCGCGTGACCGGTAAAGGAGCCAGATGATGGTCTTTGGGATTTATTACCGCCGGTTTATAGACAATGTGCTGTTTGTTATACTGATTTCTGGTATAGCTTTTACGAAGAAATTTTTCCTGCTTATTGATTGGATTTTAACAGTAACTGTGCAGCTAAAAAATTTGAAGTGTCATGAAAAAAAAATTATCGAACAACGTTTTTAAATCTGCTCTTGATTTTTAAATGGCTGGTTACAGTCGCGCTATATGGCCGGATTTGTTCAAGTCGATTTTCATATGATAAAGATAGATGAGTCTGTTGATTTACTACCAAACACACATATAACCCACAACATGTAGTATAGTTTGACTACTGTAATACACCGCATGATGTGCGTCAATTTTAAAAAATCGACTAAATCAACAGGCTCATAGATAAGCTGAAAAGATATTTAAGTAGCGAAAATGATTATATTTTCCCATACTTAGCCAGATTTTCCAATCCCTCTAAATCAAGAATTTTTATGCTCCGACCTTCAACTTTAATCAGCCCATTATCATTCATTTTAGAAAAAATTCTGGACAAAGTTTCCGGTATTGTTCCTAGCAGGCTTGCAAGCT
>Ga0209345_10001953_pt1 | contig 23709 bp, 21 predicted proteins | sample Cruoilmetagenom7_FD_187294 | JGI IMG/M metagenome (GOLD analysis project Ga0209345, IMG submission 187294) | Oil polluted marine microbial communities from Coal Oil Point, Santa Barbara, California, USA - Sample 7 (SPAdes) (version 2) | ecosystem: Environmental > Aquatic > Marine > Oil seeps ...
ATTAACTTTTTTGGCTGAAGAAACACGCACTATGATTTTTTATGAATCGCCTCATAAATTGCTAAAAACATTGACTCATTTTAAAGAGTATTTTGGTGAAGATAGACTAGTTTCAGTTTCTCGTGAATTAACGAAACTATATGAAGAAACCATTAGAGGAACGGTTGCAGAATTAATTCAACATTTTACTACCAAACCGCCAAAAGGTGAGTTTGTTGTAGTTGTTGGTGGAAAGAAGTAATATAAATAATAAGAGCCAAAAAAATTTTATAAAATTTTTTTGGCTCTTTCCTTTTCGTCAACCTGAATTTATTTCAGGTTCTCATATAATCTTGGAATAAATAGGATAAGATTCTGAATAAAGTTCAGAATGACGAGTTTTTTAATAACTCATCTCAACATTTTTTTCAACATTGGTAGGTGTTACTTTTTCGTGTTCACACCAGCCTTTCCAATCGTGTTCTTCAAAAAAATGACAAAAATATTTTTAACATAATTTAAGTTAAAAAAGATCTACGAAAGAGATAGTTTTATCTTTTTAAATAATTTTAAAACACTGTTAATTAGAACTATAACGATAATTCATGTAATTATTTTTGACTAAAAATCAAGTATTTAAGTATTTGATGGGTTAAACATTTGTTAATCGATTTTTAGAATTGTTTCTCGAAACAGATTACTTCTACATTTGAAATAACAAAACAATAAAGTTTAACTAAAATCTATTTATTATGAAAAAATTTAAATTATTGGCCTTGGCCTTATTCATTGGAACTGCGAGTTTATTTGCTACTAACACCAGCAATCCTGATGTTCCAAAAAAAGAAATTAGAAATCAGATTATTAATTTATTAGGGACACCCGATTTTATTATTAACGATGAAATTAATGTAACAATCACTTTTACATTTAGCTCAGAAGGTGAGATAGTTGTGTTGAATGTGAATTCAAAAAACAGTGACGTATTAAGTTTTGTACGTAAAAATTTAAATTACAAAAAGATTGATAATCCTGGAGAAAGAGACAAATTGTACACAATGCCATTAAAAGTGAAAGTAGCATGAAGATAACATTAAAAATTTAAAAAACTCAAACTAGATCGGTTTGAGTTTTTTTATGACTTTTAATTATTCATAAAGATTCTTTTTAACATAATTTAAGTTAAACATTAGTTGAAGGTATAATTGAATAATTTTTATTTTAATTTGTAACTAACACATTTGCAGTTCTTTATTGTTTAACTATGAAATAAATAGCATTTTTTTAAAAAATATCTTAACCGTTATCGGTTAAACATTTGTTAATGAGTATTTAATGAGGGTTTAAAAACAAATTATCACTTAATTTTAATGTAAGATAAATGTAAAACTTAAACCTAATTATAATGAAAAAATTTAAATTATTGGCATTAGCCTTAGTAATTGGTACCGCAAGCATGTTCGCTACCAATGTTGACGATCTTAAAAAGCCTACAAAAGAGCTTAGAAATGAAATTGTAAAAATATTACAAGCTGCCGAACTTGAATTAGATACTGAAACAACCGTAATAATTAAATTTACGTTTAATTCAGAAGGAGAAATGGTGGTACTTTGCCCTGGATGTAAGGATAAAGAATTGGTAAGTTTTATTAGAGAAAACTTAAACTACAAAAAATTTAAAAACGCTGGAGAAAAAGATAAAATTTATAAAATGCCATTAAAAATAGAAGCTGTGTAAAATGATGAATTTGCTTGAAACATAAAACTCGACCTAATTAGGTCGAGTTTTTTTTAGTTCTTTTTTAAATAAACATAAACCGGAAAATGATCGCTAAATCCTCCTTGATACCATTTACCAATATAAGTCCTAAACGGGTTTCCTTTGTATTTGCCATTCCACTCTTTTAAAAAATGCTTGTCATAAACTTCGGCATATTTAAAAGAATGCTTGTTTTCTTCAATTTCGAAAAAGTTTTTAGAGAAAATAATCTGATCAAATAAATGCCAAGTACTGTTATGATTTAAAGTTCCTTTCCCTCGGCTAATTAATCGCTCCATAGGATTGTAAAATTGACTCGAAACCAAATGTTGTTTTATACTTTTACTTGTAGGGTTATCGTTAAAATCCCCCATAATGATGATTTTTGCATTTTCATTTTCTGAATATATCTTATCAATAATATGAGTATTAAGTTGTGCCGCTTTAATTCTTTTATCTGCCGTTTCACCATTTCCAGTACGTCTCGACGGCCAATGATTTACCAACACATGAATTAATTCACCGTTTAAGTTTCCAGTTACTAATAGAACATCTCGTGTATAGTCTCTTTCCCCATTTCGTCCATTCAAATAAAGCGGAAATGTTTCAGAATCTAATAGTTCAAATAGTTCTTTTTTATACAATAAAGCAACATCAATTCCACGCTCATCAGGCGAATCGTAATGAACAATTCCGTAATGTTCACCTTTTAAATTTTTAGTTTCAACTAAATCTTCTAAAACTTGTTGGTTTTCAACTTCAACAACACCAATAATAGCCGGCCCATGAAATGATTTTTCAGTTCCTAATTGAGCAATAACATTTCCTAATTTTTTAATTTTTTTCTTATATCGTTTGTGAAACCATTTTTTTCTGCCGTTTGGAGTAAAATCGTCATCTAACGTATTTGGATCGTCAATTGTATCAAATAAATTTTCTAAATTATAAAATGCAATTGTGTATGCGGAATGATTTTTTTCTTTTGATTTAAAGTATGAAAACATAGATTTGAATTAAAAGAGCAAAATACAAAAATTGATTTAAACAATGTATTCGTATCTTTGCAAAATTATTGATAGCTCCTTAAAAGAAAAGGTTTTTTAACTATGATTGAAAAGAAAAAAGTAACTTCTGAAAAAGCTGTTTTAATTGGTGTTATTACGCAACATCAAGATGAAGATCAGTCGAATGAATATTTAGATGAATTAGAGTTTTTAACTGTAACTGCTGGAGGAAAAGCAGTAAAAAGGTTTACGCAAAAACTCGAAATGCCGAATCCTAAAACTTTTATTGGTGCAGGAAAATTAGATGATGTTAAAAACTATATGGACGCTCATCATATTGAAACTGCCATATTCGATGATGAATTATCATCTTCTCAATTACGAAATATAGAAAAAGTACTCGATTGTAAAGTGCTTGATAGAACCAATTTAATTCTTGATATTTTTGCGGGCAGAGCACAAACAAGTTATGCTCGCACACAAGTTGAATTAGCACAATGTCAATATTTATTACCTCGTTTAACTCGTTTATGGACTCACCTTGAACGTCAAAAAGGAGGAATTGGATTGCGTGGACCTGGAGAAACTGAAATTGAAACGGACAGACGTATAATTAGAGATAAAATAACCTTGCTTAAAAAGAAATTAAAAGTTATTGATAAGCAAATGGCCGTACAGCGTAAAAATCGTGGAAAAATGGTGCGTGTTGCGTTGGTGGGCTATACCAATGTTGGAAAGTCAACTTTAATGAATGTGGTTAGTAAAAGTAATGTGTTTGCCGAAAATAAATTATTTGCCACATTAGATACTACGGTTAGAAAAGTGGTAATTAAAAACATTCCTTTTTTACTTACAGATACCGTTGGGTTTATTAGAAAACTTCCAACACAATTAGTAGAAAGTTTTAAATCAACCTTAGATGAGGTTCGTGAAGCTGATTTATTATTACATGTAGTCGATATTTCGCATCCTAATTTTGAAGATCATATTGCTTCAGTTAATAAAATTTTAGATGAAATTGAAAGTGTTGATAAGCCAACCATTATGGTTTTTAATAAAATTGATGCTTACGAACATGAAACTATTGACGATGACGATTTGGTTACCGAAAAAACGAAGGCACACTATACTTTAGAAGATTGGGAAAAAACTTGGATGAACAGATTGGACGAGAATAATTGTCTGTTTATTTCTGCTCTTAACAAAGAAAATTTAGAAGAATTTAGATCGAAAGTTTTTGAGGAAGTAAAGAAAATTCATATCACTCGTTTTCCTTACAACGATTATTTATATCAAGAGTATGATGAAAAAGGAGAAATTTAGGATAAAAAATTCTTATCTATAAACTCTTGAAACTTCACCTTATGTTTTTTGTTGCTATTAAAAAGGAATCAATGAGATAGGTTAAAAAATCAATAAATGAATTGATTTTAACTACAAATAAGATTTAAAAAAGTAATAATATTAAGTAATTTTGAAAAGATAACTATCCTTCCTCATCAGGACTTGAGTCCTTTTTTTCAACAATAATACCAATTTTTTTAGCTCTGGCTTCCCAACTTTTACGAGCCATTAATTGTAAGTCTTCAACGCTATCGCTTTCGTCCATAATTTCTAAGCCAAGAAGGGTTTCAATTACGTCCTCCATAGATACTAAACCGCTTGTGGTTCCATATTCATCAACTACCAAAGCAATATGTTCTTTTTCAGAAATAAATTTTTCAAATAAATCTGGAATTGGAAGATTACGGCTTGTTACAAAAATTTCACGTCTTAACGTATCTAAAGTTTCCTCACCTTTTCCATTAATAATTGCTTCCATTATTTCACTTTTTAAGACAAATCCTGAAATGGCATCTACAGTTTCCTTATAAATTGGAATTCTTGAAAATCTAAGTCTAGGATGTTCTTCAAAAAATGTTTGAATAGTTGTGTCAGAATCTGCAGTTACCAACACTGTTCTCGGAGTCATAATGTCCTTGGCCTGTACTTCTTTAAACGTTAATAGATTTTTAATAATAGCACTTTCATTTTCTTCAAAAACACCTTCTTCTTCAGCAATATCGGTCATTGCGTGAAACTCTTCACGACTTAAAATAGATCCATGTACATTTTTTCCGCCAATTAATTTTGTAGTTAATTGAAGTAACCATAAAATCCCAGTCCATTTTAAAGGGAAAATTAATAATATTAAGGCTTTTGAAGTAAAATTTGCTAGCTGTTTCCAATAAGTTGCACCGATAGTTTTTGGTACTATTTCTGAAACCACTAAAATAAGAATTGTCATAATTGCTGAAACGATTCCAACTATATTAATTCCTAAAATATTTACTTTATAATCTAAAGTTTCTGCTTGAACACCTACTAGAATAGCGCCAACGGTGTGTGCAATTGTATTTAATGTTAAAATAGCAATTAAAGGTTTGTCAACATCTTTTTTAAAGGTTTCTAAAACTTTTGCATATTTTTTACCTTCTTGTAACTGTAAATTAAGAAATGTTGGTGTAATACTTAGTAACACAGCTTCTAGTATTGAACATAGAAATGAAAAAAAAATTGATATTGCCGCATAAAAGAGAAGTAACGTCATGTTATATGTTATAATTTATGCTAAATTAATTAATTAGAATTTAATAAATAAAAAAGATGCCTGCGAATGCAGACATCTTTTAAAATATATATGTTTTAAAACTAATTAAAATCCGTAATTTAATCCAAATACCCAATACGTTTGCAATTTATTGTCAACAGTATCAAACGTTAAAGCAGCGTCATCAACAAGTCCATAATTCAAAGCTTCTTGCTTGTTTTTTCTTAGGCCTAAATCAAAACCTACACCAATTCCTTTCCATAAAGTATAACCAAATGAGTTTGTCCAAGTCCAATTTGAATAATCGGAACTTTTATAACTTTGAAATGTAGAAAAATTTGTTTTAAACTTTACAGCTCCAAGTTGTTTTGAGTAATCTGCAACTATTTTTGCACCTAAAGAGGATTCAAATATTGTTTCTCCACTGCTAAAAACAAAGTTGTAGTTTAACGGGTGAATCACTATAACTAAGTCTGAAACAGGAGTCCAAGTAGCACCAAGCCCAATATCTAAATAACCAGGATCATTAAAATTGCTTAAAACAGAAGTTCTGTATTCCCCTAAGGTAGAAATGGCAAATTTTTCACTTAATTTTTTACCATATAAAGAAGTAATTGTTAAAACATCATTTCCTTCTTGAAAATCTTTATTGTCAGTTGGATCATCTTTGTCATCAAATTTTACCCAACTTAAATTTACATTTGCCGAATTTCTCCAAAAGAAATCTTCTTCTAATAAATTCGCAAAAGCATTTACTGTAAAACCAATATTTCCAGTTGCTGAATTTGGTTTTCCTTTTGAATACCAGTTGTCAAAACCTGATAAATTTGCGCCAATAGTACCAAAAGCTCCCTTTTTCCATCCTGGAATGGCATTAATTTTACTTTGAATAGCATCTACTTCAGCTTGTAAGGCTGCTATTTTTGCTTTTTTTGGTGCTTGTTCAGCTTTTAATTCTTCTAATGTTTGCGCTTGTAAACCTATTGCGCTTAAAACAAATACGAATAATAAAATTATTTTTTTCATGGTGTTATTTTTTTCAAATATACATAGTTAGACAAGTTTCAAACAAAAAAGTCACACTTATTAAATTAAAATTGGTAAAATTTAGGAAGTAGTTAAAACTAGAACGAATAATTAAGTCCAAAACCAAAAACTTCTCTAATTTGAAATCCTTTATATGAGTTATCGTCATAAATGGTTTGGAAAATTAAAGTTGTAGAAATATGATCGTTTACTTTCATTTCAATATTCATAGTATAATCTAAATCAATATTTTCAGGGTTTTCTAAATAGTTGGCATATAAAGCAAAGATATTTTCCATAGCCACATTCTCCATTAATTTTAGCTTGTAATTTAAGGAGGCGCTAAAACCAAGCTCAAGTCTCATATCTTTCCCTTCTTCAACACCAAAATAAGCATTTTTTGGAAGTGTAAAATCGCGATCTACAATAATTAGTTTAGTTGTAGCTGGAGCAATATTAAGTTTAAAATTTGAATTTTTTTCAAATAACATCCCAGGTCCTAATAAAAAAGAAGCAGGTGAAAAAAAGTTAGAGTATTCAGTTCTAATTTCTTTACCATTTTCATCTTTACTGTACTTATAACCTTTGGCAAGTTGTGTTTTAAAATTAAAAATTAAAGAATAGTACCAATTTTTTTCAGCTCTTAAACCTATAAGAGAGTTATATTCTAAGCGGTCATCGGTTTTTTTTGTAAACTCAGTACTTTGAGATTTGGTTAAACCAAACGAAGCTAAAACTTTGTTATTCCAAGTTAACTTTTCTTTTGAATACTTGAATTCGTAGTTAAGACCAACATTTCCAGCAAGAGTATTTTCACCGCGGGCTACCCAATTAGAAAATGCTGATTGGTTAAATAGTAATTTAAAGTTTCCTTTGGTTGTCCAACCTTCTTTTTTTTCTTGAGCTGAAGTAAGAGTTATGCTTAACGATAAAACAAATAACAACAATAATTTTCTCATAAATCTAAAACAACAAATAATTAAGCAGGCAAAAATAATGAATATTAGTTATAAGAAAAGCCTGAAAAACTATTTTTTTTGTTTGAATAATGGTACTGTTGAACAAGCTTCACCAAACATAATTGAACTCACTACGGGTTGTATTTTTTCAATAAGTTGAATATAAGCAGTTTCAGGTATAGGCTTTTGCGAACAACCCTTAATAATAACAGGTTTGTCCTTGTATTCTGAAATATCAAACTTCTCAATAATTTGATTAAAAATTGAAGTTTCAAGATCTTTTAAGGAGCCTATAATTGTTTTTTTTGCAATAGGTTGAAGGTAAGTTGCAATAAGCATATATGCCCAAGATGGAATAATGGCATCAGCTGAGCAATAAAGGGCAACATAATGGCCTTTATATTGCTCCCAATTGTGATTTTTTAAAAATTCACGAAAATCAGCTTCCTTTAAAATTAATTCGTGAAAAAGCCATTGTTTAATATCAATTTCAGTGCGAAAACCTTTTGGATAAAAGTCTTCTAAATCAATAGTTATAAGTTTGCTATTGGTAACTCTATTTACAATTTCATTCGACATTATAAAAAGCCTAATTCAAGTTTGGCTTCTTCACTCATCATATCTTGTGTCCACATAGGGTCAAAAGTAATTTCAACTTCAGCGCTTTTTACTTCTTCTAAAGTTTTTACTTTTTCTTCAATTTCAACAGGCAACGTTTCTGCTACAGGGCAGTTTGGTGATGTAAGTGTCATTAAAATTTTAACATCGTTATTTTCACTTACCATAACATCATAAATAAGACCTAATTCGAAAATGTCAACTGGTATTTCTGGGTCGTAAATTGATTTTAAAACTTCAACTATTTTATCTCCTAAATCTTGAACGCGTTCACTATTCATGCTTAAAAACCTTCTTTATATTCATTCTAAATAAGTACAAAAGTACATTATTTTTTTCATTTAAAAATTGAGAAAATAAATGAAAAAAATTATATACTAACGAAGTGATTCCTGAAGTGAAACTAAGTTTTGTGCTTTTTTAAACAAAAATGAGTTTTTACAGAAGAAATATACACTAATTAACTTAATTTAGACTGAAAAGCAAGCGCATACAATTTAATTTGTTTTATCATAGAAACTAATCCGTTTGCTCTTGTTGGCGATAAGTGTTCTTTTAAGCCAATTTCATCAACAAAATATAAGTCTACAGCTAAAATATCAGCTGGTTTTTGGTCGTTAAAAACTCTTAAAAGCAATGCTACAATTCCTTTGGTTAAAATGGCATCACTATCGGCCGAAAACTGAATTTTATCAGCATCCATTTCAGAATGTAACCAAACTTTTGATTGACAACCCGCTATTAAATTAGAGTCCAATTTGAATTCCTCTTTTAGAATAGTTAACGACTTTCCTAGCTCGATAATATATTCGTATCGCTCCATCCAATCTTCAAACATTGAAAACTCATCTATAATTTCTTCTTGTATTTCTTTGATAGTCATTTTTTAAACTTATTTTTGCAAAAATAATACAACTAAGGGTATAAAAAAATATAAACATACATTATACCAGTTTTTAGTGTGTTTTTAAGAAGATATGATATGAGTAAATTAGTAATAGTTGGTACGGTAGCTTTTGATGCAATTGAAACGCCATTTGGACAAACCGACAAGATTTTAGGAGGATCTGCATCTTACATTTCTTTAGCGGCGTCACAATTTGGTGTAGATTCTGCAATTGTTTCTGTAGTTGGAGGTGATTTTCCAAAGGAATATTTAAAAACTTTAAACAAAAGAAATATTAATACCGATGCTGTTGAAATAGTTGAAGATGGAAAAACATTTTTTTGGTCGGGAAAATATCATAATGATTTAAATTCTAGAGATACATTAATTACTGATTTAAATGTCTTGGCCGATTTTAAACCAGTTGTACCAGAAAATTATAAAGATTGTGAGTTTTTATTATTAGGAAATTTACACCCAACGGTTCAAATGGAAGTTATTCAACAAATTCCAGTACGACCAAAATTGGTGGTTTTAGACACTATGAACTTTTGGATGGACAATACATTACCTGAATTAATGGAAGTGTTGAGAAAGATTGATGTTTTAGCAATTAATGACGAAGAAGCCCGTCAACTTTCGGGAGAATACTCATTGGTAAAAGCTGCTCAAAAAATTTATAAAATGGGACCTAAATATGTTATTATTAAAAAAGGGGAGCACGGCGCCTTACTTTTTAATAACGATGATGTATTTTTTGCACCAGCATTGCCTTTAGAAGAGGTTTTTGATCCAACGGGAGCTGGAGATACTTTTGCAGGCGGATTTATAGGACATTTAACCAAAACAAATGATATTTCATTTGAAAATATGAAACGAGCTGTAATTGCCGGTTCTAATTTAGCCTCTTTCTGTGTAGAGAAATTTGGGACGGAAAGGATGGAAAACTTGGATCATAATGAAGTTCAAGAAAGATTGCTTCAGTTTAAGCTGTTAACTCAGTTTGAAATTGAAATAAGTTAAATTTATATCCGCACACGTGCGGATTTTTTTGTGATAAGCGACTAAACTAAAACAAAAATTATGAGCGACGCAATTAAACATGAATGTGGTATTGCAATGGTAAGACTCTTGAAACCATTACAATATTATAAAGACAAATATGGCACAGCATTCTATGGTTTAAACAAAATGTATTTGTTAATGGAAAAACAGCACAATCGCGGTCAAGATGGTGCAGGATTGGCAAGTATTAAGTTTAATGTTAAACCTGGTGTTAGATATATTAGTCGTGTTAGATCGAATCAGTCGCAACCCATACAAGACATTTTCGCTCAAATAAATGGAAGACTTAATGAACTAAATGAAGAGTTTCCCGATAAAAAAGATGATGTAGAATGGCAATTAAACAATGCTCCCTATATTGGAAATTTGTTCTTAGGTCATGTTCGTTACGGTACTTTTGGAAAAAACAGTATTGAAAGTGTTCATCCTTTTTTACGCCAAAGTAACTGGATGCATAAAAGTTTAATTGTTGCGGGTAACTTTAATATGACCAATTCAAAAAGGCTTTTTAACGATTTGGTTGAAATTGGGCAACATCCAAAAGAAATGACAGACACGGTTACTGTGATGGAAAAAATTGGTCATTTTATCGATGACGAAACCACCAGGCTTTATAGAAAACTGAAAGAAGAACAAGGTGTCTCTAAAGGAAATGCATCACCTCTTATTGAAGAAAACATCAATATTAAAAAAATATTGAAACGCTCCGCAAAAAACTGGGATGGCGGTTATGCAATGGCTGGTATGTTAGGACATGGAGATGCTTTTGTTTTAAGAGATCCTGCTGGAATACGGCCAGCTTTTTATTATAAAGACGATGAGGTTGTTGTCGTGGCATCTGAGCGTCCTGTAATTCAAACCGTTTTTAATGTTGTTATAGAAGATGTTAAGGAAATTGATCCAGGACATGCACTTATCATGAAAAGGAATGGTAAAATTTCAATGGATAAGGTAACTGATTTATTACCAAAAAAAGCTTGTTCTTTTGAAAGAATTTATTTTTCTCGTGGAAGTGATTCAGATATCTATAATGAACGAAAAAAATTAGGGAAACTAGTTTTTCCTAAAATTTTAGAAAAAATAGAGAATGATATTAAAAACACTGTTTTTTCATATATACCAAATACAGCTGAAACGTCATTTTATGGAATGCGTGAAGCTGCAGAAGACTTTTTAAACCTTCAAAAAACAAATGCTATACTTAATGGTCAGCGTAATTTATCTGCAGCAAAAGTAACAGAGATTTTATCTGAACGGCCAAGAGTTGAGAAGCTAGCAATTAAAGATGCCAAATTAAGAACTTTCATAGCAGACGATAGTAGCCGAGATGATTTGGTGGCACACGTTTATGATGTAACTTATGGAATTGTAAAGCCAAATGACAATTTGGTAATTATTGATGATAGTATTGTTAGAGGAACAACCTTAAAGAAAAGTATTATAAAAATACTAGATAGGTTAAATCCTAAAAAAATAATTATTGTTTCGTCTGCACCTCAAATTAGATATCCAGATTGTTACGGAATTGATATGGCTAAAATGGGTGATTTTATTGCATTTAGAGCAGCTTTAGAATTGTTAAAGGACAATAATCAATATCATTTATTAGATGAGGTTTATGAAAGTTGTAAAAAACAACAACATTTAGAAGATGATGAAATTGTAAATTCGGTAAAGAAAATTTACGCTTCTTTTTCCGATGAGCAAATTTCAGATAAAACAGCTGAAATGTTAAAAACAGAAGGGATTAATGCTGAAATTCAAATTATCTATCAATCCGTTAATGACTTACACAAAGCTTGTCCAAACCATTTAGGTGATTGGTATTTTACAGGTGATTATCCAACCCCTGGAGGTAACAGAGTTGTAAATGACGCTTTTGTTAATTTTTATGAAGGGAATGATAAAAGGGCGTATTAAAATTACGGTTACTGAGGTACTCGAAGTGACTATAATGAAAGAATCTTGACTCACTTCGAGAACCTCTCAGTGACCAAATAGGGAAAACATAAATAGACATAAAAAAAAGCGCTTTGTAGCGCTTTTTTTATGTTCTATTATCACTAAAAATTATTTGTTTTCAGCATATAATTTTTCAACATGATTCCAGTTAATTACCTTAAAAAAGGCTTGAATATAATCAGGTCTTCTATTTTGGAATTTTAAATAATATGCATGTTCCCAAACGTCTAAAGCTAAAATTGGAGTTCCTTCGCATCCCATTCCTGGCATTAAAGGATTGTCTTGATTTGCTGTAGAGCAAACTTCAACTTTACCACCTTTATGAACACATAACCAAGCCCAACCAGATCCAAATCTTGTTGCTGCTGCTTTAGCAAAAGCATCTTTAAAAGCATCAACAGATCCAAAAGTGTCAACTATTACGTCTTTTAATTCTCCTGATAAATAGCCTTTATCTTCAGGATTCATTACATCCCAAAAAAGAGAATGATTATAAAATCCACCACCATTATTTCTAACGGCTGAATTGTTCATATCTAATCCTGTAACGATATCTTCAATAGATTTTCCTTCTAAATCAGTTCCAGCAATAGCATTGTTTAAATTGTTTGTATATCCTTGATGATGTTTACTATGGTGAATTTCCATAGTTCTTGCATCAATATGTGGTTCTAACGCGTCGTATGCGTACGGTAATTTTGGTAATTCAAATGACATAGTTGTATATTTTTTAGTTAAACTTAATGTTTTTTCTCTTCCGCAATTATTCAAAGATAACGAACGGTTCCCATTTTAAAAAATCTTAAAAATCGAATGTTTTTATAGTGTTATTGGAATTAGTTATTCAGAGTTAAAAGTTAAGAGGCTAGAGGTATTACCTAAAAACCAGCAACCATCAATAATTCGCATCCTCAGGATATTTTGCCATAAACTCTTCTGCTTTTTCTACCATTTTTGTGCTTCCACAGAAAAACGGAACTCTTTGGTGCAGTTCGGTTGGTTTAATATCCATAATTCTTCTGTAACCATCAGTCGCTTTTCCATTTGCTTGCTCTGCTAAAAAAGCCATTGGATTGCATTCATATAGCAAACGTAATTTTCCTTTTGGGCCAATTGCACTTGTTGGGTACATATAAATACCACCTTTTATCATATTTCTATGAAAATCTGAAACTAATGAACCTATGTAACGAGAGGTGTATGGTCGGTCATCTTTTTCTTCCTGACAGTATTTTAAATAGTCTTTAACACCTTGAGGAAAATGCACGTAATTCCCTTCATTTATTGAATAAATTTTCCCTTCCTCAGGAAATTTGAAATCCGGATGTGATAAGTAAAATGAACCAATTGCAGGATTTAAAGTAAACCCATTTACACCGTGACCTGAAGTATAAACCAACATTGTTGAAGTTCCATAGACGACATAACCCGCAGCAACTTGTAAATTTCCAGGTTGTAAAAAATCTGCCATTTCTACAGGTGTTCCAATAGGAGTAACTCTTTTGTAAATTGAAAAAATAGTACCTACAGAAACATTAACATCAATGTTAGAAGAACCGTCTAAAGGATCGATTAAAACCACATATTTATTCTCATTTGTGCCTTGTTTCCCTCTAATAGTAACAAAATCATCTTCTTCTTCGCTTGCAATACCACAAACAATTTCTCTGTTTATTAAGGTTTCCATAAACACGTTATTCGCATAAACATCTAGTTTTTGCTGATCTTCACCCTGAATATTTGTGTCGCCTGCATTACCCATAATATCAACCAATCCAGCCTTATTTACCTTATAATTTACAATCTTAGCAGCTAATTTCATTGAGCTTAAAAGTCTAGAAAATTCTCCAGAAGTAGATTTGTAATGTTTTTGATTTTCAATAATAAATTCCCCCAGCGTTTGGTTATTGGTTTCCATAGTTATTATTTGAAATTTGTTTTTACAAATATCTGTAAAATAATTGTAAAATTAAGTTGTGATTTCAAAATGTTTAAACAAAGATTTATACTTTAGCCAACGAAAATTAAATAAAATGGATGTAGTTTTTAGAAAAGGAGAGAAAGCTGATATGCCTTCGGTTCATAAGTTAATTAAAGAGTTGGCAAGTTTTGAAAATGAAGCAGATGCAGTTGATGTAACTATTGAAGAATTAGAAAAAGATGGATTTGGAACGAAACCATTGTTCAACATATTTGTTGCTGAATTAAGATCTGAAATTGTGGGAATGGCACTTTTTTACTCAAGGTATTCAACATGGAAAGGGCCAACTATTCATTTAGAAGATTTAATTGTTACTAAAGAAAAAAGAGGCTTAAAAATTGGCAGTACTTTATATAAGATGGTTTTAGAATATGCTTATGAAAAAGGCGTTAAAAGAGTAGAATGGGCTGTTTTAGATTGGAATGAACCAGCTATAAAATTTTATGAAAGTACTGGAGCAACCGTTTTAAGAGATTGGGACACCGCTCAAATTCACACAGAAGCATTGAAAAAATATTTAAATAAATAAGGTGAGAATATTCAAATTTGGTGGCGCATCTATTAAAAATGCTGAAGGATTAAAAAATTTAGCTGAAGTACTTCAAAAAGAAGGGGTAGAAGATACTATTTTAGTTATTTCAGCTATGGGTAAAATGACGAATGCATTTGAAAAAATTATTGATTCCTATTTAAATAATAAATTGAATTTAAATTCAGATATTGGATTTGTTAGAAATTTTCACGTAGAAATAATTGCAGATTTATTTGATAAGTCAAATACAATTTACTCAGAATTTGAAATTTTACTAGGTCAGTTAAGTGGATTTTTAATTTCAAATAAGAACAAAGATTATAACTTTATTTACGACCAAATTGTTGGTTTTGGAGAATTACTATCGACTAAGATTGTAAGTGCTTATTTAAACAAAGTTGATATTCAAAATACTTGGATAGATGTTAGAAACTACATCAAAACAGATTCAAATTTTAGAGAAGCTTTACTAGACTGGGAGCAAACCGAACATAATATTTTGAAACTTGAAAAAGGCAAACTATTAATTACACAAGGATTTTTAGGAAGTAACCATAAAAACGAAACGACAACATTAGGCAGAGAAGGGTCAGATTTTACCGCTGCAATTTTTGGTTATTGCTTAAATGCTGAAAGCGTCACCATTTGGAAAGATGTTGCTGGCGTTTTAAATGCTGATCCTAGATTTTTTAACAATATAGAATTATTACCAAATATTTCTTACAGCGAAGCTATTGAAATGGCTTTTTATGGAGCTTCTGTAATTCACCCAAAAACATTAAAACCGTTAGAAAACAAAAAAATACCATTGTACGTAAGGTCTTTTAACAATTTAAATAATAAAGGAACTTTAGTTAGTGAATCGCAAATTACGCCCTTAAATATTCCTTGTTATGTTATAAAAGAAAAACAAATATTAGTGTCAATTTCTACGTTAGATTTCTCATTTATGGTGGAGAATAATTTGAGCCATATTTTTGAAGTTTTACACAAGTTTAAATTAAAAGTAAATTTAATTCAAAACTCAGCTATTAGTTTTTCAGTTTGTATTGAGGATAAGTATGAAACTTTTAAACAATTTATTGAGGAGTTGGAGAGTTCATATAAAATGGATTTTCATAAAAATGTTTCATTATATACCATTAGGCATGCCACAAAAAAATCGGTTCTTGATATTGAAGAAAAAGGTACTATTTTGTTAAAACAGCATACCAAAGAAACAGTTCAAATTGTTATGAATTAAAATGTGTATTTTTGTATATACCCGTAATGCTTAATAATTCATGAGTTTAGTAACAGCAAAAGAAGTTTCTAAAGTAATTAATCTTGATAAATATGGATTTATTGGCACTTTTTTAGGCTGGTTTATTTTAAAAATATCGGGTTTATCCGCTTTAAATAAAATTTATAACAACCATAAACATTTAGAGGGAGTTGATTTTTTTACAGCTATTCTTGATGACCTTCAAATTGAATTTGACATTCCAGAAGAAGATTTAAAGAGAATTCCAAAAACAGGCTCTTTTATTACCGTTTCTAACCATCCTCTAGGTGGAATTGACGGAATTTTATTGTTGAAAATGATTATTGAAAGGAGAGCAGATTTTAAAATTATTGCAAATTTTTTATTGCATAGAATTGAACCAATGAAGCCTTTTATAATGCCTGTAAATCCTTTTGAGGATAGAAAAGATGCTAAATCTAGTTTGGTAGGAATAAAGAGTGCTTTATTACATTTAAAAGAAGGTCATCCGCTGGGCGTTTTTCCTGCAGGTGAAGTTTCAACCTATAAAGATGGAAAGCTTATTGTAGATCGCCCATGGGAGGAAGGCGCAATAAAACTAATTAAGAAGGCAAATGTACCTATTATTCCTATTTATTTTCACGCAAAAAATAGCAAGTTGTTTTATTTTTTAGCAAAGCTAAATCCGAAATTACGTACAGCTAAATTACCTTCTGAACTTCTTTCTCAAAAAGAACGAATTATAAAGGTTAGAATTGGAAAACCTATTTTAGTTAAGGATCAAGAAGAGTTTACGAATCATGAAGATTTTTGCGAGTTTATTCGCAAGAAAACATATATGTTGGCCAACCCTTTTGAAAAAGAAACGAAAACATTATCAGCTCAGTCTTTAAAAAAGCAAAAAGCTCCTATGAAAATTGTGAGTCAGAAAAACTTGGATAAAATGATTCATGAAGTTGATTTGCTTCGAAAAAATAAAGGAAGACTTTTAGAAAGTAAAAACTACGAAGTTTTCTTTGCACCAAGTAAATCAATACCAAACATAAAATTTGAAATAGGGAGGTTGCGTGAAATTACTTTTAGAGAAGTAGGTGAAGGAACGAACGAATCTATAGATCTAGATGTTTTTGATGGCTATTATCACCATTTATTTTTATGGGATAGTGAAGTAAATAAGTTGGTTGGAGCATATAGAATGGGACTTGGAAAAACCATTTTTAAAAAATATGGAATTGAAGGATTTTATGTACAAACATTATTCAAGTTTGAACCAGAATTACATTCTATGATGGCAAATTCCATTGAAATGGGACGCGCTTTTATTGTGAAAGAATATCAACAACGTCCAATGCCATTATTCTTATTATGGAAAGGAATTGTACACATAACGCTACGTTTTCCTGAGTATAAATATCTTATAGGCGGTGTAAGTATTAGCAATCAGTTTTCAAATTTTTCAAAATCATTAATGATTGAGTTTATGAAATCGCACTACTACGATCCTTATATTGCTCAATACATTAACCCTAAAAAAGAGTATAAAGTTAAATTGAAGGATGCCGATAAGGATTTTGTTTTTGATGCAACAAAAGCAGATATGAATAAGTTTGACAGGATAATTGATGAAATTGAACCTGGAGCTTTGAGAATCCCCGTTTTAATTAAGAAATATGTAAAACAAAATGCACGACTAGTTGCATTTAATGTTGATCCAAAATTCAATAATGCAGTTGATGGACTAATGTACATTCGAGTTGCCGATATACCAGAAAGCACGGTTAAACCTGTTATGGAAGAAATACAGGCTGCACTTGAAAATGAGTTAGAAAAAGATAAAACTGAAGATGAAATACAAACTACTTCATCTTCAGTAAACAAATAAGGATTAAATTAATTTTAAATTAAAACCACTCTTTTTTATTGGTTTGGTACATTTCAATAAACTCTTCATCAGTTTTTGTTAAATAAATGATACCTTCTATTAAGCCAATTAATCCAGTTAAACCAGCACCAAAACCGCAGGTAACTAGAGTAACAGCTAACATTATTATACCTTGGGTTGTATAACCCAAAATAAATTTATGTACACCTAAAGAACCTAGCAGAATACCTAAAATACCAGCAATTATTCGTTTACTTTCTTCATTATTTTTTTGAATCACATTTCCGTTTTCATCTATTACTTCCATTTTTTCTAATTTTTTTAGTTATTATTTTATAAAAAAGCACTGTCAACAGGCTCCCAAAGTTCAATTTTATTACCATCAGGATCTAAAATCCACCCAAATTTTCCGTAATCATATTCTTCAATTTCACCACAAATTGTAACATCTTCTGTTTTTAATGTTGCCATCAAGGATTTTAAATTTTTAACTCTATAGTTAAACATAAAATCCTTTTTTGAAGGTAAAAAATAGGTAGTATCTTTTTTAAAAGGGCTCCATTGTGTACTAGCTTTTTTGTCATTATCATCTTTCCACCAAAAAGTACAACCCCAATCATCTACATTAAAATTAAGGTGTTTTTTATACCATTTTTTTAGTTTTTCAGGGTCTTCGGTTTTAAAAAATAAACCTCCAATTCCTGTTACTTTTTCAAGAGGTTTTTGTTCTTTTTGCTTTTCTGTATTTAAAAAGGTGTATTCAATTTTATCTACAATTGTTTGTGCTAGTTTAATTTTAGATTCTACTGTCCACCCAGCTATGTGTGGTGACAATAAAACATTTTCAGCATTAATTAAATAGTTGAAAGCCTCTGGAAGTGTTTCATTTTCGAATAAATTTTCAAATGAACCTTTCTCATATTCCAGTACATCTAAGCAAGCACCTAATATCTTTTTACTTATTAGTGCTTCAACTAAATGATTTGTTACAACTGCATTGCCTCTTGCTGTATTTATTAAGTAAAAAGGGTTTTTAAAATCAGCAATAAACGATTCATTTATCATTTCATAAGACAACTTATTGTACGGTGTGTGTAAGCTTAAAACATCGGTTTTTTCTTGTAGTTCAGAAAGTGATACTTGCTTGCAATTTTCATCACCAACACCATCTAAAATATCATAACATATAACTTCAACATCAAAACCTTTTAGTTTTTTAGCAAAAGCTTTCCCCATATTTCCATAGCCAATAATTCCGATGGTTTTACCCTCTAATTCAACACCTCTATTCTCTTCACGAAGCCAAACGCCATTTCTTATTTCTAAATCCGCTTTTTTAAGATTGTTAAATAAAGAAAGTATCATTCCTAAAGTGTGTTCACCTACTGCATTTCTATTTCCTTCAGGAGCAGAAATTAAACAAATGTCTTTTTCTTTTGCATAAGCTTCATCAATACTTTCAAGCCCTGCGCCCACACGGGCAATAAATTTTAAGTTTTTGGCTTTATCAATAAATTGTTGGTCAATTTTAAATCTACTTCTAATTACAATTCCATCATAAACACCAATTTTTTTCTCAATTTCGCTCTTAGAACTTGTATAATCTTCATCGCAAATACAACCTAAATTTTTTAGTTGATTAATTAAAATATTGTGATTGGTATCTACATGTAAAATTTTCATTTTGTAAATTTAATACTGTTCATTTTCATTTGGAAAATCTCGACTTTTTACATCTTTTATATAATTTTTAAAAGCGCCAGTCATTTCAGAATAGAGATCTAAATAGCGACGTAAAAAACGCGGATGAAATTCGTGGGTCATTCCTAACATATCGTGGGTAACTAATACTTGACCATCAACACCATTTCCAGCGCCAATTCCAATTACAGGAATAGAAACGCTTTCTGCTACGTCTTTTGCTAATTTAGCTGGAACTTTTTCTAATACCAAACCAAAACAACCCAATTGTTCTAACAATAATGCGTCTTCTTTTAGTTTTTGGGCTTCTTCTTCTTCTTTCGCTCTTACTGAATAAGTTCCAAATTTATAAATAGATTGTGGCGTTAAGCCTAAGTGACCCATAACAGGAATTCCGGCAGTTAAAATTCTAGAAATCGATTCGCTAATTTCACTTCCGCCTTCAAGTTTCACTGCATGCCCTCCAGATTGTTTCATAATTTGAATGGCAGAATCCAATGCGCTTCTTGAATTTCCTTGGTAACTTCCAAAAGGTAAATCGACAACCACTAAACTTCTTTCAATTGCGCGAACAACTGAACTTGCATGATAAATCATTTGATCTAACGTAATAGGAAGTGTAGTTTCGTGGCCGGCCATTACATTTGAGGCCGAATCACCCACTAGAATAATATCTACACCAGCACTATCAACAATTTTAGCCATTGTATAGTCATATGCCGTTAGCATTGCAATTTTTTCGCCATTTTTTTTCATTTCCACCAAGGTTTTGGTAGTAATTCTTTTGTATTGTTTTTTTGCCGTTGACATATATTATTTTTTTCTTGCACGGTAAAAGTAATGAAAAATCACATTTTTTAAGCGAACTAATTTTAATTTCAACTAGATATAGTTTGAATTTCATTAGATTAAGGTTAAATTTACCCTATAAACTATTTTTTTTGTGGGTCAGATTGATAAAACAACATCAAATTATATAAATAATTTAGAAGATAAAATTGTTGAATTAAGCTTGAAGTTAAAGGCAAATGAACAAGAATTAAATGAGCTTAAAACTCAAGATTTAGAGTTGTTTAAAAATTATTTTCATGACTTGAAGAATTCATTAGGGAATACTTTGTCTTTTAGCAATATTATTTTAGATAATGAAGAAAGTTTATTATCTGAAAAGGAAAAAAAATATTTAAGTATCATTCAAAATTCTTCTGAATTTTCGTTTGAGTTAATTCATTCATTTTCGAAACTTTATAAATTAAAAAAAGATCATAAAACTGTTGAAATAGCGAATGTTAACTTAATTGATATAATTAATGAAGAAGTTGAACTTTTAAAAGAATCTGCTTCAAAAAGAGGAATCTCATTAAAATTTAACAAGCCTTCAGAAGAAATAGCTTTAATATCTAATAAAAACAGCATAAAAAGCATTTTAAATTCACTAATTGACAATGCTATTAGGTTTTCAAAAAATAATTCTAAGATTAAAATTGAAATTATAAATTGTGATGGTAAAATTGAAATTAAAGTAATTGATAATGGAATTGGAATTTCAAAAGAAAATTTACCAAAAATATATAATGAGTTTTTTGTTTGTAATACCTACGCAGTAGATAAAACAAAATGTATTGGTTTGGAATTAAGCATTTCACGAATTATTGCAAAAAAAATAAATGCAAAACTGAGAGTTGAAAGTGAATTGGATAAAGGTACTGTTGCGTCTTTAATTTTTGTAAATCAAGAATAAAAAAAATTATAAAAAACACGTATCTTTAATAACTCTTTACTCCTTAAAGATTTAATTATGAATGAAAAAGATTCTTTAAAAAATAATGAAAAAGAAATCGTGGATAAAAATGACATTAAATTTTCAAATGATACGTATTGGTCTTTTTTTGAATACTCCCCAATTTCTTTATTGATTGAAGATTTTTCTATCGCTAAAAATAGAATAAAAGAATTATCAAAGAAGGAGAATATTTCAATAGCAAAATATTTAAAAATTCACCCTGAAATTATTTTTGAATTGGCTTCATTGGTTACTATAAAAGAGGTTAATTTAGCTACATTAAAATTATATAAAGCAAAGAGTAAAGAGGAATTATTTAAAAACTTAAATTTAATTTTTACTGAGGAATCTAACATTGGATTTTCAAAGCTTTTAGAAGATTTGCTTAAAGGAAAAACGGAAAGTGAAGTTGAAACAGTAAACAAAACCTTAAAGGGAGAACGAATTTATGTAAGAATTAATTTTAATAAAGTTCCAAATGAAGATAGTTCATTAAAAAATGTTGTGGTCTCAGTTAAGGACGTTACTAAAATTGTTAAAGATAGAAAAGCCCTTATTGAAAGTGAAAACAGGTATAAAGAATCTCAAAAATTAGCAAAACTTGGAAGCTGGTTTTATAATGATACTACTAAAGAAGTACATTGGTCCGATGAAATTTTTAATTTTCTTGGTTTAAAACCACAATCATTACCGCTTAGTTTAGATTATTATTTGTCATTTGCTCACGAAGATGATTTGCATTTAGTGGGCGATTTTTCATTTAAATGGTTATTAAAAAATCCAATTCAAAAACTAGATTATAGAGTAAGGACAGTTCAGGGTGATGTAAAACACCTTAGTGAAAGTAGAAAAGTTTTAATTGAGAACAATAAAGTTGTTCAAATCACAGGTATAGTTCAAGATGTAACCGAAAGTGTTTTAAATGAACAAAAGCTGAACGAATCGAGAAATTTATTATCCAGTACATTGTCTAGTATAAATGATGGATTTGTAATTTTAGATTATAATTCTAAATATGAATACGTAAATAAAACAGCAAGTAAATTATTAGGGAAAGAACCAAAGGATTTAATAGGTAAAGTAATTTGGACTGAGTTTCCTGAAAAAGAAGGTGATATTTTTTATGATAGTTATCAAAAAGCTGTTAGAACTAAAACCCCAATAGGTTTTGAAAATTATTTTGCTCCTTGGAATCGTTGGTTTCAAAATAGAATAATTCCATCAAAAAACAGTGTACTTATCTTTTTTAATGAAATTACGCAAAGAAAAATTTCAGAAAATAAAATTAAAACAGCTTATAATATTATTAATAAAAGTTCTTCAGTAGCTATTTTATGTAGAAATGAACGGAATTTTCCTGTTGAATTTGCTTCTGAAAACTGCAAACAATTGTTTGGTTATTCGTTTAAGGATATGCTAACGAATAAAGTGAATATTTACCATGTTGTAAACCCAAATGATTTACCATTTATTAGTGAAGAGGTAATTAAATTATCCAAATCTGAAACTTTAAATAGTATTAAACCTAAACCATTTAGAATTCTTACTAAAAATGGAGAAGTAAAATGGATACAGGTAAATTTAGATGCTATTAGAAATGAATCAAATAAGATAACTCATATACAAGGGATAGCTGAAGATATTACTGAAAGAAAAAAAACTGAAGAATTATTTTTTATTAGCAACCAAAGGTTAAAAGATCAATTTAATAATACCCCACTGGCATCTATAATTTGGGATTTAGATTTTAAAGTATTAGAATGGAATGACTCTGCGGAACGTATTTTTGGTTATACAGCAAAAGAGGCATTTGGTAAACACGCTTCAGAATTAATTATTCCAAAAGATATCATTGGAGAAATAAAAATAGTTTGGGAAAAATTATTGGCAAAAGAAGGAGGATCTAGGAATACGAATAAAAACTTTACAAAATCTGGAAAAATCATTTCTTGTGATTGGTATAATGTAAGGTTAAAAGATCCTAAAGGAAAAATTACAGGAATTGCCTCTTTAGTAGATGATATTTCGGAAAATATAAAAGCAAAAACATTATTAGAAAAGTCTGAAAAAAAATACAGAAATATATTTGAAAAGGCATATGATTCTGTCTTTTTACTTAAAGAAGGGTTAATTGTAGATTGTAATAATGCAGCTTTAACTGTATTTAGTTATAAACAAAAAAGTGACATAATTAATATTAGTCCTTCTGAAATATCACCAGAATTTCAGACTAATGGAAAAAAATCTTTAAACTTTGCAATTGAACAAATTGATAATGCAATTAAAAAAGGGAGTTCTAGGTTTTTGTGGACTCATAAAAAAAGAGATGGTAGTACATTTCCTGCTGAAGTTACTTTAACTCAAATAAATAATGAAGAAGACTCCCCCCTAATTCATGCAGTAGTCATAGATATTTCTGAAAAAGTTAAAAAGGAGCAACTTGAAAGCGTTTTATTTAATATTTCTAAAGAAGCACTTTCTATTGATAGTATTGAAGAATACACTCTTTTTATTAAAAACAAACTACATAAAGTAATCGATACGAGCAATTTTTATATTGGGTTTTTAAATGAAAAAACCAAAATGATAAATGCTCCTTTTATAGTTGATGAGATTGATTTATTAACCGATTTTCCTGCTAAAGGTTCCTTAACGGGTTATGTAATTGATTCTAATAAACCATTATTTTTAAATAGAAAAAAGCATCATGAATTAATTAGTAAAGGTATTGTTAATCTT